>Ga0316605_10001089_pt1 | contig 16258 bp, 14 predicted proteins | sample OWC_soil_day20_n_FD_207666 | JGI IMG/M metagenome (GOLD analysis project Ga0316605, IMG submission 207666) | Wetland soil microbial communities from Old Woman Creek delta, Ohio, United States - OWC_soil_day20_noCT | ecosystem: Environmental > Terrestrial > Soil > Wetlands | place: USA: Ohio... | reverse complement strand
TTCACGATGTGATGGAAGACACGGCCATCACCAAGGAGGAAATCGGCGCCCGCTTTTGTGACGCCGCCGCCGAACTGGTGGATGGCGTTTCCAAGATCGACCGCATCGAGCATCAGTCCTACGAAGAAGCCCAGGCCGAGAACTTCCGCAAGATGCTGTTGGCCATGGCCCGCGACGTGCGGGTCATCCTCATCAAGCTCGCCGACCGCCTGCACAACATGCGCACCCTCGACGCGGTGCGTCCTGACAAGCGCCGCCGCATCGCCCGCGAGACCCTGGAGATTTATGCGCCGATCGCCAACCGCCTGGGGCTGAACTCCCTCTACCGCGAATTGCAGGAGCTGTCGTTCCGCCATCTGCATCCGATGCGTTACCGGGTATTGTCCAAGGCGGTCAAGGGTGCGCGCGGCAACCGTCGCGAGGTGGTGAGCAAGATTCTCGCGGCCATCGAACAGCGCCTGCCCGAAGCCGGCCTCAAGGCCGACGTGATGGGGCGCGAGAAGCATCTCTACGGCATTTATCACAAGATGCAGGAGAAGCACCTGACCTTCTCCCAGGTGCTCGACATCTACGGTTTCCGCATCGTCGTGGACGACGTGCCCTCCTGCTATCTGGCCCTCGGCGCCCTGCACAGCCTCTACAAGCCGGTGCCGGGCAAGTTCAAGGACTACATCGCCATCCCCAAGGCCAACGGCTACCAGTCCCTGCATACCACGCTGATCGGCCCCTATGGCACCCCGATCGAGGCCCAGATCCGCACCCGCCAGATGCACCACGTCGCCGAATCCGGCGTCGCCTCCCACTGGCTCTACAAGGACGATGTCGCCTTCAACGACTTGCAGCGCCAGACCCATATCTGGTTGCAATCCCTGATCGACCTGCAATCCGCCTCCCGCGATTCCACCGAGTTCCTGGAAAACGTCAAAGTCGACCTGTTCCCCGGCGAGGTGTACATCTTCACCCCTCAGGGCAAGATTCTCGTCCTGCCGCGCGGCGCCACGGCGGTGGATTTCGCCTACGCCGTACACACCGACATCGGCAATCGCTGCGTCGCCTGCCGCATCAACTTCGAGCTGATGCCTCTGCGCACCGAGCTACGCAACGGCGACCGGGTCGAGATCGTCACCGCTTCCCACGCCGCCCCGAATCCGGCTTGGCTCTCCTATGTCAAGACCGGCAAGGCGCGGGCGCAGATCCGTCATTTCCTCAAGACCCGCCAGCATGACGAATCCGCCGCCCTCGGCCAGCGTCTGCTCTCCCATGCCGTCGAAGAGATGGGCTACGTCTTCGCCGACATCACCACGGCCGCCTGGGACAAGCTGGTGCGCGACATCGGCGTCCGCTCACGGCAGGATTTGTTTGGCGACATCGGCCTCGGCAAGCGCCTCGCCGCCGTCGTCGCGCGGCGTCTGCTGCTGCTGGAGGAGGGCGTCGCCGCCGAAGGCCGTGGCGGCAATTCGGTGGTGATCCATGGCACCGAAGGCATCGCCGTGCAGTTCGCCGCCTGCTGCCGGCCGATTCCCGGCGACCCCATCATCGGCTCGATCAGGAAGGGCCAGGGCCTAGTGGTGCATACCCACGACTGCCACTCCATCCGCAAGTCCCGCACTCAGGAGCCGGACAAGTGGATCGACGTCGAGTGGGACCCGGAACCCGGTCGTCTGTTCGAGGTGCGCATCGGCATCCATACCGAGAACCGGCGCGGTGTGCTGGCCAAGCTGGCCACCGCGATTTCCAGCGCCGAGTCCAACATCGAGAACGTGACCATGGACCAGGAAGGCAGCTTCTACACCACCATCTTCTTCAACGTCCAGGTCCGCGACCGCATCCACCTGGCGCGGCTGATGCGCGACCTGCGCCGCATACCCGAGGTGATGCGCGTCACCCGGCTCAAGGAATAAGCAAGCCAAACCCGAGGGATACCCACATGGCAATGTATGAATCCGAGCACACCAAGTTCATGCGTGAATGGCTGGCGCAGCATCCACAAGAACTCCAGGTCCAGCAGGCAGGCCGCGCCCTCTGGTGGGACAAGGCGCCCCTGTCCCTCGACACCCTGAAGCGCAGCTCCGAAGCCCAGGTGCCGACCAAGGCGTATTACTACGACGCCAACTGACGCAACACACGCTACGCCAGAATTTCGCCGCTTCCGGCCCCGAACATTTGCCGGAGATTCGCCGGCAAAACACGCACCGAGCCACAAGCCGCATCCAGCGGCGATCCCTAGGCAGCACATGCCCGAAACCCCCGTCCAGCGGCGCTTGCAGGCTAGCCTGTAACGATACGACTCGGTAGCGGAGGGGCGTCCCTCACCATGACTGAGGGTCGATTTTCACTCCGACCCGGTTATTAAGTTACTCTGGTTGGACCAAACTCTAACCAAAATGCTGTAGCGAAATCGTTTTCATTGAGGGCCGTCAGTAGCTGTCGATCAGGAGTGAAGTAAAAACCCGCTGTCGCGAGGTAGCGTTTATTCCATTCGTATGAGTAAGTGTAACCTCGAGGATCACTGTATATATGGTGGTGCATGCTATGGGGTGGCCCGAATACTTTTTTGACAAGTTCTGGAGATACGCCCCTTCCGAACTTTGATCCTGAAAACATCAGCCTAAGTGATAGTTTTGCTTTAGCATTTTTGCTTGGGGACGTAGGGCGCGAATACCCAAGAAAGTTTTGGGCTCGGCCGTCAAGGGGAATGCATTCGGTGGAAGTGAAATGGAAATAATGCATGTTGACCTTCATGCCAATCCTGTTCTCGTTGGCGGGGTTGGGCGGAAAGGCTCCCTCGTCAAGAACAAACTTGACGCCCAGCGTTTCTTCTATGAACGAAATATCCTCCGCATCATCATGCGTTGCGACCGCCAATAGCTTACGAAGGAATGACATATATACAGTGTCGGTGGCGTCGCAGATATCAAGTGGGACGCTTCCCTTGGCTACTGCCATCATCGGTTCCAAGGAATACAGCAACGCTCCACCCAAGAGGGAGTTCATTAGCTTGCGTCGCTTGGGTGATGCGCCGAGTTCTCGAGCCACTTCTTGCGCTCCGTTTGGAGCAATTCGGTGTTGGACTTGCTCGGCTTTTTTTTCATTCATTACGCCATCTCCTAACACAGTGCAGGAAAGGAAAATCAGGAACAGAGTCAGTCGCCGTTAGCCAACATTAAGAAACTCGCTCACCGCAACATCATGCTTGCACCACGTCGAAGCGATGAATCTTAGCTAGCACATCCGCCAGAGCGTCCTTTGCCCTTGCGGTGTCGTAGTCGGACTGGAGGCCGACCCAGAAGCTGTCGCTGGTGCCAAAGAAGCGTGACAGGCGTAAGCCGGTATCGGCGGTGACAGAGCGCTTGCCGGTGACAATTTCACCGATGCGGCGTTGTGAAACGCCAATCTCCTTGGCTAGCCGGTACTGGGTGACCCCCATCGGCTTGAGAAATTCTTCCAGCAGGATTTCGCCGGGGGTGGGATAGGGTACGTTGCGCATGTTGGTTCCTCAGTGATAGTCCACGATCTCGACATCCAGCACATGACCACCCTCGAAGCGGAAACAGATGCGCCACTGGTCGTTGATGCGAATACTCCATTGCCCGAGGCGGTCGCGCTTCAATGCCTCCAGCCGGTTGTTGGGAGGGATGCGTAGATCTTCCAGCCTCTCCGCCCGATGCAACATCGCCAGCTTGCGCATGGCAACCGATTGGATGTTTACAAAGCGGACGACGCGCTTTCCGCCAAACAGAGCCTGGGTGTCGGTGCACTTGAATGTTGAGATCACAGTTGAATACTAACGTCAGGCGTTAGTATTCGTCAACTTCCGTACGGTGATTCATTTGGGCCAGACCAAGGCTTGATGGACGCCCTGCCTGGAAGCCGCGTGAAATGGCATTCCCAGCCGCGATATGCCTACAACCCCCTTCCAGCGGCGCGTGCAGGCCGATGCCTATTCGAGGGCGATGCGCAGTGCCGCTGTCGCCGCCCAGGGGGCGAAGAAAAGGCCGACCGCCAAGAGTGCCGCCAGCAGCGACAAATGCCCCATGGCGCCAAGGCCCGAGATGTGGGCTTCAACGGCGCCGGCGCCGAAGATCAGGGTCGGCACGTAGAGCGGTAGCACCAGCAGCGAGAGCAGCACACCGCCACCACGCACACCGAGGGTGAGGGCGGCGCCGATGGCACCGATCAGGGACAGGATCGGGGTGCCGATCAGCAGTGCCAGCATCAGCACCCCAAGGGCTTCGGCGTCGAGATCGAACTGGATGCCGAGAACCGGCGCCAGCAGAACCAGGGGCAGGCCGCAGACGATCCAGTGGGCAACGATCTTTCCCATCACCAGCAGACCCAAGGGCGTCGGCGAGAGGGCCATCTGCTCCAGGGTGCCGTCGGCGTGGTCGGGGGCGAAAAGGCGCGAGAGGCCGAGCATGGTGGCGAGCAGGGCCGCGACCCAGAGTACACCAGGGGCAATCTTCTTCAGCAGCAACGGCTCGGGGCCGATGCCGAGGGGAAACAGGCTCACCACAATGATGAAGAAGAACAGGGCGGTCATCACCTCGCTCTTGCGCCGGGCGGCAAGCAGCAGGTCGCGGCGGATGATGGCGAGGATGGCGTTCATAGCACCAGCACCCTGCCGCCGGGGACGGGAATCGACTGGTGGCTGGTGAGGATCACCATGCCGCCGCCGGCGACGTGTTCGCCGATGACGCCGGCCAGCATGTCCACGGCCTTGACGTCGAGGGCGGTGAAGGGTTCGTCGAGGACCCAGAGCTTGGCTTTGCGCGTCACCAGGCGCGACAGCAGCACCCGCCGCTTCTGGCCCTGGGAGAGGACGCGTACCGGCAGCTCCTCGCGGCCGCGCAGGCCGAAGCGGTGCAGGGTGGCCAGCGCCTCGCGTTCGGAGAGTTCGTCGCCGTCAAGGGCGGCGGCCAGGTGCAGGTTTTCCAGTGGAGTCAGCTCTTCCTTGACGGCGCCGTAATGGCCCAGATAGAGCAACTCGCGGCGGAAGTCTTCGCCGAGTTCTTTTACCGGTTCGCCGCACCAGCGGATTTCCCCCGCGGCCGGCGGCATCAGGCCGATCAGGGTGCGCATCAATGTGGTCTTGCCGGCGCCGTTCTCGCCCTGGATATGCAGCCACTCGCCAGGCTGGACGGCGAGGTCGAGGTTGGCGAACAGGGTACGTTCGCCGCGAACGCAGGAGAGTTGGTGGGCGGAAAGCATGGAGGCCGGATTTTGCCGGAATTTCGGGACCAATAGCCTAAAATTACGCCCATGAGTGAAACTGCACCCCCCAAGAAAGTCTATATCCGCACCTTCGGCTGCCAGATGAACGAGTACGACTCGGACAAGATGCTGGATGCCCTCGCCGCCAGCGAGCCGGTGGTGAAGACCGACAAGCCCGAAGACGCCGACATCATTTTGTTCAACACCTGCTCGGTGCGCGAGAAAGCCCAGGAGAAGGTGTTTCATGAGCTGGGCCGGGTCAAGAACCTGAAGAAGACCCACCCCGGCCTGCTGATCGGCGTCGGCGGCTGCGTCGCCAGCCAGGAAGGCGATGCCATTGTCAGCCGCGCCCCGTATGTGGATCTGGTGTTCGGCCCCCAGACCCTGCATCGCCTGCCGCAGCTCGTGGCAGCCCAGCGCGCCAGCGGCAAGTCCCAGGTGGATGTGTCCTTCCCCGAGATCGAGAAGTTTGATGGCATGGCGACCACCCGCGTCGAGGGTGCCTCGGCGTTTGTTTCGGTGATGGAAGGCTGCTCCAAGTACTGCACCTTCTGCATCGTGCCCTACACCCGTGGCGAGGAAGTCTCGCGCCCGGTGGCCGATGTGCTGGCAGAAGTCGCGGGCCTGATCCAGCAAGGCGTCAAGGAAGTGACCCTGCTGGGCCAGAACGTGAATGCCTATCGCGGCGCATTGTCAGACGGGCCGAATGGCGAAACTGCCGACCTGGCCTTCCTGATCGAGACCATCGCCGAGATGCCGGGCATCGAGCGCATCCGCTACACCACCTCCCATCCACGCGAGATGACCCAGAGTCTGTTCGACGCCTACCGCAAGGTGCCGAAGCTGGTGTCGCATCTGCACCTGCCGGTGCAATCCGGTTCCGACCGGGTGCTGGCGGCCATGAAGCGCGGCTACACCACCCTCGAATACAAGTCCCTGATCCGCAAGCTGCGGGCGGCGCGGCCGGATATTTCCCTGTCCTCGGACTTCATCGTCGGCTTCCCCGGCGAGAGCGACGAGGATTTCGAAAAGACCATGGAGCTGATCGACGCGGTGGGTTTCGACACCAGCTTCTCCTTCATCTTCAGTCCGCGTCCTGGCACCCCGGCCGCCGACATGGCCGACGACACGCCGCAGGAAACCAAGAGCCGACGTCTGTCGCGCCTGCAAAAACGCATCGAGGAGCTGGCGATGCAGGTGTCCGAGTCCATGGTCGGCACCGTGCAGCGTGTGCTGGTGGAAGGCCGGGCGAAAAAGGACGAGCAGGAACTCTCCGGCCGCACCGACAACAACCGGGTGGTGAATTTCCCCGCGCCGACGCCCACGGCCTCGCGCCTGATCGGCAACTTCATCGAGGTGCGCATCACCAAGGCTTTTCCCCACAGTCTGCGCGGCGAGATCGTGATTGCCGCCGATGCCGATCCGGAACAGGAAGCGGCATGAGCGGCAAGCCCCTGGACGTCAATCTGCGCCCCCTCGATAACGAGCGACTGGCTAACCTGTGCGGCGCCCTGGACGAGAATCTGCGCCAGATCGAAACCGCCTTCGACGTCACCATCGCCCGGCGCGGCGAGCGTTGCCGTATCAGCGGCGAGCCAGCGGGAATGAAGCGGGCGGCAGCGGCCTTGCAGCACTTCTATGAGATAGCGAAGCAGCCGATTTCGATCGACGACATTCAGCTCGGTCTGGTGGAAATCTCCAATCGCGGCCAGACCGTGCTGCCCGGCGCCGGCCTACTGACGCGCAAGTCCGACCTTCACGGCCGCACCCCCCATCAGGTGGATTATCTGCGGGCGATTCAGGAACACGACATCACCTTCGGCACCGGTCCCGCCGGCACCGGCAAGACGTATCTGGCGGTGGCCTGCGCCGTCGATGCCTTTGAGCGCGACCAGGTGGAGCGCATCGTCCTCACCCGTCCGGCGGTGGAAGCCGGCGAGCGCCTCGGCTTCCTCCCTGGCGACTTGGCGCAGAAGGTGGACCCCTACCTGCGGCCCCTCTACGACGCCCTTTACGACCTGATGGGCCACGACAAGGTGACACGCCTGTTCGAGAAGCAGAACATCGAGATTGCGCCCCTGGCTTACATGCGTGGCCGCACCCTGAATCACGCTTTCATCATTCTGGATGAAGCGCAAAACACCACGCCGGAACAGATGAAAATGTTCCTCACCCGCATTGGCATCGGCGCCAAGGCCGTGGTGACCGGCGACGTGACCCAGGTGGACCTGCCCAAGGGCCACAAGAGCGGCCTGGTCGAAGCGCGCAAGATCCTCAAGGACGTGCGCGGTATTGCCTTCACTGAGTTCGATGCCAGCGACGTGGTGCGCCATCCTTTGGTGGCGCGCATTGTTTCCGCCTACGAGCGTCATGCCAAAACCACGCCTACCTGAACTGCATCTGTCGGTGCAATACGCCTGTAACAATGCGGCGCTACCTTCGCGCCCTTCGGTCCGGCGCTGGGTGCGCGCGGCTTGCCCGCTGCCGGCCGAAGTGACGGTGCGTTTTGTGGACGCGGAAGAAGGCCAGATGCTGAATCGGGATTACCGGGAAAAGGACTATGCCACCAATGTGTTGTCCTTCGTCTATGAAACCGGACCGGTTGTACAGGGCGACCTCGTGGTGTGCCTGCCGGTGGTGCTGAAAGAGGCCGCCGACCAGGGCAAGAGCGTTGATGCCCACTTCGCCCACCTAGTGGTGCATGGTATGCTGCACCTCCAAGCTTACGACCACGAAACCGGCGCCGAAGATGCCCGGCGCATGGAAGCGCTGGAAACCAAAATACTCGCCGGACTTGGTTACCCCGATCCCTATTCCTGATCCCATGGACCCAGACAGTCACCGCCCGACATTGCTTGAACGGCTTTCCGCGCTGCTAATGCGCGAACCCGAAGACCGGGAACAACTCCTCGACCTGCTGCACGGCGCTTTCGAGCGCAATCTGCTGGATGCCGACGCCCTCTCCATCATCGAGGGCGCGCTTCAGGTTTCCGACACCCAGGTGCGCGACGTCATGGTGCCGCGGGCGCAGATGGACGTGGTCAGCGTTAACGATTCCCTGGACAAGATCACCGAATTCATCGTCGATGCCACCCACTCCCGCTACCCGGTGATTGGCGAGAGCAAGGACGACGTGATCGGCGTTCTGCTGGCCAAGGACTTGCTACGCCACTTTGCCGGCAAGGAATTCGACCTCCGCGACAGCCTGCGGCCAGCGGTGTTCGTGCCGGAGTCGAAGCGCCTCAATGTGCTGCTGCGGGAGTTCCGCGCCAGTCGCAACCACATGGCCATCGTGGTGGATGAATACGGCGGCGTCGCCGGCATCGTGACCATCGAGGACGTGCTGGAGCAGATCGTCGGCGACATCGAGGATGAATACGACTTCGACGAGGCCGCCGACAACATCGTGCTCGACAATCTCGGCCGCTACCGGGTCAAGGCCACCACCGAGATCGAGGACTTCAATACCGCCTTTGCCACCGATTTCAAGAGCGACGACTACGACACCGTGGCCGGCTTGGTGATTCATCAACTCGGCCGCCTGCCCAAGCGCAACGAAGTGGTGCAATTCGGTTCCCTGCGCATCCAGGTGCTGCGCGCCGACAGCCGTCGCGTTCATACCCTGCTGGTGGATCAGCAACGCAGTCTGCCCCTGGCCGAATGATGCGCGGCCTGCTCGCCGCCCTCGCCCTGGGTGCGGCGACCGCGCTGGGCTTTGCGCCCTTCGGCCTGTTTCCGGTTCCATTCATCACCCTGGCCCTGTTGTTGCGGCTGTGGTGTGGCGCGTCCACGGCGTGGCGCGCTGCCGCTCTCGGCTTTGCCTGGGGTCTCGGTTTCTTCCTCGCCGGGGTGTCCTGGGTCTATGTCAGCCTGCATCAGTTCGGCGGTATGCCGGCGCCCTTGGCGGCCCTGGCTACCCTGGCCTTTTGCATCTACCTGGCGCTCTTTCCCGCCCTTGCCGGCGGCTTGTTCAAACGCTGGCAAACCGGGCGCACGGCGCGCGACATCCTGCTGGCAGCGGCGGTATGGACTCTGGCCGAATGGTTGCGCGGCACCTTGTTCACCGGCTTCCCCTGGCTGGCCCTCGGCTATTCCCAGACGCCGCCAAGTCCGCTGGCCGGCTTTGCACCGCTGATTGGCAGCCTTGGGCTGAGCTTCCTTGTGGCCCTGGGCGCGGCCCTGCTGGCCCTGGGTTGGCGTCGGGTCGCGCCGATGCTGGCGCTGGCGGCGATACTGGTTGTTGGCTTCGGACTGCGGGGGACGGCATGGACCGAGCCGGTGGGCGAACCGCTCAAGGTCAGCCTGCTCCAGGGCAACATTCCCCAGGATCTGAAGTGGAACCCCGAGCGCCTGCCGCTTTCCCTGGAGACCTACCAGAAGCTCGCCCTGGCCGCGCCAGCGCCCCTGGTGGTACTGCCGGAGACCGCGATTCCCCTGTTCTTCGACGACATTCCCCGCGATTTGCTGCGTACCCTGACGACCCACGGCGAGGCCCTCATGGGCGTCGCGGTGCGTACCCGCGCGGGTGGCTATACCAACGGCGCCGTCGCCATCGGTCGCGACCTCTCGGTGCAGGCCTACTCCAAGCGCCACCTGGTGCCGTTTGGCGAATTCATTCCGCCGGGCTTTGGCTGGTTCTTTAGCTTGGTGCGCATTCCCATGTCCAACTTTACCGCCGGCCCGGCGGTGCAAAAGCCCCTGCTCATCGCCGGCCAGAAGGTGGCGCCGAGCATCTGCTACGAAGATTTGTTTGGCGAGGAAGTCCTGGCGTTCCTGCCCGAGGCCACCTTGCTGGTGAACCTTTCCAACACCGCTTGGTTTGGCGACTCCCTGGCCCAGCCGCAGCATCTTCAGATTGCCCAGCTACGTGCGCTGGAAACCGGACGCCCGATGTTGCGCGCTACCAATACCGGCATGACGGCGGCGATTGCGCCGAACGGTCAGGTGACAGCGGCCCTCGATCCCTTCACCAGTCAGGCCCTGCAGGTCGAAGTGCGCGGCTTTCAGGGCCGGACACCCTATAGCCTGGCGGGCGACCGGCCGCTGCTCCTACTTTGCATTGTGCTGTTGTCATGGATCGTGCGTACCCGGCGCAAAACGGCAAAACCATCGTAAGATTGCGGGAAATTCAGCCCTTGCGGCGCCTATACGACCTGGAGGAGACCTGGCCGTGCCAGACCCGTCATGAAATCCATACGGACTTTTATCCTGACCACCTCAGCGGTGGTTTCCGTGCTTTTCTTCGGTTCCTCCTATATTGCCGTCTCGCGGATATTCGAGGACACGGTGCGCGCCGACGCTCAGCGCTCTTCCGACGCCTTTGCCAATACCACCTTCAATGCCATGTTCCAGCTCATGAGCACGGGCTGGCAGCGCAAGCAGGTGGAAGGTTTCATTGCCGCCATCAAGGGTGGCACCCGTGACAGCGCGTTTGCCATCGACATCTATCGCGGCGAGGTGGTGGAGACGCGCTATGGCGTGATCGCCCAGGGCAACCTGGACGAATCGGTGCGTCGGGTGTTTGCCAGCGGCGAGGCGTTCCGCGAACAGCGCGCCGAGAGTGTGCGCAGCATCTTCCCGCTCAAGGCCGAGGCCCGTTGCCTGGCTTGCCACGACAATGCCCGGGTCGGCGATGTGCTGGGCGTTATCGACGTGGCCCAGGACCTGGGGCCGGCGATTCGCAAGGCGCGGGACGAGTTTCTCGCCTCCCTGGGCTGGATCGCCCCTATTCCGATCATCATGGCCTTGTTGGTGGTGCTATACGTCAATCGTCGCATCGACGGCGCCATCGAATCCATGGATCAGCGCATCGAGGCGGTGAACCGGGTTGCCGACCTGCACCATCTGGACTTGAAGGACGAGGATCTGGGCTTTGCCGAACTCAACAGCGTTTTTCACAAGGTGGGCGACCTGGCCAAGCGCCTGCGCTCGGTGGCAGTGGACAAGGACTTGCTGGAGTTCGAGATACGCCTGTTGGAGAAATTCGTTATCACCTCCGATGTGGTCAAGGACTGGCGCGAATACATTACGCGGTTGCTGATCGACATCAACCAGATCGTCGACGCCTACACCCTGTTCTCGATCTTCAAAGTGGACGACGAACTCTTCGATCTCGAAGTGTTCTGGCGTTCGCCGCCCTCGGACCGCACCAAGGCCCTGCTGGAAGCCACGGTACGTCGCACCATGGCCGAACACCCGAATTTCTCCGAGGTTAATTCGGTGCATGTGGGCCACCATGTGGCCGATCCAGCCGGGGTGACGATTGATCTCGACGAGCATGAGATCGAAGTGCAGGTCAAATCCCTGCTGGTGGAGACGCCCAAGATCGGCGGCATCGTCGGCATCGGCGTCCAGGCCGAAATCGTCAAGGACGAGACGCGCATCCTAGTGCTCGACAGCGTTCTTTCAACGCTGCTCAATGTCGTCGGTTCGGTCAAGGCGATCTACAAATACACCCGCGACCTGGAGTATTACGCCACCCGCGATCCCCTGACCAACCTCTACAACCAGCGCGTGTTCTGGGAATTGCTGGGCTACGAAGTGGGACGCGCCGAGCGCCACAACATGCCCTTCGCCCTGCTGGTGGTGGACCTGGATAACTTCAAGATGGTGAACGACAGCTACGGTCACTCCTTCGGCGACCGCTTCCTGGAACAGTTCTCCAAGGCCATGCGCCGCGCCTTGCGTGGCGGCGACATCCTGGCCCGCTACGGCGGCGACGAGTTCACTGCCGTGCTGCCCGAGGCGGACATCCAACAGGCGTGTACCGTGGCGGAACGCATTGTTGCCGAGAGCCAGATGCTGACCCTGGAAGCGCCGGACGGCGTGCCGGTGAAGGCCACGGTGTCCGTGGGTATTGCCATGTATCCCGAGCATGCCAAGGAACCCAAGGACCTGTTCCTGTTCGCCGACAATATGATGTACAAGGCCAAGACCGAGGGCAAGGGCCGGGTTGGCGTACCGACCAACGACGACGTGGTGGAAGTGTTTCGCTCCATCGGCGAGAAGAGTCTGATCGTCATCAATGCCGTCGAAGAGAAACGCATCATTCCCCACTTCCAGCCGATACTCGATGTGCGGCGCAATGAGGTCCATGCGGTCGAGGTGTTGTCGCGCATCCAGCTCGAAGGCGGCCGCATCATGGGGGCCGGCGAGTTCGTCGAAATCGCGGAGCGCGCCGGCATCATCCACAAGCTGGATTATCTGGTGATCGAGAAGGCCTTCGAAGCCATCCACGAGCAGGGCTTCGGCGGCCGGATTTTTCTCAATCTGTCGCCCCGGGCCCTGGTGCTGGCCGAGTTCATTCCCGAGGTGCGCCGCATCATTGCCGGCAGCAATATCGATCCCACCCGTGTCGTGTTTGAAATCACCGAACGCGACACAGTGAAGAACATGGCTTTGCTGGAGCGCTTCATCAACGAACTCAAGTTCGAGGGCTTCAATCTCGCCATCGACGACTTCGGTTCCGGCTTCTCGTCTTTCCACTACCTCAAGCGCTTCCCGGTGGATTACCTGAAGATCGAGGGCGACTTCATTGCCAACATGCTCAACGACAAGAAGGACAGGGCCTTTGTTCAGAGCATGGCCAACCTGGCGCGGGAGTTGGGTATCCACACCGTGGCGGAGTACGTCGAGAGCCAGGAAGTGCTCGATCAGGTGGCGGCCTGCGGCATCGACTTCGCTCAGGGTTATCACATCGGCCACCCCAAGGCGACGAGCATCGGACAGATCGAGTGGCCCCCGAAATCCCTGTAAAATCGCGTCCTTTGCGATTCAGCAGGTTTTTCCGATGACCACCAAACCGACGTTCCAGCAGCTTGTGCTGCGGCTCCAGAACTTCTGGTCCGAGCAGGGCTGCGCCCTGCTCCAGCCCTACGACATGGAAGTCGGTGCTGGCACCAGCCACACCGCCACCTTCCTGCGCGCCATCGGCCCCGAGCCTTGGAAGGCCGCCTATGTGCAGCCCTCGCGCCGACCCAAGGACGGCCGCTACGGCGAGAATCCCAATCGCATGCAGCACTACTACCAGTACCAGGTGGTGCTGAAGCCTGCCCCCGACAACATCCTCGAACTCTATCTCGGCTCCCTCGAGGCCCTTGGCTTCGACCTCAAGCAGAATGATGTGCGCTTCGTCGAGGACGACTGGGAAAACCCCACCCTCGGCGCCTGGGGCCTGGGCTGGGAAGTCTGGATGAACGGCATGGAAGTGACCCAGTTCACCTACTTCCAGCAGGTGGGTGGCATCGACTGCAAGCCCATCACCGGCGAGATCACCTACGGCCTGGAACGCCTCGCCATGTACTTGCAAGGTGTCGAAAACGTTTTCGATCTGGTGTGGACTGAAGGTCTGACTTACGGCGACGTTTATCACCAGAATGAGGTGGAACAGTCGGCCTACAACTTCGAACACAGCGACGTGGACTTCCTCTTCTCGGCCTTCTCCGCCCACGAGAAACAAGCCAAGCACCTGATGGAAGCCGAGCTGGCTCTGCCGGCTTACGAACAAGTGTTGAAGGCGGCTCACACCTTCAATCTGCTCGACGCCCGGGGCGCGATTTCCGTCACCGAGCGCGCCGCCTATATCGGCCGCATCCGCAACCTGGCCCGAAGCGTTGCCCAGAGTTACCTGGACAGCCGTGCCCGCCGTGGCTTCCCCATGGCCCCCAAGGCCCACGCCGAGGAAGTCCTCGCGCAACTGAACGCCAAGAAAGCCGCATGAGTATGAGCACCAAGAATTTTCTGGTCGAACTGTTCGTTGAGGAACTACCGCCCAAGGCGTTGAAGAAGCTGGGTGAGGCGTTTTCCCAGACGCTGGCCCACTCCCTCAAGACCCAGGGTTTGTGTGGGGACGCTGCTGTCATTACCTCCTACGCCTCGCCGCGTCGCCTTGCCGTCCATGTCACCGAAGTGCTGGTCCAGGCGGCCGACAAGCCGGTGAGCCAGAAGCTGATGCCCGCTGCTGTCGGCCTTGATGCCAACGGCCAGCCGACCCCGGCGCTGCTGAAGAAGCTCTCCGCCCTTGGCGCCGACGCTTCGGCTGCCGCCGGTCTGCGCCGCGAATCCGATGGCAAGGCCGAGGTGCTGTTCTACGACAGCGTCGCCAAGGGCGCGACCCTTGCCGCTGGTTTGCAAAAGGCTCTGGAAGCGGCCCTGGCCGGATTGCCGATCCCGAAGGTGATGACTTATCAACTGCGTGACGGCTGGAGCACGGTGAACTTCGTGCGCCCGGTGCATGGTCTTGTTGCCCTGCATGGCGCCGATGTGGTGCCTCTTTCCGTGTTGGGCCTGAATACGGGTCGCGAGACTAAGGGACATCGCTTCGAGGCGAAGGTCGATCCGGTGGTACTCAAGGACGCCGACAGCTATGCCGAGCAGATGGCAAGCGAAGGCGCGGTTATCGCCGGTTTCGCCGCGCGCCGTGCCGAGATTGAGCGGCAGCTTGCCGCCGCCGCAGCCAAGGCGGGCGGACAGCCCATCGAGGACGAGGCCCTGCTCGACGAAGTGACGGCTCTGGTGGAACGGCCCAATGTGCTGATCGGGCAGTTCGAGGAAGCCTTCCTTGCCGTGCCCCAGGAATGCCTGATCCTGACCATGAAGGCAAACCAGAAATACTTCCCGCTGCTCGACACGACGGGCAAGCTGACCAACAAGTTCCTCATCGTCAGCAACATCAGCCCCGACGACGCCAGCGCCGTGATCGGTGGCAACGAGCGCGTGGTGCGCCCGCGTCTGGCCGACGCCAAGTTCTTCTTCGATCAGGACCGCAAGAAGTCCCTCGCCGACCGGATTCCGGGGCTGGCGAAAGTGGTCTATCACAACAAGCTCGGCACCCAGGGCGAACGCGCCCAGCGTGTCTGCGCCATTGCCAGCGCCATGGGTCGTCAACTTGGCGGCGAGGATCTGGCGCGGCAAGCCGACCAGGCTGCCCTGCTGGCCAAGGCTGACTTGCTCACCGACATGGTGGGCGAGTTCCCCGAGCTGCAAGGCACCATGGGCCGCTACTACGCCCTTCACGACGGCCTCGCAGCCGATATCGCCGACGCCATCGAGGATCACTACAAGCCCCGCTTCGCCGGTGACAGTCTGCCGCGCAGCCAGGTGGGCGTCGTTGTCGCCCTGGCCGACAAACTGGAAACCCTGGTGGGTATGTTCGGCATCGGCCAGATTCCGACTGGCGACAAAGACCCGTTTGCCCTGCGCCGCCACGCTCTCGGCGTGATCCGCATGCTGGCCGAGAACAATCTCGACCTGCCCCTGGATGCCTTGCTGCAAGGCGCTGCTGCCCCATTTTCCGCCATCGAGGGGTTCAAGTCCGCCGAGACTGCGCTTACCGATTTCATCTACGACCGCCTCGCCGGCAGCCTGCGCGATCAGGGTTACTCGCCCCAGGAAGTGGATGCCGTGGTCAGTCTGCGACCGCAGCGTCTGGGCGACATCCCCAAGCGCCTCGCCGCCGTGCGCGCCTTTGCCGCCCTGCCCGAGGCCGCCAGTCTGGCGGCAGCTAACAAGCGCGTCGGCAACATCCTTAAGAAGGTGGAAGGCGGCGTCGTTGCCGAGGTCAAGGCAGGTTTGCTACAGGAGGCCGCGGAGATCGCCCTCAACGACGCCCTCTCCAAGGTCAAGCCCCAAGCCGATGCGGCCTTCGCTGCCGGCGATTACACGGCCTCCCTTCGTTCCCTGGCGGCCCTGCGTGAGCCGGTGGATGCCTTCTTCGAGGCGGTGATGGTGAATGCCGACGACCCGGCTCTGCGCGCCAATCGTCTCGGTCAACTGGCTGTTCTGCACCAGGCCATGAACCAGGTGGCCGACTTGTCGCGGCTCTCTGCCTAAGTTCCACTGACGGGATAACAGGGCGAACAGCGTGAACTTTCTCTTGCTTCTCCGCCGTGCCTGCCGTCCCGCCGGGGCGAGAATAACTTCATGAAGCTCATCATCCTCGACCGCGACGGCGTTATCAATTTCGACTCCGACCAGTACATCAAGTCGCCGGAGGAGTGGCGGCCGATTCCCGGCAGCCTGGAAGCCATCGCCCGTCTCAACCAGTGGG
>Ga0316605_10001087_pt1 | contig 16263 bp, 17 predicted proteins | sample OWC_soil_day20_n_FD_207666 | JGI IMG/M metagenome (GOLD analysis project Ga0316605, IMG submission 207666) | Wetland soil microbial communities from Old Woman Creek delta, Ohio, United States - OWC_soil_day20_noCT | ecosystem: Environmental > Terrestrial > Soil > Wetlands | place: USA: Ohio... | reverse complement strand
AGCAACCACTTCCGCAGGATTCAGGAAGCGACGCCGTGTGATCTGCTGGGTATGCAACCGGATGACTGAGACAGTGGACGATTTCATGGAAACCCTCGGACGGAAGACTCTGCCCGGTGAGCCAGGTGGGTGGTTTCAATCCGATCCGCCAGTTCTTTTTAGATGCATATGCACTTTGTAGAGAACAACTGCACCTGATTGGAACTTACGTAGGGATGTTTCTGCGTGGGCAGGGCAAGTGTCCGACCCTTGCCCTGCACGTGAAGGCAACGGGTACCGACCGTTGCGCACAGTGGTGGATAAAATTTCCTTTGTGGTGAACCGTCAAAGGTACTCAGAGGAGCCCCCTGGTGCAGGGGCTCCCCCTCAGCCACCCACCATCGGAACAAACCGCACGGGCATCACCGCCTGGGTCTCCAAACCTTTCGGGGTCTTCCGGAGGAGAATCAGGTCCTGGACACCATGCTGGGGCCCCACCGGTACGATCATCCGGCCACCCGGCTTGAGCTGCTGGACGAGGGCCTGGGGCACCTGGTCCGGGGCGCAGGTGACGATGATGGCGTCGAAGGGGGCCGCCTCCGGCCAGCCCAGGTAGCCGTCGCCGGCCCGCACCGTCACGTTCTGGTAGCCAAGCCGCTTCAGGTCGGCCTTGGCCCGCCGAGCCAGGGGCTCGACGACCTCGATGCTGTAGACCTCCGCCACCAGGCCCGACAGCACGGCCGCCTGGTATCCCGACCCGGTGCCGATCTCCAGCACGCGATCACCGGGCTTGGGGTCCAGGCAGGCGGTCATGAAGGCCACCACGAAGGGCTGGGAGATGGTCTGCCCGTGGCCGATGGGCAGGGGGCCGTCCACGTACGCCGAGGACCGCTGGCCGGCCGGGATGAATTCGTGCCGGGGCACCCGGGTCATGGCGGCGAGCACCCGGGTGTCCGTGACGCCGCGCGCGACGATCTGCTCCCGCACCATGGCCACCCGGGCAGCAGCCAGCTCCGCGTCGGACGGGGCGGATTGGGCAGGTCCGGGGTCGCAGCCCCCCAAGGTCAGCATCAAGGCCACTCCCAGATGCGCTCGCATGGGTACGAAGGTACCCCCTTCCCGCCTTCATGCCAGCGCCCCGCCGGAAAGCCGGAGGGGCGCATGGGATTTCAGGCCCTTCAGAGGTCAGCCGAGGGTCAGCTCCAGGCTTCCGGCGATCCCGCCGGTCCAGGTGCGCAGGCGCCACACCTTGATCAGCGTCTCGGCCCGGGCCGCTCCGCCGAACCCCCGGCTGAAGGTGGCGGATACCACCTGACCCCGGCCATCCACCGTCAAGGTCAGCACCGTGCCGGACGGAAGCCCGGAAAGGGCGGCCACGAGGGCCGGGTCCATCAGCCGGGCCTCGAGCTCGCGCCGCAGCGAGGGGAGGTCCGTCGTGCGGGTGATGCCGGAGAACGCGAGGATCCTGGGACCGCGGACCGCCTTGGCCTTCTCCTGCCGGGCCGCGTGGTCATGGACCGCCTGCTCCTGAACCGCCGTCGCACTCGCCAGCTTCCTCCTGGGCGCCGGGGCGTAGGCCGCCGGGCTGGCCACCATGCCCCGCGACAGGCCGCCCACCGCCGCGTCGGACACGCCTTCCGGCAGGGGCAGGGGCTGGGTCACCGTGGTGCTGCCGCCGGTGGCGCGGACCTGGGTGTCCACCGCCACGAAGGAGGTGTGGGCGGTGAGCAGGCTGTAGGCGAGGCCCAGGCGGGTGACCTCGGCCTTCCGGCCCGCATCCTCACCGAACTGGTCGTAGTCCGAGAGCATCTGGATGCGCTGGCGGGCCCAGAGCTGGCGCAGCGCCGGGTGCTGCCGACCCTTCACCTGGCCGACCTCGAAGGTCTGGCTCCAGGGTCCCGCGCCGCTCACGCCGCTGAGGGTCACCGTGCCCTGGGCCGCGCCGGTCCACTTGCCGAGGCAGATCACGGGGCGATCGGCCAGCACATCGGGCAGCTGGATAGGCTCCAGATCCTGGATGTGGAAGCCGTGGGTGGTGAGCTTCAGGTTGGTGAGCACGGGCGACGACACGTACGCCCGGAACCGCTCGGCCTCGGCGGCCGCCTGCTCGGGCCGCGTGATGACGAAGGCCTCGCCCTGCCCCGCGTGGGCCATGCCCTCGATGAGGTGACGGTTGACGGAGGTGCCGATGCCGAAGGTGAAAAGGTTGGCCGAGCCCAGGTTCTTCCGGATGATGTCGAACACCTGGCCGTCGGCGCTGATGTAGCCATCCGTGGAGACCACGAAGGTGCGCGAGATGCCCGGCACCCGGGGCAGGCCCAGGGCTTTGCGCATGGCGCTGCCCAGCTCCGTGCCCCCGCCCCCGCTCTGCGACCGCACGAAAGCCAGGGCCTGGCGCGCATTCTCCGGCGTGGCGTGCAGGGAGCCCGAAGACGACCACAGGGCGGCGCTGCCCTCGAAGACCATCACGTTGAAGAGATCCTGGGGCCGCAGGCCCTGGATCATCTCCTTCATGAGCTCCTTGGACATCTCGATGGGGAAGCCCATCTGGCTGCCGGAGACATCCATGATGAACACGTATTCGCGGGGCGGCAGGTCCTTGGGCGTCACGCGCTTCGGCGGCTGGGCCATGAGCAGGAAGGTGTTCTCGCCGCCGGCCGAATCGCGGGCCTGGTCGAGCAGCAGGCCCGACTGCACGGCACCGCCCGCCAGCTGGTACTTCACGATGACGTCGCGGTTGCCGCCGTGGGCCTCGGAGGGATCGAGGCGCAGCGTGGCCTCGGCCCTGCCGTCGTAGGCGATGGAGGTCTTGTGGGTGTCGCAGGCCATGCGCTGGATGGGGAGGCCCGCCGACAGCTTCAGCTCCAGGTCGAGGGTGGTGGCCGGCTTCTCGCCTGCGTGGGTGTACGGGTTCGCCACCCAGGGCTCGCCCGTGGCCGAGTCGGTGCCGGCCCTGCCGGCGTACCGGGGGCCCACCACGGTGGGGTAGACGAAGGCGTACGTGCCGTCCGTGGGCACCAGCAGCTCGGTGTAGGCGAGCTCCACCCGGATCTCGTCGCCGGGCAGGATGTTCGCCACGTTCATCTGGAAAACGTTGGGCCGCTGCTGCTCCAGCAGCGAGGCGCTGCGGCCCTGGGCCTTGGCCTGCTCGTAGTCCGCCCGGGCCTGGCCGCGCTCCTTGATCTGCGCCTTCAGCACCCGCTGGCCGATGGTCATGGTCATGCCGTGGACCGCTGACCGCGTCGAGCCCGGGAACACGTAGATCGCCTCCAGCGCCTTCGTGCCCGTGTTGCGGTAGACCTGGGTGACCTTCACATCGGCGATGACGCCGGCGATGGCCACCTTGGCCGAGGTGGACTTCAGCGGGAGCTGGTCCACGGCGGTCCCGTCGCCCTTCACGAAGAAGTAGGGAGAGAGGGTTGCATCTGGTGATTCACCCGGGCGGGCCACCTCGGGGCGCGCCACCTGCGGGCGGCTCCGGGCCTGGGCGTCCCCCTGGACGCACACGGCGAGCCCGGCGCAGCAGGCGAGAAGGGCGGTGGTGGAGCGGCGCGACGACATGGGTTCCTCCCGGGTGGGCCGCGCCGGGATGGCGCGGTTCAGGAGGGAATGTCCCGGGCCTCAGGTTCCTTTCACCGCTCCGGACCTTTTTTCGCCGGAGGGTGGATCCGGGCCCGGTAGCCATCCACGGGGCCCGTTTCCGGCAGGCGCGCCGGGTCGGCTACCGGGGTGTCCAGCAGGTAGAGGTCCAGCGTGTCGCCCGCCGCCAGGCGCACCTGGGCCACCCAGACCGGAGCGGCCCCCCGCGCCCCGGGGTCGATCTGCGGTCGGATGACCTCGATCCCCGCGGCACCCCGTTTCAGGAGCAACGGCTGCGGACGCCCCGGGGCGATCACGGTCACGCGGGTCCGTCCGTCAGGGAGGGGTTCCAGGGTCCAGGTGGGCTCGGCGGGCAGCGACGCCTCCTGGCTGGTCACGGCCCTCGCGGCCTTGAGCTTTTTCGCCGGGGAGGCGGCCTCCGCGGCAGTGCCGGGCGCCGGGGCCACAGCCGGAACCTGGGCCGGCGCCGCGCCGCCGATCAGCCCCGCGACCACCGGCACGGGCCGGGGCGCCTCGGCCTTCCGGGCGAGGCGGTCCTGGGCCTCCACCCGCCGGGCATCGGCGACCTTCTCCCGAGCGGCTTCTTCCCGCAGGACGGCATCGGAGGCGAGGCCGGCGGCCATCGCGGCCGGGGGCGCGGGCGGGGCGGCCGGCTCGCCAGGGAGCGCGCGCGTTCGCACCGCTTCCGGCCTGGGTTTGGGAGCCTGCGATGGCTCGGAGGCCGTCGCGACTGCGGGTGTCATCCCAGACTTTGGCGCTGACTCAGGTGCTGATTTCAGCGCGGGCTTCGGTTCCGACTTCGGCGCCGGAGTCTGCTCCTGCAAGGCCGGCGTTCGTCCAGCGTCGGGGCTGCGCAGGTAGGCCAGGCCCGCGGTGGCGGCCACGATCAGGGTGGCCGCGGCGCCCAGGACGCCCGTACGGCGCCAGAAGGGCACCACCCTCGGCCGTTCGGATGGGGCCAGGGCCGCCAGCAGCTGGGCCCGGGCGGCCGGATCCGCCAGCAGCTCCCGCAGGGCTTCTTCGTCCATGAGCGCGTCGAAGACCGCCTGGTGCTCCAGGGCCGCGGCGAACAGGGTCTGGCGCTCCGCCTCCGTGAGGGTTCCGGTGGCGTGGCCGCCCAGCAGGTTTTCGGCGTCGATCCGCTTCATGGGGCCCCCCTTCCGCTGGCGTCCCAGCGTCCGCCCAGCGCGTCGAGCAGCTGCTTCCGGCAGCGGTGATCCCAGGTGTAGACCGTGTTCAGGCTGCCCGCGCCCAGGAGCGCCTGGATCTCCGGGAAGCTGCGGCCCTGGAGCTTCAGGCGGAACAGCTCGCGGCAGCGGTCGCCCATGCGCGCGATGCCCCCCAGGAGCGCCGCCAGCAGCTCCTTGCGCTCCAGCACCGCGGCTGGGTCCGGGGCGTCCGAGGCCGGGGGGAATTCGTCCACGTCCACCGCGTCGAACTCGCCCCGGCGCGCGGCCTTGCGGCGGTGGGCCGCCAGCTTGAAGCGCAGGATCTGGAAGGCCAGGGGCACCAGGTCCTCCAGCCGGTCGAGATGCCCGTACTTCTCGTGGATCAGCACCAGCACCTCCTGGGCGAGGTCCTCCGCCTGGGACCCTGCATACCGGGATGCCGCGAACGCGACAATCCTTTCACGGAGCCGGGCCAGGATCGCCGCCCGGCCCTCCCCGGCGGACGCGACGCCGGCCTCTCCCTCGGGGAGCGGCAGGGCGGAGGTCAGCGGAAGGTGGGAATCCATGGCACTTCGGAGTGAATTCCATCCTGCCAGCGAATGCCCTCCCCGGGCACGGAGTACACTGGCCCCATGTCTGAGCGCCTGATCCTTCTCACCAACGACGACGGCCTCTGGGCACCGGGCATCGCCACGCTGGCCCGGGTGGCGTCCCGGTTCGGCAAGGTCGTCACCGTGGCCCCCGACCGCAACCGTTCGGCCATCTCCTCGGCCCTGAGCCTGCACAACATCCTGCGCCTGAACCAGGTGGGCGAGGGCCGCTTCGCCTGCGACGGCACCCCGGTGGACTGCGTGCTGCTGGCGGTCTGCGAAGTGCTGGGACGCCGGCCGGACTGGGTGCTCTCAGGCGTCAACCACGGCTTCAACCTCGGCGAGGACGTGTTCTACTCCGGCACCGTGGGGGCCGCCTTCGAGGGTCGGCTCCAGGGCGCGCGGGCCGCGGCCTTCTCCATCCACCCCACCGGCTCGCTGGACGGGGCGGAACCCTGGATCGCCCGGTTCCTCGAGTCCTGGGAGGCCATGGACCTGCCCGCCAACCGCATCTGGAACGTCAACTTCCCCAAGGGCGAACCGAAGGGGTTCCAGCTCACCGGCCAGGACAGCCGCGCCTACCACGACCTGGTGGAGCGCCGCACCGACCCCCGCAACACGCCCTACTTCTGGATCGGCGGCGACGCGGGCCCCACGTACGCCAAGGCCCCCGGCAGCGACGCCGAGGCGGTCTTCCACGGCTTCGCCAGCGTGACGCCGCTGCGCCTGGATCTGGGCTGCCCGGAAACCCTCGCCCGCCAGGCCGATTTCAACGCCGCCTTCAACGGACCCGTCCGCAAGGGGTAGGCCATGCAGATCGCCTTCCGCGTCCAGGGCGCCGTGCAGGGGGTGGGCTACCGCCGCTTCGCCGCCCGGGAGGCCCAGGCCCTCGCCCTGGCCGGCTGGGTGTGGAACGAGCCGGATGGCTCCGTCGCCGGCGAGGCGGAGGGCCCCGAGGCGGCGCTGGCGACCTTCCGGGCGCGCCTGGCCGAGGGACCCCCCTTCGCGGCCGTGGCACGACTGGACTGGAAGGCCCTGGATATGCGATCCTCCCTTCCCTTTCCTTTTGAGATCCACAGGTAGCCATGGCCATTCCCGCTCCCCTCACCTCCTACGTCCGCGACGTGCCGGACTTCCCCAAGGCGGGGATCCTCTTCCGGGACATCACCCCCCTGCTGGCCAACGCCGAGGCCTTCGCCGAGGCCGTGGCCGCCATGGCCCAGCCGGTGCTCACCCTCCAGCCCACCCACGTGCTGGGCCTGGAATCCCGGGGCTTCATCTTCGGCAGCGCCCTGGCCCAGAAGCTCGGCGTGGGCTTCGTGCCCGCCCGCAAGCCAGGCAAGCTGCCCATGGCCACCCACTCGGAGGCCTACGGCCTGGAGTACGGCAACGACGCCCTGGAGATCCACACCGATGCCTTCAAGGCCGGCGACCGCGTGCTCATCGTGGATGACGTCATGGCCACCGGCGGCACTGCCGCCGCCGCCCAGCGCCTGGTCCAGCGCACTGGCGCCCAGCCCGTGGCCCTCACCGTCTTCATCGAGCTGACCTCCCTGCCCGGCCGCGAGAAGGTCGAGGGCCTGCCCGTCTTCAGCGTGCTTCGCTACTGAGCTCGAAGCCCATCTCCCGCAGGCTGGCCCGCAGGCCGGCTTCGGGGTCGAGGGCGGGCGACCAGCCCAGGTCCGCGGCGCGCCGGCTTGCCACGCGGCGGCTCTGCCGCAGGAAGGCCAGGAGGCCTGGGCTGATGCGGCCCTGGGCCTCGGCCCAGGCCACCTCCGCGGGCGCGGGCAGCCCCACCAGTCGGGCCAGCCGTCCCGTGAACGCCGCCAGGGTCTCCGGGTGGCCGTCCGTCAGGTTGAACACGCCCGTCACGGGAGGCTCCAGCGCCGCCAGGCAGGCCGCCACCAGGTCGTCCACGTGAATACGGTTGCCCGGGCCCGAATCCTCGGCCCGGAGCACCGGCTCGCCGCGCTGGAGGCGGTCCAGGGGCAGTCGGTGGGGGCCGTAGATCGCCGGCACCCGGAGGATCACGCTGCGGGCCGCCCGCGCCCCGCACCACCGCGCGGCCTGCCGCTCGGCATCGAGCCGCTGGCGCGACCGCGCGTCGCCGGGCGCCGTGGGGCTGGCCTCGTCCACCACCGCGCCGCCCGTGTCGCCATACACGCCGGTGGTGCTCAGGTAGAGCAGCACCTGGGGCCGCCGGTCGCCCAGGGCGGCCAGGAACCGGGCGAGGCGGAGGTCCGTCTCGCCCAGCCCCTCCGGCGGCGCCAGGTACGCCACCGCGTCGAAGGGACCGAGATCCTCCAGGGAGGCGGCCGGCGCGTCGAAATCCACGCTGCGGGCCGGAATCCCGGCCGCGGCGAGGCCTTCCGCCGAGGCGGCGCTGCGCACCAGGGCCAGCACCGGCCCCCGGGCCGCCAGGCGCCGGGCCAGGCGCGTTCCCACGTACCCGCAGCCCGCGATGAGGCAGGTTCCGCCAGCGTCTCTGGTTCCTTCACGGTCCATGGGGCCAGCATAGCGGTCCCCCGGCCCCGGGGCATGAGAGGCTGTCGGCAGGGGGTTCTCGCGTGTCACCGCTGATCAAGCTCGTGCTGCTGGCCTGGGTGGTGCTGGGCCCGCTGGGGCTCTGGCTCCGGCGGAGGCGGCGGGCCTGATCGCCTCCGGTTCGCCCCGGGTCAGTTTCGGGTCAGCTGCGCCCGGCCTTGGGCAGGATGAGGCTGAAGCGGCTGCCCGGCTCGCGGGGTTCGTAGCGCGCGTCGCCGCCGTGATCCTGGGCGATGCGGCGGACGATGGCGAGGCCCAGGCCCGTGCCCTTCCGCTTGGTGGAGAAGTAGGGCTCGAAGAGCCGGTCGCGGTCGCCCTCGGGAACCCCCGCCCCACCGTCCACCACGTCGAAGCGCAGGTACTCGCCCTCCTCGTCGAGGGACAGCTGCACGGCGCCCTTTCCGCCCTCCAGGGCCGCCACGGCGTTGTCCACGTAGTTGATGAGGGCCCGCTTCACCATGTCGCCGTCCCAGAGGGCCGACACGGACTGGCCGGGCAGCCGCAGGTCCCAGCGGATGTCGGGGTGGTTGGGGCTGTAGAGCGCCGCCACCTGGCGGAGCAGGTCCGCGGGATCACAGGGGGAGAACTGGGGCACCGGCAGCCGCGCGAAGCGGCTGAAGCTGTCCACCAGGCGGGACAGGCTGGCGACCTCCGCCAGGATGGTCTCCGCGCCCTCCTGCACCGCCGCCGGATCCAGGCGGCCTTCCCGGTTGCGGCGCAGCAGGCGCTGGGCCGTGAGCTGGATGGGCGTGAGGGGGTTCTTCACCTCGTGGGCCATGCGCCGGGCCACTTCCTGCCAGGCGGCGCGCTTCTCCGCCTGGGCCAGCAGGGAGAGATCCTCCAGCACCGCCAGCACGCCGCCGCCCTGCAGGGGCTCGAGGATGGCCCGCACGGGCCGGCCCTCGCCCTCGCCGCCCAGCCGCAGTTCCTCCTGCACGCCCCGGCCGGATTCCCGCACGGCGGCCAGCAGGTCCGGCAGGCGGCCCAGGCGCGGCAGGGCCTCCACCGTGGCCCAGCGGGCCTCGGTGGGATCAAAGGCTTCCAGGCCCAGCCAGGCCCGGGCCGCCGCGTTGAAGGTGCGCAGCTCGCCGTCCGCCCGCCAGCTGAGCACGCCCACGGGCAGGGCCGCCAGCAGCTGGTCGAGGTAGGCCCGCTGCTGCTCCAGCCGGCTGGCCTGGGCCTGGATGGCGGCCTGGTTGGTCTTCAGATCGCGGGTCATGGCGTTGAAGGTGCGGGCCAGGAAGGCCAGCTCGTCCTCGCCCAGCTCGGGCAGCTGCACATCCAGGTCGCCGGAGCCCACGCGCTGGGCCGCCTTGGCCAGGGCGCGGATGGGCTCGCTCAGCGACTTGGCCAGGGCGAGGCCCGACCACACGGCGAAGAACAGGGTGAGCATGGTGAGGAACAGGAAGGTGCTCTGGGGCAGCGTCTGCAGGGTATCCCTGGCGGCGCGGATCTGCTGGCTCTCCTTGAACCGCTGCTCCAGCGCCTGCACCCGGTCCACCGTCGCCCGGGGCGTGAAGACGCCCACGGCCCAGACCCCGTCGCCCCGCGGCACCGCCCGCAGCAGCCACAGGCCCTCCGGCGTCTCCTGCCGTGCGTCCCCGGCCAGGGCGGCCAGATCCGGCGGCGCCAGGTCCGGCGCCAAGTCCACGGACCGGACGCTCTCGCCCCGGACGCTCTCACCCCGGGCGCCGTCGGTCCGGGCGCCCAGGTGGGCCACGAGGTCGAGGCCCGAGGCGGCGCGGATGGCCTGGGGTTCCGCCGACGCCGAATCCAGCAGGCGCCCCGTGCCGAAATCCAGCCGGGTCATGGCGGCGGCGCGCAGGTCCTCCGCCAGCTTCTGGCCGTCGCGGATGGCCACCTCGGTCTCGGGGCTGAACCAGCGCTCCACGTTCTTGTTGATGAAGTTCCGGCCCACCAGGAAGAGGATGAGGCTGGGCACGATGCCCACGATGAAGAGGGTCAGCACCATGCGGGTGCGCAGCCGGGAACCCAGGATGCCGCTCTTCCGCTCGAAGTAGAGCTTGGCCAGGCTGCGGGCCACGATGAAGAGCAGGGTGCCGATGGCCAGCACGTTGGCCAGACCCAGCGCCACCAGCGCCCACCGGGACGGCGCGTCCAGCCCGCCTTCCGCGATGCGGTTCCCCACGGTCTTGTAGGCCAGGATGATCATGGTGATCACCACGCCCAGGCCCACGGCCACGTAGAGGCGCGTCAGCTCGGGGTGGCGTTTCGGGTGGGGGGTCGGCATCCCCAGCAGGCTATCCTGGATGTTCCAGGAAAGGCAGGCGGAAGCGGATGGGAACGGACGGTGCGGAGGCGGTGCGGCGAAGCTTCCTCACGGGTTTCGTGCCCCGGGCCGACGACCCGCTGCCGGAGACGCCCCTGCCCGAGCCCGCCTGGGACGCGGTGGACGCCGAGGGCGGCCCCTACCCCCGCCTCTCCGCCGAGTTCTGGACCTCGCGGCAGCGCCAGGCCGCGAACCTGCACGAGATCTCGTACCGGGCCTGCTACAAGCCCCAGCTGCCCCGGCACTTCATCGAGCGCCTGACCGGCCCCGGCGACCGGGTCTACGACCCCTTCAGCGGGCGCGGCACCACCGCGCTGGAGGCGGCCCTTCTCGGCCGGCGGGTGGCGGCCAACGACGTGAACCCCCTGGCGCGGATGCTGGCCGAGCCCCGCCTGACGCCGCCGGAACCCGCCGAGGTCGCCGCGCGGCTCGCGGCCATCCCGAAGGCCGGCGCCAGCGACGGCCTGGACCTCGGCATGTTCTTCCACCCGGACACCGAGGCCGAGATCCTCGGCCTGCGCGACTGGTGCCTGGCCCGCGCTGAGAGCGGCGAGCTGGATCCCCTCGACACCTGGATCCGCATGGTCGCCACCAACCGGCTCACCGGCCACAGCCCCGGGTTCTTCTCCGTCTACACCCTGCCACCCAACCAGGCCGTGAGCGCCGAGAAGCAGCGCCAGATCAACGTCCAGCGCGAGCAGTCACCCGCCTACCGCGACACCCACGCCCTCATCCTCAAAAAGACGAAGCAGCTGCTCTCGGGCCTGCAGGCCGACCAGCGGCGAAACCTCGCCTTCGCCGCCCAGGACGCCCGCTTCCTCACCGGGGACGCGCGCCGGACCGTCACCCTCATGGACGGCTGCATGGCCCTCACCGTGACCTCCCCGCCCTTCCTCGACGTGGTGGACTACAGCGGCGACAACTGGCTGCGCTGCTGGTTCACGGGCCTCGACGCCGAGGCCATCGGCCGCGGCATCAGCACCCCCCGCACCGTGGCCGCCTGGTCCGAGACCATGGCCGACGTCTTCGCGGAACTCCACCGCGTGACCCGCCCCGGCGGTTTCGTGGCCTTCGAGGTGGGCGAAGTGCGCCGCGGCAAGGTGCGCCTCGACGAAGTGGTGCTGCCCCTGGGCCTCAAAGCCGGATTCCGCGCCCACGGCGTGCTCGTGAACGCCCAGACCTTCACCAAGACCGCCCACATCTGGGGCGTCGGCAACAACGACAAAGGCACCAACAGCAACCGCGTCGTGCTGTTCGAGAAGGCATGACCTTCAAGACCATCAGGCCATGCATGAGCGCAAGCAACCCAACCAGAGGCCCCAGCCAAGACCCACGCACGACCGATGGTTACTGCAAAGCAAAGGCCCGGCTCAGCCGGGCCTTTGCGCGGGGGTCCGGGGGTGTGCGCGCCAGCGCGGAACCCCCGGAGAGGATTAAAACCGATAGCCGACACCGACGCCGTACAGCATCGGGTCCACCTTCACCGTCGTCACCTTGGCGCCGGTGGCGGCGACCTTCACGTCGCTCTGGATCTGCACGTACTTGATGTCCAGGTTGATGGTGCAGTTCGAGGCCACCTTGAAGTCCACGCCCGCCTGGAGGGCGGCGCCGACGCTGCTGCTGTCGAGGTCCAGCGTGCCGCCGGCCAGCTTCACATCCGAGATCAGCGTGAGGTTCAGGCCCGCGCCCACGTAGGGATTCACCGTCTGGCCGGGGAGGAAGTGCCACTGGGCCGTGAGGGTGGGGGGCAGGTGCTTGAAGGTGCCGATCTTCGTGCCATTCAGCGTGACGTCGTGCTTCTGGGGCACCGTGAGGATCAGCTCCGCCGCGAGATTCGGCGTGAAGAAGTAACTGAAGTCCACTTCCGGAATGGTCTTGTTGCTGACGTGGATCGCATCGGCGGGGATGCCCGGCGCCGCGTCCGACGTGTTCGCCGGCTGCAGCGACACCGCGCGCAGGCGGATCATCCAGGGGGTTTCGGCCTTGAGGCCCGGCGCGGCGAGGGCGGCGGCGAGCAGGGTGAGGGAAGCAAGGGTCTTCATGGAACGCATCCAGAAAAAGCCTCCGGGATCTCCCGGAAGCGGGTTGAAAGGCAGGGGCATCCCGACCGGCGCGGGTCCGGCAGTCATGGGCGTTGGCAGGCCCCGCGTGGGGGCGGAAAAAGGGCAGAGCTCATCCCGCCGGCGCGAAACCGGCAGGCGTGGGAACGTGGCGAGAGGCGGAAAGGACCCGGGGACGCCGGGTCAGGGGGTGGAAGATCGCGGGTGTGGCGGTTTGCGGGCGTCGGCGGCCCGCTGGCCGTGGGCCGCCTGGTGTTCCGGCGAAGCGCCCACCAGGGTGTCGAAAGTCACGGTGGCCAGGTGGCGCTGCAGCAGGTCCGTGGCATCGCCCCAGGCCTTCTGCACCAGGCAGCCCTGGCTGAACACGCAGGGCCGGCCGCCTTCCTGGCAGGCGTTGAGCACCACGCCGCCCTCCACCGCGTTGAGGATGTCCAGCAGCGAGATCTCCGAGGCGGGACGCGCCAGGCTGATGCCGCCCCCGGTGCCGCGCACGGTGTGGAGGATGCCCTCCTTCACCAGGCAGCCCACGAGGCGCCGGGTGAAGGGCGCGGGCAGCAGGCGGGTCTTGGAGATCTCGGCGATGGAGACCCGCGTGCCCGGCGGCAGGCAGGCCAGGTGCAGCACGAGCCGCGCCGCATAATCCGTCTGCCGGGAGATGCCGATCATGGGACTCCAAAGGTGACTTCGGATATAACATTACCCAAAGCGTAACCTTGGTCAAGACCCATTGGTCATGAATCTAGAAGCGAGACGGGACCTGCCCTTCAGGCCAGGGCGGCCGCGGGGAGCTCGCAGCGGTGGGAGCCCCGCACCCGACCCGTGGCCTGCACCCGCAGGTGGGCCGGCTGGTGCTCCGAGCTGCGCCGCGCCAGCGCGTCGAAGCGCACGGAGGTGAGGTAGTCGTCCAGCACCTGGGTGGCGTCCACCCACACGGACTGCACCGGGCACTGGGCGGCCAGGGGGCAGACCCGGCGATCGCTCACGCAGTGGTTGAGGGCGATGCCGCCCTCCATGGCGTGCACCACCTCGCCCAGCGAGATCTCCGCCGCGGGCCGGGCCAGGCTCACGCCGCCGCCCGAGCCCCGCGAGGTGGCGAGGATCCCCGCCTTCACCAGGTCGCCCACGATGCGCCGCACGAAGTCCAGCGGCAGCATGCGGTGCCTGGCGATGTCGGCGATGGGCACCCGGGCCCCCGGCGCCAGGCAGGCCAGGTGCAGCACCACGCGGGCCGCGTAATCCGTCTGTCGGGAGATGCCGAGCATGGAGGCCACCGAAAATCCAAATATGAGTGAGCCGGTCCTATTGGTCAATGCATGGAAACCCCCAGGTCAACAATGCCCACTGGGCCTGCCGGAGCCGGTCGCGATCACGGCTGGCGCCTGCCCTCCGCCTCAGCGTGAGGCCGGCCTCCACTGGTACAAGGCCGCGTCCTCGCCGTCGGCGTAGTAGCCGGGGCGCCGCCCGCAGGGCTCCCAGCCGCAGGCCCGGTAGAGCTGGATGGCGGCGCGGTTCGACACGCGCACCTCCAGGTAGAGCTGCGTCAGCCCCTCCCCGACCAGGTCGCGCTGGCAGGCCTCCAGCAGGGTGCGGCCCAGGCCCCGGCCCCGGTGGGCGGGATCCACGGCGATGCGCAGCAGCTCGGCCTCTCCCGCGGCTGGGATGCGGGCCCAGCGGGCGAAGGCCACCTCGGGGATGAGCCAGAGGGCCTCATGGTCGGCGGGATCCCGCCAGGGCGTGCCGAAGGCGGTGCGGTCGAGCCGCGTCACCCAGGAAGGCAGCGCCTCGCCGGCCTCCAGCCGGCAGACGCCGGACGCCGCATCTTCCTTCATCGGGCCATCCCTGTCGCGCTCATCGCGTGATCCATGCCGCGCTCATCGGGCCATCCCTGTCGCGCTCATCGCGTTGTCCATGTCGCGCTCATCGCGCGAGGCCCCTGCGCAGCGCCTCCGGCAGGTGGGCGGCGGCGTGGGGGAAGTTCACTTCGGCGTCGGTCTCCCGCAGGTAGAAGGGCACCAGGGGGGCTTCCGCGGGTCCCTGGGCCACGCGGCGCGCCAGGGTGACCAGGCCCGCCAGGGTGGCCCCGCCCTCGTCGGCCAGGGTGATGCGGTGCGCGGGCAGCAGGGCCGCCACCTTCGGCGCGAAGGTCTCCGGCGCCCACCAGGCCTCCGTCCCCACCCGGGCCGGCAGATCGACCAGCGGGTGCTTGGCGGCGGGCTCGGTGGCCTCCGCCTCCCAGCGCTGGTGGAAGGCCTCGCCGCGCTGGCCATCCAGCAGGATCCAGAAGGGCCCCGCGATTCCCGCCTGGCGCAGCGCCTCGGCGCGCAGGGCGAAGGCCGAGAAGCCCCAGGTGGGCAGGCCCGTGAGGCCCAGGCCCTCCGCGGTGGCCACGCCGATGCGCAGGCTGGTGAAGCCGCCGGGGCCTAGGCAGGCGGCCACGCCGGAGAGGTCGCCCGGGGTGGCGCCGGCCTCGGCCATGAGCTCGTTCAGCGTGGGGATCAGCCGCTCGCTGTGGCCCCGGCCCACGCCCGACAACCCCCGCCGGGTCCAGGTCCCGCCCGCCCCGATCAGGGCCAGGTGCAGGATTTCCGTGGTGGTGTCCAGGGCGAGCAGCATGAGACCAGTGTACCGGGCCCCGGCGCCTTTCCTCCCAAGCGGCCGCTCAGGCCTGGCGCTTCAGGTACCGGAGGAGATCGCGGTCCATGCCCTGGATGTGGGAGACCAGCCACCGGTCGAGGAAAGCCAGCACCTCGCGCGACAGCCGCGTCTCCCCGGCCCGCAGGTCGGAGAGGAGGTCGCTCACCTGCACCACCAGGTCGGTGTGGGCCGTGAAGTGGGCCGCAGCGCCGGGGTAGCCGTGGCGCACCATGAGGGCTTCCTCCGCGGCGAAGTGGTGCACGGTGTAGTCCCGCAGGAAGGCCAGGGTCTCGGTGACTTCGGCCTCGTCGCCCTGCTGGTCCACCGCCGTCTGCAGGCGGCGGATCGCCCCCAGCAGGGCGTGATGGTCCTGCTCCACCCGCTCGCATTCCGGGTCCTGGGTCACCGCCCACTCCGCGCGTTCCATGGCGCCCCCGCCTGATGGCTCAAGGTAGGCGCGCCGCCCCCCTCGGGCCAGGGTCAATTTCAGACGCATTCTCATTCCGGGCCGCAGATTCAGGAATGCACAAAGAAAAAAGCGGCCTCTCCGGCCGCTTTTTCAAGGAATGGTTCCGGCTCTAGCAGGCCTTGAGGACCTTGCCGGCCTGGATGCAGGAGGTGCAGACGCGCAGGCGCTTGGGGGCGCCGCCCACCAGGGCGCGCACGCGCTGGATGTTCGGGTTCCAGCGACGCTTGGTGACGTTGTTGGAGTGGGAGACGTTGTTCCCGAACTGGGGCTTCTTACCGCAGATTTCGCACTGACGAGACATGGGAACCTCACGAGCCAAAAGTGAAAACAGCCAAGAGAACCAGTGTAGCCATCCAGCCCGCGAACGCAAGGGGAAAGGACTGCTGACACTTCAGTCCCGCGCTTCAGTCCCGAAGCCCGGGGCCCTTCATCCCACCAGCGTTGCAGGCCGGTGGGCCCCTGTCCAGGCTGGCCCTTTTCCCCGGGAGCCCCATGGATCTCCGCCGCTGGGCGCTGGCCTTCGCCGCGCTGCCCTGGACCGAACGCCAGAAGGCCGCCTGCTGGGCCGCCCTCCAGGCCGGCGTGGAACCGGCCCTTTCCGACGCGCAGGCCTCGGCCCTGGCCCGCCTGGAGGCCGACCTGCCCCGGCGCCAGCAGGAGGCCCGCGACCTGGGCGCCCGCCTGCTGCTGCCCGGCGATCCCGGCACCGAGGCCCTGCTGGCGCCCCTGCCCTACCCCGTGGCCCTCTGGGTGCGGGGCGCCCTGCCTCCCATGGACCGGCCCCGGGTGGCCCTCGTGGGCAGCCGCCAGGCCACCGTCCGCGGGCGGGCCCGCGCCCGGGCCTGGGCGAAGGCCCTGGCGGAGGCAGGCGTGGCCGTGCTCTCGGGCCTGGCCCGGGGCATCGACGCCGCCGCCCATGAAGGCGCCA
>Ga0316605_10001086_pt1 | contig 16265 bp, 15 predicted proteins | sample OWC_soil_day20_n_FD_207666 | JGI IMG/M metagenome (GOLD analysis project Ga0316605, IMG submission 207666) | Wetland soil microbial communities from Old Woman Creek delta, Ohio, United States - OWC_soil_day20_noCT | ecosystem: Environmental > Terrestrial > Soil > Wetlands | place: USA: Ohio... | reverse complement strand
GCACCGCGGAAGAAGTGGTTGAACGCCACTTCATACAGCGTTGCGGACGACGCAAACGTGGAAATGTGCCCTCCGAGTCCGCTGTGCGCGCGATTGGCGTTCACCACCATCGCCATGGCATTCCAGCGGATATAGCTTTTGATGCGCCGCTCTATCTCGCGGTCGCCGGGATACGCGGGCTCGTCTTCCGGGGGGATGGTATTGAGGTACGGCGTGTTGACGGAAACCGGGATGTGCATGCCGGCTGCCCGGAGACGATTGGAAAGTCGCTCGAAGAGAAGCGGCAGCTTCTCGGAAGGCTGATCCTTCAGCACCGACTCCAGGACCAGCTCGAGAGAATCCAGCCACCGGTCCTGACCGTCACGATCCGCTTGCGGCGTACTCTGGGGTTTTGTATGTTGAGTTTCCACTGGAGGTTCACCTGTCAAAGGACTGCGTAATGTACGCGTTTCTACCCCACCACACAACCTGAAATCACCGTGCGCTATTGTGATCTCCCCTTCCCGACACCTGCCATGCAGCTTGCCTGTGACGATCTGCTGCTGGACGCCTGCGACGCCGATCCTGCATGCGAAACGTTGCGCATCTGGCAGCCGGAGACCACATTTGTCGTCACCGGCTACACCAACCACATTATGCAGGAGGTTCACGTCGACCGGTGCGTCGAACGGGGAATTCCCCTCTATCGTAGAACAAGCGGAGGAGGCACTGTAGTTCAGGGTCCGGGATGCCTGAACTATGCGCTTGTCTTACGTATGGAACGCGATCCCGATCTGGCTACGATATCCTCGACCAACAGGCACATCCTCCAGCGTATGGCGGGTACGCTCGCCGGTCTGCTGAACCTTCCGGTGGAGGTCCGGGGTCACACCGATCTCGTCTGCAGCGGCCGTAAGTTCTCGGGAAATGCGCAGCGCCGGAAGGAACACGCGCTGCTTTTCCACGGCACGTTTCTCCTGGCGTTCGATCTCTCCGTGATAGAGGATCTCCTTCCTCTTCCCTCGCTACAGCCGGAGTACCGGGCAGGCAGGTCGCACAAAGAATTTCTCACCAACATCCCTCTTCGTGCAGAAACGATTATCGGCGCATTGCGCAGAGAATGGTGCGCGGACGAGGCGTATGGTTTGTTTCCCCCTGATGCCGTGCGGACGCTTGCAGAATCCCGTTATCTGAACCACGAGTGGACATACCGCTTCTAGATTTTCTCCGCCACTCCCAGTTCCACCCATCCCACTTTCCCGTCCGCCAGGCGGATCCGGACCCACTCGCCGATGGACTCCGTGATACGCACCTTGACGCCTGCATGGAGCACAAAGGCATCGCTGCTCTGACGGTCGGGAGAATTCTTGACAGTCACGATGGCCGTTGTGACGATGGCTTCATCGGCACGGTTGGCATCAGTGGCTTTCCCGATGAGGATGCTCACGCTCAGAAGGAACATCACACCGCTCACAATGGCAGAGAGAAGTCCTGCCTTCCGCAATGCGTACGTCCGTGCCAGGATGACTGCGGTCAATGCCGCAAGCACGATGAGGAAGAGCAGATAGCAGAGCCAGGTAATGCCATCGAGCGAGAACGCCCCCTTGATGTCATCCCAGATATCCCAGAGAAACAGCCGCGGTGCGGGTTCGATCTTGTCGACAATCTGCAGGTTCGCGAGCTGCAGATTGTGCCGGACATCGTCGTCGGCCGGAAGGAACCGCAGGGCCCGTTCATAGTTCAGAATCGCTTTACCCATATTGCCTTGCTTGTAGTAAGCATTGGCAAGATTGAACGTCACTTCCCCGCCGGTGTATCCCCCGCGGATGATTTCTTCGTACGCGGCGGCGGCCTCGGGATAGCGTCCCTGCTGATAGAGCGCATTTCCCTGCTGATACTTCTGCCCTGGCGTCTGCGCGAGCAATGCGGACGCCCAGAGAAGCGCAATTCCTACACCACTCACTGTTCTCATCGTGCTTTCAGTGTCCGTTCCAGTTCCACAATCACGCGGCGGGCGTCATCATAGGTTTTCTGCATCGCCGACAATTCGAGGCTGGTGGGAGCAAAACGGGCGAGATCGCACGTCTCGAGAATCGTACGGAGATCGCGAATCAGATCTTCCCCCACGCCGCGCGCCTGCAGCTCCGTCGCGGCACCTTCCACCGAGAAGGAGGCCTGCGGGATGTTCAGTTTGTCGCCCAGATACTTCCAGAGCGCACGCGATACCTCGGAATAAAACCGGAGCCGCTGTTTCGAGGAGGGTGCGGTTGTGTGCCTGGATTTATCCTTCAGCAAGTATTCTGCCTCGCGAAGCCCCTTCTGGGCCACCTTGATGGCTTTGCGGTAGCGGTACCCTGCCTGATCCAGCATCACCACCTGCCGCTGGCGTGCGTACACAAATGCACCGGCCAAGCCTAGCAGGGGCAGAAGCACCAGCGCAAGAAACCAGGTCCGGGAATACAGGCGGTCACCACCGTGCACGAACGCGGGAGTGCTGGTCTTGATGAACCGGATATCCTGACTCAGCATCCGCACATCTTCCCGTGTAACACCGGAGATCGTGGGTCCGGGAGTAGCCGTTCCCTGCTCCACATTCAATTCGATCTGAGGCGATCGGAGACGCACATACTCGCCCTTCTTCAGATCGAAGTATGACATGGTCACCGGTTTTATCACCTTGAGCCCCGGATACCGCGGGATCATCAGATACTCAAATGTCTTGCTCCCGCTGATGCGGCCCTGCGTGCGGTTGATGGCTTCCGTCACTTTGGGGGTGTATTGCTCGAAATCAGGCGGAAGGTCCAGCGTCGGCGCCTCGAGGAGCTTGATGTTGCCGGTGCCCGAAAGCGTGACTTTCAGACTGAGCGGTTCATTTGTCCGGATGGTTTTCTTGTCAACCGAAGTGCTCATCGCAAACTGTCCGATGGCACCTTTGAAATCCGACGGTGCGCCGGACGGGAGCGGATCCACCACAATTTTCACCGCCGGGCTCGTCGCTGTATAATTGACATTCCTCCCGAACGGATCCCGGAAGAACGCTTCAAACGGGTCATTCGACCGGGCATGTGGCAGCTGAACGGTGGTCTGCACTTCCATTGGTCCGATTTCCAGAGGGCCCGATTGTGTCGGAAACAGTGCAACACGTTTGATGACTCCAACTCGGTATGATTTGCCGTTGATGGTCTCCGACGTCAACGTGATGTTCTTGGGGATCTCCACATCCTCGCTCCAGAAGCCGGTCATTCCCGGATTCTTGGTCACGGCATAATTCACGACGGAAACACGTGTGTAGAGTTTGAAGACCAGGTTGATCTGCTCGCCCTGGGTTACCCGTGACCGGTCGATGACGGCGCGAAGGAACAGATTCTCACCCATCTCTGCCGGCACGGCCGCCTCATCCTGGGCCTGCTGAGGCTTTCGTGGTGCGGCCTTCACAATTTCAATCGCGACAGGCTGGCTTTTGAGCACGGCGCCTCCCGCCTCAATACTGGCCGCGCCGATGGTGAATTTGCCCAGCTCTTTCGGCTGAAGCACATAGCTGTAGGTCACCGACGAGGAGACTGCTCCATTGATAATCTGCATGCTGCTCGATTGGTTCGGGCCGGACATGATGTGAAACTTGCTGAGATCAGGCAGTTGCAGATTCTTCCCGCCGCTCATCGACTGTGCGGTGACGGTGAACGAGAGGGTGAATTGTTCGCCCAATCCCACCGTTGGACGGTCGACCGCAGCCTCAAACGACGCGTTCTGCGCCGCCCCGTTTGCCGCAAGAAGCACGAAGGCCGCAAGGGCCGCTATGAGGAGTCGTGCTTTCATCTCACCAATCCTTTTCCGTGCGCGCGCGCACGGCCTGTTTGACCTGACGCTTCTTCTGAATATCACGCTCGCTGTTCTTCAATACATCCAGGATGCGTTCCGCTTCGGCCTTTGAAATCTGCCGGTTTTGTTGCTGCTGTTGTTGTTGCCGCTGCTGTTGCTGTTTCTGCTGGTCTTGTTGATCCTGATTCTGCTGCTGATTCTGCTGCTGGTCTTGCTTGTCCTGTTTGTTCTGCTGATTTTTCTGCTGCTTGTTCTGTTGTTGCTGTTGCTGCTGCTGTTGGAGCATCCGGAGCGCAGCCGAGAGATTGTACTTCGCTTCGAGGTCATCCGGATCGAGCTTCAATCCGTCGACGTATGATGTGATCGCTTTCTGCGGGTCCTGTGCTTTCAGATAGGCGTTGCCGATATTGTAGGACGCATCGGCTCTGGTGCGACGTTCCTTTGTCGCCTCACGTGCTGCCTCATACGCCCGCACAGCTTCGTCATATTTCCCCTGCTTGTACAGGGCGTTGCCCAGATTGAAATGCCCCTGGACAAGCTGCTGCTCCTGCTCGAGTGCCTTGCGGTAGTTGATCTCCGCATCTGCAAAATTCCTGTCCTTGTACTTGTCGTTGCCTTTGTTCACCAGTGAACGGACAGACTGTGCCGGAGCGCTCTGCAGCGCGAGCGCAGTGACCATGACGATGAGTGTGCACCAACGGATCATGCCTGCACCCCCTCCTGTTTGCGCAGCAGCCGGTTGAGCGAGAGCCACGGCGTTTTCCTCTCCGACAGAATGAATTCCAGAATCAGCAGGATGAGCACGGGCGCGAGGAAGAACTGGAAGCGGTCCTCAAAATCCGTGAACTGCTTCACGCCGAATTCCTTCTTCTGAAGAGCGCTGACATCCTTGTAGATAGCATCAAGTTCGTCCTGCGATGTGGTCCCCCGGAAATACTTGCCTTTTCCGATCAGCGCTATCTTCTCCAGTGCTGCTTCATCCAGTCTTGAAACGACCACGTTTCCCATCCGGTCCCGCTTGAAATCTGTCTGTCGCCCGCCCGTGCCGTAGACGGGAATGGGAGCGCCCGTGGGCGAGCCCATGCCGACAGTGTACAGCAGCACACCTTTGGCTGCCGCGGCCTCTGCATCGTCAAACACATCCCCTTCGGTGTTTTCCCCGTCGGTGATGATCACGATGACCTTGCTGGTCTGTTCTTTGAAATCGAACGACTCCGTCGCGCGTTCAATGGCAATCCCGATGGCTGTGCCGGGCAGTGAGACGGCATCGACATCCAGCACATCAAGGAAGAGATTGGCGGCACTGTAGTCGTTCGTCAGAGGAAATTGCGTGTATGCTTCACCCGCAAACACGACGAGCCCGATCCGGTCTCCCCCCAGCTTTTCAATCAGATTGCGGATTTCGAGCTTGGCCTTCTCGAGACGGTTCGGCTTGATGTCTTCCGCCTTCATGCTGAGAGAAAGATCCAGCGCGATGAAGATGTCCACCCCTTCCTGTTTTACTTCCTGGAGCCGGGTGCCGATCTGCGGATTAGCCAGCGCAAGGATGACCAGTGCCAGCGCAAGAAGCATCAACCCGAACTTCACCGGGCGTTTGAACGCACTCGCCTCGGGCGCAAGCCGCCGCATCATGGACGGCGTGGCAAACCGTTCCGCGGCACGCTTCCGGACACGCCAGACCCACCACCCCACGAGGACGAGCAGGGGGATCAGCAGAAGCAGGGTGAGATATTCCTCGTTGACAAACCGTACCATCAGGGCACCTTCCTCAGGATTGTTCCCAGAGCAAGGAGCTCCAGCAGGAGGCCGGCCAGGCCGATCCACGTCCAGGCGTAGAACCGCTCCGTGTATGACCGGTACGATTTCACTTCGATGCGCGTTTTCTCCAGGCGGTCGATTTGCGCATAGATCTGCTTGAGGGCCTGATTGTTCTTAGCACGGAAATACTGCCCGCCGGTCAGATCCGCAATGGTGGTGAGCGTCTTCTCGTCGACGTCCACCGGCACATTCTGATAGCGGATGCCAAAGGGAGTCTGCACGGGGTACGGCGCTTCGCCGACGGTTCCGACGCCGACCGTGTAGATCCGGATGCCAAATGTCTGCGCGATCTGAGCGGCAGTGATGGGATCGATTTCCCCCCGGTTGTTCACGCCGTCGGTCAGCAGGATCATCACCTTGCTCTTAGCTTTGCTCTCCTTGAGCCGGTTCACCCCCTGGGCGATAGCCATCCCGATGGCCGTGCCGTCTTCGACCATCCCCGGTTTCACCTGCTTCAGCAGCCCGGTGAGCACGCGGTAGTCAAGCGTCATCGGACACTGCGTGAAACTCTGCCCGGCAAAGATGACAAGTCCGATCCGGTCGTGCGCCCGGCCTTTCACAAAATCCTCGGCTACCGCCTTTGCCGCCACGATGCGGTTGGGGTGGAAGTCTTCTGCGAGCATACTCCCGCTGATGTCCAGCAGCAGTGCAATGTCGATTCCTTCCGTGTAGATATTTTCACCCTGGGAGCTGGTCTGCGGGCGGGCAAGGGCCACAACAACGGCAGCAATGACGATCATGCGGAGCACTGCCGGCAAATGCCGGAGCCGTTCACGCCATGTCGGCTTCACCGCGGCAAAAGCCGAGAGCGTCGGGAAGCGGAGATCGCTGGCCAGCTGCTTCTGGCGGCGGATGTACCAGAAGACGAGCACAGGGATGAGGAGCAACCCCCAGAGGAATTCCGGATTTGCGAATGTGGTGTTAGGATGCCACATGCGTTGCGTCCTTCTGTGCCGGCGCTTCGACCGGAGTCATCTCTACGATCTTTGTCCGGTCCACAAATGTGTACACCGCAGCCAGGGATTCCTCGTGCTCCATCACTCCTGGCTGGTGCTTGGCAAATTTCACGAGATCGGCTGTGCGCAGCACTTTCTCCGTGCTGAAAAGGAGCTCGCTACCCGGCCGGAGCCGCTTGAGGCCGATCATGATCTCATCCGTGGTTTCTTCCAGCGCGGGCAGTTTGTACCGGTTTTCGAAATACCGCCTCAGGATTTCCGTCAGTTCGGAATAATACTGCTTCACCTGACCCTGCTGCCAGAGTTTCTTTGCCTTCAGGCGGCCGAGCTCCTCCATTGCAATAAGGTGGGGGGGACGGTCCGGTGGGACGTATTCCTCGTCTCCCGCCTTCCGCTTTTTCTTCTTCCAGTACCAGTAGCCCAGGTACGCGAGTCCGGCAACCACAAGCAGAATCCCCCCATACAGCAGGATATCCTCCCAGGCAAGCGGCAGGGACATCACGGGTTTCACATCCTTGATGTCCTCGCTCGTGTCCGGCGGCACGGTGTGCACGGTGACCACGAGAGAATTGGTCAACGCAACATGCGAGGTGGTGTCGCCCGGCAGGAAGAACAGAAACGGAAGCTGCGGGATGACGGCATCACCGGAGTCGTACCGCGCGAGAACGAACTCCACCTCACTGGTGGTATCCGTGGTGGGATGGATGCCGGACTGATCCAGAACCGTGAACCCGCCAATGGTATCGCCCACAAGCGGCTGGATCGTCAGCCCGCGCAAATGGCGCAGCTCCACACGCACGCCGATCCGGTCACCGAGCAGATAGTGCGTGGAATCCACACGTGCCCGTGCCGAAACCCCCTGTGCATTGAGCGGAGCAATCGGGAGGAGCAGAAGCAGTGCCGCTGAGCAGAGTGCCGCCTTCAGTTGAACCGTCTTCATCACAACCTGCTCTCCCGGAGCTTGAAGAAATCCACGATCGGCTTGATATACGGACGGTCGATCCGCACGGGAATCGCATCCACCTTGCTGCGGACAAACAGGCTGCGCCGCTTCTCTTTGCGCTCTTTCCAGTACTGCACAAACGCTGCCCGGACACTCTGGTCCGAGGTGTCCACCCACCGTTCGCTCTTGGTTTCCGCATCCGTGAACTTAACGAGCCCTACGTCCGGAAGCATCTCTTCCCGGGGATCCACGAGTTCCACGGCAATCACGTCGTGCTTCCGGCTGATGATCCTGAGAATCTGGTCGTAGCCATCGTCGATGAAGTCCGATATCAGAAACGCGATAGTCCGTTTCTTGTGCACGTGGTTGAAGTACTCAAGCGCCCCGCGGATGTTGGTGCCGGTCCCTGTGGGTTCAAAGGATATCAGCTCACGGATGATGCGGAGAATGTGCGCACGTCCTTTTTTCGGCGGGACAAATTTCTCGATCTGGTCGGTAAACAGAATGAGTCCGACCTTGTCATTGTTCTTGATCGCCGAGAATGCGAGCACGGCGCAGATTTCTGCCGCAATCTCATTCTTCATCGCCTGGACCGAGCCGAACTGTCCCGAACGGCTGAAGTCCACGACCAGCATCACCGTCAGCTCGCGCTCTTCTTCAAAGATCTTGACAAAGGGATGGTTGAACCGCGCCGAGACATTCCAGTCGATGGTGCGGATGTCATCACCGTACTGGTACTCCCGCACCTCGGAGAATTCCATCCCCCGTCCTTTGAAGACGGAGTGGTATTCGCCGGAGAAGATCTGATTCACAAGACCACGGGTCTTGATCTCGATCTGGCGGACTTTCTTAAGAAGTTCTCGTGTGTCCACGATGCCCTCTCAGGGCACTTCGATCTTATTCAGCACTTCCTGCACCACCTGCTCTGACGTCACCTCTTCTGCTTCCGCTTCGTACGTCACGGCTACGCGGTGCCGGAGCACGTCAAGGCTCACGGCCCGGACGTCTTCCGGAATGACATAGCCACGCCGCTTGATGAAGGCATAGGCCTTTGCGCCAAGGGCGAGGTTGATCGACGCACGCGGGGATGCTCCGTAGCTGATGAGCTGCGCGAGGTTGGCCAGATTGTACTGCTTGGGAGACCGGGTGGCAAAAACGATGTCCAGAATGTACTTTTCGATCTTCTCATCCATGTAGATGTCAGACACGGCAGACCGTGCCCGGATGATATCGTCCGTCCTGACAACGGGGGAGGGCTCGGGCAGCGAACCGGCGACATTCGCCCGCATGATCAGCAGCTCCTCCTCTTTCGAAGGATATCCGATTTTCACCTTGAGCATGAACCGGTCCACCTGCGCCTCGGGAAGAGGATAGGTCCCCTCCTGCTCTATCGGGTTCTGCGTTGCGAGGACAAGAAATGGTTCTGGCAGCTTGTAGGTGTTTTCCCCGATGGTCACCTGGCGTTCCTGCATGGCTTCCAGCAATGCGCTCTGCACTTTCGCGGGCGACCGGTTGATCTCGTCGGCCAGAATGAAGTTCGCGAAGATAGGACCTTTCTTGGTCTGGAAAGATCCGTCCTTCTGGTTGAAGATCATGGTCCCGACCAGGTCGGCAGGGAGCAGATCCGGCGTGAACTGGATACGCTGGAACTTCGCCTGAATGGCAGCGGCAAGGGTCTTCACGCTGAGCGTCTTAGCGAGGCCGGGAACCCCTTCCAGAAGAATGTGGCCGTTTGAGAGCAACCCGACGAGAAGGCGCTCGACCATATGTTTCTGGCCGACGATAACCTTCCCGAGTTCAGCCTGCAGAGTGTCGACGAACGCGCTTTCGCGCTGGATTTTCTCGTTGATGGCCTTGATGTCGAATGGCATGGAACCTCCGGGTGTCACTGAGTACGTGATCTGCAATCGAATATGAAATTTACAAAAACGGGGGGTGAAATCAAAGAAGCCACAGCCGGTGCGGGATGTTCATTTGATCCACCACTACATGGATTAGACACGCAATTCCACGAATTGGTGTACACTTTTGCATATCTTTGTACATTTTTCGGTGGACTCTGGCAGGAGTAAATCCTATCCTGGAATCGGGCCGGCGTCCAGACCATTCGATTTCGGTTCAGCTCCGGCACTTGCGATTACCCGACCGGCAGGCGATATATGCGCAACTTCGTATCTAAAAAAACCGACATCACCGTTTCAAGAGGGACATATGTCTATGCTTCCGTCGCGCGCCGAGATGCAGCGCGCATACCTTCAGAGTGACGCTGCGTACGACGGGGTCTTCGTTCTCGCTGTCCAGTCGACCGGTGTGTTCTGCCGGCCATCGTGCGGAGCCCGAAAACCACAGCCGAAGAACGTGGACTTCTTTGCCACAGCCCGGGAGGCCGTCTTTGCCGGCTACCGCCCCTGCAAACGATGTCAGCCAATGGGAGCTGCAGGTGAAGCCCCGCAATGGGTGCGGCAACTGCTGTCACACATCGACCGCTCTCCCGATCAGCGGATCTCGGACACTTCAATACGCAGCCTTGGTATCGATCCCGCCCGGGCACGGCGCTATTTCAAGAGAAACTACGGCATGACATTTCAGGCATATTGCCGCGGGCGAAGGCTGGGGAGTGCACTTGCACAGATACGGAAAGGAGAGAAATTGGACCACGTTACGTTGGGCCACGGTTACGAATCTCACAGCGGGTTCAGAGACGCATTCGCCCGGACGTTCGGCACGCCGCCCGGCAAAGCCAGGACAACGGACTGCATCCTGGTCACATGGATAGAGAGTCCTCTTGGACCGCTTATTGCAGGAGCCACTGACAAACACCTGGTGCTCCTGGAGTTTACAGAGCGACGGATGCTGGAAGCCCAGTTCGTGACGCTCCAGCGGGTCTTCAAACGCCCGATCGTTCCGGGAGACAACAACGTGCTGCGCGAGGCACGCGAGGAGCTGTCAGCCTACTTTAACGGAACGCTCCGGAAGTTTACGGTTCCGCTTGAGTGTCCGGGGACTGAGTTTCAGAAGCGGGTGTGGGATGGGCTTCTGAAGATCCCGTACGGAAAGACGATTTCCTATGAAGAACTGGCTGACAGGATCAAAGCGCCCCATGCGCAGCGCGCAGTCGGGCATGCAAACGGAGCAAACCGGATCGCAATTGTGATTCCCTGTCACCGCGTCGTAAACAAAGGAGGCAAGCTGGGCGGGTACGGCGGAGGGCTCTGGAGGAAACAACGGCTTCTTGAACTGGAGCAGGTGGAGAAATGAAATCACACAACAAGGGGCATCCGCCAGAGGCAGAGACGTTCCTCCTGAGCGCAATACCATCAAGAGTTCAAGGATTACGATGGCACGGCACTGTTCACACGGGAGCCGTGGCCACTGGAGATGTTCCGGATTACTCTTCCCAGAATTTTTCCAGTTCTGCTGCGTGCTGCATGAACGCATCAATTCGTTCACGCTTCCGGCGGGCGAGCATCTCCTGCAGCGGAAGCACCGAGATACGGTTGCGTATTGATGGCCTGGCCGCAAACCGCCGTACGCCCGCAAGCATGACCTCGCAATCCTGGACCTCCCCCATCATTGTCTGATAGGCCTGCATCCACTTGCGTCGTGGCCGTGTGATCCAGGGAAGCAGAGGGGCCAGGATCTCCGACGCATAGCGCACTCTCTTGAATGCCACGCGGAGCCTGTGCACGCTGGAGGCGTCAGCCGCGGTAACTGCCCGCTCCAGCACAAGTGCACGGGCAACGGTTCGGGCGAAGTTCCCCTTAATCATTGCGCCTGTAAGGACATCAAGATGCCGATCCGTGCCCAGCGTCAGCAAGGTTTGCTGAATTCTGGCAAGCTCCCGGTCAAGATCCCGCACATCCAAGCTCCGCAGAGTTCCTGCACACTCCCTGAGCAGAGATCGTTCCCTTACGCGCAAAGACGCACTGTAACTGCGCACCGGCGGCGAGACGGTCCGCATGCCTCTCATCGCCAGCAGCGCAATGTGCACATCCCGGAGTGTGTTGAACTGCTTGAGGGAGCTTCGCAGGGAGCGCCGGACATTCCGGATGCCGGTTCCCGGAACCACCACCGCGGCAAGATCAAGCGCTGCAATGAGACGCCGCAGCGCAACGCGCAGATCGTGAATTGCTGGTTCGCTCGCACGGCGGCGCGCGCGCGCCAGCTGGCGGAGAAAGATCTGGCGGCGATCCTCAAGCGCATGACTCAACACCGTGCAGACCCCGGCAGCCTCTCCAGCCCGGGACACAAGAGCATTTCGCGGTGATCGACGACCGGAGGCCGGCCGGCTGCCGATCTTCCGGATGCCCAGGCCTTCGCGACTGCTCCCCTTCTTCTGCTTGTTCGATCTACTCTGCAATGGCAAACCTCACACTGAAGACCTCTTCAAACATCGGCGCTTTCTTGTTCATCGCCCATTTCTCCAGCAACAGATCCCCTTCTCCGTAGAGCTTGATGGTGAAACGAGGTTTCCGGTAGTCAATTTCAAAGTCGGAGACTTTTGACGCATGCTCATTATCCATCGCATCGGCCAGCCGGAGAATCGCCGCCAGCTTCGACACCACCACCTTGTCCCGTGAGGAAAGAGCCTTGTATAAATCATGCTGGGGCTTCGGGAGAGATTTGCGGTGATACCGTGCGACATTCGAGACAATGGCAACCTGATCGGGCGTGAGTCCAACGATCGGCGTGGCAAGCAGAAGGTATTGGGAATGCTTGTGGTGATCGGCAGCCCCGATGAACCCGCCGATATCGTGCACCAGCGCGGCGACCTCCAGCAGCAGGCGGTGTTCGAGCCCGAGATGATGCAACTCGCGCGTCCGGTCAAACAACTGTACGGCCCACTTCGAGACGATCAGGGCATGCGGTTCATCGAACTGGTATTTCCGGCCAATCTGCAGCGCGGACGCCACCACCTGATCGCGCCGGGTTGTCTTCCGCTCCCCGTAGAGCTCTTCGACCATGTCGGCGAGCAGCCCATCCTTCAGTCCGACCCGGGGGACCGTGACCTCATCCACTCCCGCTATCTGAAGGATTTTCTGTATGATGAGGGCTGCAGGAACGATCACGTCGGCCCGATCCGGCCGGAGGTGAAGCTGACGCACACGCTCTTCATACGACAGGCTCATGAGACGTTTGGTCAGCGTCTTCAGATCGTCCGCAGGGAGCACCGTGTCACGGTCCCGCCCCAGCTCCTCCCGCCGCAGATCGCCCAGCGATTCCATGCTGCCGCCGGTCGCGATGCACAGATCGATCTTCTGTTTCCCCAGTTCCCGCCGGATCCTTCGCTGGGTCGCATCGACATATTCCTGTATCAGCTGATGGATGTGCTGTTCGCCCTGTGCGTTTTCGCCCAGTGTGCGCAGAAGGCGTACAGCACCCATCCGGTAGCTTTCCGTCGAAAGGATGCCTTCGTCGGACGCCAGGGTGATCTCTGTGCTCCCGCCGCCGATATCCACGAGGACCGCCAGTTTGTTCCGCAGGTTCACGCGCCCGTTGACAGCACTATAAATGAGACGTGCTTCCTCTTCGGCCCCGATGGCTTCAACGTTGATGCCTGAAGCCTGGGCGATCTTGTCCTGAAACAGCTCCTGGTTGAGCGCTTCGCGCACAGCGCTCGTCGCAACAGCCCGCGTCCAGCGGGCTCCGTGACGATCAATCGCTTCGCGGAAGCGCAGGAAGGCCTCGATGGCAGTCTCGATGGTCTGCTCGGCAATGGTCCCTGTCGTGAACACATCCTGTCCCAGACGAACCGGTTCACGAAGGACTTCGAGGAGGGTCACGTGCCGTTCGGCATCAACGCTGGCGATGGCCAGCCGCATGGCGTTGGAGCCTACATCTATTGCCGCGAGGATAGGCATGGAGTGTGTTTGGAGGTCGGAGGAATCATGCACAATGAATCAGAGCAGCTCCGGTTTCGCTGCGAGCTGCCCTGTCCGGACCTACTTTCCCAGCGACCCGATCATCGCATCGAACTCCGCTTCGGCCGCAGCCATCGTTTTGGCAGGACCGGTCATCTTGAAGAACACCGCGCCCTCAGGTCCGGGAACAATGGCGCCCAGGAGCTGGAACCCTTCTTTACGACCCATCGATTGCATCATCGGTCCGGAGGGACTCAGATACGTCCCGGCAATCTTCACAAGCGTGATGTCCATACCGCTAACGGTCTTGGTCGATTTGTGCGGCCTGTCGACGGGTTCAAACTGGCCGACCCATCTGTCGATATTCGCATCTACCACCCCTCCTTGATCCGGACCAAAGTACGATACGCTGCATTCGGCACCTTCCGTGTCACCTTCTGTCGCTGGAACCACGTAGGTTGCGATGCGCATGGGGCGGTCAGGAGCTTGCGTCCACCGCGCGGGAACGCCCCACGTGAGGCCTGCAACGCTCCCCTTCAGATCACCGATCGCAGCAGACCCTGTTGTATCCTTCTTGCAGCCGCCGAATACCAGCAATCCTGCCAACACAGCAAAGGCCACAAAGCGTTTCATCTGATAAGTCCTTTCAGGTGTGACTCATGCCCCTGCCGGAAAAGGGGCGAAGTATATGATGAGAGGGATTAAAGAACCGTCTCTTCCAAACGGTTGTCTTCAAGGCGCCCGGATCTCCGGATCAAAGTGCAGTATGATACGATTCGACGGAATCGGAATCAAGTACGGGCGGGTGAAGAGGGTTGCGGATCTGAATCCGCACTCCGGTGCCGGTCCACCCAGTAGGCCCAGAGTACGAACAGCCAGGCCGCATTTCCTGCTATTCCGATCATTTCCACGCTTGGGGGCGGAGGACCGAAGAGGTTCATCAGATAGATCCCCGCCAGGACAAGAATCAGCGCCCACAAAGCGTAACTCCCCCATCTGTCCTTCGCACTGGTCGCCCGGAGATAGAAGACCACCCCCGCAGCAAACATCCCCAACTCAACGAGGAGTGTGAGAGGAAGCGAATTCCAGAGACCCAGACCGGCTCGCGCATCGCCCGAAAATGTGAGCGGAAGGTCGGGCCGGTGTGTGAGAAGATCCAGCACCCAGTGACTCAGCACAATCGCCCCCAGCACAAGCGCACCGCGCCGGTAGCGGCGGAAGGCAAAGTACACACCGCCTACCAACACTGACCAGAGTACCACACCGGTCAGACTGTGAGAAAATGGGTAGTTGTAGAAATCCAGAGGTGTAACCACCGTATTGCCTGGATCCAGCCGGACATTCTCTACGCCGGAGAGCAGGAGTATCGGCCAGAGCAGATCAATGAATTGAGCACCGATGACAAGCGTGCCCAGTGAAGTTTTGGGTGCCGCTTTCTTCGCGGCAAGCGCAACCGCAAAATGACCGAGAAACATGGTGGAGACCTCCTGGAGACCGGATCGTTATTGTTCGGTTTGGGAAAACACGGCGGCTGTACCGGGAGCGCTTTCACTGCACTGAGCCCCGGCCGATTCGTCCGATAACAACGCGACTCCCCTGAGCGCACCCTGATTCACCCGACAGCGACGCGGCTCCGCCGTGCGCAGTCTGATTCGTCTGACAGCAACGCGGCTCCGCCGTGCGCAGTCTGAATTGTCCGGAAACGAGATGATTATGCTGAGCTCCCGGGGGTTTATCAAATTACAAAATGTCTAACGACAAACAATGCCGAAAAGTTGCCGGCATCCCGGGAAAAAGAACGGCCCGGCAGCAATAATCCGTAGGATTTCGTATCTTGCAACGGTTTCCTCCCCACAAAGCGAGAACTCCTCATGCAGATCGGCATAGTCGGCCTCCCCTTCTCCGGGAAATCCACATTGTTCCAGGCCATTACACGCACCCATCTCGATACCGCCGCACTGGCGCGCGCCGAAGCGCATCATGGAGTGGTCAAGGTTCCCGATGCCCGGCTGGACAAGCTCACCCAGCTCTTCTCGCCCAAGCGGACCGTCCACGCCAGCATCGAGTTCGTCGATGTCATCGGTCTGAAGAAGGGGGAATCGGGCTCTACCCAGTTCACCACCAACTTCCTGGGCAACGTCAAGAATAATGATGCCCTCGTCCAGGTGGTCCGGGTCTTCGCAAATGATGCCGTTCCCCATCCTGACGGATCGGTCGACATGATGCGGGACGTTGCAGCATTCGACACTGAATTCATCCTGGCAGACCTTGCCATGCTTGAAACCCGCATCGACCGACTCAAGAAACAGATCCTCAAGACACCGGAGGAGGCACTGAAACGAGAACTCCCGCTCCTGGAGAAGTGCCACCACCTGCTTGAACAGGAAAAGCCGCTGCGCAACGAATCCTTTCGAAGGAGGAGCTTCATCTGCTGAAGACGTATCAGCTCCTCACGCTGAAGCCGATGCTGATCGCCCTGAACCTCGACGAAACACAGCAGCCCATTGCAGGGGAAGTCACTGCGAAAGTGTCAGCACAGCGGGCAGGGCACCAGACCAAGGTGCTCTCGTTCTTCGGCAAGATCGACATGGAGATGTCCGAACTTTCCGTCGAAGAAGCGAAAGCGTTCATGGCCGAGTACGGGATCAAGGAATCCGCGCTCGACACCCTCATTCGTGAGGCATATCTTCTTCTCGGACTCCAGTCGTTCTTTACTGTCGGTGAAGACGAATGCAGAGCCTGGACAATCCGGAAGGGGATGAATGCACAGGAATCGGCAGGCGTCATTCACTCGGATTTCTTCAGCAAGTTCATCCGTGCAGAAGTCGTGCACTACGACCACTTTGTGATGCATGATGGTTCCTTCGCAAAGGCCAAAGAAACCGGACA
>Ga0316605_10001084_pt1 | contig 16283 bp, 12 predicted proteins | sample OWC_soil_day20_n_FD_207666 | JGI IMG/M metagenome (GOLD analysis project Ga0316605, IMG submission 207666) | Wetland soil microbial communities from Old Woman Creek delta, Ohio, United States - OWC_soil_day20_noCT | ecosystem: Environmental > Terrestrial > Soil > Wetlands | place: USA: Ohio... | reverse complement strand
TGTAGTTTCGCAGTCCGCCATCTTCTCGACCAACACAGGCAGGCAACTCAGGAATTAGACGGACAAGAAATCATGAAGACCTAGTAGCAAAAACCTTGCACTTTTGGGGGAAGCCCTTGTAGTAGAGCTAACCGGCGCTGCGCGGCTTTATCGCGCAGCGTCCAGAGAGCGAAGCGAACGGGGTTGAGCGCCGGGTTGGGCGTCGTTTCAGCGGCACGAGCCTTCATGACTATCGAGTCCTGGTCATAACAGTGCAACAACAATGGATTCCTTCATGCGTTCGAGTCGCCACGAACTCGGTCCGTTTGCAGTGCCCTCCACGCGGACAGCCCTTTTTTTGAAACCTTCCCACGCAACAGCAACTTCGATTTCAATTTCTTCGTCGCCGTGGCGTACCGCAACTTGTACTGGCGGGGCACCGACAAGCGCCACAAGCTCAGCGGGTGGAATAGTGCGCCATTTTTCCAGTTCGCTCGCAAGTGCGGAATAAGCGTGTGCTCTCTGCATGTGTCAGACCCTAGACGCCCAACGTAGAAGTGAGCGACCTGCGCAGCTTTTCGCGCAGGTCCGCTCGACTGCCGGGTTGGGCGCCGGGAGTGGAAAGACCCGAGCGAAACAGTGAGTGCAAAGGAAGTGCACTACACCTCCACCGACAAGTTAATGAATAGCTGCACGAGCAGCGAGTAGATCGCAAGGGCAGACAGACCGCCCACAAAGAGCCACGCAAACACGGCAATAGCCAGCCCACCCAACTGAGCTTGGAAGAACCACAAAAGAGCGAGGTCAGCGCCACCGCCCAAGAGCAGCGCCACAGGCAACACCGCTCGAAAATTGGACCGGAGCCGAACTTGGCATAGCGGGCAAGCGAAGCAGCTTCGAATGCCGAGGGACGGAAGCTTCGCCAAGCAGGATGGGCAACGCACGGTCATGGGATTAAGGCGCCTAACAGTGTTTACACGGACCCTGGGGTCCGTATAACAATTGATATTGATGACACAGGATTCGGCAGTCTTTGTCCATGACTCTCAGTCACTTGATATTTATGCGGTCAGTATAACAACTCCAATATACCGGACACCTGTGGATTATTTTCAAATCAGGATTGTGGCTACGAATGGCCGCTTTCGGGTGCAGGCCCGAAGGGCACCTTCTGGCCTGCACCCGCCAATCAGCGCACTCCCAACCGCCAAAGCGACGTCACTTCCTTAGCCCGCGCCGCGTGGAGCGGGTCGTCGGGGTTGCTGGCGCGGGGGTGGCTGGGGCGGGTGTCGATGCGGGCCAGTACCATGAGGCCGGCGGTTTCGATGGCGGCGAGGAGTTCGTCCCGCGAGCGCAGGCCCAGGTGTTCGGCCAGGTCGGAAAGGATCAGCCAGCCTTCGCCGCCGGGTTCCAGGTGGGCGGCGAGGCCGGCGAGGAAGCCGCGCAGCATCTGGCTTTCCGGGTCGTAGATGGCACGTTCCAGGGCCGAGCTGGGGCGGGCGGGCACCCAGGGCGGATTGCACACCACGAGGGAGGCGCGACCGGGCGGGAACAGGTTGGCTGCGGTGATTTCCACCTGCCCGTCGAGGCCGAGGCGTTGAATGTTCTCCCGGGCGCAGGCGAGGGCGCGCGGGTCGAGTTCGGTGGCAATCACGCGCTGGATGCCGCGCTTGGCCAGCAGGGCGGCGAGGACGCCGGTGCCGGTGCCGATGTCGAAGGCGAGGCTGCCGCTGGCGGCGTTGAAGGCGGGCAGGGGCGCCTTGGCCACCAGGTCGATGTATTCGCTGCGGGTCGGAGCGAACACGCCGTAGTGGGCGTGGATGCGGCCGTCGAGGGCGGCGACGGCGATGCCGTTCTTGCGCCATTCGTGGGCGCCGATGAGGCCGAGCAGTTCGCGCAGGGAGGTGACGTAGGCTTCGTCCGCTCCGCCATACACTTCTTCGCAGGCGAGGGCCACATCGGGGGCGCGGCGCAGGGGAATGGCGTGGCCGGCGTCGAAGGGAATCAGCAGCATGCCAAGAGTACGCGCCCGCTGGGACTGAGCCTGGCGATGGAGGTGGAAGGCTTCGGCCGGCGTCGGCGCGGGTTTGCGCGATTTCGGCGGCTTGGTCGGCTTGCGGTCCACGCGCCGCGCCAGGGCTTGCAGCAGCAGGCGGGCGTTCTGGAAGTCGCCGCGCCAGAGCAGGGCAGTGCCTTCGCAGGCGAGGCGGTAGGCGGTGTCGGCAGAGATCGTGTCGTCGGCGAAGACGACCCGTTTCGGCGGCGGCGTACCGGCCTCGGAACGCCAGCGGGCGGAGCGGTCTTCACCGTCCTCGGACCAACAAATACGTGGATGTTCGCTCATGATGGGGTGGGATTGTACGGCCCCCGGCGCGGCCCTAACCGCTAGAATGCCGCCATGAGCTCAAATAACGAATACGCATTTTTCGCCGAAGAGGCGCGGGACAGCTTCATTGCCCACCTCAAGGAACTGGGGATTTCCAGCACCGCAGCCACCGACCCGGCCGGCGGCTGGACGGTCGCCATCGCCGCTGATATCGACGACGACACTCTCGACGCCATCGAGGACACCTACGATGAACTGCTGGCCGAGCAGGCCGCCGCTGAAGGCATGGTGGGGCGGCGTCTGGCGGGCATCCAGGTCACGCTGGGCAATGGCACGGTGCGCACCCTCAAGCTTGATGCCGACACCGCCAACCTGTTGCTGTCGCGCTTCACGCCGGCAGAAGCCCAGGCCGTCGCCCAGGCCATCATCACCAGCCTGGAAACCTCCACCGACGGGCCGCTGTGCCGGAGCTAGTCAGTCGTCCTTGAGCAGGGCCAGCAGCAGCAGGATTTCTTCCGCTACTTGCTCCGGGAAGCCGGCGCGGGTGCCGCCCCGGTTGTCTTCCAGCAGACTGTGCAGGTAGTCGGCGCTGCCCGGCTTGCGCCAGGTGTTGGTGATGCCGGCGGAAATGTGTGGGTAATCTTCGATGCCATGACGGCCCGCATGGTCGCCCCAGTCGGCGGCCTGGACGTTGAAGCTGTGGCGCAGTTCGGCGGCGGTGCGCTGGAACTCATCGCGCTTGCCGGTGGCGCGATAGACGTCGAGCAACTTGAGCCAGTGATACAGGGCCTGGCGCGGATGAACACGGATGTGGTCGGTGAGGGCCTCCGCCGCGCCTTCGGTCAGCCCCATCGAAAGCATGATTTCCGCCAGCTCCAGGGTTTGCGCCGTCTCCGGCTCGGCTCCCGGGGGCGCGGCGGGAAGATGGGCTGGCGCCTTGGGCACGGTGGGCACAGCATCAATCAATGTCGCGTTGGGGTCGAAGGCGGCTTGCGGCGCGGGGGGAGGCGGCGTCGGCTCCCAGTGCGGCTCGGCGCGGTGGGGGCGGATGGAGTGCGGCATCGCCATCCGTTCGTGGGTGGCTACTGCCGGCTCTTGAGGCGCGGCGTCTCTCAGCACGGGAATCGCCGCTGCCATTTGTGCCATTTGTGCTGCGTTGCGCCGCCGCGCCCATAGCAGGCCTATCCCCGCCAGGGCAGCAGCGCCGGCCAGCCAGACGGGCCAGGGCAGGGCATCGTCGCCATCCGGGGACGTGGGCGTTTCTGCCACGGCGGGCGCCGGGCGGCTGGCCCCCGGCGTCGGCATGGCGGCAATCAGGCGGTGCAGGTCGTTCACCGTGCCGTTCATCCGCTCAACCCGTTGCATCAGGAGCGCCAGATCCTCGGCTTCCTCGACGCCGGAGCGGGCGGCTTTCCACTCCACCCGCAACAGGGAACGATCTTCGCTGGAGACCGGGCGCGGCGAACTCAGGGTCGGCGAGAGGCGCAGGGCCGGCTCCGGCAGCGCCGCCGCCAGCGTTGGAGCGACGGCAAACCAAGCCGCAAAGCCCGCCAGCAGAGCGGCGGCAAGGGGTAAGGCTCGGGGCGAGGGGAGCGTTGTGGGCGCCAAGGGCATGAGGGGCACGAGGGGCAAGCGGTTTTCCCGGTTAAACTTCGCTGACATCTTGAACTGTAACGGCTTGCCGCCGCAAGCATTAAGGGAAACAGGCCCCATGCAGGCATCCAATCCGCCCTCCATTTGTGTCAGCGCGCCCACCTTGCCCGTGGCAGGCAGCGACTTTGCCTTCCCGGTACGTCGCATTTTCTGCGTTGCCCGCAATTACCCGGAACACGCCAAAGAGATGGGTGGCGATGGCCGCGAAGCGCCTTTCTTCTTCACCAAGCCGGCCGATGCCGTGCTGGCGGTGCCGGCCAACGGCCCCGGCCGCATGGCCTACCCCTCGCGTACTGCAAACCTGCATCACGAGGTGGAAATGGTGCTGGCCCTCTCCAGTGGCGGCCGCGATTTGAGCCTGGAACAGGCGGCTGCCTGCCTCTTCGGCTGCGCCATCGGCATCGACATGACCCGCCGCGACCTGCAAGCTGACCTCAAGGCCAAGGGTCGGCCCTGGGACGTGGCCAAGGGTTTCGACCAGTCGGCACCGATCGGCCCGATCCATCCCATGACTACGGCGCCGACGCGCGGCAGCATTACCCTCGCAGTGAATAGCGCCGAGAAGCAGCGCGGCGACATTGCCGACATGCTGTGGTCGCCGCTGGAAATCGTCGCCGAACTTTCCACCTACTTCGAACTCAAGGCCGGTGACCTAGTGTTCACCGGCACCCCCTCCGGCGTCGGCCCCGTGGAACGCGGCGACGTTATGAGCGCCGCCATCGAGGGCCTGGGCGCGATTGTGGTGCGGGTGGTGTGAGGGTGTCGATCTGAAGCGGCCCGGCCGCAAGCCGCGTCAAATGGCGTTCTGCAAGGGTGCAAGGCTGGAAGGCCGTCTGGATGCGGCTTCCAGGGCATGTGGTGTTGGCGCCCTTAGTGCAGCGCCATCCCCAGCGTCGGCCCGTCGAGATTGAAGGAAACAGCGGGAGCTTCCAGGCCCCAATCCGTGACATTGACTGCCAACTGAATCAGCTTGACGAAGTGCTGGATCATGCCGAGATCCATTTCCATCACGAAGGCGTTGCCGTTGTTGAGGCCGAGCTTGAGTTCGTGGTGTTCGCCGGTCTCGCGCAGGCTGGCGTCCAGTACCAGCCGGGGTTCGGTGCCAAAGGGGAATTCGGTGGCTGCGGACTGGAATTCACTGGTGAAATCATTCTCCGCCGTCGCCTGTTCGCGGCTGAATTCCTGCACCACCGGCGCGGCCAGGGTGTCGCTTACGCCGAGGCCCTTGCGTTCACCGCTCTGCAAGTGGCCGAGGAGGGCGCGGGTGATGGCCCGCGTCAGCCAGAAGCGAAACTCTTTGTTGTCGGTGAGGCTGATGCGCAGCAGCAGCCGGTCTTCCGGGGCGCTGTAGCCGAGATTGACTTGATGCAGGGCCATGGCTAACTCTCCTTCAATCGCGCCGCAAAGGCCTGGCGCAGTTTGGCTGCCTTGGGGGCGACCACGGCCTGGCAATAGCCCTGGAACGGGTTCTTGGCCAGGTAGTCCTGATGATAGTCCTCGGCAGGCCAGAACCGGGGGGCGGGAAGCACCTCGGTGGCGATGGGGTCGGGCCAGATGCCCTCGGCGCCCAACTCAGCGATGCATTCGCGGGCGATGCGGTCCTGTTCGGCGGAGTGGGTGAAGATCACCGAGCGGTACTGGGTGCCGACGTCGTTGCCCTGGCGGTTGGGCGTGGTGGGGTCGTGGATGACGAAGAAGGCATCGAGCAGGCTGCGGTAGTCGATGACTGCCGGGTCGAAACGGATCTGCACCACTTCGGCATGGCCGCTGTCGCCAGCGCAGACACGGCGGTAGTCCGGGTTCTCCAGGTGGCCGCCGGCGTAACCGGAGATGACCTCCTCCACGCCCTTCAGTTGTCGCAGGGCGGCTTCAAGGCACCAGAAGCAGCCGCCGCCGAGGGTGGCGTAGTTTGCCAGTTCGCTCATGATTTCCTCCCGGCCCGCAGGGCCATGGGCCAGATGATGGTGCGCAAGGTGTCGGGTGGACCCCAAAGGGGCGCCAAGCGTTCCCCAAGGGCGAGGGTGGGGTCGCGGGCTTCGGCCTGGATGCAGCGTTGGGTGGCGGACCAGGTGCCGAGGTAGGCCAGCAGATCAGGCAGCGACCACTCAAGACGGATTTCCATGGCCGGCGTCGCGATTTCGCTAAAGGGGAAGGGCATCTCGCGGTAGCCCAGGTCCACCCAGCGCCGCTCGGGCGGCCAATGGGGGCCGAGTTGGCGGCGGTAGAAGTCTTCCAGTACAGCGTCGATGGCAGGGTCGGCGCGCAGCAACTGGTAGGTCCAGGCGGCGATCAGTCCGCCGGGCTTGAGTACCCGGCGCACCTCGGCGTAGAAGGCATCGAAATCAAACCAGTGCAGGGCCTGGGCGACGGTGACGAGGTCGCAACTGGCGTCGGCGAGGCCGCTCAGGTGGCTGGGCGCGGCGTGGTAGCGGACGCGCGGATGTGCCGGCGCGTGGGTGATTTGCTCGGCGGAGAGATCGGTGGCGACGACCTGGGCGTAGTGGGCGGCCAGCGGCAGCGAGGCCTGGCCGTTGCCGCAGCCCACGTCCCAGGCCAGGTCGTGGCCGGCGGTTTGGGCGGCGAGCCAGTCGAAAAGGGCGTCCGGATAGTTGGGGCGGAAGCGGGCGTAGTCGGTGGCATGGCCCGAGAAGTGGTCGGTGCCGCCGCCCATGGCCGCTAGGCTCCTTCCCTTTCCGCCAGTCGCCGCAGGGCGAGGGGGAAGGCGCCGGTGAGCACCAGGGCGATGGCGGTGACGATCAGCGCCCAGCCGGCCATGTCGTCGTTGAACAGCGGATGGCTGCCCTTGAGTACACCCAGCAGCGCGGCGACACCGGCAACGGCGGTGATGACGCCGAGGACAGTGAAGAAAATGAAGGTGAGGGGGAAGTGGCGTTGTTTCATGCCTGCTCCCGCAGGTCGATGACCCGCTTGGCCTTGCCCACCGAGCGCTCGATGATGCCCCAGGGTACGATTTCGATGCGGGTGTTGATGCCGATGTAGCTCTTGATGTGGTGCTGGAGTTCCTTCGCCGCCGCCTGTTTGTCGGCCTCGGAGGCCACGTCGGGCTTGACCTCGACGCGCACCGCCAGGTCGTCCATGTGGCCGCGCCGGGTGACTTCGAGCACGTAATGGGGCGTCAGGCGCTCCACCTTGAGGATCAGTTCCTCGATCTGGGAAGGGAAGACATTGACGCCGCGAATGATGAGCATGTCGTCGGAACGGCCGGTGATCTTGCCCATGCGGCGGAAGCTGCGGGCGCTGGGCGGCAGCAAGCGCGTCAGGTCGCGGGTGCGATAGCGGATGATCGGCAGGGCTTCCTTGGTCAGGGAGGTGAACACCAGTTCCCCCGGTTCGCCGTCCGGCAACACGCGGCCGGTGATCGGGTCGATGATCTCGGGGTAGAAGTGGTCTTCCCACAGGGTCGGGCCGTCGCGGCTTTCGATGCACTCGACGCCGACGCCGGGGCCCATGAGTTCGGAAAGGCCGTAGAGGTCCATGGCCTGGATGCCGAAGCGGGCTTCCAGTTCCCGGCGCATGCTCTCGCCCCAGGGCTCGGCGCCGAAAATGCCGCGCTTGAGGCTGCAATCGGCCGGGTTAAGGCCCTGGCGCTCGAATTCGTCGGCCAGGGTCAGCACGTAGGAGGGAGTGCCGACGATCATGGTCGGCTTGAAGTCCTGAATCAGTTGCACCTGACGTTCGGTCTGGCCGCCGGAAATCGGCACCACGGCGCAACCCAGGCGCTCGGCGCCGTAATGGACGCCTAGGCCGCCGGTGAACAGGCCGTAGCCATGGGTGACGTGGATGATGTCGGAACGGGTGCCGCCGGTGGCGCGAATCGAGCGTGCCATAAGGCCGGCCCAGGTGTCGATGTCCTTCTGGGTGTAGCCCACCACAGTGGGGCGCCCGGTGGTGCCGCTGGAGGCATGGATGCGCACCACGTCATCCATGGGTACCGCGAACATGCCGAAGGGGTAGGTGCGGCGCAAGTCTTCCTTGCTGGTGAAGGGGAACTTGGCTAGGTCGTCCAGAGACTTCAGGTCCTCAGGCCGAACTCCCAGGTTGTCGAATTTTTCCCGGGTGTGAGGAACGTTGTCGTAGGCGTGGGTCAGGGTCTGCCGCAGACGCTCCAGTTGCAGGGCGGCGATTTCGTCGCGGCTGGCGGTCTCAATGGGGTCGAGTTGTGAATTCATGCGCGCATTGTCGCAAAAAGCCGGCGTAACCGCAGGGGAATCCCCGCAGCGTCGGCAGCGCGACGATCTCAGTCGGATTGGACGAGACGGTTGCGTCCCAAGTCTTTTGCTTGATACAAGGCGGCGTCCGCCTTGCCGATGATGTCGGTGGGGTCCGTTGCTTCCACAGGAATACAGGCATGGCAGCCGGCGCTGAGAGTGACGATGCCGTGGGCGCCATTTCCGCCGTGAGGGATCTCCAGCGCGGCGACTGCCGCGCGCATCGCCTCGCCCAAGGCTGCGGCTTGTTGTGCCGTGACCATGGGCAGCAAGACGACGAACTCCTCTCCGCCATAGCGCGCCACAAGGTCGGTGGCGCGCGTGAATGTCGACTGAATTTGCCGCGCGGTGCGTTTCAGGCAATCGTCGCCGGCGACATGGCCGTAAGCGTCGTTAAACCGCTTGAAATTATCCAGGTCGCACAGAATCAGCGCCAGCGGTTGCCCCGCGCGCGCGCAACGGTCGATTTCGTAACGCAGGCGTTCGTTGAACACACGGCGATTCGCCAGGCCAGTCAAGCCATCGGTATCGGCTTGCTGTTGAAGCAAGAGATTAATTTCGCGCAATTGCGCGTGGGCTTTTTCGAGTTGCAGGCTTGAAGCGTGTAGTTCGGCGTTCAGGTGCTCCTGGGCGTCGAGCGAGGCCTGGAGTTTTTGCGTTCTTTCCTCGACCTTGTGTTCGAGGTGGCGATACAGATTGGCGTTCTCGATTGAGATGGCCGCCTGCGAGGTCAGCAGGCGCAGCAGTTCGAGGCGTTCCTCGGTGAAGGCGCCGACGGTGAGATTGTTCTCCAAGTAGAGCATGCCGATCAGCTTGCCCTGCTGAATGATCGGCTGGCAAAGCACCGACAGCGGTTGGGCGCGCAGGATGTAAGGGTCGCGCGCGAACTGGAGATCCTGTCGTGCGTCATGCACGACCAGGGATTTCCCGGTACGCGCGACATACTGGACCATCGAGCGGGCGAGCGGCAATTCGTCGCGGTTGTCGATGGCGACGGTCTGCACGGTGATGGCGATGTCCTGCCCGGCAAGTCCTTGGGCTTCGATGTTGAGTTCGCCGCCATTCTTGAGGATGAGGAAGGCCTTTTGAGCGCCGGCGTGTTCGATCACGATCTTCAGCACGGTCGCAACCAGGTTGTCGATGACGATTTCGCTGGATATGGCTTGGGAGGCGGCGGTGATGGCCGAAATGTCGAAGGCGTTTGAGTGCAGGATGCCGCTGCTGCCGGCAGTGCTGTTCGGGTGGGTCGCCGTGCGGTGGGGCTCGCTGCCTTGGGCATGCGTCAGCAGGAATCGCGGAAATTCCGCCATCAATTGCGCCGCCTTGGCTGCAGCGCCCCAGCGTTCGTAGAGTTGCAGCGCCTGCTTGAGATAGTAGGCGGCGAGGCGCTCGCGTCCGGCCTGGAGTTGGCAGCGCGCCGCCAGTTCGTGCGCCAGGGCTTCCTCATGCACGAAACCGTTCTCGTGCGCCCGGTCGATCGCCTGGTCGAAATAGCGCAGGGCCTGCTCCGTCCGTCCGCTCACGCGCATCCGTTCGGCCTCGATCAGCAGCCAATGTTGCCCATAGTTGGCAGGGGCGCTGTCGGCCCATTTCTTCAGGTTCTTTTGATTCGCCGCCACCGCGCGCAGGCGCCGACGCCGCAGACTGCCATCGGCGCCGTCGAGGTCGGCCAGCAGGGCCAACGACTCATGGAAATGGAACAGTACATGGGCATGCATGCCGACGCCGCCCTGCTGGTAGATTCTGGCCTTGGCGGCGTTGTCGAGGGCTTCCGTGCGTTGGTTGAAGAAGCAACTCAGCATCAACTTGGCGCAATACAGCAGGAACAGGGTGCTGGCGTCGTTGACTTTCAAATGCTGCGGCAGCGATGCGGTCTCGTCGTAGGCCGGGCCGCCGAGGTGTTGCGGATCGGCGACGTTCCCGGCGAAATTCAGGGCCGTTTGCCAGCAGATGTCATGCCAGTAGAGCGACGAGCCGACTTGAAAGCGCAGCAAGTCGCCGTGCGCCCGCTCCATTTCGGGGAGTAGCTCGTCCAGTCCGCGTCCGGTATGAAACTGGGCCTGGATGACGTTGTTGCGGGCGTAGGAAGCGTATTCAAAGTCCCCCTTTTCCAGGGACAGGGCGTAGGTCTGTTCAAAGACGGGAATGCTGTCCTTGAGCGGGTGCTTGAACTTGCGGATGATCCAGGCGGCGAAAAACAGCGGTTGTTGCAGATTCAGGTTGTGCTTGCGCGCCAGGTCAATGGCGAACTCGCCGAATTCGCAACCGGCATCAATGTTGCCCAACATCGCGCTTTCGATGATGCCCCACCATGAGAAGCCGTAGCCGGCGTTCGGCGAGTGGCCGTGGGCGACGGATTCGCGCACCATCTGGAACACCGTCAGCGCTGTCAGCGCCTGAGAGGTCCAGTAGGCCGGAGGAATCAGCAGGCCGAGCAAATCCATCGCTGCCAGCTTGGCGGGGTCGGTCATCGCCGGCAGGTCGAGCAGGCCGGCCAGGGTCTTGCCTTCGAGGGCTTGCTTGGTTTCGACCAGCTTTTCGACCACCAGTTGTTGGGGAGGCGATTTCGGCAGATCAATGCCGAGCAGGCCGAGTGCATGCAGCGCCACGTCAACCGCCTCGGAAAGACGGTTTTGCGCGACATAGGCTTGCAGGCGGACCTTGAGAACCTTGACGCGCTCCAGCGGGGCATCGACGTGGCGCAGGAATTCCTCGGCCCATTCTTCCATCGACGCATAGTCCTTGCCGAGGAAGGCCGCTTCGGCGGCCAGCAGATGCAGCTCGGCGCCGCGCGCGGGCTGGTCTAGCCAGCAGTCGGCCGACTGCAATTCGAGCGCGGCCCTGAAATAATGCAGCGCGGTGGCGTAGGCGGCCGAATTCTTCGCGCGCTTGCCGGCGCGCAGGTTGATGGCGAGCAAGGCGTACTTCTCGTGCGCATCTGCGACATACCCGCGACCGGCGTTGTATTGGTTGGCGATATCGAAAATGCGCGCTTCTTGTTCGGCGGGACCCAGTTCGGCGAGCCAGAGCCTTGCGATGTCGAGATGATTCCGTGTCGCGGCGCTTTGGTCGAGCATGCTGTAAGCCGCTTGGCGCACCCGGTCGTGAATGAATTGGTAGACGGCGTTGCCGGCGTGGTCTTCTTGCTTGGCCACCCGGTAACCGTGGCCGATGGGCAACAGGATGCCTTCGCGCAGCGCCGGTTCGAGATCGTCCGCCAGCGCGTGGGCCGGCTTGCCCAGAATCGCGGCGAGCGTGATTAGGTCGAAGCGGTCGCCGATGCACGAGGCGTCGATCAGGGCGTTCTGTGTGTTCTCGGGCAGTTGGCGAATCTTGCCGGTCATCAGGTCGACGACATTGTCGGCGATGCTTTGCGATTCAATCTCGTCCTGGCGCCAGACCCAGCGGCGATCAGCGGCGTTGTAGGCGATGATTGATTTTGCGTACAGGTCGTGGAGCAGTTGAATCAGGAAAAACGCATTGCCGCGCGTCTTGTCGTAGGCCAGGCGCGCTAAGTCGTCGACGCCGGGCGAGTCGTTCAGGGTGTCCTTGACCAGGCGGCGCACATCGTTCGGTTGCAGGCCCTGCAAGGCGATGGCGTCGATCTTCGCGCGGCTCTTCGTGATTTCGTCGAGCGCCATCGCGAACGGGTGGGCGGCATGGACTTCGTTGTCCCGATAGGCGCCGACCAGCAGCAGGTGGCGAATCTCCTTGCGCTCCAGCGCCGACTTCAGCAGCGACAGCGACCCGGCATCGGCCCACTGCCAGTCGTCGATGAACACAACCAGCGGGTGCTCCTTGCGGCAGATTGCCGCGAGCAAGTTGCCGAACGCGTGGTTGAGCCGGTTCAACGCTTGCTCGCCGGAGAGCGGCGGCACATCGGGTTGCTTGCCGACGATCAGCTCGATTGACGGAATTACGTCGGCGACCGCCTTGCCGATGCCGCCGAGGGCGGCGGATATGCGTTCGCGCCAGCGCGCGAGGGAGGCTTCGTCTTCCTTCAGCAGCAAATCGCAGAATTGCTCGAATGCCTGGGTCCAGGCGAAAAAGGGAATATCGCGCTGGTATTGGTCGAACTTGCCTGAAATGAAGCTGCCGCGCCTTTCCGTCAATGGCTTGTGAACCTCGTGTACCAGCGCGGTTTTTCCCGTGCCGGCCCCGCCTTTGACCAGCAGCAACTCGCTTTCTCCTGCGGCGGCGCGGTCGAAGGCGGCGACGATGGTCGCGATTTCGCCGTCGCGTCCGTACAGCTTTTGCGGAATCTGGAAACGGATCGGGATATCGCGTTCGGCCAGGGGAAAGGCGACGACGCAGCCCGCGTCACGCCACTGATCGAGACAGCGCTGGAGGTCGTGTTCCAGCCCCCAGGCGCTTTGATAGCGCTCGTCGGCCATCTTGGACAAGAGGCGCATGACGATCCGCGACAGGGCAAGCGGTATTTCGGGATTCAGTTCGTGCGGCGGCGGCGGCGTCAGGGCGATATGCGCATGCACCAACTCGATGCCCTGGCGCGAGACGAAGGGCAGGGCGCCGGTCAACAACTGATACAGGGTGACGCCCAGGGAATACAGGTCGGAACGGTGATCCAGTATCCGGTTGACGCGTCCGGTCTGTTCGGGAGAGATGTAAGCGAGGTTGCCTTCGAGTTGATTGACGCTCTGGAACTCCTGGCGCTCGTGGCTGAGTTGCGAGGCGATGCCGAAGTCGATGAGGCGAAGTTCGTCGCTGGTTCGGTTCCAGACGATATTCGCGGGGGTGACATCCTTGTGGATGACGCGGCGCTGGTGAATTTCGCCCAGGATGCGGGCAATGCGCGCGGCCAGCGCCAGGGTGTCGCGGAGGGAAATGGGTTCCTTTCGCAGAATCTCGTCCAGCGAATGGCCGCCGATATCCTCCTCGACGATCATCAGGGTGCCCTGAACATTCTCCAGGCCATCGACCTTGATGACTCCCTCGATATCTCCCAAGGAATGGGTGATTTCAAATTCGCGCCGGTATTGGGCGAAGGCCTCGGATTCGATGTACTCGCCGCTGAGGATTTTCAGCACTGCGGACCGGCTGTCGGCGATACGGACAACGCGGCAGACGCGGGTGGTTCCCGCGCAAAATATCTCTTCGGAAAGGCGAAAGCCGGCGATTGCGTCCATGCTATTTCGCCGGAGTTTGCTGCAAGGTATTCACCCTAGGCGTTCCGGAACGCGTCGCCAATGCTGTTTGCCACTGCGAGTGTTTCGGCTTCGGATCGCAACGAGGGAAAGAATGACAGGCAGAGTTCGTCGTTGGGGGACTGGTTGATGACCAGAATTGGCCGATTCACCAAAATTGCGCCCAGGGTGTCCTTGGGTTCGATATTGACGCCGCTTTGGTGGCGCAGGGATTCGCAACCGTGCAGATAGTCCGGGGTTTTGAGGAAACGGTGGTTGTTCCAGTTGGTGACGACGAACGAGAGCGGATCGTCGGCGGTTCCCACCAGGGCGGCATCGACGGCGTCTTCGACGAGCTTGAAGACAGAAAGGTCCAGCTTGCGGGTCTTGAAGCGGCGAATGCGCTCGTGAATTGCCTTGGCCATGTCCTCGATCGGCAGATCGCCGTCAACGCTGACCGGAACGAAGGCAATGTAGTTGCCGCTGTATTTCTGGCGCAATTCCGGGCTGAGGAGATCCGACAACATCTTGAAGCTGACGATGTGCTTTTCCGGCTTGCCCTTGGCGGCGCGATTAAGATCGTAAAAACCCTTGGCCAAGGCGGCGCAAATGACGCTGTTTTGGGTCACCTCCGGATGCTTGGCGCGACAGCGCTTCAGCAGCCGTTCGATGTCGAAAAATTCCATCACCGGCGCGAAGCGTTGCTTCTTGTAGTCATCCAGGCAGGCGGGAACCGTGTCCAGCGGAATCGCGTATTCGCCGATATCGGCAATCGGATAGGCGGCCAGGTCCTGGACGTTTGCCTCGTGGTCGTGGTCGTGGCCGTCGGCCGCGAGTCTTTCGATCATTTCGGCGCTGCCGAGGGTGCGGGTGCTTTCCGCCGCCGCGAGGATGGCTTCCATGCGGGCATCGTCGCCGCGGCTCAGTGCGTTGTAATAGTCAATGACGCGGTTGAATATCACCTCGGCGCTGCGGGCATCGACATAGGTGTGTTCGCAGGTTTGGGTGATGATGAATTGGTCGGGATTGCGGCGATCCCGAATCACCGCCAGCGCCATCGGGCAGTGTTTGCCGTCGTCCAGCAGCGACAGGCTGTCGCGACAGAGTTCCTTGAACGCCTGGTCGATATCGTCGCTGTCGATGACGCGGAAACGCGCATCGTAAGCGCCGACTTGCCGCCAGTGGAAGTTGTCCTGGGATTCAAAGTGCAGACGATGCCCGAATTTCTCGATGCGGTCTACGACGGCGTTAAAACTTGCTTGAAGATTGGCGGCGTTTAACTCGCCCCGAAAACGGTATCCGCTGGTGAACAGGATGTTGGCCCTGCTCATGAGGCATTCAAGGTTAATGGCGCCGACGGGCGATGTGCTCATGTCTCCTCCTGTTGAGCGCTATCGTTAGTTATATTCTTCCCCGCATTTTACGCCGGGAATCGGCGCGAATCTGTGGGGGAAAGCTGATGTTTCTGTAGGGTGCGACCGACATGGCGGCGGTTTCCGCCGCTCCGTCGGCGACGACATCTATTTCGGACGCAGATCAATAACGCGCTTGGCCTTGCCGACGGAACGCTCAATGCCGCCGACGGGACGGATGTCCACCTTGGTGGAAATGCCGATGTAGGACTTGATGTGGTGCTGGAGTTCGTGGGCCACGTATTCCTTCTCGGCGGCGGTGGCGGTGGCGAATTCGGGCTTGATTTCCACGTTCACGCGTACGGCGTCCAGATGGCCTTCGCGGATCACTTCCAGCACGTAATGGGGCGACAGCTTCGGCTGCTTGAGGATCAGCTCTTCCACCTGGGACGGGAACACGTTCACGCCGCGGATGATGAGCATGTCGTCGGAACGGCCGGTGATCTTGGCGATGCGGCGCATCGAGCGTGAAGTGGGCGGCAGCAGGCGCGTCAGGTCACGGGTGCGGTAGCGAACGATGGGCAGGGCTTCCTTGGTCATCGAGGTGAATACCAGTTCGCCTTCTTCGCCATCGGGCAGTACCGCGCCGGTCTTCGGGTCGATGATTTCGGGGTAGAAGTGGTCTTCCCAGATCACCGGGCCGTCCTTGCTCTCGGCGCACTCCTGAGCCACGCCCGGCCCCATTACTTCCGAGAGGCCGTAGATGTCCACCGCCTGGATGTCGAAGCGGCGCTCGATTTCCTCGCGCATCTGGTGGGTCCAGGGCTCGGCGCCGTGGATGCCGATGCGCAGGGAACAGGTGCGCGGGTCGATGCCCTGGCGGTCGAACTCGTCGGCAATAGCGAGCATGTAGGAGGGCGTCACCATGATGATCGCTGGCTTGAAGTCCTGCATCAGTTGCACCTGACGCTCGGTCTGGCCGCCGCCGAAGGGGATCACGGCGCAGCCCAGGCGTTCGGCGCCGTAATGGGCACCGAGGCCGCCGGTAAACAGGCCGTAGCCGTAGGAAACATGCACCTTGTCGCCGGCACGGCCGCCGGCCGCGTAAATGGAACGGGCCATGAGGTCGGCCCAGGTGTCGATATCCTTCTGGGTGTAGCCGACCACCGTCGGCTTGCCGGTGGTGCCGCTAGAGGCGTGGATGCGGGCCACTTTGTCTTCCGGCACCGCGAACATGCCGAAGGGGTAGGTGTCGCGCAAGTCCTGCTTGGTGGTGAACGGAAACTTCGCTAGGTCGGAAAGCTGCTTGAAGTCCTTGGGATGAACCCCGGCAGCGTCGAACTTGGCCCGGTAATGGGCCACGTTGTCGTAGGCGTGGCGCAGGGACCAGGCCATGCGTTCGGTTTGCAGGGCGGTAATTTCGTCGCGACTGGCGTTTTCGATCGGGTGCAGACCGGTCTGGGCGGTTTTTGATGTTGTCATGCTGGCTCTCTCCACATAAGTCGCTATTGTCTCAAAGGTTCAGGATCAGCGCAGGGTGGCGTGGAATCGGGTAATCTTTAGGTCTCAATCATGTTGGCGCGGCAGGAGTCTGTTATGT
>Ga0316605_10001081_pt1 | contig 16306 bp, 6 predicted proteins | sample OWC_soil_day20_n_FD_207666 | JGI IMG/M metagenome (GOLD analysis project Ga0316605, IMG submission 207666) | Wetland soil microbial communities from Old Woman Creek delta, Ohio, United States - OWC_soil_day20_noCT | ecosystem: Environmental > Terrestrial > Soil > Wetlands | place: USA: Ohio... | reverse complement strand
TAAATAAGCTCCTGCTTTTCCCGTATTACTTTGTATTAAGGGTTCGCCACTGTCTTTACGACAACTCTTTTATTAAATCAAAAAGCTTTTCTATACCTATTATATCTATAGGAAATATTACAGTTGGCGGAACAGGTAAGACCCCCCATACGGAATTCCTTATACGGGAGCTGATGCCAACAGAGAAAGTAGCCGTATTATCAAGAGGTTATGGCAGGAAAAGCAAAGGTTTCCGTATGGTTTCCGCGCTTGATATGGCAATTGACTGCGGAGACGAGCCATTGCAGATAAAAAGAAAGTTTCCGGATACTATTGTTGCAGTAGACGGAAAAAGAAAGAGGGGAATTGAAAAACTGATGGCGCTTCCGGAAGGGGATAGGCCATCGGTAATCTTGCTTGACGATGCCTTCCAGCACAGGTCCGTAAAGCCCTCGACAAATATTGTTCTTATTGATTTCAACAACCCAATAGATACCGATTATCTTATTCCTGTGGGAAGGCTCCGCGACCTCCCCGACCAGCTCTCAAGGGCCGACATAATAGTTGTAACAAAATGCCCTCCCGGGCTGGACCCAGGCGAAAGGTTCCTATGGGAGAGACGGTTAAAAGTTTCTCCAAACCAAAAAATAGTTTTTACTTCCCTTAAATATTCCGATCCCGTTGCCATTTTTGAGGAGGCCGATAACAGGTATATTTATTCAAAATTTCTGATTCTTCTCACCTCGGTGGCGAATCCCAAACCCCTTAGATATCACTTAGTAAATAGCTACAAAATCGAAAGCAGTCTGGATTTTAATGACCATCACAATTTTACAAAAAGGGATGGAAGAAGGATAAACAGGTGGGCCAGGAGCAATCCTAATTCGCTGATAATGACCACAGAAAAGGATGCGCAGAGGCTTCGGTCGTTATTGCCTCTTTCTCAGGATGTTAAGAAAAGATTATTCTATTTGCCCATTGAAGTTACGATTCTAAACGAAAACGGTAAAAACAGTTTGCTTTTATAACCTGAAGGGGCCATTTTTCTCAATATATATTATTGTTTTGCAGGTATTTGCTTTCCGGCATCAATATTTACTCTCAGATACGTTTAAAGATGAAATTTACCGTATTTTGATTGCGTATTTTTGCAAATTGTAACCAAAATGCCTTTTTCGTTATTCAATATGATAGTTCGTATTGTTTTTTTCTTTAAATTTGCGGTTGAACTTTTGTATTCACATATTTTTTAATAGTGATAACAGCCACTTAAATTTATTAACCTAAATTTTTAAACTCATGCATGTTTCAAAGAAAGGAGACCACATAGCCCGAAAAGTGCTATCGGTTTTTGCCCTCCTGCTAATTACAGGAACGATGTGGGCACAGAACATCAAGGTTACCGGCGTTGTTACCGACGATAAGGGCGAGCCAATCATTGGCGCCAGCATCCTTATACAGGGAACAAGGACCGGTGAAGCTGCGGATCTTGATGGTAAATTCACGATGAATGTACCCGGGAATGCAGTTCTTGAAATATCCGCCATCGGATATGAAAAACAGACAATTCAACTTCGTAACAGGACCTCTCTGAAGATTGTTCTCAGAGAAGATGCTGTATTACTCGAAGAAACAGTGATTGTCGGAGAATTCGGCGTTAAGAGAGCTTCCCGCGCTGTCGGCGGAGCTGTTGAAAGCGTCAGAGGAGCAGAGATTGCCGAATCGGGTCGTGAGAACTTCGTGACAGCCCTTCAAGGTCGTGTTGCAGGTGTTCAAATCACAAACTCTACCGGTACTCCTGGTGCATCAAGCTCGGTTCTTATCCGCGGTGCTACCTCAATTTCCGGTAATAACCAGCCTCTTTATGTTATCGACGGTATTCCAATGAATAACTCTACATTCAATCCGGTAGGAAACCTTGCGGTTAGATCGGGCGGAAGTGAAGTTGTTGCAGACCGTAACCTTGACTTCTCAAGTCGTGGTTCGGACATCAACCCGGAAGACATCGAAAACATGACAATCCTAAAAGGTGCTGCTGCTGCTGCTCTTTATGGTAGTGACGCTTCAAACGGAGCGATTATCATTACCACTAAAAAAGGTAAACAAGGCCGTGGTGTTGTAAGTTACAACAACTACTTCCGTTTCGACAAGGCCTATCAGTACCCTCAGTTACAAACAACTTACGATAATGGTATGTACGGTGTTACAAACTACTATACTACCAGAAGATTTGGTGCTCCTTATGAACAAGGAACACAGCTCTACGATAACCTTGGAAACTTTTTCCAAACAGGTTTCACTCAGAGACACAACATCTCGTTTGAAGCAGGTAACGAAAGTATGACCGTTCGTGCAGGTGCAAGTACCACAAAACAATCAGGTATTGTTCCTACATCGGATTATAGCCGTACCAACATTACATTATCGGGAACAGCAAAACTTTCAAAATGGATGAACATCGAAGCTTCCCTCCAGTATGCAAATACAACCAATACCAAAGTTGGTAAAGGTGATGGCGGACCTCTTTCACGCGCAATGGTATGGCCATTGACAGATGATATGAGCGTTTACCTCAATGCTGCAGGACAGATTCGTTACCCTAATCATTATGTTGACGGTGATATCCTCAACCCTTACTTTGACCTTTATAAGAATAAGAACTATGACGAATCTGAGCGTTTCATCTCCAGTTTGGTTGTAAACCTTACACCTATTAAAGACCTCCTTATCCGTGGTCAGGTTGGTATGGACGTGAGCAGTTCTACTTATCAGATTGTACGTCACCCTGAGTGGTCTTACAACCGTACAGGTACAGGTTCTTATGACCAGTCAAATGTAAATCAGTCAAACCCTACAATAAACGTTATCGCTTCGTACAAGAAGGAAATAGGTAAGTTTACTGCATCGGCACAAGTTGGTTACCACCAGTTGGAAGCAAAAAACAAGACTCTCTCTGTTCACGGTGAGAAATTCCTTGTTCCGGACTTCCAGTCAATTGCAAACTGCGATATCAGCACACTGGTTTCAAGAACTAATTTAAATACCCGTCGCCTTCAGGCTGTTTCGGGATCTTTCGAGTTCTCGTACAACAACCTTGCGTTTGTGACTCTTCGTGGAAGAAACGACTGGTCATCTACTCTTCCTGTAGAAAACAGAAGTTACTTCTATCCTGCTGTTGACGCAAGTTTTATTCTGTCTGAACTTCCTTTCATTAAAGCTAATTCAGAAGTATTCAGTTATATCAAAGTCAGAGGTTCATACGCTCAGGTGGGTAAAGACGCACCTCCGCTCTCAATCTATCCTGCACTTGAGTCTCAATCGACTACAGCCGGCGGTTACCGCTACGGCTTTACAGGTCCTAACCTCAGTCTTCGTCCGGAAATGAATACTGCATGGGAAGTTGGTCTCGAGGCTCGTTTGTTCCGTAACAAACTGGATTTGGACCTTGCATACTACAGCACATTCTCAGCAGACCAGATTATTACCGGTTTCCGTATGAGTTATGCAACTGGTTTCGTTCTCAACAACATGAACGTAGGTTCATTCCGTACAAACGGTGTTGAAATGAGAATCGCCGGTGACGTATTCAAAAACCGCGACTGGGTTATTAATCTTTCGGCCAATGCAAGTAAAAACTGGAGCGAGGTTATAATGCTTCCGGAAAATGTTACTGAATACTACAATGCATACACTTGGGTATCGGGTAATATCCGTAACGGTATCAAGGTTGGCAACCCTATTACTTCGGTAACAGGACAGGACTTCCTTAAAAATGATGCCGGTCAGGTACTCATCGATCCTTCAACAGGTCTTCCGCTTGTTTCGGGCAGCTGGTCTGTATTGGGCGATCGTGAGCCTACCCTCAAGTATGGTTTCACAGCAACTGTAAAATATAAAAACTTCTCTCTGAGCGCCCTGTTGGACGGTCGTGTTGGAGCAACCGTTGTAAACGGAACCAAACGCTGGATGATGACAAATGGTTACAGCCAGGAATCAATTGACATGAGAAATGCCGGACCTAAGGTATTCGATGGTGTGTTGAACGATGGTTTGCAAAACACAACCACTCCAACCATTAACACCATTGCTGTTAAACTTGGTGATATTCAGTATGGCTATGCCGGCGGCGACGCTAACTGGATAGAGAAAGACATTAACTATATCAGAATGGCAGAGCTTCGTCTTTCATACAATGTAGACAGGAAGTGGTTGTCTAAAGCATCTAAAGGTATTCTTTCTGCAGCCTCTGTTTTTGCAACAGGAACCGACCTATTTGTAATTACAAACTACTCAGGTATCGATGTTGTTGGTAACTCAAACTCAGCTGCACTCGGTGGAACCGGCGGAGTAGGCTTCGATATGATGGCTATTGCAGCCCCACGAGGACTATCTTTTGGCGTAAATATAACATTTTAAATGAATTAGAGTGATGAAAAAAATAATAATATCATTAACGATACTTCTTGCCCTGGGTACTTCATGTACAAAGTGGCTTGATGTTAATAAAAACGTGGACGCTCCTGACTGGGTTCCGCCTATCCTCCGACTGGCACCAACAATTGCCGCTTATGAGGGAATAGCGTATGACCTTCGTGCATTAGCTCCAATGGTACAGTATTTTGGCGGTACAGGTTATGCATCTGTATTCGGGTTGCACGACTATTATAGCGGCAGCGATGCAGGCGGGGAAACCTGGAGAATGGTTTACTGGCTTCAGGGTATGAACATTGAAAACATTATCAATGACGGAAGAACCAGAGGCGAGTTCAAGCTTGCAGGTATTGGTCTTGCTATCAAGGCTTACTCTTGGCACCAGCTGGCTTCAATTCATGGAGACATTCCTGTTAAAGATGCTTTTGTTCCCGGTCTTCTTTCACATAGCTACGACACTCAGGAGTATGCATTTAAACAAGTGAGATCATGGGCAAGACAAGCAATTGTTGAACTTGCAAAAGCCGATGCAAATCAGTATCCTACTATAGCAACCAACGACCTTATTTACAAGGGCGATGCTGCTAAATGGACAAAGTTTGCCTATGCTGTTCTTGCAAGAAACTACATTGCCATGTCCAAAAAAGATGTAAAGTATCTTGACTCGGCTATTGCCTGCGCAGACCTTTCGTTTGCAAGTGCTGCCGATGATGCTTCTTTCCGCTTTGACGCAACCGGTATTTCAAACAACACAAACTTCTTTGGAGTCCTCAGAACCAACTTAGGTATTACCTATACACAATCGGACTATATGGTTCAGGTTATGACAGGTAATGTGCCTAACTACAACTCTGCAGGCGCCATTGAAGGTTTGCTTCCAACTCAAATCATTACAGACACAGCAACTCTGGACCCAAGAACAATTGTAATGTTCGGATCAAGAGACACAATGCCTGCCGACCAGCTTAACATCAAGAAAGGAACATACAATTTTGTTGGAACACGACAAGGTTATAGCGTATCTACTTCTCTTTATGGTCTTGGAACAACTGCCACTGCACTTAATTCTGGTACAGGAAGATGGTTATTCAGAGACGATGCGCCATGGCCACTTACAACTTATGCCGAAATTCAGTTTATTAAGGCTGAGGCTCTCTTCCTTAAAGGTGACAAGCCAAATGCATTTGCAGCATTCAAAAAAGCAGTTGCCGGCCATATCGAATGGATGAAAACCCTTATGGTAGCTCCAACTGTTGTTAAAGGTACAAATGGCAAACAGACATCTGTTATTGGTGATAAAATCACTGTTGGCAGATTCACAACACTTGCCAATGAATATCTTAACAGTAAGTTTGTGAATAATCTTCCTCTTGCAGATTTCTCACTTTCTCACATTATGATGCAAAAATATGTATCAATGTATCCATGGGGAATTGATACTTGGAACGACCTTCGCAGATACCACTATGACCTGGTTCTCGGACCTCAGGGGTTGCCCGTAACCGGAACCTCATGGACCACAGATTATGTAATTCATAAACAAAACTCGGCATCCGACAGGGTTTATAAAGGGTTCTATCTTCCTGCAGCTGACGTTCAGAACAGAAGAGTAAAATTCCCTTCATATAACCTTGGATCTCCGGTTTACAGACTTCGTCCTCGTTACAATTCTGAGTATATGTGGAATTTACCATCACTCAAGAAGCTTACTCCTATCGCAGGTGATGCACAAAACTATCCGACTTCTATCGTTTGGTTTGCACAACCCGGTATTTAATAATGAATAATTAAAACGAATGATGATGAAAAAAATATTTACTATAGTATCTGTATTCGCATTGTTTTTACTGACTTCTTGCGAGAAGAATGTGATAACATATGGTGCTACAGATCTGGATGTAACAACAAAAGCACAGGTAAGACTGGTGTATGACCTGCCCCTTGTAACAACTTCTACTGAGAATATTACTCTGCTTAAATACAACGATCAGATTACTTCTCAGATTTCTACAGCTTTAGGAGGTATTTATCCAAACAGTACAGCTAAATACCATGTTGTACCTATTGGTTCCCTTAAGGTAGAAACATTTAAAGGTGCAACTAAAGATGTGGCTGTTTACAGCAATACATTCAATATTGCAGCCGGCAAATGGAGTGCGTTCATTTACAATAAAACCGAGGCTCCTCTTCTTATTCAGGATCCTGAGGAGTATGAAACAGGAAATCCATGGATTGACACTGTTACTTACATCAGATTTGTAAACCTTTTCCACAAAGCAGACGGAACACCTTACGGTAAAGTTTACCTCAAAGGAAGAAGACCTGCTACTCTTCCAAATGTTTCAACTTACGATTATGTAGACATAGCTGCTTGTAACTATAAAGAAGCTTCTGCCTATGTTCCGTATAAACTATGGAGAAAAGGTATTGCAGTTTGGAGTGGTACAGAATCTTCAATGGATTTTGTTCTGTTCAATGAAGCAGGCGAGCAAATTACATCTTTTGCGACTTCTACAGCAACAGTTAAGACTCCGCTGGCATTTACCGGTTATTCTATGACTAAGGGTGTGAACTATATTTTTCACCTGAATGGCAAAGAAGGTACAAACTATGCCGGTCAGGCAATCCGTTTGAGTACAATAGCGGTAAACTAATAATAGTATGAAAAGAGTATTAATATTAGCATTGCTTCTTTTTGCAGCAACAACTGCAGGGTATTCGCAAAAGGCAGATAAGGCAGCTGCGGCTCAGGCTCAGTTTGACAAAGCCAAAGCAGCAATTGATGCAAAGAGTTTTGTGATTATTCCCGACAGTTATGAGGCTAGTAATGGTGCTTTTGAAACAAATACAGATGATGCAAACTTCCTCTCATACGAGGGGGAGTTTGTATTCCTCCAGGGAATGATTATCTGTGGAAACGGTTATACAAACAAAGCATCTATAACCACAATCGAGCAAAAACTTGACAAAAAAGGAAACTTGATTGTTGAGATGCAGGTTTCTGGGTCTCAAATTCAGGCAAAAGTGGAAATCCTCATGAGAAAGGGTGGAAACTATGCCGAAGTTATTATTACTCCGTCAAAGGGGTCTGTTAAAAGATTCTCTGGCGAGGTAACTCCAAAATCTGAATCGAAATATTACAAGAGACCAAATGTCGTTTAATTGGCATATTGATTGATATTTAAGCCGCCCGGAACATCCGGGCGGCTTTTTTTATGGCTTAAAATGAGATAATTAAATAAAAAAATCTTTATATTTACATCATGTACTTGTTCCTTGTTTTAATGAAATTTATAAGAGCTTAAAAACCCTTTTATAATATAGTAATTAACTAACTTAAAATTTGGACTCATGTATGTTTTACAAAAACTGCACGTCTGGCGTAATACATTTGCGCTGGCGTTAGGTGCGCTGATGCTGGTCTCATCATCCATGGCGTTTTCTCAAAACATTACTGTGAAAGGCAAAGTCGTTGACAAAAACAATGCTCCGCTAACGGGGGTTGTTGTCAATATAGACGGAACCAACAGAAATGTTTCGACTGATCTGGATGGGAACTACACAATTTCTGCACCCGGAAACGCAACTCTTGTTTTTTCATTTATCAGTATGAAAACAATAAGAGAAGCAATCATTAACCGTTCTGTTGTAAATATCCAGATGGAGGAGGAGGCAATCCTTCTCGAGGATGTTGTAGTAGTCGGTTACGGAACACAACGCAAAGAGAATCTTACAGGTGCTGTTGCATCAGTTGATACGAAGGTTCTCGAATCAAGGCCAATTGCCGACGTAGGCCGGGGTCTTCAGGGTTCTACTCCTGGTCTTAACGTCGTTATCCCAAGTGGTGAAATTGGTTCCGACCCGGTAATGAAGATTCGTGGTCAGTTTGGTTCAATGCAGGGAGGTGCTTCTCCTCTGATATTGATGGACAACGTTGAAATTCCCTCGATTCAGATGATAAACCCCGATGACATTGAGTCAATTTCAATCTTGAAAGATGCGGCATCTGCTTCTATTTACGGAGCAAAGGCTGCATTTGGCGTTATATTGATTACGACTAAAAAAGGAGCTAAAACAGAGAGTGTAAATGTCACCTATTCCGGAAACATCTCTTTCCAGAACATTTCAAAAAAGATGGAAATGGGACAACTCGATGCACTTGAATATACGCTCAGCGCATTTGAGCGTGTCGGAGGTACTGTTGCCGGTGCTTTCTGGATGGTAACACATGAGGGTTACGACAAGGCTAAAATATGGCAAGAAAAATGGGGGAATATAGTTAAGCCGAATGACCCTATGCTGTATGGCCGGGACTGGTACGTAGATGCCAATGGCAGGAAAATTGGTTTGAGAACTTATGACCCTTATGACTATATGGTTAAAGAATGGACTCCAACTCAAACTCATAACCTGGCTGTAAACGGTAAGAGCGGCAAGACAGATTACAACATAAGTTTTGGATACCTTGACCAGACAGGTCTCATGAAGCCTGCAAAAATAGATGATTTCCAGCGTTATAATGGAGCTATAAGAGTTGGAACAGATGTCAAAAAATGGCTGAGAGTCTATGCAGGGGCAATGTATTCTAAGCGTCTTAAGAGATATGCATACGCGACAAGTTCAACAACAGCTGACCCGTGGCTTTATCTCTACCGCTGGGGACCTACATATCCAATGACTACAGAAGACGGAGACCCTCTCAGGAGCCCGGCTTATGAAGTTGGTGCTGCAAATACAGCTTCACAGGAAACCAACTATACCAGTCTTAATGGCGGTTTTACAATTACTCCAATGAAGGACTGGAAGATAAATTTTGACTATACACATGCAAATCAGGAATATATAGTCACTACTCCGGGAACAAGGTATACTGCACGGGATACCTGGTCTTCTCCGCTTGCTAAATTGGATGAATACGGAAACAGAGTTTATATGAACGATTCCGGTGAAGTGGTAGGGCAGGGATACGTTGGCGCAATGCCGGCTTACAAACTGAGTATGTACACCTATACCTCTATTGGAGCAAACCCCGACCATATATACCGCTCTGCAAGAAATGACCAGTGGAGCACATTAAACCTCTATACTACCTATGACCTTAACCTTAATGAAGTTCATAAATTAAAGTTTTTGCTTGGTATTAACAGAGTAGGTTTTGAATATGCACATAACTGGTCACAGATAACTCAGCTGGTTGATTATTCAAATCCTCAGTTTAATCTTGCCAACGGGACTCAGACTTCCGGAGGTGGTGCATACTGGGAATCACAACTTGGCTTCTATGGACGTTTGAACTATAATTTCAAGGAGAGATATCTTCTTGAAGCAAACATCAGATATGATGGTACTTCCAAATTCCCAACCGACCTTAAGTGGAGATGGTTTCCTTCATTCTCTGCCGGCTGGCGTGTAAACGAAGAGCCTTGGATGCAGTGGTCAAAATCTTTCCTTAGTGCATTGAAACTTCGTGCTTCATGGGGAACAATCGGTGACCAGTCTGTAGGCAATTCCCTGTATGTACCAACAATGGGTGGAGCATTCAACAGCTGGCTGGTTGCAAACTCAAAGCTGTACAGGTTCAGTACGCCGGGAGCAGTATCAACTTCTGTTACATGGCAGGACATTACAACACTTAACCTTGGTCTGGATGCCAGATTCTTTAACGGAGAACTCGGTTTGCTGTTTGAATGGTTTAAAAGAGATACCGAAAATATGATTGTTCCGCTGGAGGGAATCCCTGCAACATTTGGAACAGGAGCTCCGCAAAGTAACTTCGGCTCTTTGAAAACAAACGGATTTGAGTTGATGCTGGATTATAACCACCGCTTTGCAAATGGTTTAGGAATTAACATGGTTGCCATATTCTCCGATGCAAAGACAAAAATTACCAAATACGGTTCTACAAACAGCATCGATTCATGGTATGTAGGCAAGACTTATGGTGAAATCTGGGGCTATGAAACAGACAGGTTGTTCCAAAAGAGCGACTTTGAATATGGTACAGATGGAAAATTGGTTACAATGACATCCAAAGACGGATTTACCGTAAACAAACAAGTAGATGCTACAGCGGCTACTCAGGGTAAGCTTCAAAGCGGTAACTTCAAGTTTGGCCCTGGTGACGTTAAGTTTAAAGACCTTAATGGTGACGGAATTATCACACCTGGAAACAGACTGTTGGTAGATGCAAATGGCAATCCGGATTATGGTGACCTGAAAATCATTGGTAACTCTACTCCTCGCTATGAGTACAGTTTCCGCGCCGGCATGGATTATAAAGGTTTTGACTTTTCGGTATTCATTCAGGGTGTTGGCAAACGCGATGTATGGGGAGACGGTTTCCTGGCTATTCCGGGATACAACTCTGCAGACGGAGCAATGCCACAGGCTATTGCCGGAAACTTCTGGAGGGAAGACAGGACAGATGCTTTCTATCCTGCTCCTTACAATCTGGCAGGAAGCAGCACTACTCTCAACATGCAGGTTCAAACCAGATATTTGCTTAATATGGCTTACATAAGAATAAAGAACATAACAGTTGGTTATTCTTTACCTTCAAATTTGCTCAGAAAGGCAAAAATAAGCAAAGTGCGTATATATGCTGCTTTGGAAAACTTCTTCACATTTGACCATCTTGGATCTCTCCCTATTGATCCCGAGGTAATTGCAGGATACTCAATGTGGAATACATCTAACTACAATCTGGGCCGTACGGGAGTTGGAGTTCCAACCTTCAAAAGCGCATCAGTTGGACTACAGTTGAACTTCTAAAAATACAGAAATCATGAAAAAACACATATTAATATTATTATCTGTAGTTACTCTTGGTTTAACAAGTTGCAGTGAATTCCTGGAAAGACCGCCACTGACATCTATGGACGACCAAATCTACTGGACATCCGAAAACAGCCTTAGGTTATTCTCGAATGGCTTTTATGAAAACTATTTTGTCGGATATAACTCTGCATGGGGTGTGGATTATGCTCCCCTGAGAGGTTATTATTTCTCCGACGACTTCACCTCTTCCGGGAAACAGGCCGGGTTCGAAACACAGGCTCCCGCTTCAAGAACATCAATCAGCGAAACACCTTCGATGATGATTACGTATGCAGGACCAACCTGGAACTTCGCATGGGTGAGAAAATCCAATCTGTTCCTGGAAAGGATAGAAACAATGAAAAATGTATATATCACTTCCGAAGTATATAATCACTGGAGTGCTGTTGCGCGATTCTACAGAGGCTACGAATACAGCCGTCTTGTGAGCGTGTTCGGAGACGTGCCTTATTACGACAAGGTTGTTGCCGAAACGGAACTTGATTTGCTTTACAAAGACAGAGACAGCAGAACACTGGTCATGGACAAGGTATATGATGATTTTGCCTATGTACTTGAGAACATGAGACTTTCGGACGGGAATGTCCAGTATCTTAACAGATATATTGCTGCCGGTTTCATTTCGAGGTTTATGCTGTTCGAAGGCACATGGCAAAAGTACCACATGAACAATAATGAAAAAGCCAAGAAATATCTGGAACAGGCCGTAGCCGCTGCAAATATTGTAATGAGTTCGGGCAAATTCTCTTTTGGAAGCGATTTCCGTTCACTGTTCGGATCTCAGGATTTGGCTGGCAACAAGGAAGTTATTATGTACAGGCATTATGATGCCGCGCTGGGAGTTACTCACCATGTTGCTTCATATTCAAATCTTACCGAAAGTCAGGGTCCTGCGCCAAACCTTTCTCTTGCCAAGTCATTCATCTGCAACGATGGTAACCCGTATAAACTTTCTACCGTTGCAAATGCAGACAAGTTAGACATAAAGAGTATGGTTGCAACCCGTGACCCTCGCTTTGAGGCTACATTCTGGGATGCACCAAAAAAAGAGTCAAGCACTTTACTCTATGCCTGCAAGTTCATAGACAGAGATGGTGTTAAGCTATATCCGGGACCTTATCCTGCAATGTACGGCTCCAACACAAATACCAACGACGCTCCGGTAATGAGGCTTGCAGAAGTTGTCCTGAACTGGATAGAGGCCAAGGCCGAACTTGCTACATTATCGGGCCCGGCTGTTACACAGGCAGACATAGATGCTTCAATCAATGCTATCCGCAACCGTCCTCTTGATGCAACAGCAATAGCCAAAGGGATAAAGAAAACAGCTCCGCTTACACTGGCTTCTTTGCCTAACGACCCCGACCGCGACCCGGATGTTCCCGCACTGCTTTGGGAAATACGGCGCGAAAGAAGAATGGAGTTTGTCTTTGAGCATACACGCCTTTTGGATATAAAGAGATGGAAAAAGATTAACTACATGAGCGGAGCTGCCAATCCCGATATTATGCTTGGCCCTTGGGTTAACTTTCAGACAGAATATCCGGAGTGGCTCATTGCTGCAAAAGTAGGCAAGCTTAAAGTTAAAAAGGCCGACGGAACCATTGTCACATACGACGGCACAAACGCTGCCAGTATGGTAGGATACTATATTCCTGAGAACATTTCGGACAGAGATGCATTCACAGCCAGAGTCTATCTTGCTCCTGTTGGAAACAACCAAATCAGCGAGTATCAGGACAAGGGTTATAAGCTAACTCAGACCGCTTTATGGAATTAGTAACAATTTGATATATTCTATATAATTAATACAGAGCACTTGACAGCTTATTTGTCAGGTGCTCTTTTTATACCCCTTATTAATCAGGTTGTATTATTTGTTACAAAAGTCGTTTAACATGGAAGTTTTTATTAAAAATATTCAAGTAAAATGATACAATTATTATAAAAATCACTAATTTTACACACATTTAAAACATGAGTGTATATTGATGTTTCAAAGGCTTTTTGCCTTTTTTTTTATAAAAAATATATTATTTATTAACCAAAAATTTCAATTCATGTATGTTTCACAAAAAGTAACCGGTAAGTTTAAATTACTTATACTTCCGGTGTTAGCCCTTTTCCTGATGTCAGGAACTCTCATGGCTCAGAACATAAGAGTGACAGGTAAGGTTATTGACAAAACAGGACAGCCCCTAATGGGTGTTTCTGTGTTAATAGAGGGGACAAGAACAGGAGTAGCTACAGAGCTGGATGGAACTTTCTCGATGGAGGTGCCGGCAAATGCAGTGCTGCAGTTCTCTGCGATTGGTATGGAAAATCTTAAAGAAGCCGTAAACAATCGGAAAGTTATTAATGTAACAATGTCAGAATCTACTGTTTTTCTTGAAGATGTAGTAGTAACTGCATTGGGTATTAAAAAGGAAAGAAAAGCATTGGGATATGCAGTATCCGACATCAAGTATGAAGAATTGATGAGGAATAAGACTGCAAACCCTATTTCTTCACTTTCTGGTAAGATTGCCGGTGTTAACGTAACACAATCTTCAGGTGCGGCAGGTTCCGGCGCGCAGATTATTCTTCGTGGCGGTACTTCAGGATCTGAAGGCAAAGACAACCAACCTTTGTTCGTAGTCGATGGTGTGATTTATGATAACTCTTCAACTCTAGTAGGTAATTCAGGATTTGACGGTTCTTATAAATCAGCAACCACTACTTCTAACCGTATCATGGATATCAACCCAGAGGATATTGAAAATATGTCCGTATTGAAAGGCCCTGCAGCATCCGCACTTTATGGTTCCCGCGCTGCCAACGGTGTTATCATTATTTCTACCAAAAAAGGTAAAGAGGGTGTAGTTGAAGTTAATGTCAACTCCAAATTGTCCACATCTTGGGCAAGAAGTCTTCCGGAATTTCAGACAGAATACAGCAGAGGTTATATGGAAGACCAATACGACAACAAAAAGAATTATCTTGGGACTGTTTTCAATGATTTTTCATACAATTCTTGGGGAGAAAAATCTAATGGACAGATATATGACAACGTTGGAAACTTCTTCCAGGGTGGAGTTATTTATGACCAAAGTGCCAGCGTTTCGGGTGGTACTAAAAACAGTAACTTCTACTTATCCGGATCTTATTATGATCAAGTGGGCCTTGTCCCTCTAACAGGGTATGACAAATACACCTTCCGTTTCAACGGTGAACAGAGAGCCGGTATATTTACATTTAATGCAAATGCGGCTTACTCACAAGCTCATACAGACAGGACTTTGACCGGTGCAGGTCTTTATAATTCAGCAGGAACCGGCGCTCTTTACGGCGTTTACAATTGGTCTCCATTTGACAATATGTCGAATTATTTAAATGAAGATGGTTCACGTTATAGAATGTTCGGCGAAAGACTTGACCCTTGGGAAGAACGCGACAATCCATATTGGATTATTAACAAAAACAAAATGTATGACAATACAGATCGTTTTACAGGCAGTTTAAGCGTAAAGGCAGATATTGCAGATTGGTGGTTTATTCAGTACAGATTGGGTATTGACACATATACTCAAATCAACTCTAATCGAATTGCTGCCAACGGAGCTATCAAACAAGTATGGCAGAATGGTATGATGAGTGACAACACTCTTCGTTTCAAATATATGTCACACAATTTCATATCAAATATGAATAAAAAATTCGGAGATTTTGACCTTAACCTATTATTGGGTGCCGCATCGGATCAAACTGACGGCGACAGAAGCTCCACTATGGCTTGGAATTTCTCTGTTCCTGATTTCTATTCATATGCAAATGCTTCAACAGAAAACAAACAATTTGCACATTCTGCATCTCAAAAGAGACTAATGGGTATATTCGGAGAATTCCGTGCATCCTGGAAGAATTTGTTATATCTGACAGTTACCGGACGTAACGACTGGACATCAACTCTTCCTGTCGAAAGTCGCTCATACTTCTATCCATCTGTCAGCGGATCATTCGTATTTACAGAACTTCTCCCTAAGAGCGACATTCTTACTTTCGGTAAGGTTAGAGCATCTTGGGCAAAAGTGGGTAAAGATACAGGTGCATATGAGACAAACACCTCTCTCTGGCCTGTTGGAACATATCTTGGCGGTAAAGTCGGTGTAGGTAACTCATGGACTCGCGGTAATCCTTATCTTAAACCGGAAATGACAAAATCTACTGAAGTCGGTATTGAATTAGGTCTCCTCAAAAATCGCTTGCGCGTTGACTATGCATACTATACAAACGACTCTTACAACCAGATTTTGTCTCCCCGCGGACCTCAATCTACCGGTTATATCTTCTGTTCAATTAATGCAGGTAACGTTTATAACAAAGGTATGGAGTTGACTATATCAGGTACTCCTGTTGAAACCAAGAACCTTACATGGGATGTCGCATTGAATATCGCAGGTAACCGTGGTTCTTTGGACGGTCTTCCTGCAGGTATGGACGTTATGTATGTTACAGACGTTCAATATGCAGGTGCACAAGCAGCTTCATTCAACGGCGGTAACTTTATGGCTATCGCGGGTACTAAATGGACTAGATATAAATATGATCCTAAAGTTGAGACTTCTAAAAAAGAATTAGACGGACAAATTATTCTTGATGCAAACGGAATGCCTACCTACACTACTAATTTGTCTGAAGTTGGTAATCGTGAGGCTAAGTTTTCTGGTGGTTTAAATAATACTGTTTCATGGAAAGGATTTTCCTTCAATATGTTGTGGGAATTCAGAGTAGGAGGTGACGTTATCAACGGAACAAAATATGCTATGACCAACAGTGGTGTTAGTAAGTTCTCCGGTGATGTTCGTAATAAAGAACTCACAGTAACAGGTATCGATGCAAGCGGAAACCCTATTTCCAATACTTGGAGTGCCAATAACACATACTTGTTTAATGGCGTACAAACAAGCGGATATAATATTATTCAAAATTATTATACTACTTATTATCCTAAAGAAACTTCTAATTATATTACAAATGTCAATCTGTTAAGACTTCGTACACTATCTGTAATGTATGATTT
>Ga0316605_10001080_pt1 | contig 16307 bp, 11 predicted proteins | sample OWC_soil_day20_n_FD_207666 | JGI IMG/M metagenome (GOLD analysis project Ga0316605, IMG submission 207666) | Wetland soil microbial communities from Old Woman Creek delta, Ohio, United States - OWC_soil_day20_noCT | ecosystem: Environmental > Terrestrial > Soil > Wetlands | place: USA: Ohio... | reverse complement strand
CCTCGGATACGCGCGCGACCTCGTCCCGCTCATCGCGGAGATCCTCCCGGATATTGTCTCCCGCGGGATCCGGGTCATCACCAATGGCGGAGGTGTCAATCCGGTCGCATGCCGCGACGCCCTCTTCGACGTGGCGCGACAGAAAGGGATTCATGGACTGAAGATCGGCGTCGTGCGGGGAGACGACATCCTTCTCAACGTCGACGAGCTCATGGCTTCCGGCGCAACACTCGCAAACATGGAAACGGAAGCGCCTCTCTCCTCGATCCGAAACCGGCTCATCAGCGCAAACGTCTATTTCGGTGCGGCTCCCATTGTCGAAGCCCTCCAGCAGGGGGCACATATTGTGATCACCGGAAGGACCACCGATACCGGACTCACCCTGGCTCCGATGATCCACGAGTTCGGATGGAGCATGAATGACTGGGATCGTCTCGCGTCGGGGACCATTGCCGGACATATCCTGGAATGCGGCGCGCAGGCCAGTGGAGGGAACTTCCTTGCCGACTGGAAATCAGTGCCGGATCTGGCACACGTCGGCTTTCCGATCGCCGAGGCGTTCCCCGACGGAACATTCGTCATCACAAAACATCACGGAACCGGAGGCCTCGTTTCCGAGGCGACTGTGAAGGAACAGCTTCTGTATGAATTGGGCGATCCTACTTCATACATTACCCCCGATTGTGTGGCGGACTTCACAACGATCCGCCTGGAAGGGACCAGTCCGGATCATGTCCGCGTATGGGGGATAAAGGGAAGCCCCGCCACGGAGTTCTACAAGGTTTCCATGGCATACCACGACGGTTACACTGCCGTCGGCACGCTGACGTATGCATGGCCTGATGCCGTGACAAAAGCCCGTGCAGCAGACCGGATACTCCGGATCCGTCTGGCTGACCTCGGCCTCTCGTACGAGGAAATCCGGACGGAGCTGCTCGGCCTCGATTCCTGCTTCGGCCCTCGCTCAGTGGAGATCGCAGACCCGAATGAAGTGGTGCTTCGGATCGGCGTGCGAGGTCAGAACCGTGACGCGGTTGAACGGTTCGGCCGCGAGATCGCACCACTCGTTCTCACCGGACCGCCGTCCGTCACCGGCTTCGCCGGCGGACGTCCGAAACCGAGCGAGGTGGTAGCCTACTGGCCGGCACTTATCCGGAAAAGCCTGGTGAGCCCAATCGTGGAGACCGCAACGCTCTAGAACGTGATCAGAGAACGGGAAGGTCAGATGAGAATCCAGTTGATCCGGTACGCCCATGCCCGCTCGGGTGACAAGGGAGACACTGCAAACGTCGGTGTGATCGCCCGAAAGCCTGAGTATTATCCACTTCTGGTCAAATACCTGACGGCTGAGCGCGTTGCGGAGCACTTTGCGGGGATTTGCATGGGACGTGTGGAACGCTTTGAGCTGCCGAATCTGTGTGCACTGAACTTCCTGCTCCACGAATCGCTCGGCGGGGGCGGTACAAAATCGCTGAAGAACGACGCTCAGGGAAAGACCCTCAGCTCCGTGATGCTGCGGATGGAGCTGGACCTCGATGACACCCCTTGAAACAGCATTCTTGACGGTGAGCCAGGAAAACCTCTGTTGCTCAGGGATCGACAAAAGTTGACACGCAGGCCTCTCCGTTGCTCCTAAGCGAGTATCGCGGGACGCCGAGTGAGAGTGATTCCGAAAAGCAGAATGCCCGGTACTGCCGTGAGTGCTGTACGCAACTTCGTGCTCATCGGTTGTCCAATCCTTGAAGGGAGAACTTCTCGATGCATTTCTTGCTGATCCGTTTTGCCAAGGCCATGATCGTGAGAATGGGGGGGTTGCCGAGGGAATGCGGAAACAGCGTCGCATCGGCCACGTAGAGGTTTTCCGGCAAGCCGCTGCTATGGAGCGTCTCAGCCTCATTTGCACTGAGCGGAAGCATTCCGCCGGGGTGGCCCGCATTCACGGTCCCCAGGAACGTGTCCTCCCCGGCTATTCCACACTTCGCAAGAATCTCGGTACAGAGTTCAACCCCTTCCGCCAGCCGGTCACGGTCAAGTGACGTCAGGCTCTTCCTGACGGACCCGTTCACGGTTCCGGTGTTCTCGTCGGCGAGCTTGACCATAAGTGACACGATATCTTCGGCCGGGATTCTCCATGCTTTGTTGAAGAAGAAACTGAGCTGGTCGAAATAGGGAGAAATCATGAAGTGATCCCGCTGGACGACGAACGGCATGAGCACTTCCCTGTGCTGATAGGCGTGTTTCCATTCAGCCGCAATGCACAGCACGGGGTCAACGAACAAGCGGGGCTCGGTTGTGATGCCTGAGTGGTTGAGAATCACCGGTGTCCCCACGCCCCCTGCTGCAAGTATGACAACATCGGCCGGAAAGGTATTTCTTTTCCAGCCTTGCCGGACCTCCACGCCGATTGCTTCACCGCCGGCAATCAGGACCTTCTGGACCCTGCAATTGTACTCGACGCGCGCGCCACGCTCGAGGGCAACTTCCAAAAATCGGCGACTGTCCCATTTCGCACCTTCCGCACACCCGAGCACACACCGCCCACAACGCACGCATCTGGTATAGTCCACCATCTTGGGGGTGACTTGAGGATCAAGCCCTAATCCCGCACAAACCTCAAACAGGCGCCGGGTGGACGCCCTCCAGATCCTCTGATGCTCTGTCGTGATCGCGATTTCCCGGTGCAGCTCCTGAAACTCGGCATCCAGTTGAATCCCCAGTGCTTTCAGATCGCCGTCGACTCTTATAGCGTTGCCCGTAGCAAGCGTTGTCGTTCCCCCGGAAGCGATCCCTCTCACCAGCACCATGTCCCGCGACGTCTTTTGAATCTTCATCGCAGAGAAGAGAAGCTGTATTTCACGTTCATCGAACAACAACCCCGTCGATCTTGCGCTCTCAAGAAGACTGAGGTTCCCCCCGAAGGGACGGAATTCCCCTCCCGCCTCCAGGACCGTCACTTCAAACGTTCCCTGAAGCTCCTTGGCCACCGTTGCACCCCCCGCACCGGTGCCGACGATAACTGCGCGCTTCATTGGTTCGCTTTCACGATATCGATTCTCGCCAGGCAGCAGTCATGCCCTTCACTGATTCTCGCGCTGAAGGTGAGCCGGCCGCCATCCGACAATCCCGCGATGAGACCTTCGTCAAGCGAGGAGATCAACCGGCACACCTGACTCGAGTAGAATCCGGAAAAGTAACATCGCCGCACCTCAACTCCGCCGCTCTCATGTGCCCGGAAGTCTATCCCAAGTGCACGGTACAGTATCCTGGCAGCTGTCAATGACTCTTCAAACGTGCCGACATGCAGCTTTTCTCTCAGCTCAACTCCCAGCCGGCGCGAACGTTCAAACAGCCGCTCCTTCACTGATTCCACGTCCTCGTTCTTCACCCGCTGAGCCTGGTCTTGAGTGAATATCGCGTACGCACGGAGTTGTTCCGAACGCGAAAGCCGCTCGATGTCGGGCATCCGAGCGCGGAACGCGTCAGCAGTAAGCCGGAATAGCTTGTGAAGTCCCTCATCCCGTACCGGAGCCGGTAGATAGACATTCAGAGCGGCGAGACGCAGGTTCATCGCGGCACCCGTCTGATGCTGCGGTACATCGCGATCACCAACACACCGATGAGCCCATCGACAATGCCGTTTGTCAGGTATACCAGGAGAGGCTTGTCCAGAACGAAGAACAGTATCGACAGGGCCGAACTGGCGGTCTTCCCATTGAAAAGGAGAAGTGGATATGCGGGGTTGTCGGGGTGAAGATACATCAACGAGGCAAGCAGTGTCACAAGATACATATACGCGGCAGCAAGTATGACGTAGAACTTGTGACTGACAGAGGCCGCTTCCTGCATGCCAACGGCCCTGGACAGTTCGTCGAAGAATGAGAGAACATCAGAGCTCATGAACAGAAAGACCAGACCGACCATTCCAAAAACGATCGCCAGGCCGAGGCTGATGAGCTTGTATGTCTTCTGCGTCACGCGCTTGTCTCACGAGTAGTGGAGTTTGAAAAACCTGGCCATCGGAGCGAAACGGACTTCTTCCATCAGGGCCACGGTATCCTGTTCGCTCATCGGGGACTGCCCGTGATAGTGCTTGTGGAGCAGCGGAGAGTTCTCATTGATAAAACAGCGGCTCTCCGTGGGGAACCGTTTCTTCATCGCTGTGTAGATCTCCCGGATAGATCTCTCATTCACGTTCCCGAATGACATCGGAAGAAACACGCAAGGACTTACATTCCCGCACGCATCGACATAGACCATCTTGTGCCCGGCCGCGCAGCCAAAATGCTCTTTCCCCTCGAAGTGGCCCAGATAGTTCACCGTGATCCTGCCCTCTTTGTTGTAACGGTCCTGCAGCGTGCATAACTCGGTCCGCTCTTCTTCGCTGATGACTGAGGCATGCTGCCACATATCCGGTATTGATGGTTTCGCCTCGCTCAGCCAGACCTCGTGAATCCCCAATGTCATGAGAAAGCCGAGGTATTCATCGGCCTGATGCCTTTGTATCATGTGCCGCGAGAGCACCGCTGACACACCGATGTGAATGCCGCCGACCTCTTTGAATATCTCCAGGGCTCTCAGCGCAGTCTTGAACGCACCAGGATACCGGCGCACTGCGTCATGCTCCGTTTCATTCCAATGATCCAGGCTCACGGAAACCGAATAGAGCCCCGCATTCTTCAAATCACGGGCAAGTTGCGGAGTGAGTGTACATCCGGTCGTGAAGAGCTTCACGGCACAATCGGTGCTCGCCTCCTCTGTAATCCGCGCGATGTCCTTGTTGAGCAGAGGCTCCCCTCCGGTGAAGCCGATCCAGAAGACCCCCATCTGCTTGAGATTGCGCATGAGGTCAATAATCCGGCCCGTGTCCATCACCTTCCCCTTCTTGTCCTTGCTGTAACAGTACTCGCAATTCTGCGGACACGCATTGGTCAGCCCGATCTGGACATGCGAGGGACCGGCATCTTTCGACAGCAGATGCTCTGTAACGAATCTCTTGTAGGCTTTGCTGTTCAGCGGTGGCAGGTGTGAATGGAGGATGAGATTCCCGCCTACATCCATCACCCTGAACTTCCTGATATACTGCGTAAGGAACCAGTTCGTGGAAGGTCTCACGAGGAGGGACTGCGGGACAGCAAGGAGAGCCCGCGCTACGTCGAATGTGCTTGCACGTTTCATCACAGGGCAACCTTGATTACAACTGCCTCCTGTTTCGCGAGAGGCGTCCGCAATTGTTCAGGAATTGAAACAATGACGATGTCGTCGTATGCCGTGTACGACAGCTCCTGTTTCGATGCGAGGAGTGTGACGCTCAGCTTTCCGGTCAACGTCGTTCGCACCATGAGGTGCACGGGGAGCTTCTGCTCATCTTTTGCAGGCATGTAGATGGCATAGATTGCCTTGTCGCCCCGGGCCGTGTACGCAACCTTGCCATCGGAATACGGTTCAATAGGAGTGGTCCCGTAGATGGCCTCTCCGTTTGCCTCGAGCCATTTCCCCATCTGCGCCAAATTCTCGTAGACCTTGGTTTCGAATTCTCCCTTTCCGTTCGGACCGATGCCGAGCAGGAGATTTCCCCCTTTGGCAACGACATTCACAAGGAGCTGGACACATTCTTTTGATGATTTGTAGCTGTCATTTCTGACCCATCCCCATGCATTTCCCATGGTGATACAGCTTTCCCAAGGAACTGAGAGTGCCCTGGGTGGGATGTTCTGTTCAGGCGTCAGATAGTTTTCGTATTCCCCATGAACCCAACGATCCACGACAAGCATCCCCGGCTGGCTGGCGCGGGCTCTGTCCGCAATAGACTTCATGTTGATGTCCATGTCGTGAGGATACTTGCAGAATTCCTCCAGTTTCCTGGTGATCTTCGAAAGAGGCAGGACCCAGCAGCCGTCGAGCCACAGGATATCGACCTTCCCGTATTCCGTTGTTATCTCGTTGATCTGGTTTTGAGTGTACTCAACAAACTTCTTCCAGCGGTCAGGGTGTTTCGTGATATCATACGACGGATTCCTGTCTTTGGGCGGATAGTACGGCCACCAGAAATGCGGTGTTGTCCAGTCAGGTTTTGAAAAATACACACCTACGGCAAGTCCTTCGTTGCGCGTGGCATCAAGGATTTTCTTCAACACATTCGATCTCGGATTCGCCGAGAACGGGCAGCCTTTGTCGGTCACTTTGAAGTCAGTGTACTTTGTGTCGAACAGACAGAAGCCATCATGATGCTTGGACGAGAAGATCATGTACTTCGCACCGGAGCGTCTGAACAATCCGGCCCACTTCGGGGGATCAAAATTCACGGGATTGAATCTGGATTTCGTGTTTCGGTAGTTCGTGCAGTACTCATAGTAGTCGTCGATTTCGCGGGTCACCCAGTCCTCGGGACACAACCCCCACGACTCAAGCGTTCCAAGTTCCGAATACAGGCCCATGTGGATCAGCAAGCCAAATTTGAATCCCTGCCATTTCTTAAGGTTGTTCAAGACAGCCGTATCTTGCGGCCAGACATATGTTTCGGGCCCGGTCTGGGAGTGGAGATCAGCTGCTATAAGAATGAGCCCTCCCAGGATCAACGGCAAATGCGTCTTGTTCATTCTGAATGTTGCATGACAGCGGAGCTGACGTGCTTCCTGCGGGCTGGCTTCAATAATAGAGGCAATGCTGGATAGTATCACAGCCAATGAAGGATTGTCCATGGTGTTGAGCCCTGCAGCAGGACAGCCATTCGGGCCTCCGTCGATGTATGGCTAATATGCGCCATAGGACCTGCAAACGCAAGGGAGTTCTGAAGAAAGGAACAGCGCAACTCCATTAGAGTGACAGATCAGGCGGGGCCACGAATCGCCCGGGAACCAATTCTCACCCCCCGCTGTTCAAATCTATTGCGTGTGTTTTCGGTACCGCAAGTTTCGAGCACGAGGTATACCCAGTTCTTTGCGGCCTGATCGCCGGATGCGTTGTGGCTGATCTGCCTGCCTCTTCAACATCAGAAAGGAGTCGAGTGGACGTCGGCCGCGGGGGTGAACACGTGCTCTATCTGCCGTTGAGAAATATCATCCGGACTTGTCAGGCTCTCTGCTGCACCGTGAAAGAGATCCATCAGGGCTTCCGTTCGCCCTTAAGCCGCATCGTCTTGCCCTCATCGGAATTGGTCTCCTGCCCGCCTTTCGCGCGTAGCTCATACATTCCTCAATGGTTGTCTGCGGCTTCTACGGCTTTTTCCTCTGCCTGCTGGTCCACCCGAACAATCGCACACACCCTGTCAATCATCATGTCTGCGGGAATTCTCTTCTGGGCGGCTGCGCTGTTGCTTGCGCCGGCCGAGATGTCTGCCCAGACCGATCAGTCCGCTCTCAAGCGTGAAGCGTCACGGCACATGACCGCGGGCCGGTACGGCGAGGCAATCGCACTGCTGAACCAATACATCACGCAGCACCCCGGAGATGCCGACGCCTATCGCGTTCGCGGTCTCTGTTACCAGAGCAGGGGTCAATTGGAGAACGCTGTACAGGACTTGCGCAAGGCCGCCAGTCTGGATCAGGGGAACAAGCAGGTGCAGCTTGATCTTACTCACGCAGAGGAGAAATTATCGAGCAGGGTACGCCAGCAAATCGAGGGGTACAAGAGAGAGCTGGCAAAAAACCCGAATGCCCCCGGGCCGTACCTGGAAATTGCGAAAGCGCATTCGACTCTGGACGAAAAGGCCGAGGCGGAGAAATGGTTCGAGGAGTATCTCAAGCGCACTGACGCATCTCCCGACGAGGTGCTCCGGTTTTGCGAGGTCCTTGCTGGCAACAACCATCTGCAAAAAGGTGAAGCGGTCCTCCAGAAGTACACCCAGATCTATCCGCAAAGCGCAGATCTTCAGAGCCGCTATGGCTATTTTCTCCTCTGGATGGGGAAGTACCAGTCCGCACTGATGGCGTTCGAGAAAGCTCTGACGCTGCAGCCTTCACTTTCCGAAGCACAGGAGGGTATCGAACAGGTGCGGGCAAAGGAGCGATCAGCGCGAGCTGCCGCCTCCTCCTCGCGAGGTCTCAGAGGCGGACAGGTTTTGGAGAGTCCAATCGAGCGGCTTGGCAGGATGCTGCACTCCAACCCGCGGGACGAAGAGTCGCGGTTTTCTCTGGTCCTTGAATTTGTGCGCTCCACTCGTTTTGAGGAGGCGTCTCGTCAACTGGATACGCTGGCGCTGCAGTCTGCCGACAGTCTCCGGGTGGAAGATATGCGGACCTATGTCACGTCAGTGCGTGACAGCCTTTTCCACGCAAAGGTCGCGGAGTTCACCGATATCCTGAAGGAAGAGCCCGACAACAGATGGGCTATGCTGCAGCTGGCAGGATACTACGCACAGCTGACCGAGTATCAGAACGCCCTCAACATCCTCGATCAGTATCTCGCAGGCTTTCCTGAGGGAACAGCGTCGGACGTGAGATTCCGCTACGCGCAATACGCCGCATGGGGAAAATTCTACGACAAGGCATTGGCGACATTGAACCCGCTCCTGACACGATCCCCCGGGAACCTCGAGTATCAGCTCTTGCGCGGACAGATTGCGGTCTGGGCCGTCCAGGATCTCGACCAGGGGGTCCGATATCTTAATAACGTCGTGCGGCTTTCCCCGAATAATCTCCCGGCGCTTCTGTCAATGTCCTCGGCCTTGGCACTGCAGAAGAATTTCGAGGGGGCAAAAGAGTACCTGAACCGGGCACGCAGGATTGACCCCGCCAGCAAGGACGTAAGGGTCGCCCAGGATCTGTTCGATGCCTCTCTTCGTGCAGAGGAGCAACGGGAAACCTACGCACTGCTCGACTCTGCCAGGCAACTGACCGTTGCCGGCAACTGTCCGTCGGCCGTCAAGAAATACGAGGAATACCTCGCACGGACAAGCGATCCCGGAAAGACCATCCTCTTGGAGTATGCAGACGCCCTATCCTGTATGAAGAACCTCCAGAAGGCGATTCAGATCTGCGATCAACTGCTGATACAAGGACACGATTTCGATGTGGCGTTGATGCGGGCGAAGAATCTCCTGTGGAGTGGAGATTCTCTGAAGGCCCTTGCAGAGTTGAAGAGACTCGTTGCGGAAAAGCCTCAGGATTTCATGAGCGGGCTCTATCTGGGAGAGGCCTATCAGCGCACCGGGCGACTGTCCGAGGCGCGGGACGTTTATGAACAGCTTCGGGATCGGGCAGCGAACGCCGAGGAGCGTAATATGGTCCGCTCGAGAATGCAGTATCTCCCGGCCGGTGGCGTTTTCGGGGCGCTGGCAGACTTCCCGACGCGGGTGGCTGTTTCCCCACCCGTCTCGTATTACCACGACAATCAGGAATTCTCAATGTCGAACTACGGGGGGCGGCTTGAACTCGGCATTGTGAGCATGGTCTCGGTAGGGGTGGCGTACCAACGTTCACGGCTGCAGTCCCAGGTGAGCAACAAACAGTACACCGCACTTAAGGGGCAGCTATTCCTGAGAATATCAGACCGGTTGAGCGCAGCGGGGGGCTTCGGCACTCTCAGGACGCCCGGAAGGCCGGACAGGAAGATCGGGGACGCAACACTCGTCTATGAGAAGAAGGGTGTTCTCCGGGTGGGTGGGTATTTTGAAGCGTCAGATGCGGCGATTCTGCTCTACACACCCCATCTCATCGACCTGAGGTACGATGCAAGAGCGTACAGGCTCCTCGGGACATATCTGACTCCTGCCAATTGGAGAATTCAGGGATCCTTCAGGGTTATCACGGTCTCCGACGGCAACACCGGTTCCGATCTCGATCTGAGAGCCGCTCGCCTTTTCTTTGACGAGGCTTTTTTCGGCTACGAATACAACTATACGGATTTTCTCCGGCAGGCTCCCTACCTCCCCTTCACCAACCGGTCGAGACAGTTGTATTACTCACCTCAGAATCTCGAATCACATTCTATCTGGGTCGAGTGGCAGCCGCAGAAGGACCAGGAGGTGGCGCTCAGCTTTGGCGGAAAGGTCGGCTATATCCCGTCCTATCGTTCGACGGTGCGTGAGATCAGTGGCGAAATAGAGTACCACCCGTCCTCCCAATTCGTTTTCAGCGGAAGCTTCTCTGTCGGGAGCAACTACCGGTACGATGCGAGCTACAACTACCAATCGTTCGCATTCTCATTTTACTGGAGCTTCTTATGACGCCCTTCCGATCCAATGGACGGCGCATACGCACCTCTCTTCATGTGTACAGGGGAAGGAAACCGTAGAATGGGACAGGCAGCATCCATGGTGGTAGCCCGCATGCGCTTCAGGGAGATGTCCCACGGCCGGAAGAGCGGGGACAGGGGCGCAAAGCTCCTCCGTCTGATCATCATATCGGGCGTGACTTCACTGGTCCTGCTGGGAATCGTCCTCTACACGCTCCCCCTTACTGTCCTGTCGGTCGGAGGGTTGTACGTCTATTCCTCCATTGTCGCGCTGGCGATCTTCATGTTGATCCTCATGTTCCGGTACGGCGCGGTGCTGGTATCGGCGTTCATCTTTGTGGCGCGCTACTCCACGACGGAGAAAAAGGAATTCACTCCGTTCGTGTCCATCATTGTTCCGGTGTACAACGAAGCCAAAATCCTGCGGCAATCCATCGAATCGTTGCTTGAGCTGGAGTACGAGCACTACGAGATCATTATCGTCAATGACGGATCGACAGATAAGACCGCCGCCGTTGGCCAATCCCTTGTCGGGCTCCACGGAGGCCGGAGCAGCCTTGTCAAGGTTGCACTCATCAACAAGCCGAACGGAGGGAAAGCGAGTGCTCTCAACGCCGGCATTCAATACTCGGCGGCGGACTTCGTCCTCTGCATGGACGGAGACTCCCATCTCGCCCCCGAATCGCTCAGGGCTGCTATCAGGCACTTTCACGATCCCTCTGTCGGCGCGGTGGCGGGGAACGTCAAGGTCCACAATCGCCGGAAGGCCCTTGCGACTCTGCAGGCGCTGGAATACGTGGAAGGCCTGAATATGGTTCGCAGCGCTCAAAGCGCGTTGGGGATCGTGAATATTATCCCCGGACCCATCGGCGTCTTCCGCAAAGAGGCAATCCGGAAGGCAGGCTGGTATTCCGGAGACACGTTTGCAGAGGATGCCGATCTTACGCTGAACATCCGGCTCGCGGGATGGAAGATCCTCTATGAGCCGAAGGCGATCTCATTCACCGAAGCACCCGAGTCGCTCCACCAGCTTCTGAAGCAGCGATACCGGTGGACGCGCGGAATCCTGCAGTCGATCAGGAAGCACCGCAGGCAACTGCTGAACCCCACATTGAACTTCAGCAATTCACTTGTCCTCTGGTCCCTCTTCTACGAGGCCCTCGTGTGGCCGACGATGAACATCTTTGCGAACGCATTCTTCATCATTGTCGCCCTGGTCTTTGGCCTCTCGAGCACGATCGCCCTTTGGTGGGCGAGCATCGCGCTCCTCGACGTGATGACCGCCCTGTATTGCATCGCCGTCGACCGGGAGGAAATGCGGTTGGTCCTGTATGCAGTGATCTATCGGATGATCTTCATTCTTCTCGTCGATATCACCAAGGCCGCGGCAACCATTGAGGAATTCCTGGGCGTGGAGATGACCTGGGGAAAGCTGGACCGAATTGGGATTGGACACTAACGCACGACTCACAGCAGGGATGACACATGGAATTGATTCCGGTATTCTCGTTGATTGTGCTTGTCGCAACAATTGGCACATTTATCCTGGCCGTGGCGGCCTACGTCATGTTTCGCTTCAAGGAAAGGCGGGGACAGGAGCGCCGTCCACATTTTCCCGCAGCATTTGAGGCTGAGGTGATCACGCCGGAGCTCATCGGGGAACCACAGGCCATCACCGCAGCGCCGGGGACGGTACGGCGGGAGTATTCTGCAGACCAGGAGGCTACACGGTACGCTCCGGACAACCACCATCCCAATCAGAGAATTGTACCCGAGGAGAAGAGACGGTGGGGATGATCGGACCACATCGCCCCCAGGCGAACCCCTTTCTTTTCGGGCTGACGGGATTGCTGGTCCTTGTGGCCTCCGGGTGGGTGTTCCTGCTCATTCTCAGAAACGTCTATGGCAGATACGAGCTCTCGGACCTTGTGCCAACGCAAGAGCGGCTCCAGACAACACTGAAAGCGAGAGAGAGCACGATCGGAATTCTGAAGTCCCAGTTCTCCGAGCAGCTTTTCCAGCCTGAGAGTACCTGGCTTCGCGACAACATAACCACATGGGAACACTTTGCTGCAGGGATGGACCTCCCCTATGATATCATCGACGACCAGGAAGTTGAATCGGGCACCCTTGGCAAGTACAAACTCGTTGTGCTGCCCGGATCCAAGGCCCTCAGCGACAAGGAAATTCTGGAAATCAAGAAATACATAGACCAAGGAGGAAGCGTCTTCGCGACCAGCAGCACCGGATCCTATACGGAAAACGGAGTCTGGAGGGGCTGGGGCTTCCTTTCTGAAGTCTTTGGTCTCCAGTTCACCGCAGAGATCACGCCGGAAGAAGCCACCAAGCTCCACACGCTTCGCGGAGGACTCCCGATCACTGCGGGCATCCCGACCGGTTTCTCTCTCAAGGTCGCGACCTGGGATAAACCCATGGCCTGTGAAGTCGTGGAACCCCGCACGACCCAGGCGAGCACCTGGTACAACTTCAAACGTGATTCGGGGCTCGTCCGCGACGCCATTGAAAAGAGTGCCGGAATCGCTTACGGCACCTACGGCAGGGGTCGATTTGTCTGGATGGGTTTCGAGTTGAATTCGGTCCTTGGTGAACAGAAAGACTATGTCTATTTCGACATACTCTGTAGACGATCCGTCGACTGGCTGACGTATGCTCCCGCGGTCCAGGTGCGCGATTGGCCCGCTTCCTACAAGGCAGCCGCAGTAGTGGTCGCCTCCCTTTCGACAGAGTTCGAGAACGTGAAAAATCTCATCGAACCCATTCGTTCCGGGAAGATCCCCGTCACCCTGTTCGTCGATCCGGATGCCGCATCCACCCACCGTGCGCTCATGTCAACGCTTTCCTCCTTCGGTGAAGTCGGAGTCTTGCTTCCTCCGCGGCCGGCAAACGTCCAGCCAGAAACGGAGCCGGAACAGATCGATGCACGCATGCAGATCCGGACGAAGATTGGCGACCTCACCCGGTCGGCCGTGGCGGGCGGCCTTCCGGCGACGGGGGGATACAATGATCATGATATTCATTCCCTCATTGGGGCGGGGTATGAGTATGTCGTCGCCGATTCGATTACGGACCGGGCCGTCCCGGAGACGATGATCAGAGGCAAGCAGGCCCTCGTGGCATTCGCAAAAACGGCTCGAGGCGACCGTGAGGTTGTAGGAGAATTCGGTTTGACCGACACGAACTATCAGCTGTACACGTACCAGGAAGACGTCGACAGGGTATTGTTCCACGGCGGGATATACACGCTGGGGATTCACTCGAATCTTCAGTGCCGGGCGGAATATGTACCCGTACTCACGGATCTCGTTCAATACCTGCGCAGCAAGAATTTCTGGGTCACGACAACCGCCGATCTGACTCGATGGTGGTTGTCAAAAAGCGCTCTCGAGGTAGACGCCAAGGCACGCAGCGCGCGGAGGATCACTCTCGTTGTCTCCAACCCCTCCCTCTCGGCGATCCAAAATGCAGTTGTCCAGGTGCACGTCAACAAATCTATTTCCAACGTCACCATCACATCAGACATCATGGGTACTCGGATTCCGCCCTACCGGCTCAATGAGAAGACTCAGGTGGTCGAGATCACGTTTCCGTTGCTGGACGGGCGGGAGTCGCTTTCACTTGACATCGACTATGATATCGTGAGCAGCTAGGCTATGAAATCACATCAGATCGCTCGTGCCCTGCGTGGACTATACAATAGAAGTGGTGTTCTGATCTTGCCTTTGCTCCTCTTCCTGGGATGCATGGATTCCAGCGTGAATGAAGGATTGGACGTGCTGATGCCGTCGATCACACTCGCCTGGCCGAAAACCGGTGACACACTTGTGTGCGGCCAGCGGGAGATCCAGTACGACCTGCGGGAGCCACAGGGTGTGAAGATGTACGAGCTCTATGTAAATGATTCTCTCCACAACGCATTTCCCACCGGCGCGGACGGAAAAAAGCCGAGGATTTACTGGAGCGTTGACACCTCACTTGCGGGGACCAAAGTACAGTACCACCTCAAGGCATACGATATCGACGGGAATACCGTCACAAGTCCGAGCATGACGGACATCCTGGTGGTCTCGCCGACGGGTTCGCCCGCCGCCCCCAGGAACCTCACCCTGTGGAGATTCGCCGTCTCCTCGATCAACCTCTCGTGGCAGGATGCATCGGACAATGAATCGGGCTTCGAAGTGTGGAAGAAATCGGGAACGGACTCCTACGTGAGGATCCAGAGCCTGCCCGCAAACTCCATCAGCTGGAATGATACGGGGTTCGCAGCAGATATCGTGACCCGCTACAGGATTCGCGCGGTCAACCCGTACGGCTTTTCGGAGTCGAATGAGGCGACCACAGGGAGCGACGCGGTCGTGCTCAATGCGCCGACGAATCTGAGCACCGCTCCGCTTGGAACACGGCGTGTAGAGCTACAGTGGACTGACAACTCAACGGGAGAACTGGGTTTTGTCATACAACGCCGGGTCACCAGCGGGAGCGTCTTCAGCCAGGTCGGGATGGTGGGACCCAATGAGACCGTTTTCACTGATACTACCGGACTGGTCGGCGGAAGCTCTTACACCTACCGGGTGGCGGCCCGGGGACAATTCGGACTCTCCGGTTGGTCAAACGAGGAAAGTGCCCTGACGCTGTATCAGGATATCAGTCCGCCCACTTCGCTTTCATACGTGTACCTCGCCCTCTCCAAAACCGTGATGTTGACGTGGCGGGACAATACGGTTCTGGAAAACGAAACCAGAGTGGAACGCCGAACCAATCCTGCAGGTGGATTTGCAGAAATCGGGAAATCCGGAACGGACACGACGCTGTACGTCGATTCGACGGTGCAGCACGGATTCACCTATGCGTACCGGGTACGGGCACATACCGTGGACGGCCACTTCTCGGCCTATTCGAACGAGATCACGGTGACCATCCCTCCTCCCGTCGGGACACCGAGTGCCACGCCTCTGGAGATCGGCGGGGAAGCGGTTCTGCAAGGACGCTCTACTTCTGAGCGTGCCCGGGCTGAGACAGCCATACCAGGTCTGAGACGCTGACGGAGACACCATGAGATCGTCCCATCGTCTCCTGATCCTGCTCTGGTCCCTGACTGCCATTGCATTCGAAATTGCGCCTGCGCAGACGGTCTTCATCCGGGCGAGCCAGCTCGGCTTCCTCCAGCGGGATACGAAGGGCGCTGTGATCCTCTCGCGCCGTGACCTGAATGGCCAGATGTTCGAGATTGTCCGACCGAAGGGCAACGAGGCGGTCTATCGAGCCGCGATCGGTCGCACCCGGGGGAGGTACGGACAATTTGGATATGTCCACCACATCGACTTTTCCTCGCTGGCTCAGCCGGGAACATATGCGATTAGGGCCGCCGGGCAGGAATCATATCCCTTCGTAGTCGGAGACAGTGCGTACAACAGGGTGGTGGATTCTCTGATGCTGTTCTTTCGCGTTCAGCGATGCGGGACGACGGACCCTCTTCTTCACCGGCCATGCCACACGCATGACGCAACGCACCTCATTATGGGCGGCACCTCAGGACGGAGAAAAGTTGATGCGTCGGGCGGATGGCATGACGCCGGTGACTACGTGAAATTCCTCAACACGGCCGCCTACACAACCTACACGCTCCTTTTCGCGTTTGAGTTCAATCCTCAGGCATTCGGCTTCGATAACGATACGAACGGGATCCCTGACGTCCTCGACGAGGCGAAGATCGGACTGGATTGGCTTTTGAAGCTCCAATTCGAGGAACGCAATCTGATTACGCAAGTTCAGGATCTGCGTGACCATGACCAGGGGTGGCGGCTGCCGGAAGAGGACCAATTGAGCCGAGACCGTCCGGGATTCGTCGGCAGTGGGAAGAATCTTGTTGGCATTTACAGCGCGACGATGGCATGTGCGTACAGGATCTGGAGCGACAATCTCCACGATCGGGAGTTTGCCTCCCAATGCCTCACGGCAGCAGAGGACCTCTATTCTCTGCGAAACGAGATCCCCGATCTTGACACAAGCGGTACAGGAATGTACCGGGATGTCCACTACCGCGGGAAACTCGCACTCGCGGCCATCGAACTCTATCTGTCGACACAGCGGCCGGAGTACCTTCAGGAGGCAAAGGGGTA
>Ga0316605_10001078_pt1 | contig 16334 bp, 11 predicted proteins | sample OWC_soil_day20_n_FD_207666 | JGI IMG/M metagenome (GOLD analysis project Ga0316605, IMG submission 207666) | Wetland soil microbial communities from Old Woman Creek delta, Ohio, United States - OWC_soil_day20_noCT | ecosystem: Environmental > Terrestrial > Soil > Wetlands | place: USA: Ohio... | reverse complement strand
AGACTGGCTAGATGAAAGCGCCCAGATGGCCGCCGGTCAAGACGTTATTATGATGTAAAGAACACTTAGGATTCAGCAGGAGGATGCGACCAGCCCGATCGCAGCGGAGATCCCATCCGCGGACCAGGTCCTCTTCCAGGCGCATGATCGACCCCCCGTCCGCACGGGGAAACCTGGTCTCGGGAGCGAGGGAGGGCAAGGAGATTATGGGGAATGTGTGGTAGCCCAGTGACCCTCCCCGCCCAAAGGGCGGGGAGGGTCACTGGGGCTTCGAGGCCCCGTCTCCCATCTGACAATAACCGAATTACCAAAGCCTGACCCCAACGTTGTTAGAATCCGCTTGACGCATGAGCAGGGCTGCTACATATTTCTATTAGTTGTTCCACGCGGCAAACTAACTAATGTGCAAGGACTCATCATCAGAGACAGGGGGGTCTGATCTCTCGATGCCGAAGGAGAACCTGTCTCACCGGATGATTTTGGGAGAGTCTGTGAGATCCTCGTACCTCATGGGACCGCGCGTGCCGGAGGTGGTGCTGACACCAAGCGGCGGCCACAGGGCTGGGCTGCATGCGGATGGGGGCCGCCCGCAGCCGGTGACCCCGCGGTATCGGACAGGGGACCAGAACTGGGTGCGTGAGCGCAACCTTGCCATTGCTTTGAGCTACGTCTGGGAAGCCGGCCGGCCGATCTCCCGGGCCGAGATGGTCAACACTAGCGGTCTGAACAAGTCCACTGTCGGGAGTCTGCTGGCGCAACTGCAAGCGTGGGGTTTCGTGAAGGAAGGCGGCCGATCCGAGCCGCGTCCCGGACGCCCCGGAACGCTGCTGGATGTCAATCCGGATGGGGGCCGACTGATCGGTGTCGAGATCGGCGTCGGCTTCGTTTCGGTGGCGGTCACTGACATGAAGGCCGAAGTCCGTTGGAGGCAGAAGGTGGACGTCACCATCGCCCCCGCCCCCTCTCGTCAGCACCAGGCGCGCGTGTTGGAGACTGCGGAGCGCCTCGTGCAGACCGCGATCGCCAAGACCGTCGGCAGGCATCGCATGCTCGGGATTGGCTTGGGTGTCCCCGGCCTTGTCGATCATAAAACCGGTACGCTGCTGTTCGCGCCGAATCTCCATTGGCGGGATGTCCCGCTGCGCGATCGGTGGATTGAGCGTTTCGGCGTGCCCGTGATCGTGGAGAACGAAGCGAACGCCGCCGCCCTTGGCGAGCAGATGCTGGGGACCGCCAAGGGGGTAGACGATTTCATCTATCTCAGCGCCGGTGTGGGTTTAGGGGGCGGACTAGTGGTGCGCGGAGAACTGTACGGCGGCACCGGGGGGTTCGCCGGGGAAGTGGGCCACATGACGATCGAGCCTGACGGCCCACCGTGCAACTGCGGCAATCGCGGATGCTGGGAGACGCTGGCGGGCCCAACCACGATCATTCGCAAAGTGCGCGAGGCGATCGCCGCGGGCCGTGCGCCGCGGCAGACCCTCGTCGGTGACGGCGCGCTTGAGGCGCTGCGGATGGATCAGGTCCTCCAGGCCGCCGCGTCCGGCGATCCCGTTGTCCTGGAGATCCTCGGCGAGGTCGGGTGCTATCTTGGGATCGGCATTGCGAACCTCATCAATGTTTTCAATCCCAGCCTCGTCGTGATGGGGGGCGTGCTCAGCTTGGTCGCGCCGTACGTGCTCCCGCGGGCTCGCCAAGAAGTGGAGGCCCGCGCGGTCGCGGCGCCTCGCCGGGAGGTCCGGATCCTCGTGTCTCGGTTCAAATTCGACGCTTGCGTCATGGGAGGTGTGAGCTTGATCCTGCGGAAGATCCTCAGCGATCCCGTGGCGTGGCGGCCCCAGCAGCGGCCGAGTGGGCGCCCGGAGAGAGCCTTGGTCCTTCGGCGTGGTGTGCTGTAGCGCACACTTGTCATGAAAGGAGGCAACATGAACGGAATGCGGGTGGTTAAAGGCGTTTCTCGAAAGACGTGTCGCGGGTATGCGTACCTCCTCGCGAGCCTCGCTCTGGCGCTCCTGGTGGTGACCGTGCCCGCCTGGGCGCAAACCAAGACGCTGAATCTCTCCATGCTGGCCGGGTTCAAGGAAGACGTGCTCCGCGCCAATCTGCCGGCATTCGAAAAGAAGACCGGTATCAAAGTGGTCGTCGATTCCGCACCGCTGGGGGAGTTGTACAAGAAACAGCTCCTGTCGCTGAGCACGGGGGCTCGCCACGACGTGTACTTCATGGACGAACCGTGGGTCCCGGCTCTGGCGGACTTCCTCTTGCCCTTGGACGACCGCGTGAAGGACATCGACATGCCGGACTTCATCCCCACCACGGTCGAAGCCGGGGCATACGGGGGCAAGCAGTATGCGTTGCCCGTGGACCCGAACGTCCAGATCCTGATCTACCGGAAGGATCTCTTCGAGAAAAAGGGACTGAAGCCGCCGACGACCTGGGACGACTTGCTCGGGGCGGCCAAGGCCCTGCACGATCCGGCCAAGCAACAGTACGGCTTTGCCCTCGCGGCCGGGACCGATCCTCAGGCGCCGCTCTACCTGACCCTGCTTCTCTGGTCGTACGGAGCGGAGTTGGTGACTAGCGGCGGCCGTGCGGGTGTGAACACCGAGGCCGGCAAGAAGGGGGCGGAGATGTTCCTGGAGTTGGTGAAGGTGGCGCCCCCCAACGTGAGGAACTATACGTTCGCCGACGTCAACAAGGCGCTCCAGCTTGGCCAGGCCGCCATGGCCGTCCAGTGGGCCTCGGGCGCCAAGCCGCTGGAAGACGCGAGCAAGTCGAGCGTGGCGGGGAAGCTCGGGTATATGGTCCCCCCGAAGGGGACGCGGAACGCGCCGATGCGAGGCGTGTGGACCGTCGCCATCGCCAAGAACACGTCCAATCAAGCGGCGGCCTGGGAATTTGCCAACTGGTTGAGCAGCAAGGAATTTGGCCTCGCGTCTACCAAGTTCCCGAGCGCCATCTCGGCGATTCACAACGCCCGCGTGTCCGTTTTGCAGGATCCCTCCACCAAGGCGGCCCTCCCATACGTGGATGCGCTGCTGGCCAGCCTCCGGACGGCGAAGGGGCGGCCGCGTCTCAAGGAGTACCCCGACATCCAGGAGCACATGCGGACCACGACCGCACGTCTGACGGCGGGTGAGCTCACCCTTGATAACGCGTTGAAGGAAATGGATGCCGGGATCAACAAGATCCTCGGAAAGTAAAAGGGCGGTGCGGGGGACCATGGGGACGCTGCAGACACGGCGCTGGTACCTGATTCCCGGACTGGTGTTCCTGATCGGAATCGACCTAGTCCCCCTCATCTACTCCGTGGGTGTCAGCCTCTTCAACTGGTGGCTGGTTCGCCCGCAGGAGATTCGCTTTCTCGGGTTGGGGAACTATCTCGCCCTGGTCGGGGACCCAACCTTCCGGCGTGCTGTCGTGGTTACCGGCGTGTTTACGGTCGGCTCGGTGCTCGTCGAGCTCCTGGCCGGGTTGGCCTTGGCGCTGCTCTTCGCGCAACCCTTCTCCTTTCTCCGGCCCATTCGCGCGGTCCTGCTCCTGCCCCTGTTTGTCGTGCCCGTGGTGGGCGCCACGATGTGGCGGCTCATCCTCCATCCGGACATGGGCGTGGTCAACTACTACCTGAACGTCCTTGGCCTGGGGCAGCCGGCGTGGTTGGGGGAACCCACCCTGGCCATGATCGCCATCGTCTTGGTCGACGCGTGGCGTACCATCCCCTTCATGTTCCTCGTCATTCACGCGGGCTTGGAAACGTTGCCCGCCGAGCTGTACGAGGCTGCCAGGGTGGATGGAGCCTCGTGGCTTCAGAGTTTTCGGTTCATAACTGTGCCTCTGCTGACGTATGTCATTCTGCTCGCGGTCCTCATCCGAGGCATGGATGCCTTCCGCGAATTTGACATCATCTTTGTGTTGACAGGAGGCGGGCCAGGAACAGCCACGGAAACCATTCAGTTGCTCAACTACCGGATCTTCGGGCTGGGCCATATGGGCACGGCGAATGCGGTGGGGATCGTCACGCTCGTCCTGGTGGCGCTCATGTGCTTCCTTCTGATCCGTGCCATTCTGCGGCCGAGGTGAGGCGATGCGTACGCGGCGACTCCTGACGATCCTCGCACTCCTCCCGGTGCTCGCCTGGACGCTGTTCCCGCTCTATTGGATTCTGACGGCCTCCTTCAAGACGGAGCTGAGTCTCTACGCCAAACCGCCCCAGTGGGTCTTCGGTCCCATCCTCGAGAACTACAAGCGCGTGCTGTTCAACATCCCCTTCTTCGAATATCTCTGGAACAGCACCCTCATCGCGATGGGCACGACGGTCGGCAGCCTGGTGTTGGGCACCTTGGCGGGCTATGGCTTTTCGCGCGTCAAGTTCCGCGGGTCGGAAGCCCTCCGGTTTCTGGTGTTGCTCACGCGGATGGTACCGCGGATGACGCTGGTGGTGCCCTACTACTTGATGATGCTGAAGATCGGGATGCTGGATACGTACACCGGGCTGGTGATCGCCTATATTTCCTTCGCCTTGCCGTTTTCCATCTGGCTGCTCATCGGATTCTTCGATGACGTGCCGATCGAGGTCGAAGAGGCGGCCATGGTCGACGGCTGCACACCGTTGGGGACGTTGATTCGCGTCGTCATTCCCATTGCGGCGCCCGGGCTGGCGGTCGCCGCCATTTTTGCGTTCCTGGTGTCCTGGAATGAGTTCCTGTTTGCCCTGATCCTGAGCGGCCCCGCGTCCAAGACGCTCCCCGTGGTGATTGCCGGCCTCACGACGGATTTGGGGCCGCTCTATGGGGAGATGAGCGCGGCCGCGGTGATGGTGATGCTGCCAAACGTCGTGATGACCCTGGTCATGCAGCGCTACGTCGTGCGGGGGCTGACGCTCGGGGCGGTCAAAGGGTGAGTCGTGCCGCGGGTCGCGACGCCCGCAGGTGTTGTCCACCATACGGGAGGAGTCATGGAATCGCGAAATATGGCCATCGGGCGGGCACTGTCGTGGGAGCGCACGGCGGATGGCGCCAGGTTCCGGTGCGTTGCGGCGGGTCTCGTCGCAGCGACTGTCGAAATCGCGCCGGTTGCGCCCCATGTCTTCCGGATCCGTGTCACGCCGGGAGCCGTGCCACCAGCCAAAGGCTTCAGTTACGTCGTGAATCGGCCTCCTGCCCCGCCGTTCACGATTCACGACACCGAGAAGCGCGTGGCGATCGCCACAGAGCGATTGACGGTGGTGGCCGATCTTGAGCCGTGGTGTCTCAGCTTCCGGACACCTGACGGACGGATGCTGACACACGAGATTCCGGGGGATACCAACTTCGGTGGGCATGCGCTGGCTCCCCCGCCAGGCTTTGAGGTAACAGGGGTTCCGCATGATCCGGCCCGGCAAGTCTTGGCCGTCGTGGAAACGCTCGCGCTCGATCCGGAAGACCATTTCTATGGCGGGGGGGAGAAATTCACCCGGCTCGATCACGTCGGTCGGACGATCCGAACCTGGCAGCGGAACCCGTACGGGACCCGCTTGGAACTGGCGTACAAGAACATGCCGATCATGGTCGGCACGCGTGGCTACGGCATCTTTGTCGATACGCCGACCGCCGTGACCTTCCACCTGGGCAGTCTCTCGAACCGAAGCTACACGATCCAAGCGTCCGGACGGGAGCTGGACTACTACCTGATCGCCGGAACGCCCAAGGAGATCGTGGTAGCCTACACGGATCTCACGGGAAAGTCGGCGGTGCCGCCCGAGTGGGCCTTCGGCCTGTGGGCCTCCAGCGCCTTCATCCAGGCCACCGAGGGCTCGGTGAAGGAGCAGACGGGGCGCCTGCGCAAAGAGGGCATTCCTTGCGATGTGTACCACTTCGACTGCTTCTGGCAGCGCCCGCTGATGTGGTCGGACTTCGAGTGGGACACGGTGCGCTTTCCCGACCCGCCGCGCCTCCTGAAGGAGCTGCACGCGGAGGGCTTTCACAACTGCCTGTGGGAGAACCCCTACGTGGCCGTCCAGAGCGCCATGTACCAGGAGGGAGCGGCCAAGGGCTACTTCCTCCGGCGGCCAGATGGCAGCACGTACGAGGCGCTTGTCTGGAGTCAACGGTCGGAGCGAGGGATGGGCCTCTGCGCCATCGTGGACCTCACCAATCCCGAAGCGGTGGCGTGGTTTCGGAGGAAGCACGAGGCATTGTTGGCCCAGGGGGTGGACGCGTTCAAGACCGACTTCGCCGAGGAGATCCCCGAGGATGCCCGCTTCCACAATGGGTTGACCGGGGCTGAAATGCACAACCCGTACGCCCTCCTCTACCAGCAGGAAGTGTTCGAGGCAACAAGGGCGCACGCGGGCCGCGCTGTCATCTGGGCCCGCAGCGGCGCCCCGGGCAGCCAGCGCTATCCCGGACACTGGTCCGGCGACCCGGAGTGCACCTTTGCGGACTTTGCCAGTTCGCTGCGTGGCGGCCTCGCGGCGGCGATGAGCGGCCTGGCCCACTGGAGCCAGGACATGGGCGGCTTCTGGGGCACCCCGACGCCGGAACTGTTCGTCCGCTGGTCGCAGTGCGGTTTCTTTTCGGCGCTCAGTCGTTACCACGGCGCGACCGCACGCGACCCGTGGTTGTTTGGCGAGGAGGCGTTGAACGTCTTCCGGCAGTATGCCAAGCTGCGCAGCCGACTGGTCCCCTATCTGTACAGCTATGCGTGGGAAGCCGCGGAGACGGGCATTCCGCTGATGCGGCCGATGGTCCTGGAGTTCTCCGAGGACCCAGCGGGCTACGCGTTCGATCTCCAGTACTGTCTCGGGCGGGAACTGCTCGTCTCGCCGGTGGTGAATGCGGACGGCCGGGTCACGACGTATCTGCCTCGAGGGCGGTGGCTGGACTGGTGGAGTGGGGCGGTCATGGACGGGCCGACGACGCTGCGGCGACAGGTCCCGCTCCAGGAAATGCCTCTCTACCTCCGAGAAAATAGCTTGCTCCCGCTGGGGCCCGAGCGCAGCCACGTGGGCGAGCGGCCGGCCGACCCTCTGACGGTGGAGGTCTTTGTCGCGACCCAGGCCGAGTTCACTCTCCGAAGGGACGCGGGCCAGGTTGTCCTGCGCTGCCGGCGGCAGGATGGCCGGATCGCTTTCGAGGCCAGCGATGCGCCGTGCACCTATATCCTGCGAGTACACCAGTGCGAGACGCCGACCAGTGTGCGGGCCGACGGAACGGGCCTCGCGCGCGTCGAGTTGCAAGGTTTGGTCGAAATCGAAGCAGGGTGGGCCCTGGACCGTGAGATCGTGGTCGTGAAGGCGCGCGCGCGCCGGATCGAGATCGAGTAGCTCGACGCGTTGACGGGCACGGGTCGGAGGCGGTGGAGGGGGGTCTCACGACGCCTCCGCCATGCGGCTTCAGGGCGCCCTCAGCCCGCACACGTGAACTGAGATGATTTTGTGACGGATGGCGAACATGTTCCTGCTCGGGTACGACATCGGTAGTTCCTCGATCAAGGCCTCGCTTCTGGATGCCGCCACGGGCAGCCTTATCGCCAGCGGCTCCTCGCCGAAGACCGAGCTGCCCATCTTGACGGAGCGGCCGGGGTGGGCGGAGCAGCATCCCGATGTCTGGTGGGAACACGTCTGTCGGGCGACCGCGGAGATCCGTGAGCAGGCGGGCCAGCGGCTCACCGATGTACGAGCTGTGGGGATCTCGTACCAGATGCACGGACTGGTCGTGGTGGACGAGAACCTGGAGCCGCTCCGCCCGGCCATCATCTGGTGTGATAGCCGGGCCATCGACATCGGCGAGCGCGCGTTCGCAGCCATCGGGCCGGACCGATGTCTGACGCGCCTGCTTAACTCCCCCGGGAACTTCACGGCGTCCAAGCTCGCTTGGATGAAAGCGCACGAACCGGAGGTCTACCGGCGAATACACAAATTCATGCTGCCCGGCGATTTCATCGCCGCGAAGATGACGGGGGAGATCTCCACGACGGTGTCGGGCCTCTCGGAGGGTATCCTGTGGGACTTCGCGGAGGGGTGCGTGGCGGGCCTTCTCCTCGACCACTACGGGATTTCTCCCGACCTCGTCCCGCCACGCGTCGACACCTTCGCCGTGCAAGGCACGCTCACGCGGCCCGCTGCGGAGGCGCTCGGCCTTCCGGCCGGAATTCCCCTGGCGTACCGGGCCGGGGACCAGCCAAATAACGCGCTGTCGCTGAATGTGCTGCATCCCGGAGAGGTGGCGGCGACGGCCGGCACCTCGGGCGTGGTGTACGGGGTGAGCGCGCGACCGGTGTCCGATCCGCGTGGACGGGTCAATACCTTCGTCCATGTCAATCACGTGCCGGATCGTCCGCGCAACGGGGTCCTCCTGTGTGTGAACGGCACAGGGATCTTGAATAGCTGGCTAAAGCGCGAGCTCTGGCCCGACGGAGCCGCCACGTACGAGACGATCAACACGATTGCGGCAGCGGCCCCGCCAGGCTCTGCTGGGCTGACCATCCTCCCATTCGGGAATGGTGCCGAGCGGACATTGGCGAACCGGAACATCGGGGCCTCGCTCCACGGCCTGGAGCTCAACATTCACACCCGGGCCCACGTCGCCCGGGCGGTGCAGGAGGGGATTGTCTTCGCTCTGAACCACGGGATCGGTGCCCTGCGTGAGATGGGCCTGGAGCTGGTAACCGTCAAGGCCGGCTACGCCAACATGTTCCTCAGCCCACTTTTCAGCGAAGCGTTCGCCGCGATCACAGGGGCGCGCGTGGAGCTCTACCGGACGGATGGCTCGCAGGGGGCGGCGCGCGGCGCGGGGATCGGGGCGGGAATCTATCCGAATATGCAGGAGGCCTTCGTCGGGCTGGAGACAGTGCGATCCATCGAGCCAACGCCTGCGCTGATCCCAGCGTATCAGGAGGCCTACCGGCGGTGGGTCGCGATCCTGGAGACCGAAGTGGAGAGGAGCCAGAAACGGTAAGGTGCAGCTGCAGCCAATCGCGCAGAAGCACGGGGAGGCAATCATGGCGCATCATGGCACGTCGTTACACAGCGTCTGTCGGTGGACTTTCAACGCGGGAAAGGGAGGGTTCGTGCCGGCGAGCATGCGGCCCGAGTGGGACGGAAGCAAGCTGGACACCGCTGGCGCGATTCGACTCATCAAGAAAGAGATCGCCCCCCGGCTGCCCGGACATGTCCAGCTCGGCGTCGAGGCGCACTACAATACCGAGGTGGACGAGCGGACTGCACCCGCAGTGGCCGACGCTCTGGGCGAGTGCCAGATGTATCTCGGGATGATCACACCCGGTGCCCACAGCCACTTCGGATATGGCGGGATCGCCTCCCCCGATCCGAATGAACGCAGGGCCGCCGAGGACTTGGGGCGGAAAACGGTAGACCTCGTCTACGGGCCGCTCCGGCCGGCCTGGCATCCGGACGGCGCGCTGGCGCCGACGCTGGTTCTGTGGAACGGGTCCTACGGCTACGATCTGGCGTCCGTGGGGATCAAGCAGATGTACCAGCACCTGAAGGCGAGCGTGGCGGGACTTTGCCGATACGAAGCGCAGGCCGGCGGAGCGATGTGCGTGGCTCTGGAGCCCAAACCAAATGAGGGCCACCCCGCCATGCTCATCCCCACGGTGGCCAGTGCCATTCTCTTCTGGCGGAGGCTGGAAGAAGAATTTGGGACCGCGCGGAGGGGCAAGGGGGTCAATAAGGAGTTCGGCCACAGCGAGATGATCGGCCTGGATCCGGTCTATGACTCCGTGGAGGAGTTGGACAACGAGGCCATGGTACACATGCACTTGAACAGCCAGGGGCTCAACGACGGTCTTATTCACGGAGGGCCGGGCAAATACGACATCGACCACGGGGCACGCGTGAACGGTCTGAACGTCGCCATCGCCGGCCTCGTGCAAGAGGCTGGGTATCAGCGCTGGAAGGGCCACGACATGCAGGTGCGGCCCTACGACGATGCGCAGCAGGGACTAGACCGCGTCATTCGCTCCATCCTGAGCTGGGAGGCCTGCGAACAGGCGGCGAAGGAATTGGACAGCAGGGCGCTCTTGGCCTGCCTTGCCGCGCGCCAGACGGCCAAGGCCGAAGACCTGATGCGCGCCGCCGTGGTGAGCGCCCAGCGGCACTTCGACCGTATGTATCGCGGTTAACGCTAGCAGGGGCGTCCGCTGCTGAATGCAGAACCCTTTGGGCGCGACACTCGGAGGGTTCTCGGTGGTTGAAGGAGATCGCGAATGCGTGCGCTGGCACGGAGCTGACGCTTCGGGCTGATCTTGGTGAACAAAGGTTAACAGGAGCCTCCAAAATGGGCCAAGATTGGCCTTCAGCAAAACAAAAGTAAAATGCTCCTAACGCCTGGACAGTAGGAGCTGTTCTGGAACGTACTGAAACGGCGACGAGCCCAGGTCAAAGCTTACAAGTAGTGAAGATGAAACGGAAGCGTGAGACAGGCACCTCTACTCGGTCCGGACGGACAAGGGCGGGAGGGCCGAGCGGCGCCGCCTCCGGACGATCTCTGAGTGCCGGCCCCCCCGCGCTGCCCCTGCCGGGCCCGCCTGGCTGCACCCCCTGGCGCGGGCGGTATCCGGAGACGCGGCGTCGAGCGGCGTCCACGCCTTCGGGAGGAGCCGGAGCGGGCGACCGATCGCGCGCGGCGAGACCGTCGCTGCTGAAAACCGGCGACCCGGCGCCCGCGCACCCGGTGGCCTGGGGTCCTGGCGACTAGCCGCCAGGAGATCCCGAATGCAACTTCCCACGAGCAGCGGGGGCAGGAGGCGGCAAGCGAGTGGAGGAGAACCCCGACGAACTAAAGGAATGAAAGAAACAACATCCTGCCCCATTCGCTTGACACCCCCCGCCGGCTGTTGTTAGTTTTTCGTCGTTGAGGGGTCTTCCCTCGGTTTGGCCGTCCCCTGGCCGGTCCGTCGTCTCCGGTCCTGGCGTCCAGCCGAGACGGGTTCCTTCCTGTGCGGTGGTTCCTGCAGTCCGCACGACGATGCAGCAGGGATTCGGGGCGCCCGGGGCGCCACGGACGGCCCTGCGGAAGCCGCGACGCCCGGGACATGCGGCGGTAGCGGTCGCTTCGGTGCCGTGCCTCGAGCCCTGTTCGAGGATGCGGTCTCCTCTAGAAATGCGCTGACAGGTTTCGCTGGGAAGGAGGCGCTTGCTTTGCAGAACACGCCGGCCAGACTCTCACTCTCGGGGATCACGAAATACTTCGGAGGGGTGCGTGCGCTGCACGACGTGTCGTTCGATTTGCACGCCGGGGAGATCCTCGGGCTCGTCGGCGACAACGGCGCGGGCAAGTCGACCCTGCTGAAGGTATTGACCGGCGCGCACAAGCCCGACCGGGGTGAAATCTACTTCGACGGCACGGCGATCAAGATCCACGATCCGCGGCATTCGAGGGAGCTCGGCATCGAGATGGTGTATCAGCACCTGGCGCTGTGCCGGAATCTCGATGTGACCTCGAATCTGTTCTTGGGGAGAGAACTCTGTCGGTCCTTCTTCGGCCTGTTCAACCTTCTGTCCAGGCGCGTCATGGACAAGATGGCGGTCGACACCCTGCGAGGGCTCAACATCGATGTCCACAATCCCCGGGAAGTCGTGAACAACCTGTCCGGGGGGCAGCAACAGGCCGTGGCTATCGGCAAGGCAATCCGATTCGAGCCAAGGACCCTGCTTCTCGATGAGCCTACCGCGAACCTCGCCGTCAAGGAAGCGAACAGGGTGCTCGATCTCATGCTGCGGCTGAAGGCCAACGGGATCTCTCAGATTTTCGTCACTCACCGGCTCCAGGACCTGTTCAAGGTGACGGACCGAATCCTGGTGCTCAGAAACGGCGAGAGGGTGGGGTGTGTTCTCACCAGCGAGACGACGGAGGAGGAGCTCGTCAAGTTGATGTTCATCGCGGAGGCAAAGCGCGCGGGTTGATGACCCGCGCCAGCGAGGGTAACGTGGCGCCGACGCGTGCGCTTCGACGTGCGCGCGGTATTCGTCACCGCGCTGTACGGTCCACAAACACCCAGAGCACTTCGAAGGAGGGTCCATGATGAAACGGAATTGTCTGGTGGTGATCGTGATCCTGCTTGCCTTCGCGCTGCCGATGTTCGCAGGAAGCGCAAGCGAAGCCGCCGCCCCGGCGCCGGCCGCGAGAGCGGCAAAGGAGTTTCATGTCGCGCTGATCTTGAAGAGCCTCAGCAACCCGGCCATTTGGAACATCGCCGATGCGGCAGAGAAGCAGGGCGCGAAGATGGGGGTCAAGGTCACCGTCCTGTCGAGCATGGGATTCTCCGCGCTGAACGATCAGATCAAACAGGTGGAGGACATGATCCAGCGGCGGGTCGACCTGATCGGCCTGCAGCCCGTGGACTCGAAGGGCGTGATCCCCGTCATTCAAGACGCCAACAAGGCCGGCATCCCGGTGATCACCGTTGACACGGGCGCCGACGGCGGCAAGTTGGTCACCTACATCGCGACGGACAACCACGCCGCGGGCAAGCAGGCCGGCGAGTGGATCGCTCGGCAGATTGAGGGCAAGGGCAAGGTGGCCATGATCGAGGGCACGCCCGGTTCGATGCAGGGCCGCCAGCGCATGGAGGGCTTTCACGAGTACATCAAGGCCCAAAAGGGCATCAACCTGGCGGTGTCCATCCCGGGTCATTTCGAGCGCGCCAAGGGCATGCAGGTCATGGAGGACATCCTGACCGCTCACCCCGATCTGAAGGCCGTATTCTGCGCGAACGACGAGATGGCCCTCGGGGCGTTGGAGGCCCTGAAGCAGCGCAACCTGGTAGGGAAGGTTATCCTGCTCGGGATGAACGGCTCCTGGGATGCGCTGGATGCCACGGCCAAGGGCCTGATGCAGGGTACGGTGGTCCAGTACTCCCGGCTGCACGGGACAGAGTTCGTCCGGGTGGCCGTGCAGCATCTCAATGGCACGCGGAAGACCTGGCCCGAGTACATGCCACTTCCCACCTTCGTGGCGGACACGCTGATGCTCAGCCGGTTGGCCGAGGACATGGAGGGCACGTTGAGCTTCAGGGCTCCGAAGACCAAGTGAGGCGCCCCGACCCGGCGGCCAGGGTGATCCTGCGCGGCGGTGCTCCGATGCTCGGCCGAACGGGTGAGGGCCTGGAGAGTATCGCGAGCCCCAGAGGCCTGCACATGTAGGCGCGGCACAAAGACGCCGTTTCCTGCGGCAGGGCGCGGTATGCATATGCGGAGCACCGTCTGCTCGGAGCGCGGGGTGCTCGGGGCTTTGCGGTCTCCGCATATGCTTTTCCAAGTGACAGGCCTTTGTCGGCACCTCCGTCCAGTGGTGTGGGGTGGAGGTTGACGCACAGCCCAGGGCGAAGCGGATCACCAGGGAATTTCCCCTTCGCTGTCAGGCCCTCATGGCCGATCACGCACACCCCACGGGCGGTCATGGCGGAGGAGCGGATGAAACGCCACGTTTACTACCTGGAAAGGCTTGGCACGGTCCTCGGTCTGGCGCTGCTGTTTGTCGTCCTCACGCTGAGCTCGCCGTATTTCCTGACCGTGACCAACATGATGAGCGTCTTGCGGCAAGGGGTCGCCCTGTCGGTGGTCTCGATCGGAATGACCTATGCGATCATCTCCGGCGGGATCGACCTCTCCGTGGGCTCCATCATGGCCCTGGCCGGCTGCACCACCGGGCTGCTGATGGCCAACTACGGCGTCAACTGGCTTCTCGCCTGCCTGGTCGGCATGGGGGTCGGGCTCGTGTGCGGCGCGATTGTTGGCTACTTCGTCGCCTACTGGGACCTCCAGCCGTTCATCGTGTCCCTCGTGATGATGAGCGCGGCCCGGGGCATCGCCCTGGTGCTCACCAACGGGGTTCCGGTAGCCGGGTTCCCGCCGGTATTCGCCTTTCTCGGCACGGGCTGGCTGTGGGGGGTTCCTTTCCCCGTGATCATCGCCGTTCTCTTCTATCTGATATTCGGCTTCGTGCTGACGCAGCTGCGCCTCGGTGTCCATATCTATGCGGTGGGGGGCAGCGCGGAGGCGGCGCATTTCTCCGGCGTCAGCGTCGAGAAGGTCAAGATCGCGGTGTATGCGATCAGCGGGTTCCTGGCGGCGGTGGCGGGGATCATCATGACCTCCCGCCTGAACTCCGGACAGCCGATCCTGGGGGAAATGATGGAACTTGACGCGATCGCCGCAGTGGTCATTGGCGGGACAGCCATGACCGGGGGCCAGGGCGGCCTGCTCGGCACCGCGATCGGGGTGCTGATCATCATCTTCCTGCACAACGGGCTCAACATCCTGGGGGTGTCGGCCTTCTGGCAGAAGGTGGCGATCGGGCTGGTCATCCTGATTGCGGTTCTCGTGGACCAGTTGCGCCAGAGAATGCGCGCCCGGGCAGTCAAGGTCGAGCACTTGGCGGAGGAAGCGGCAGGGGCCCACGGCGGTGCCAGGACGACCTAAGGCGCCAGCCGAGGAACAACGCGCACGAGCAGGGGGGCAACGATGAACCGCACCGAGGAGATCTCCATCAAGGAAGCGCGCCTCAGGGAGCTGATGAAGAAGCTGAAGGTCAAAGGCATCCTCCTCAAGACCCAGGCCAACTTCTGCTGGTTCACCGCCGGCGGCATCAACGAGGTCACCGTTGCGGATACGCTCGGGGTCACCTCGATCCTCGTGACCGAGCGAGGACGGTTCATCCTCTCCAATCGCATCGAAGCGCCCCGCATGATGGAAGACGAAGACCTGTCGGCGTGCGGCTTCACGCTCGTCCAGTTCGAATGGTTCGACGGGGACGAAGCCACAGAGGTAGCCAAGATCGTCGACCCCAAGAGTGTAGTCTGCGACGCTCAGGGTTTCGGGTATGCCTGCCGGGACAAGGAGATCAAGGAGTTGCGGTACTCCCTGCTGCAGCCCGAGATCGACCGCTACCTGTGGCTGGGTCGCAAAACCTCGCTGGCCGTCGAATCGGTCCTGAGCGTGGCCAAGCCGGGCATGCGGGAATGCATGGTGACCGGCGAGGTCCTTCGGCTGCTGTGGTACGACCGGATCGATTCGATCTGCAATCAGTCCGCGGCCGACGACCGCAGCCGCAAGTACCGGCACGCGATCGCCACCGAGCGCCCCGTTGACAAGTACCTGATGGTGAACGTCAACGCCAGGAAATGGGGGCTGGTGACGACCATCACCCGGATCGTGTACTTCGGCAAGGTCGACAGGGCCCTCGCCAAGCAGTACGGCGACACCGTGTACATCGAGTGCGGCATGATCGCGGCCTCCAGGCCGGGGACCGTGATGTCGGAGATCTTCAAGAAGACCGCGGACCTGTATGCCGAACGGGGGTATCCCGAGGAGTGGAAGCTCCATCATCAGGGCGGCGCGCAAGGGTACCGGAACCGGGACTACATCATCTTTCCCACCTCGACAGAGACCATCCAGGACAACCAGTGCCTGTGCTGGAACCCGACCATAGCGGGCAAGAAGTACGGAACGAAATCCGAAGACGCGTTCATCGCCACGGGACAGGGACCGATCATGATCACCGAGCCGGTTGTGTTTCCGACTCTGCAGGTGGAGGTCGGCGGCATGCGCTTCACCCGTCCCGGCATTCTCGAGTCCTGAGTGGGCGGAGGGGCGTCACAGGGAGGGATCGAGCATGGCGGAGAGAATCAAGGTGGGTCTGGTCGGCATGGGGTTCGGGGCGAACTTCGCGCCGATCATCCGGGATCATCCCGACAGCGAGCTGTACGCCCTGTGCCGGCGCAACGCCGCGGAGCTAGAGAGAAGCGGAAAGGCGCTCGGGGTCTCGCGTCTGTACACCGATTTCGCCGACATGCTGACCGTGAAAGAGCTGGACGCAGTGCTGATCATCTCCCCGGTGGCCGTGCACTATGCCATGATCAAGGCTGCCCTGGAAGCAGGAAAGCACGTGGCGGCCACGGTCCCGATGGCGGAGACCAAGCAGGAGTGCCTGGATCTCGTCGAGACCCGGAAGAGGGCCGGCAAGATCTACATGATGTTCGAGACTGCCGTGTACACCCGGACCTTCCTGTACGTGCGGGAGCTGCGCGACGCCGGGAAGCTGGGCAAGATGCAGTTCCTCCGAGGCTCTCACCAGCAGAACATGAGCATGCCCGGCTGGCCGGACTCCTGGTACGGGTTTCCTCCGATGCTGTACGCCACCCATGCCCTGTCGCCCCTCCTCGCCCTGGCGGACAGGAACGCCGAGTCGGTCACATGCTACGGCTCTGGCACCATCCGGGAGGAGTACGCCAAGAGGTACAACAGCCCCTTTGCGGTGCAGACGGCCCTGTTCAAACTGAAGGATTCGGACCTGGTGTGCGAGGTCACCCGCTCACTCTTCGACACGATCCGG
>Ga0316605_10001077_pt1 | contig 16372 bp, 16 predicted proteins | sample OWC_soil_day20_n_FD_207666 | JGI IMG/M metagenome (GOLD analysis project Ga0316605, IMG submission 207666) | Wetland soil microbial communities from Old Woman Creek delta, Ohio, United States - OWC_soil_day20_noCT | ecosystem: Environmental > Terrestrial > Soil > Wetlands | place: USA: Ohio... | reverse complement strand
TATAATATCCTGGCAGGCAACACGGGACAGATATCCCTGGGGCATGCCGGGTTCTTCGCTATCGGTGCGTACGGAACGACCCTGCTTATCGAAAAGCTCGGCATTCCCTTTATCCCCGCACTGGTACTGTCGGGTTTTATTGCGGCATTTTTTGGTTTCATCGTGGGATTGCCGGCCCTGAAACTGGAAGGCCCCTATCTCTCCATTGCCACCCTTGCGTTCGGTCTGGCCATCATGCATGTTATCGGGCACGTCGAGATGTTCGGAGGCCGCACGGGAATTGAGACGCCGCCTCTCGATCTGGGTATTCCACAGTGGGGACTCGGCTGTGTATTATCCTCTGACACCCAAAAATACTGGCTTTTTCTTATTGTCGCGATATTAATGGTCGTCGGGGCCAGGAACATCATGAAAACACGGGTCGGGAGATCATTCTCGGCCATCCGTGACAGCACTATCGCCGCCGAGGTGACCGGTATCAACCTGCTCGCATACAAGACACTCGCCTTTGCCGTAAGCGCCTTTTATGCCGGTATCGCAGGAGGCCTCTTCGGGTTCGTCCTGCCCCAGAGTTTGACGGTCCCGTTGTTCGTGTAATTGATGTCATTCTGCGCAGTGACGACCGGCGGTTCCCCGAAATTGGCAGGGGTATCGATCGTATTGCCTGCCGGGTTGGGATTAGGCCCTATCTGGATAGGTTGGGCGTGTAAAGTGAATACTGCCGGGAGGAGCATCATGAATGCGAAAATGCTGACCGCAATAGTTTTTGCCAGGTTCGATATACGTAATCTTTTCATCGCTCTCCTCCATTTTTCCCCATTTTTTTTGAACTGTTACGATGACAGCCATTATCTTCCTCTCTCAAAATAAAGAGGATCTTATTTTTCAATTGCAGCTGACGGGCGAGTGGTCGGGCGACCCATATTTTTTGTTTGTTGGTGAGCATTACCAGGTACATAAAAGCCTCCTTTCGGCATTGACTACCCGTCAGCTGATTTACCGGCGGTATGTTTGACAATGTTGTATCAGTCCGTTTGACTCTATACAATATAGGATATATACACGTGACATATAGGTATAAAACATGTATAATAAGGATGGGGTATCTATCAATTTGCGATGCTAACAGTTTGAAATTATGGTATTTTTATTAAATTTGTTTTTTCTTGGGGATATAAGGTTTACAATGAGCTATCGTGACGAATGGAGTAAATCCAATTAAAGGAATTATAAATGAAAATTATTAGCGAACATCGCGAGTACCCAACAAAAGGTGCAGGAGATCTCATCAATATAACTGCCGATCTTACGAAAGCCTTGAGCAGTTCATCGCTTGTAATCGGGAATATGACAATCTTCGTGCAGGGGTCCACTGCGGGTATCACGACTTTCGAATATGAACCGGGGCTTATCCGCGATATCAGGGATTTCTACGATAAACTTGTACCGTCGGACCGCAGTTATTACCACGATGAAACATGGGGCGATGCCAACGGGTTCAGCCATCTTCGCGCAACTCTTACCGGGCAGTCTCTGACGGTTCCCTTTGAATCACGCAGTCTGCTCCTCGGGACATGGCAGCAGGTCGTGCTGGCCGAATTCGACAACCGTCCCCGAAAAAGGCTAGTTGTTATTCAGATAATAGGAGAGTGAAGGTGATCCCGACGGATCAATAATCGAAGCGTGCTAAATGTCAATTATTCGCATGATCACAATTGGTATCCTGTCACTGGCCATAATACTTTCAATGACCGGATGTAAAAAACCGGAGCCTGCAAGGCTTGTGGTTCAGGTCGAAGGTGAATTATTTTCCGATGCCCTTCTGTCGATCAACGGCAAGCAGGTCGGAAAATTGACAAAAACCCTGATCAAGGCAGATGGCCAATTATTTATCGATGACGCCTATACGGCGACCCTGCCGCCGGGACACAGAGATATCCCCGAACAAGACCAGTGCTCCGGCACTCTTGATTCCCTCGAGATCAAATCCGGCACATACACTATCCTTCTTCAGACAGAAGACGGGAAATCATTGCAGATAAATGCTTCTCTTAAACCCGGCCTCAACATTATCGACTATAATTCGGATGAACAAGTATTGAAGGGGAACGATGCAAAGATGAAGGCCGCCCCCGGTTCAACAGTGACATTCCCGTGAGGCGTGAGGGCGTGAGGCGTGAGGTGCTTGAGAGACTTTGCTTTTTACGTCTTACGCTTCACGAATCTTATCTCCGTATTCCGCCGGGATCGTGCGACACGGTCAATATCAGCATATTCCTGTCAGCGTTCCGTTTGTACTCAATATTTCTGGCGGCTTTTTTCATGATCTTCGTTGACGGTTTCTCTCCGGGGCCGAAGAAATCATCCGTTTCCGGAAAAGTGCCTGCAAGAAGCATATTGAAGGGTGCGCCGGTATCGGTAATTGTAATATAAAGAGCGCCATTTTCATGAATAAGGCACGTGATGCTTATCTCCGCCTGCCTGTCGCGGCATGCAAAACGGATTATGTTGAGCGCTGTCTCCTCGGTGGCGCGTCCGAGATCTTCGATGGTGTCGTCCCGGTACCCGCATTCGATTGCCATATTTCGGACGAAATCGACAAGGTCGGGTATCGACGCCTCATTAGCTGGACGCGTTATGGCATCGGGCGCAGAGTCATTTTCATTTTTTTTGATCATGGCATTCCTCAGGTTAGCAGGTTCATTTCCGGCAGAAGAAACCGCCGGCAAAACTGACCGACGAATGTCCGTCGGTCCACTGATCATAGTTAACAATATCGGCAGTGCAGCCTTCAAGAAGTTTCAACTGGAAAAATATCGGGGTAAGGCCGCAGATCCTTCGCTCATCCCCCTCTTCCTTGATCTCTCGGAAGAAGGCATCCGCATCGGCATTTTTTATATGTCCGAGCAGCAGTTCATCCTTTTTCCGCGATCGCTCCATTATCATGGCATCGAGGGTATAGCGGTCGCCAAACTGGGCGCCGATATGGGCAAGATCGGCCCCGGCGATGACGCAATATGGTTTGCCATACGTATCGAGAACATGTTTGAGGTTCTCTGTCAACCGCCGGACCTCGTCATCATCGATCGACTTTGTGCCTTCAACATATTCGTGCATCGAACCGGTCAATATCGGTAATATCTCGAAATCATGCTGTACCATGAATTGTATGAGCGGGAGCTGCAATTCGATCGAATGTTCGATCCTGTGCGGCCATTCTTCTATGTAACGATTCAAGACACTGTTTTCCCTCACCAGCTCCTTAAGTTCCGGGCTGACCCGGACGGTCTCCAGAGGGGTCTCAAAATCTTTCAGCGATATGCTCCAGAGCCCTTGTGTCGGATGATGACAGGTCCCAAAAATTACCAGCAAAGGCTTTGAAGCATTTTTGAGATACGGGTATATCCGGCGGTATACCGATGCGCCGCGTGAATAATCAATGTGGGGCGCCAGGATGCCCGAAATGTCCTTCGGCGCGCCGTCAACATCCGTATGTCCATCAAACATCTCGTCGAGAAAAGACAAAAGGTCCATCCTGTTCGCCGAATATCCTGTCCCGGCGAGATATGCGGGGCGGACGGACAGCCGGTCATATTCATCATAAAGCGCCTTGATATGCGCCATAAACCGGTCGTTTTGAAGGAACAGGTTTTGGTCCAGCGTTTTTACAAGGTTTTCGATCTGTTCCATATATACCATTTCACCCGAAGCGCGCATGAATTCAGCCTGGATGTCCCTCAAGCTATTCGTGCCATCCATGAGCGAAACCATAAATGCAACGTCGCGGGAAACAGCGAGGGCTTCCCGGGATACTCCTTCCGCGTCCCTTAAGATAACCAGTTGCTTCCCGTCCTTCTCATAGGGGAGGGCCTCGATAAAACGGATCCTGGGTTTTTCCATGGCTAAAGATTACCATAACGGCCTCGAAGATGAAAGCTTAGGGCAGAAAAGGTTGACATCATTGTGATAAAATTTGAGAATACTAATCTTATGCCCGAGTGTTTTTTTGTCAGCGAGATAGAAAAAATGACAGGGATAGCCGTTTCAGATTGCTACCAGTGTTTTCGCTGTACAAATGGATGTCCCGCGGCCCGGGACATGGACATCGTCCCTCACAGGATAATCGGATATATCATCTCTGGCGATCGCGACCGCGTGCTGTCATCGACATCGCTCTGGGAATGTCTGCAATGTGCGACATGCAGCATCCGATGCCCGAACGGCATCGATATTGCGCGGATCTTCGCGGCCTTAAGGCGAATGTCGGTTGAATCCGGTTTGGCTGCCGAAATGAATATCCACAAATTTGATACGCTGATGATCGAGAGCATCGCCCGCCATGGCCATATGTATGAACTGGGAACGGTCATGCGATACCGCCTGTCACGAAGAGAACTTCTCGATAATTATCGCATGGGGATCGGCATGATCAAGAAACGAAGGATCGGCCTTTTTCCGCATAATGCGGCAGACAGGAAAAACATACGTTCCATAATAAAAAAGACAGGCGGGAATGGCAGATGATCACGCTTTCTTACTATCCCGGCTGTTCCCTGAGATCATCGAGCGATTTTTACGATATTTCGCTGAAGAAGATAATGACCTTCTACGGCGTAACGCTTAAGGAGCTCGATGATTGGTCGTGCTGCGGTGCTTCCGCGGCACCAACGGTCAATGAAGACCTGTCTATTGCCTTAAGCGCCCGGAACATTGCGCTCGCTGAAAGATCCGGCCTTCACCTCGTCGCCCCATGCTCCGCATGCTATGCACGGACGAAAGCAGCTGCCCAAAAAATAGCCGAAGACAACGCAACCCGGTGCATGGTCAATGATGCACTTTCGCCTCTTTCCTGCAAGGGAAATATCGAGGTCAAGAATATCATCGAGGTGTTCCTCGAATACATCGGCATAGAACGGATCGCGGACTCTGTTTCGCATGATCTTGCTTCGATCCGTGCAGTAGCCTATTATGGATGCCTGCTGACGCGTATTATGGGAATTTCCCCATCCGACGACATTGAGGATCCCACGGGAATGGATATCATCCTGAAGGCGCTGGGAACAACCGTGGTCCCCTGGCAATATAAGACCGAATGCTGCGGCGCAAGCACGACAATAACGAACGGCGAAAGAACGGCCGAGCTTTCGGGCCGCCTCATAAAAGCGGCAGTGCGGGCAGGAGCGGAGGCAATTGTTACAACGTGCCCCTTATGTCAGCTCAACCTGGACCTCATGGAATATCTCGATAAAGATGTTGCACCTATTCCCGTTCTTTTTCTTCCAGAAATCTTCGAACTGGCTATTTTTGGAAAAACTTCCGCCGGTGCACGCCATATTGTGAATATAAAAGATATAGAACACGGAATAACTCCCATGAAGAGGCATATCGGTTAAATATGCAGTCATATGACACTGATAGCGATGCCCGGCGCCGGTCCATGATCGAATTTGTAAGAACGCAGGACCCGGATGGAGCTGACAAACTCGAAAGGCTCCTTAGGAAACAGGAGGTCCTCATGACCGGGAATGTCTATGGGGAACGATTTACTCCGCGGCAATTTTCCCTTGTTTTTGATCCGCTTCTGAAGCGGGCCGTTGAACGAGCGCATATCCTCGAAAATCTTGGGCGCGGCCCCGCGTCGGTACCTCAACTGGCCCGGGACCTTGGCCTTAAGCCCAATATTGTTTTCGATCACATAAAAGAACTTACGCGGCGTGACAGCGTGGATATTGCCGGCTATAATGACCGTGACGCACTGTACAGGAGGAAATAAACTGATCAACGGCGAAACGGGCAGCGGCCCCAAAACATCCGGGGCCATCCTGATCATAGGTGCGGGTATTGCGGGTATGGAGGCAGCGCTCAACTGCGTGGAAGCCGGGTTCAAGGTTTATCTGGCAGACCGCAAGCCGAACATCGGCGGGAACATGGCCCAGCTCGACAAGATATTTCCCACAAATGATTGTTCCATGTGCGTCATGGCGCCGAAACTGGTGGAGGTGGGCAAAAATCCGAATATCGAGCTTCTTATGAACTCGGAAGTTTTTCGCCTTGAAGGAGGGCCGGGACATTTTCGCGTGACCTTGCGGACCCGGCCAAGGCGGGTGATTTCCCGACAGTGCACGTCGTGCACCTCATGCGCGGCAGCGTGCCCGCTCGAAGTGGGCAATGCGTACAATGAAGAGATGTCACAGCGCAGCGCCGCCTTCATCAATTTCCCCCAGGCCATACCATCGACATATATGATAGACAGGCAGCTTTCACCATGCATTTACACCTGCCCCATCAATCTCAATGCGCGCGACTATATTGGTCTTGTTGCTGAAGGAAGATTCTTTGAAGCACTGGACCTTATACGGGACAAGCTTCCTTTTCCCGGCATCATCGGCAGAATATGTGCGCACCCCTGCGAAAATGCCTGTCTGAGAGGAAGGCAGGTCGATCAGCCCATAGCTGTATGCGCCCTCAAACGTTTTCTCGCCGATTACGAGATCGGACGCCGGGAGCCGCTTCTCCCGGGGATAGCCCCGGAAAAAGACAAGAAAGCTGCTGTCATCGGCGCGGGCCCTGCCGGTCTTACATGTGCGGTCGAATTACGCAAGGCGGGCTACAGTGTAACGATATTCGATGCAAATGAAAAACCCGGAGGGATGCTATATGCCGGGATACCTGCTTACAGGCTGCCCCGTGATGTCCTTGCACGTGAATTCTCGATCGCTGAACGAATGGGCATTGAACTTAAGATGAACACCCGCGTCGGGGTTCACATTCCGCTCGGCAGCGTCCTCGATTCCTTCGATTCCACATTTATCGCGTCCGGGGCGCACGGGCGCAGGAAACTAGGGATCGACAACGAGGATGCACGAGGGGTAGTAAGCGCCCTCGATCTTTTGAAGGACATTAACACGGGGAAAGACATCATCATCGGGAAGAGGGTCTTTGTCGTCGGCGGCGGAAATGTTGCGATGGATACGGCAATTACCGCACGGAGACTGGGAGCACCGGACGTCCACATCGTGGCCCTTGAAAAATGGGATGAGATGCCCGCCCACAGGTGGGAGATAGACCAGGCTATCGAGGAGGACATTATATTCCATAATGCCTGGGGACCCTTAAGGATCCTCGCGCGCGACGGCGCAGTGACAGGAATGGAATTGGCGCGGTGCACGCGGGTCTTCAACAGCCAAGGCGTCTTCGATCCCGTATACGATACATCGAATACCGTTATTTTTGATATGGACATGCTTATCCTCGTGATATACGAGACAATCGATACAGCGTATCTTTCAGAATCGAGGACGATCCTAAGGCATGAAGACGGCCGGGTAAAGGTCGACCCCGTATCGCTCGAAACAACACATAAAGGTGTCTTTGCCGGCGGAAATGCAGTAACAGGGCCGAAGAGCGCCATCGATGCGATCGCCCAGGGAAAACGGGCCGCCGAATCCATGATCAGATATATCGAAGGACGGGACCTCCTGGAAGGCCGGCTTGCCGAAGACGACAAAATACTCGACGAGTTGCCTTTTCCAGTTGGACAGAAGGCCCGGGTCAGCGTTCCCCGCACTGCGATAGCCGATCGTAAAGGGTTCGTGGAGACGGTCGGGGCGCTCGACGAAAAAAGCGCCGTCGAAGAGGCAAAAAGATGCCTGAGCTGCCGCAGGTGCCTCGGCTGCGGGATATGCGAGGAATTCTGCAAGCCCGAGGCCATCGATTATCGTGAGGGGGCGGCAGAACGCGTCCTCGATGTCGGCAGTATAATAATTGCGTGCGGTTTTGACGAGTTTGATTCTGCCGCAATGAAGGAATTCGGATACCATTCATTCGATAATGTGCTGAGCAGTGTTGACTATGAACGTGTCCTGTCCGCCACCGGACCCACGGGGGCCCAGGTCATGAGGCCGTCCGACGGCAGAATACCCCGGAAGATCGCCTTTATCCAGTGCGTTGGAAGCCGGAACAAAGAGAATCCATACTGTTCGTCCATCTGCTGTATGTTTGCCATGGAAGAGGCAATAATATCGAAGGAGCATCATCGCGACATCGAACCCACCATCTTTTACATGGACGCGCGGACATTCGGAAAAGGATATGACGAGCATTACGAGCGGGCGCGTTCGGAATACGGAGTCCGGTATATACGGTCTGCGATCTCCAAGATCTATGAAGATCCCGATACGAAGGACCTCACCATAACCTATTCGGATCCCGGGGGGGCCGTCGTGACCGAGACATTCGATCTCGTTGTCCTCGCTGTCGGGCTTCGCCCCTCAAAACAACTCGGCGGGCTCATCCGGTTGATGAATGTCGCGTCCAATGATTACGGCTTTGTTGATGCGGAGCCAATGTCGCCGCTCGTCACATCCCGTCCGGGGATCTATGTATGCGGCGGCTCCGCGGCTCCGCGCGATATATCCGAAACAGTTATCGAGGGATCGGCCGCGGCATGTGCGGCTGCATCATCTCTTGCCGATTTGCGCTGGCGGGATATCACGATACAATCCGTTCCGGATGAACGGGACATAGCCGGGCAAGAACCCAGGATCGGCGTCTTTATCTGTAATTGCGGTGTGAATATCGGGGGCATTGTAGACGTTCCGGCAGTAAAAGATTATGCAGGGGGGCTTCCCGATGTTGTCTTTGCCGACCAATATCTTTTTACATGCTCCCAGGATACCCAGGAGAAAATAAAGAACATTATTCATGAACTAGATCTGAATCGCGTCATAGTGGCTTCCTGCTCGACCCGGACCCATGAACCGATATTCCGGTCCCTGATCCGTGATGCGGGCCTCAACAAATACCTTTTCGAGATGGCGAATATCCGGGACCAGTGCTCGTGGGTCCACATGAACGACAGGGAAAAGGCCACCGAAAAAGCAAAAGACCTGGTCCGGATGGCGGTCGCTAATGCGCATTATATAGAACCGCTTGTCGAAAAAACACTGCCGGTTGAAAAGTCCGCGCTTGTGATAGGCGGCGGCATCGCAGGGATGACGGCCGCCTTGAGCATTGCGGACCAGGGTTTTGCCGTGCATCTTGTCGAAAGGGAAAAGCGGCTGGGAGGCAATCTCAACAATATCTTCACAACTATAGAAGGCCTCGATGTGCAGCAATTTCTTCAGGATATTATCCAGAAGGTCATGGATCACCGGTATATTCACGTTCACGCGGACGCAGAGATCATCGATTCCGAGGGTTTCCGGGGGAATTTCCTGACCGAGATCATCACTTCCGGCCGGTCATCACCGGAAGAGATCAGGCATTCTGTAACGATACTTGCAACAGGCGCCTCGGAATTGAGACCGGAAGGGCTCAATCTTTTCGGTGAAGATGAACGGGTCATGACCCAGCTTCAGCTTGAGGCGGCGCTCAATGACCGGACCCTTCCCGAACCGGGGACATGTGTCATGATCCAGTGCGTCGGCTCACGGAACGACCAAAGACAATATTGCAGCCGGGTTTGCTGCCTTACCGCACTCAAGAACGCAATGGCGATGAAAAAGAAATGGCCCGAAGCTATGATCGTTATTATGTTCCGCGACATGATGAGCTACGGTTTCTCCGAAAAATATTACAAGACAGCCCGGCATATGGGTATACGGTTCGTTCGTTTTTCACAGGATAACGGGCCTGCAGTCGAAAGGAAAAATGACGGGCTTTACGTGAGCTGTTTTGACACGTCCCTTGGTGAAATGACCGAATACCGCGCGGACAGGATCGTGCTTTCGAGCGCCGTGATACCCAACAACACAGCGGGCCTGGCAGGTATATTCAAACTTCCCCGGACCCGGGAAGGATTCTTTCATGAGGCGCACATGAAATTGAAGCCCATAGACTTTGCTGCCGACGGGTTTTACATGGCAGGAACCTGCCATTCGCCGAAGAACATCAGCGAGACCATCGCACAGGCTCAGGGTGCAGCGGGACGGGCCCTGACAACTCTTGCGAAAGATGCCATAACGGTTGAGGCCATGGTCGCCAAAGTTGACAGCGACGCATGCGCCGCGTGCCTTACCTGTGTCCGGACCTGCCCGTTCGGCGTGCCGGTGATAAATGACGACGGAAAAGCCGTGATAGATGCGAGCAAATGCAAAGGCTGCGGTACATGCGCAGCCGAATGCCCGGCAAAAGCGATAGATCTCATGCATTCGAGGGATATACAGATATTAGCGAAGGTAAGGGCCGCAATTAGATCTTAAATCGTAAAGCGTGAATCGTAAGGAGTAAGGAGTAAGGAGTAAGGAGATTATGATGCCAGGCGAATGTGATGCCAGAGAAAATAAGATATTATTTCTTTTGCACTTCACGATTTACGATTTACGATTTAAGATTGGAGACCAATGGATAACATACAAATAATCGCCTTTTGCTGCGAGTATTGAGGATACACTGCCGCGGACCTGGCAGGTTCGATGAGGCTCTCCTATCCCGCATCGGTGAAGATCGTCAAGGTACCCTGCACCGGAAGGGTCGATACGATCCATATACTCGAGGCCTTTGAAAGCGGGGCCGACGGCGTATGTCTCGTGGGATGCCTTGAAGGGGATTGTCATTTCATTGCCGGAAATATACGGGCAGGAAAACGCGTGCGGTATGCGAAAGCTCTCCTCAATGAGGCGGGCATAGGGGGTGAACGTCTCGAGATGTATGGTCTTTCCGCATCCGACGGCCGCAAATTCGCTTTCGTCATGCGGGAGATAACAGAAAAAATTATCGGATTGGGACCGAATCCCATTAAGACCGTAAATCGTAAATCGTAAAGCGTGAGGAGTGAGAAAAGAAATACGATCATAGAAATTCTTTTCACCTTACGATTTACGTTTTACGATTTACGACAAACAAGGAGTCCAGAATGATCGTTGCCGATAGAAAGCCGTTTGAAGAGATCATGAAGATGATCGCTCCCTATGAGAAAATATTGCTTCTCGGCTGCAATGAATGCGTGACCGTCTGTGCCGTAGGCGGCACCAGAGAAACTGCCCTTCTTGCGTCGCAGATCCGTATGAAACATCAGGCCGAAGGCCGCGCGGCAGATATCGGAGAGAAAACACTCGAACGGCAGTGCGATCCTGAATATGCGAGCACACTGGCCGAATCGCTCAATGATTATGATGCCGTCCTGTCGCTCGCCTGCGGATGCGGCGTGCAGTTCATTTCCGAAAAGTATCCCGACATGCCGGTCCTCCCCGCCGTCAATACACGCTTCATGGGTGTGACAGAACAGGCGGGGATATGGACGGAACGCTGTCAGGGATGCGGTAATTGCATCCTTGACAGGACCCATGGGATATGTCCCGTTGCGAGATGTGCGAAAAGCATTATGAATGGCCCCTGCGGCGGCTCCCATGGCGGCATCTGTGAAGTGAACGATAGTCTTCCGTGCGCCTGGCAGCTCATTATTGACCGGCTAAAAGCACGGGGAGAGCTCGAAACATACAATGAAATAGAAAAACCCAGGGATTGGTCGACATCCCGTGACGGGGGGCCCCGCAAAAGAGTGAGGGAGGATATGGCTTTATGACCCCGGCAGGCAATCTTGAAAGGGCCCTCACCCGGGGCAATTTTGCGGTCACTGCTGAATGCGGGCCTCCGCGCGGTGCTGACCCGGATGTGATCAGGAAAAAAGGGGGCATCCTCAATGGATATGTCGATGCAGTGAATGTTACCGACAACCAGACGGCAGTGGTACGGATGTCGAGCATGGCATCGTGCCTGATCCTCAAGGAAATGGGCCTTGACCCGGTCCTCCAGATGACGGTACGGGACCGGAACCGGATAGCCCTGCAGAGCGACGTGCTTGGCGCGGCTGCGCTGGGCATTCGAAATATCCTGTGCCTGACAGGTGACCATCAATCATTCGGCGACCATCCGGGTGCAAAAAATGTGCACGATATAGACTCGGTCCAGTTGATCGATACACTGCGCATCATGCGTGATGAAGGAAAATTCTTGAGCAGCCAGGAGATAAAAGGCAGACCCGATGTTTTTATCGGCTGCGTTGAAAACCCGTTCGCGGACCCGTTTGAGATCCGGGCGTTGCGGCTTGCAAAAAAGGTCAGGGCCGGCGCCCAATTTGTCCAGACCCAATGTGTTTTCAATATCGATAAATTTACACGGTGGATGGAAATGGTGCGCGACCTGGGCATCCACGAAAAGGCTTTTATCCTCGCCGGGATAACGCCCATGAAATCTCCGGGTATGGCCCGCTATATGAAAGATTCAGTGCCCGGAATGGATGTGCCTGATCCCTTGATACAACGCATCGAATCCGTTCCCAAGGACCGGTACCGAGACGAAGGGGTCGCGATATGCCTCGAGACTATCGATGCGGTCAGGAGTATCGAAGGGGTAGCAGGCATCCATATAATGGCCATAGAATGGGAGGATATCGTCCCCGAGATCGTAAAAAAAGCCAACCTCTTTCCCCGGCCTGAGCTGAAATAGATCTTTCAATCCCCCTGCGGTACCCAACATTGGCAGGCCTGAAATTGGGTAAAAGGTAATGACCCCGAACACAAAAACACAAACATGTGTGTTTGTTCCCCGGAAAAAGGCGGCATCATTTCACCGCTTTTTTCATGAAGAATGGTTTTGGACATGTGACGAAGAACTATGAAGGGGGTGCTTTGCCTTCTTTTTCGATAGCGCGATACATCGTGCGAAAGAGACCGGGCTCCAGTTCTTCGGCCCGGACCGAACGCGAAAAATGCATCAGTTCGTAGAGCTCATCTATCTCGGGATCTGTATACTTCTCCCGTAATGCATTACGCATGAATTTTCGTTTATGGCTGAATACCCCCCGGACAAAAGACATGAAATCATCATTCACGTAATCTGCATCATCCCTGAAATGCATCGAAAAGTACATGCTGTCAACCTTTGGAGGCGGGATAAAGATGTGGGCTTTAAGGCGCATCAGTACCTTTACATCGGCAACAAGCCGGCATATCACGGATAATGACCCGTATGCCCGTGTTCCCGGCTTTGCGGTTATGCGGTCACCGATCTCTTTCTGGACGGTAAGGAAAGCGCTTTCAACGAATGCCCGCTCTCCGATCAGCTTGAAAATAATAGGGCCCGTAATACCGTAAGGTATATTTCCCATTACCTTTATTTTTCGAGGTGCGGCAAGACCTGCGATATCAACGGCCAATATATCGCGAAAGACGATCTCGATATTCGCTGCATCTGATGGTCCCCCGGATGCAAGTGACTCAAGATACGGTATCATATCCCGGTCCAGTTCGACCGCAATAACCTTATGGGCGCATTGAGCTATTGCCCTCGTAAGGTCCCCGCGCCCTGCACCAATTTCAATGACTGTATCATCTTTTGTAATTTCCGCAAGAGAGACCATCTTGCGGAGGGTGTTTCCGTCCTTGATGAGATTTTGTGAGAAACTTTTCTTCAGCATGGCGTCAGGATCATTTCATTACCATCCGTGAATATGCCTTTATATCGAGTGTAGAATAAGCCCCTGAGTCCGCATAGAAAGATGCCAGCGATGCGATCATTGCTCCGTTATCAGTGCAGAACAGGGGAGACGCGATCATGACCTCATAGTCTTCCTGTCTTGCCCTTTCGAGAAAAACCTCACGCAGCCGCCCGTTTGCCGCAACCCCCCCGCCGACAACGATCCGCTTTATGTTCGATTGCCTGGCAGCCCGGAACGTCTTCGATACAAGGACATCACACACGGCCTCCTGAAATGACGCGAGGACATCGCTCATATTTGACTCATCGATCGGATGCTTTTTTGCGTAGGTGATGAATGCCGTTTTGAGGCCGCTGAAGCTGAAATTGCACCGCACGTCATCCATCATGGGGCGGGGAAAAGCGACATGATCGGGCGATCCTTTGCGCGCCATTTCTTCGATGATACGTCCCCCGGGGTACCCGAGACCTAAGAATTTGGCAACCTTGTCAAAGGCCTCTCCCGCTGCGTCGTCCACCGTCGAACCGATAACTTTGAAGGAGCACGGGGAGTCGAAAGAGAGTATTATCGTGTGCCCTCCGGAAACAACGAGCGCCAGAAAGGGAAACTCCACGTTGCGTTCGAGAAATATGCTCATTGCATGGGCCTCGACATGATTCACGCCGATAAGCGGAATACCCCTCGCAAGGCAGAACCCTTTTGCAAAGCAGAGTCCGACGAGGACACTGCCAATAAGGCCCGGTCCGGACGTCACGCCGACAAGGTCAATATCGCTGGCGTTCAATCCGGCCGTCTGCAAGACATCATCAAAAATGGCATCTATCAGTTCGACGTGCTTCCGGGAGGCTATCTCAGGGACAACACCGCCGAATTTCCCGTGAAGATCGGCCTGAGATGATATGACGTGGGCAAGGATATTCCTGTTCTCATCAATTATTGCCAGCGATGTATCATCACAGGACGTATCGATGCCGAGGATCACCATTTGCGGGAATTCTTAGATCTCTTTAGGATTCTTCAATATCTTGATCTTTCCCTGCTTGAGCATTGCCTGTTTTGATTCCTCAAGAAAAGATGTCAAAAACTGTTCTTTATGCCGCGCGGTGTAATACTGTGCAAAGCGCTCTTTATCTTTTTGCCACTCCTGGCGGTCGGGCTCCTGTTCGCCTGCATACCCGAACACATAATAATCGCCGTTTATATCGACAGATTTATCATAGACAGGCGTGTCCTTCGTCAAACCGAGCATACCTGCATTATCCCGCGGGATGTCACCAATTTTTGGAATGGACGTTGTCGTTCTCGAGATAAAGCCGGTGTGCGTCTTTTTGTCTACGGATTTATTCTTCACGGCATCCTCTGCCGCGAGCCGGGCCTTTTCTTTTGCTTTGTTCGTGGCAAGGCTGTTCTTTATGCTTTGAAGGGCAGCGCTTTTTTCCATTGGTTTACCGTCTTCGCGTTCGACAAGCTGGAAGATAAGGGAACGCCCATCGTCCCTGACGGGCAGGGAAACATCCCCCTTGCGCAGGTCTTTCACCCATGTTTCGATCTTGAGGTTCTTATATGTCTTGAAAAGCTCACTCTGGCGCATGCTGCCCGTGTCATTGACCTTAAGATCCCTCTGGCGGCCGTATGCGTCGATATCCTTCGCCTTTAAAAGGTCCATGTATATTTGATCATCCCTAAGTCCGCTTTTTCCGTCGACAATGATATATTTCAGCCGGTATGTGTCTTCCCCGCGGAAACGGTCTTTTTCTTTCTCGTAGACATCATTGAGTTCTTTCTCGGTAACTGTAACTTTATCTTTAAATGAAGCGGGCGAGAAACGGGAATAAAAAAGATCGACCTTGCCTTTCTCCCGCACGTAGCCCGCCCAGATATCGGCATCAGTAACGGGCGCTCCGGTATCGCGCACAATACTGACGACCTTGCGGATGAGAAGCATGGTCTTTTCTCCTCTTTCAAACTGCTCGGGGTCCATTTTGTTCTGGCGAAGCACGGCAACATACCGGTCTTTGTCAAATTTTCCATCTTTCCGAAATGCCTCGATTGATCCGATAAGCTCGGCAAATTCCTGATCGCTCACGGAGATCCCCAATTTCTTTGCTTCGACAAGAAGAATATATTTGTTGAGCATGTCCTGCAGGACCTTGTCCTTGAGCTCAGCCGCCATTTTTTCATCGAACTTGTCACGGTAGAGCTGCCGGAACATTTCCAATTCCTTGTTGTATGCCTCGTAATATTCCGGATACAGTATATCGAAGCTTCCGACCTCGGCTATCTTGGTCTCTTTTTCACGGAGTGATCCTGCCCCGAAATAAAAGACAAAAACGATAATGATCACGGCAAAGATCACCTTGATCAGGTAGCTTCGTGCATATTTTCTCATGAACTTGAGCATTGGTTTCAATACCTCTGAAAGATTATTGATTTTGAAACTTTAAAATAGTATATTAAGGCTGTTTTTTCAATAACTTTTAAAATTCCGGAAGAAAGGGAGAGTAGATGTTCGAATCACTCTTTGGATTTATATCGAAAGACCTTGCCATCGACCTTGGCACTGCAAATACACTTGTTTACGTGAAAAGCAGAGGAATTGTCTCGAATGAACCTTCCGTTGTTGCAGTCCATAAAGATTCCCGTGGTACCAAGAAAGTCATAGCTGTCGGAGAAGAGGCAAAGAAAATGCTTGGCAAGACGCCGGGCAATATTGTTGCCATCCGGCCTCTCAAGGACGGTGTCATTGCGGATTTCGAGATAACTGAGGCAATGCTGAAGTACTTCATACAGAAGATACACAACAAGAAATCGTACGCACGGCCGAGAATAGTCATTTCTGTCCCGTCAGGCATCACCCCCGTTGAAAAAAGGGCTGTCAAGGAATCAGCGGAATCGGCCGGGGCACGGGAGGTTTATCTTATAGAGGAACCGATG
>Ga0316605_10001076_pt1 | contig 16381 bp, 26 predicted proteins | sample OWC_soil_day20_n_FD_207666 | JGI IMG/M metagenome (GOLD analysis project Ga0316605, IMG submission 207666) | Wetland soil microbial communities from Old Woman Creek delta, Ohio, United States - OWC_soil_day20_noCT | ecosystem: Environmental > Terrestrial > Soil > Wetlands | place: USA: Ohio... | reverse complement strand
ATTCAAGGTTGAGGTGCCCCTTTACCTTGCGTTCCGGAAAGGCGCATTCGGCAACGAGGAGATCGGTTCTATCCGCCAGCTTTATAAGGTTTTGTGAAAAATCAGTGTCGCCCGAAAAGGTCAGCGATCTTTCTTCGTCGAGCCTGACGCCAATGCTTTCGGGATTATGTTTGACGGATGCCGTCGTGATCGTGACTCCATTATACAAATGCGATTTATTGACGAGCGGCTTTACGGCCAGATCATATGATTTCGGCTCGATCCAGGGATAGACATTCCGAAGTCCTCCATAAAATCGGGTAATCCCTCTCCCGCCGATTATTGTCAGCGGTTTTTCACGCGCCACCTTGCCGTAGTTACATGCAAAGAAAAATGTGGAGAGATCGGCCGTATGATCGACATGAAAATGCGTAATTATTACGACATCAATATCGCCTACCTCAAAACCCTTTTCCAGGAGCCTCCTTACCACAGCCGGGCCTACATCAACAAGAATGGTCAAGCCTTTGGCCGTGACCAGGTAAGCAGAGGAATTTCTTTCAATACGCGGAATAGCCGTTCCTGTGCCCAGAATATGAAGTTTCATGATATGAATAGTAAAACAATCAGTTTTAAAACGCAATAAGAGCGGCCGCCGGAAAATATACAAGGGCATCCTTATTGTATTATGATCCCGATCTGATGCTTGTCTATAACACATTGATAATGAAAGCCATTTATGGTAAAAATGTTCACCCCTGAAGCACAGTATGAACAGGAGCCAACAAAACATTGCGCGAAAAGACCCGAGGAAAATATGATCGAGGATGATACATCCACCCAAAGTGATTTTATTCGAGAAATTATTGATGATGACCTTAAAACGAGGAAACATGACCGGATTGCCACCCGTTTCCCACCCGAGCCGAACGGGTATCTTCATATAGGACACGCCAAATCGGTCTGCCTCAACTTCGGCCTTGCTGCGCAGTATAAAGGTACCTGCAACCTGCGCATGGACGATACCGACCCTGCGGGCGAATCTATGGAATTTGTGGGGTCAATTCAAAATGACGTCAGGTGGCTGGGGTTCGATTGGGAAGACCGATTATTTTTTGCATCGGATTATTTTGAAAAAATATACCAGTTTGCGATCGACCTCATCAAAGCGGGCAAGGCTTACGTCTGCAGTCTTAATGCGGATGAGATACGCGCGTATCGCGGAACCCTGACAGAACCCGGAAAGAACAGTCCGTATCGCGACAGGACAATTGAAGAGAACCTTGACCTTTTTTCCCGTATGAGATCAGGAGAATTTCAGGACGGAGCCCATGTTCTGAGAGCAAAAATTGATATGGCCTCCCCCAACATTACAATGCGCGATCCCGTGATTTACCGGATAAAAAGATCGGGTCATTACCGCATGGGCGACAATTGGATCATCTATCCCATGTATGATTTTGCTCACTGTCTCTCGGATTCGATCGAAGGGATAACCCATTCAATATGCACGCTGGAGTTTGAGAATAACCGACCTCTTTATGACTGGTTTGTCAACGAACTGATCGGCGGCCCCAAACCCCGGCAAATAGAATTTGCCCGGCTTAACCTCAGTTATACGATCCTGAGCAAACGAAAACTAATCGAACTTGTCGAAAACAATCTCGTCAATGGATGGGATGACCCCCGTATGCCGACAGTCGCAGGAATGAGACGGCGCGGATATACGGCACGCGCCATACGGGAGTTCTGCTCCCGGATCGGTGTTGCAAAAAATGACAATCTGGTCGATATCGCACTGCTGGAACATTGTGTACGTGAGGACCTGAACGAGTCAGCTCCGCGGGCAATGGCTGTTTTGCGCCCGCTCAAGGTGATCATCGACAATTACCCTGAAGGACAGACCGAGGAGATGGAGTCTGCCAATCATCCTCAGAAACCGGAAATGGGTACCAGGAAGGTCCCATTTTCCAAGGTCATTTATATTGAAAAGGATGATTTTATGGAAGATCCTCCCCGTAAATATAAACGCCTTGGGCCCGGCCGCGAGATCCGGCTAAGGAATTCATATGTGATCCGCTTTGCATCGATGGCTAAAGATGACGCGACAGGCGAGATCAAAGAATTGCACTGCACGTACGATCCTGACACAAAGAACGCCGCTCCTGCGGACGGCCGAAAGGTTGACGGTGTCATCCACTGGGTCTCGGCAGCACATGCTCTGCGCGCTACGGTCCGTCTCTATGACAGACTATTCAAAGTAGCAGATCCTGCAGGCGAGGACAGTGGTATGTCGGACCTTTTGAATCCTGAATCCCTTGAGATCGTCAATACCGCGTACGTCGAACCGGGGCTGGGTCAGGCAGCGCCCGAGCAAAAATATCAGTTTGAGCGTCTTGGTTATTTTTGCTGTGACGTGAAGGATTCACTGCCCGAAGAGCCGGTATTCAACCGGGTCGCTACGCTTCGCGATTCGTGGGCGAAGATAGCCGGCAAATAGACGATCAAGGAGCGCCTGTATGTCCCGTTTCAAGAAGGCAATATTTGTTGCATTTATTGTTGGCTTTTTTCTGTGCACATCAGCATGGGCCGTGGATAAGAAACCCGTTTTCATTTTTGCTTCCGAGGAAGAAGGGAGATCAATACTTACCGCACGGGACAAATTTATCGAAAATACGAGCCCTTTTGACCGGGCGGTACGCACGCGGTCCGAAAAGCCTGTCTCCGTGGGCCAATTCCTGACATTTATCGGGAACAACGTTACGTCATGGGACAATGAGGAGAAAGAACAGGTCCAGAAGATCCTATCTTCCCTGGCTCCGAGATTTGCGTCATACGCATCTTTTCTGCCTGATAGGATCTACCTGATAAGGACGACGGGCAATGAAGAGGGCGGCGTCGCCTACACGCGGGGCAACGCGATTGTATTTCCCCGCAGGTTGTCTATGACAAATACGGTCGGTTTGTATAAATTAATTTCTCATGAACTTTTTCATATAATCAGTCGGCATAACAAGAAGATTGGAGACGAATTTTACGGCATCATAGGGTTCAATAAATGTCCTGCCTACCGCCTTCCTGAATCTCTCGAAAATCGGCGGATCACCAATCCGGATGCACCGCTCAATGAATACTGCATTCGGGTAAAGGCAGCCGGGAAGGATATCGTTGTCCTTCCTCTCCTCTATTCACAGGTCGATACATATAGCAAAAGGGATGGCGAAGAATTGTTTGATTATCTCCAAGCAGCATTTATCTCCATTGCACAAGTGAAAAGCCCGGGACAAAAACCGATCACATTGAAGGAAAAGGAGATGATTTTATATAAAGAGGAAGAATTGCAGGGCTTTTATGAGCAGATCGGAGAGAATACTGATTATACGATCCATCCCGAAGAGATACTGGCTGACAATTTTTCATATTTATTCCTGGAAGTAACGGAAATGGAATCACCGCAGATCATCGAGAAAATGAAGAGGGTATTTAAAAAGTACAGGTGATGGGGGTAAACGCAGGCAAAAAGCTAATGTTTTTGCTCGGGCGGCAAGCCAGGCACTATCTTGAAGATCACTATTACCGAATGAAACCAGCATAGACCGGTCTTTTGTCAGAAACTCTCCTTCACAATTTCTTCACGCTGAGAGGTTTTAGGAAAGAAAAAAGGTCACGCAATCGCGCAACCCCTTGATCTTATATGGCTGGGAGACGAGGATTTGAACCTCGATTCACGGAGTCAGAGTCCGTTGTCCTGCCGTTGAACGATCTCCCAATAATTTCAATTATACATTATATCAGCTTATGCTTCTTCTGTCCTGGCTTCTTCCGCTTCTTTTTCGGTTTTCGGCTTGCGTGTTCTCTTTGGTTTTGCCTCATCCGTCGCGGATACCTCTTTTACTGCTTTCTTCTTCGCCGGCGCTTTTTCTTTCTTCTCTTTGGGTTCCTTGGCCTTGGTCTCTTTTTTCGCTTTAGCCTTGCCCTTTTCCTGTTCTTTTTCTGGCTCTTTTTTCTGTGTCAACTCGATGATAGCCATCGGGGCGGCATCGCCTTTTCTCACACCTATCTTTACAACGCGGGTGTAGCCGCCGTTTATGGCCGTGTACCGGTCGCCGATATCGCTAAACAGCTTCCGTACTATCTTCTTGTCTCTCAAGAAAGCAAAGGCCAGCCGCAACGAATGAAGATCTTTTTTCTTGGCCAGCGTGATGAGTCTGTCAGCCACTTTTCTCAGCTCCATTGCCTTCGGATTCGTCGTCTTTATGCTTTCATGGTCGAAAAGAGCATTGGCGAGGTTCATAAACAATGCCTTTGTGTGGCTCTTTGTCCGATTCATTTTCTTCACTCTGTTCTGATGCCTCATTGTCAACCCCTACATGTGATCTTTTTTCTTGAGAACCATCTTGTCAAGTTCTTCTCTGAAAGGAAAACTGTCCAATTTTAAACCGAGCCGAAGCCCCATGCAAGAAAGAATCTCCTTGATCTCGTTCAATGATTTTCTTCCAAAATTCTTCGTCATGAGGATTTCCTGCTCTGTCTTCTGGACAAGTTCTCCAATATATTTTATATCGGCATTCTTCAGGCAGTTTGCGCTTCTCACCGATAATTCCAGTTCGTCGACACTGCGATAAAGATTTTCGTTAAAATCGGTCTTATCCTGACCTCTTTCTTCTGCAGATTCGGCTTCTTCGATTTCATCGAAGTTAATGAAGATCCTCATTTGCTCTTTTATTATCTTGGCCGCAAATGAAAGAGCATCAAGCGGGTCCACACTGCCGTCGGTCCAGATCTCCATGGTAAGTTTATCATAATCCGTGCGGCGGCCGACGCGGGCCTGGCTCACGTTGTAGCTCACTTTTCTTATCGGAGAAAAGATCGCGTCGATGGGTACGGTGCCGATGGGTTCCGCATCATCAACGTTCTGCTCGGACGGCTGATAGCCGCGGCCCAGTTTTGCTTTCATTTCCATATAGAGCCTGGCATCGCTCGATAATGTAGCGATGTGAAGATCCGGGCTCACTACTTCCACGCCGCCGTCATGGGTGATATCACTCGCTTTGACATCTTTTTTACCTTTAACATCAATTTTTAAAAGAGCAGGCTTATCGTCGGTCATTCTGATGACAACTTTTTTGAGATTAAGGATAATCTCGGTAACATCTTCTTTGACTCCGCGAACTGTTGAAAATTCGTGATCAATAGAGTCTATCCAGACCGATGTTATGGCAGCGCCCATGATCGAGGAAAGCAATACCCTGCGAAGAGAGTTGCCGATCGTTACGCCATACCCTCTTTCGAAAGGCTCGGTGGAAAATTTTACGTAATCGTTCTCTTTCTTCTCTATCTCGATCTTGGTTGGCCTGATAAGCTCCTGCCAGTTTTTTTCAAACATAGGCATGTACCCTCCTTGGGGCAATAATTACCTGGAATAGTATTCTACGATCAGCTGTTCTTTAATAGGCAATGAAATATCGTCACGTGTCGGGAATAATTTTATTGTACCTTTCATATTATCTTTGTCAAGGTCGATCCAGGCAGGAACACCTCTGCGAACGACGGATTCCAGCGCATTGATGACTGAAGGCAGATCTTTATGCCTGACCTCTACGACATCTCCGATCTTAACTATATACGAAGATGAATTCACGGTCTTGCCGTTGACTGCTATGTGCTTGTGCGAAACGAGCTGCCGGGCTTCAGCATGAGACGTCGCAAAACCAAGACGGAAGACCATATTATCTATTCTTCTCTCAAGAAGAATGAGAAAATTCGTGCCGGTGATTCCATCTTTGCGCTCAGCCATGGTGAAAAATCTTCTGAACTGTTTCTCACTCAGTCCATACATCCTGCGGGCACGCTGTTTTTCACGAAGCCGCATAGCGTATTCCATAACCTTGCCCTTCGTATCGACGTGTTGTCCGGGCGGGTAATTTCTCTTCTCAATCGCACATTTTTCCGTGAAGCATCTTTCGCCTTTTAAAAAAAGCTTTATACCTTCTCTTCTGCATAATTTGCATACTGGTCCAACGTAACGTGACAATTTTGCCTCCTTTAAACTCTTCTACGTTTCGGGGGTCTGCACCCGTTATGAGGAATGGGCGTAACGTCGCGGATCAGATGTATCTTCAGACCGGCGCTCTGCAATGCCCGAAGAGCAGCTTCACGTCCCGCCCCGGGGCCTTTAACATAGACGTCTACTGTTCTGAGCCCATGTTCCATTGCCTTTTTTGCGGCATTTTCAGCAGCCAGCTGAGCAGCAAACGGGGTGCTTTTTCTCGATCCTTTAAAACCGACAACTCCGCCGCTCGACCAGGACACGACATTCCCTTGCGGGTCTGTAATCGTGACAATGGTATTGTTAAAGCTAGACTGTATATATGCTCCGCCGACGGGGATATTCTTTTTTACCTTCTTTTTTCCACTTCTTCTGACTTTCGCCATTTACGTCACCTCGTCGTTATTTTCGTTTCATCGAAGTCTTTCTCGGACCTTTTCGAGTCCGGGAATTTGTCCGCGTTCTCTGCCCGTGGACAGGAAGGCTTCTCCTGTGCCGAAGGCCGCGGTAGCATCCAATATCCATGAGTCTCTTTATATTCATGTTCACTTCTTTTCTCAGATCGCCTTCGACCTTATACTCATTCTCGAGTATATCCCTGATCCTGGCAATTTCATCGTCAAGAAGTGTCTGTGTCCTTTTGTTTGGATCGATCCCGGCCTGCGCGAGGATCTTATTGGACAGGTTCCTTCCAATTCCGTAGATATAGGTCAGGGCAACCTCAACTCTTTTTTCTCTGGGTATGTCAACACCTGCAATTCGTGCCACGTTTTGCCTCCTTAGCCCTGTTTCTGTTTATGCTTGGGGTTCTCGCATATGATCCTGACAACACCCTTACGCTTAATGATCTTGCATTTGTCGCATCTTACCTTCACCGAAGGTTTTACCTTCATGCTTTCCTCCTACTTAACCCGATAAATGATCCTGCCTCGCGTGAGGTCATACGGTGATAATTCAACAACTACCTTGTCTCCCCGAAGTATCTTTATGTAATGCATGCGCATTTTACCGGACACATGGGCCAACACCCTGTGGCCGTTGGGAAGCTCTACTCTAAACATCGCGTTTGGCAACGGTTCCACGACCGTTCCTTCTATTTCTATTCCTTCGCCTTTTGGCATTTTACCTCTCTATACCCTGCTCAGTATAACCGGTCCGTCATTCGTAACGGCAACCGTATGTTCAAAATGAGCTGACAGACTTCCATCCTTTGTTGCGGCCGTCCATCCGTTTTGCTTGATATATACTTCGCTTTTTCCCATGTTTACCATCGGTTCGATCGCAACGACCATTCCCGGTTTTAGCCTGATCCCTGTCCCTTTTGTCCCGTAGTTGGGCAACTGGGGATCCTCATGCAGACTTCTTCCTATTCCGTGGCCTACAAATTCTCGTACGACTGAAAACTTGGAGGCCTCGACATGCTCCTGTATGGCATGGGATATATCGTGCAATCTATTGCCTTCGCGGGCCTCAGCTATACCCCGGTAAAGAGCTTCTTCTGTAACGTTAAGAAGCTTCTGCGCGGCTTTCGAAATGCCTCCCACGGCATATGTCATTGCAACGTCTCCATAATATCCTTCGTAGAGAAGGCCAAAATCGATGCTGACAATATCATTTTCTTTAAGTTGCCGTTCCGACGGCATACCGTGGACAACTTCGTCATTCACCGAAATACAGAGGCAATAGGGAAATCCATTGTAACCCTTGAAAGCAGCCCTGATATTGCCTGCCTCGTTTATCTTTTCTTCACAAACGGTTTCAAGATCCATCGTCCTGATACCGGGTTTTACAAAATCCTTAAGATAAAGGAGAATTTCAATCGCCCGACTGCTGGCGATGCGCATTTTCTCAATCTCCTCACTCGTCTTTAGAAAGATCATTCTTCAGTTCGGGCGCCATCATCTTATCTGGCAAGCCTCAATATCCGGACCACCACCGGACACGTCCACTATCGTCGGCCCTTCATACCCCTCTGAGATTTCTTAACCAGGCCGTCATAATGCCTCAAAATAAGATGAGACTCTATCTGCTGGATAGTATCCAGGGCGACACCGACGACAATAAGAAGCGCCGTTCCGCCAAAATAGAAGGGAACATTAAATTTTTTCACGAGCAATGTCGGCAATACGCAGACAAACGATATATATATCGCGCCTATAAACGTTATCCTTGTAAGGATCTTGTCGATATACTCCGAGGTGCGTTTGCCTGGCCTGATCCCCGGTATATACCCTCCGTATTTTTTCATATTGTCCGCGACATTATCCGGATTGAAAACGATAGCGGTATAGAAATAACAAAAGAAGATTATGAACCCGATATAAAAGATCTCATGCAGCGCCGAACCGGGCGTGAAAAGCTCCGCTATCTTCTTGGCATACGGATGCGTTATAAAATTCGAGATAGTCGCCGGGAACATAATAATAGACGACGCGAATATCGGCGGGATAACGCCTGCAGTATTGACTTTCAAGGGAAGGTGGGTCGACTGCCCGCCCATCATCTTGCGTCCCACGACCCGTTTTGCATATTGCACGGGAATCCTGCGCTGAGATGTTTCCATAAATATGATGAAGGCAATAACGCCCAGCATCATCACGATAAGGATAAGGACAACAAACCAGTTGAGTTCCCCTGTATTGACAAGGCTCCATGTTCCTGCAATGGCATTTGGCATCCGGGCGACAATACCGGCAAATATGATAAGGGAGATCCCGTTGCCGATACCTTTCTCCGTTATCTGCTCTCCAAGCCACATGATGAACGATGTCCCGCCTGTCAGGGTGATCATTGTCATCAGCCTGAAACTCCAGCCGGGATTGAAAACAACCGCTTCGCCACCGGCGCCGCGCATCTGTTCAAGGCCTATGGCTATGAAAAGCCCCTGGATTATGCTTATGACAATAGTACCATAGCGGGTATACTGGGTGATCTTCCGTCTGCCTGCTTCTCCTTCTTTCGATAACCGTTCGAGAGTCGGAATAACAACCGTAAGGAGCTGCAGGATGATTGAAGCGCTGATGTATGGCATGATCCCAAGCGCAAAAATAGACAGCCGCTCGAGGCCGCCGCCGGCAAACATATCAAAAAACCCGAGCAAAGTTCCTTTGGCACGTTCGAAAATCCCCGCAAGGACATTTCCGTCAATTCCCGGTGTTGGTATATGGATGCCCACGCGATAAACGGCAAGCAATGCCAGCGTCCATATAATCCTTCGCTTCAGCTCGGGGATCTTTCCAATGTTCTGGAAACCTCCCATTAAACAATTACCTCCACTGCACCACCCTTGGCCTCAATCTTCTCAATGGCCTTCTGCGATGCCTTGTGAACCGAAATCTTTATCGGGAAATCAATGTCTCCCATAGACAGAAGTTTGACACCGTCTCTCAATTTTTTAAACAACCCTGCTTTCAGGATATCTTCGATCCCAACCTTTTCCATGCCTTTGAATGCTTCAAGATCGGCAATATTGATGATCGCGTATTCCTTGCGGAAAGGATTTTTAAAACCGCGTTTCGGTATCCTTCTCGTCAGAGGAAGCTGGCCGCCTTCAAAACTCTTTCCTTTTGTCCCGCCGCTCGTTGCCCGCTGTCCTTTATTTCCATAGCCTGCTGTGGTACCCAGGCCCGACCCGGTCCCGCGGCCAACACGCTTGGGGCTCTTTTTTGATCCCGGAATTGGTTTAAGGTCTGATAGTTTCATTTACTGAGCATCCTCCAATACTGTAACAAGGTGAATCACCTTTTTTACCATTCCTCTAATTTCAGGAGTATTCTTCACTGTTTTTTCCTGGTACAGTTTCTTGAATCCCAGGCTCCTGACGGTTGCCCTTTGATCCTCGGGACACCCGATGAAGCTTTTTGTCCATTTTATTTTGAGGTGGCTCATTTTAACCCTCTTCTACTTTCAATTTGCCTCGCTGTTTCAGCGCCAATTCGGGCGATTTCAGGAGAGACAGGCCCTTGATCGTTGCCTTCACAACATTATGATAATTCCGGGAACCGTAGCATTTCGTAAGGATATTTGTGATCCCGGCAACTTCAACGACAGCCCGGACGGCCCGGCCGGCGATAACACCTGTGCCTTCCCGCGCCGGCTTCAGAAAAACCTGGCTTGTTCCGAATTTTGCCATGATCTCATGGGGGATTGTTCCCTTTTCAAGGGAGACGTCTACAAGGCTTTTCTTCGCCCTTTCTACGGCTTTTCGTATTGCATCAGGGACTTCGTTGGCTTTGCCCAGTCCGAAACCGACTTTACCCTTACCGTCGCCGACAACAACGATGGCGCTGAACGAAAATCTACGGCCACCTTTAACAACCTTAGCGACACGGTTAATGTAAACCAGCCTGTCCTGTAACTCGAGATCGCCTGCGTCTATTCGCTTTCTTTCAACCAACACAACCTCCCGTTAAAATTTTAACCCTGCTTCACGAGCCCCGTCAGCGAGCGCCTTGATCCTGCCATGATATTTGAACCCATTGCGGTCGAAAACAACCTCGGTTATACCGAGACCGACGGCCTTTTTGCCGATAGCCTCACCAACTTTCTTGGCGGCATCGCTATTTCCGCCGCTCTTCAACCCTTCCTGAACTTCCTTGTTAAGGGATGATATTCCGGTGAGAACCCGCTGCTGGGTATCATCAATCAACTGTGCATAGATCTGCCTGATGCTCTTGAAAACGGTGAGCCTCGGTTTTGTTTGAGTACCGTTGATCTTTTTCCGTATTCTCCGTTTACGTCTCTGCCGGGCTTCGACTTTTTCCTTTCTATGCATACCGCTGCTCCTTATTTCCCGCTTTTGCCTGCTTTCTTCTTCAGGACCTCGTCAGCATACTTGATACCTTTGTTCTTATACGCGTCCGGTTTCCGTAAGGCCCGTATCTTTGCTGCGGTCTGTCCCAGTAATTCTTTATCAATGCCCTGAATGGAAACCTGGGTCTGTTTTTCAAGCTGCCCGCTGATGCCTTCGGGAAGATTAAAAACGATGGGATGTGAATAGCCAAGATAAAACGTGAACGCACCGGGCTGAAATTCGGCCCTGTAACCAATACCGACTATCTCGAGCTTTTTTTCAAATCCTTTCGATACGCCATCGACCATGTTAGCTATGAGGGTCCTCATAAGGCCGTGATAACCGCGGATCGTCTTTTCGTCACTCGTACGGGAGACCGTTACGGTGCTGCCGTCAATATCGAGCTTCAACCCTTTCAAAAAAGGCCTTTTCAGTGAACCTTTCGGGCCCGCGACAAGGACTTCACCCTCTTTGAGCTCCAGTTTTGTCCCCTGCGGGAGTATTATTGGTTTTTTCCCTATCCTCGACATAAATACACCTCACCAGACCACAAGAAGGGGTTCGCCCCCGACCTTATTCTTTATTGCATTTCTGTCGGTCATAAGACCTTTCGACGTTGAAATGACAACTATTCCCGTTCTATTCCTCAACCTCGGCATATCGGCAACACCGGCATATACCCGCCTACCCGGCTTGCTGATCGTCTTCAGTCCGGTTATGACACTCTTGCTGCTCTCGTCATAGCTGATGTAAACCTTGAGGAACTTCTTCCTGGATTCATCAACGAACGTCTTATAATTTCTAACGTACCCTTCTTCCTTGAGGATCTTGGATATTGAGAATTTCATATTTGAATAAGGAATGTCTACCGTTTCATGACGGGCAGTTATGGCGTTCCGTATTCTTGTCATCATGTCCGCTATTGGATCAACCATACCCATATTACCACCTCACCAACTTGATTTTGTAACACCGGGGACTTCGCCCCTCAGGGAATAGGACCTAAAGCAGACCCTGCACATCTGGAACTTCCTGATAAATGCCCTTGGTCTACCACAGACGGCGCACCTGTTACGCACGCGCACTTTAAATTTCGGCGCCCTCTTTGCTTTTTCGATCATTGCTTTTCTTGCCATGAAAGTCCTCCACTAACTCCTGAAAGGCATACCCATGAGTTTTAAAAGCTCATGGCCTTCTTCATCCGTTTTCGCGGTTGTTGTAATTGTTATATTCATTCCTCTGACCTTATCGATCTTATCGTATTCGATCTCGGGGAATATGATCTGTTCTTTCAGGCCAAGGGTGTAATTCCCGCGACCGTCAAAAGATTTCGGAGATACACCTTTAAAGTCCCTGACCCTCGGCAGAACGATCGTTACAAGCTTCCGATAGAATTCATACATCCTTTCCCGCCGCAGGGTGACCATGCATCCAACGGACATTCCTTCACGCAGCTTAAAGGATGCTATTGATTTCTTTGCTTTGGTAATAACCGGCTTCTGACCGGTTATTATTTTTACGTCACCTGACGCGGCATCAAGGGCCTTTATATTCTGCAGGGCCTCACCAAGGCCTATATTCAAAGTGATCTTTACGATCTTCGGCACTTCCATGACATTTTTATATTGGAAACGTCTTATCATCGCCGATTTGACTTCTTTTTCGTAAAACTCCATATACGTATTCAACGACCGCCTCCCGCTTACTTATCAATGACCTCGTCACATTTCTTGCAGAAACGGACCTTCTTGCCGTCTTCCAGGACCTTTTTCCCCGTCCGGACAGGCTTCGCACATTTCTCGCAATAGATCATGACATTCGAGACATGGATGGAGCTTTCCTTCTCCATAATGCCGCCCTTAGCCTTTTGGCTCGGCTTGACATGTTTTTTCACCATGTTGACTTTCTCAACGATCAATCTGTCTTTTTTCTTGTTTATCCTGAGGACTTTCCCGGTTTTTCCCTTGTCTTTTCCGGTTGTCACCATAACAAGGTCATTCTTCTTGACATGATAGAGCTTTTCCATATTTACCTCACACAACCTCAGGTGCCAGAGACACAATCTTCATAAACCTTTTTGCCCTCAGTTCCCGTGCAACAGGGCCGAAGATACGTGTCCCGACAGGTTCGTTATACTGATTTATTATGACCGCCGAATTATCGTCAAACTTTACGTAAGAACCATCGTTTCGGCGTATCTCTTTTTTCGTTCTGACGATAACGGCCTTCACCACTTCCCCTTTCTTCACCTTGGAGTTCGGGATGACCTCTTTTACGGATGCAACAATGATATCGCCCACTGTCCCATAACGTCTCCGTGACCCACCGAGCACCTTGATGCAGCCAAGTTTCTTTGCACCGGAATTATCGGCAACCTCGAGCTTAGATCTCTCCTGAATCATGCGCCACCTCGTTCTTGACCAAGAAAAGTTCCTCGTGTCTGACGACCTCTTTTACGAGCCACCGCTTATCCTTGCTCAAAGGTCTTGTCTCGACGATCAACACTCTGTCGCCCGTCTTGCTGGAATTATTCTCGTCGTGTGCTTTATATCTGAGTTTCCTTTTGATGAACTTGTGATATTTAGGGTGCTTGAGGAATTTTTCAACTTCAACCACAACCGTTTTATCCATTTTGTCTTTGATGACCTTGCCGACCATCTTTCGCTTATTTATTTCACGTTTGGCTTCCATGGGAACCTCTTTAAGCATTTATTCCTTCTCGCTCAAGACGGTTTCTATCCTGGCGACGTCTTTCTTTAAGGTATTCATACGCCCTGTATTCTCGAGCTGCCCGGTCGAATGCTGAAATCTCAAATTAAAGAGTTCTTCCTTGAGATCCTTCCTTTTCTTCATCAGCTCTTCTTTCGTCAATTCCTTGAAGTCTTTCGCTTTCATTGTTCCTCACTTCGTGCAATGAACTTGGTGCCGATAGGAAGTTTAAAAGAAGCGATTCTTAATGCCTCGCGGGCCTTATCCTCGGGAACACCTGTGATCTCGTAGAGAACTCTGCCAGGCTTTACAACTGCCACCCACCCTTCGTTTGCGCCTTTTCCCTTTCCCATCCTTGTCTCAGCCGGCTTTTTCGTGATCGGCTTGTCGGGAAATATCCTGATCCAGACCTTTCCGGTCCTCTTGACATATCTCGTAAGGGCGATACGAGCCGCTTCAATCTGCCGGGCAGTGATCCATCCGCCTTCGGTGGCCTGGAGTCCGAAGTCGCCGAAGCTGACCACGTTACCCCGGTGGGCGACGCCCTTAAGGGTACCCTTCATTACTTTTCTATATCTTACCCTTTTTGGTGCAAGCATTACCGAGCCTCCTGAAATACTTCTCCTTTAAATATCCAAACCTTTATACCGATCACACCATACTTTGTCGATGCCCTGGCATAGCCATAATCTATGTCGGCACGAATGGTCTGCAGAGGTACCCTGCCTTCCCGATACCATTCGGTCCTGGCCATTTCAGCACCACCCAACCTGCCGGCGCACATTGCCTTGATGCCCTTGGCGCCGAACTTCAATGCCTGCTGAACATTCTTTTTCATAGCCCGTCTGAATGAAACCCTCCGCTCGATCTGCAGCGCGACATTTTCCGCTACCAGCTGAGCATCGGTTTCCGGTCTTTTGACCTCTGTGATATTGAGAATCACTTCTTTGTCGGTAATTCTCTGTAATTCTCTTTTAAGGTTCTCGACCTCGGCACCTTTACGTCCGATAACAAGTCCCGGCCTTGATGTATAGATGTTTATCTTGGCCCTCTTGTCTTTATTTGCCGCACGCTCGATCTCGATCTTCGATATCCCGGCCTGATAGAGTTTCTTCTTCAGGAATTTCTTGATGATCAGATCTTCGTGAAGGAATTTCGCGTAATTGCGTGCCGCGAACCATTTTGAATCCCAGGTTTTGATGACCCCGAGTCTGAAACCGAAAGGGTGAGTTTTCTGACCCATTTAACCTCCAAAAAGTCTATGCTTCATCCAGGATGAGCGTTATATGGCTTGATCTTTTGCGTATTTTCGTAGCACGGCCCATGGCCCGCGGCATAAACCGTTTCATCACCGGGCCGCCGTCCACCATTATGTTCTTAACGTAGAGGTTGTCGATATCTACGTACTTTTTCTGCCGGGCGTTTGCTATTGCGCTATCCAGAAGCTTTTTCAATATAAAAGCGCCTTTCTGCGGCATATATGTCAAAAGCCCTGACGCGTCGTTGACATTTTTCTGCCTGATAAGGTCAGCAACGATCCGCACCTTTCGTGGTGATATATGTATCATTCGAGTTTTCGCTTTGATCTCCATAAATTAATCCTTTTTCTTCGCCACTTTTGACTTTCTATCGCCGGAATGGCTGTGGAATGTTCGTGTCGGTGAAAATTCACCGAGTTTATGACCGACCATTTCTTCCGATACGAAAACCGGTATAAATTTCTTCCCATTATGTACAGCAAATGTAAGTCCTACAAAATCAGGAGTTATTGTCGAACGGCGTGACCAGGTCTTGATGACTTTTGAACCTTTTATTTCCTTCGCCTCATCGACCTTTTTCTCTAACTTTGCTTCTAAAAATGGCCCTTTTTTGACGGAACGTGCCACGAAAACCTCCTAACCTCTCAGTTTAATAATAAACTTGTCTGTCCGTTTGTTTTTCCTCGTCTTCTTGCCCTTGGCCAACTGGCCCCAGGGAGAACACGGATGCCTGCCGCCCTTGGAACGGCCTTCGCCGCCGCCTAAGGGATGGTCGACAGGGTTCATCGCGGTGCCGCGGACAGTAGGCCTTACACCAAGCCATCTTGGCTTTCCTGCCTTACCGACTGTTATATTCTCGTGATCTATGTTACCTACCTGGCCTATGGTCGCTATGCAGGTAAGATTGACTAACCGAACTCCACCTGACGGAAGCCTTAAGTGACCGTACTCGCCTTCTTTGGCAACGATCTGAGCATAGCTTCCCGCGCTGCGTGCGAGCTGCCCGCCCTTGCCGGGCTTCATCTCGATGTTATGAACGAAAGTTCCCAGAGGTATGAACTTCAGAGGAAGAGCGTTCCCTTCCTTGATCTCGGTATCCGGTTTCATGCTGGCAATGATCGTGTCACCGGCTTTTACGCCGAGCGGTGCTAGAACATAACGTTTCTCGCCATCAATATAATGGATGAGTGCGATATTTGCCGACCGGTTCGGATCATATTCAATCCCGGCAACTTTCCCCAGGATCTCAAACTTATCCCGCTTGAAATCAATGATGCGAAGACGCCGCTTATGTCCGCCACCAATATGCCGTGTGGTGATCTTTCCGCTGTGATTTCGTCCGCCCGTCTTTTTTATCGGTTTCAAAAGCGACTTTTCCGGCTTGTCCTTCGATATCTCGTCAAAGGTAAGCCCGCTCATGAAGCGTCGTCCGGCGGAGGTTGGCTTATATTCTTTTACGCCCATTACGCACCCTCAAAAATCGTGATTTTATCCTTCGGACTGAGCTTTACAATGGCCTTCTTCCAGTCTGACCGTTTACCTGCGTAACGTCCGAGGCGTTTTTTCTTTCCTTCCATGTTGGATACATGGACA
>Ga0316605_10001075_pt1 | contig 16385 bp, 15 predicted proteins | sample OWC_soil_day20_n_FD_207666 | JGI IMG/M metagenome (GOLD analysis project Ga0316605, IMG submission 207666) | Wetland soil microbial communities from Old Woman Creek delta, Ohio, United States - OWC_soil_day20_noCT | ecosystem: Environmental > Terrestrial > Soil > Wetlands | place: USA: Ohio... | reverse complement strand
CATGAAATTAAAAAAGGAAGGCATCGCCCATTTTGAACGATGCCAACCCATTTCTTAACCTAAAACTTAAACTTAAACTATGAAAAAACTTCACTTGTTAAAGTTGCAAATCATGTGCCAAAAGTTGATTTTCATTTATAAAAATATTGCCAAAAACTAAATTTATTGAAGCAGAGTTATTTGGCACTGTAATAATTATTGAAGAAAGAGCAGGAAGCTCAAGCTTCCTTTTTCCAAAAGAGAATTTAAAAGAGAAATCGGCAAGATTGGTGAGCAGATAATCACTGCTCTTTTCTTTTTTTGTAACAAGCTTTGCCTTAATTGATGCGTTAACAAACCCTTTTGCAAAAACCTCACGTCCGGCAATTGTGTTATGAAAATATGCCAGAGTTCTTCCTTTGTCAAGAGCTTCGCGTATTCCCGCAAGAGAGCGTTCCGAAGCCAGAACAAGGGTCATCGGGCGATGTATGCCCTCTTTTGCAAGAACACCCTTCTCTATACTGCCGTGTGCATCAGATGCGGAAATTACAGTGAGCCCTTTTTCAACTGCCCATGCAAGTACTCTCGGGTAGAATTCGGTATTGTTGAAAACTTCAATCCCGTCTATCAGCCCCTCGCGAAACAAATCCTCCTGAAATTCTTTAATATAGGTTGAGTCAACTGCCCATCCGGGATGGTTCCATATTATAAAAGCGCCCTGCTTTTTGGCTTCACGAATAGATGCTTTTGCATCGGAAGTATCAATAGGATTTGCATCCTGAATAAAAAGAGCGTTGAAGTGGCCCAGTGTTTTTTGAGTGCGGGTAATTTCCGTTCCTTTAATGAGCATAAATCCCGCAACATCTGCAGCTTCCTTTGCTATTGTATATGATGTGTTATGGTCGTTTACAGTGAGCTTGCGATGTGGGCGATACTCGATATGATCCGTAATTGCTATTGCGTCCATCCCCTCTGTCCATGCTTCAGAAACTCTTAAAGAAGGCCATACCAGGCCGTCCGAAAACATTGTATGAGTATGAAAGTCACAGGTAACAACTTCATATCCCATTACTTTTGGAAATATAATCGTGCTGCGCTCTTGCGATCCGTATGACGGATAAGTCACTTTGTTGGGGTTGAGATTCGTTTTTGTGTTTTGCGCCTGCAGCATGGAGCAGCAAAATATTGCGACAAGTAATAGAGCCGGGTTAATCAGATTCTTCTTCATTTTAATTCCTCCAGTTGTTCAAAAGGTATATCCAGTAATTTGTATTTGTCTCTTCCTTTAAGGTTAAAGTGCCACCATTCAAATTCGTAGCTTGTAAACCCGTGTGAAGTCATAATATCTACAAGTTTGCTGCGGTTTGCCAGGACGGCAGAATCGAGGTCATTGTAGTTTAATGAGGCCTTTTCGGTGAAATCGTCGAATGGTGTAGGCATTGCCAGATCCTCTCCGGTTGCAAGATTTATAAGTGCGAGGTCAACAGCACATCCTCTGTTGTGTATGGACCCTTTCCACGGAGCAGCAACAAATGTTGTGTCGTGGTACACTTCATAAAAATACAATGTTGCCGAGTATGGCCTGTATGCATCATAAACTTTAACGCCAATCCCTTCTTTCGCGAGTATTTGCTGGATTTTAAGCAAAGAATCGGCTGCTGCTTTTCTTAGAAATGCACGCGGGCTGGTGTAAATTTTTGTATGAGTAAAATTGTTAGTGTCGGCGTAACGGATATCCAGTTTTATTCCCGGTATCAGTTTTTCAAGGTCCACCATAAGATTGCTGCTGTCCTCGGCAACACTGCTCAAATAGGCTTCGGTTGTGTTAATGATATCCAGCCCGTAAGGGTTTTTTTCTTTGTCGGCATTTGAACCGCAACCGGTGAAAAAAAGGCTCACCACCAAAAGGAGGATGAGCCCGGATAACTTCACTTGTAACTTAGAAAGTGATGATTCCATTTTTTTAATTTATTGTAGGGGTTTAACAACTTCAATGAGTTCCGGCAGGTCCATTCCAATTTTTTTCAGATGTTCAATTGTAGGGACTCCGTTTTTATTCCATCCTCTGCGGAAATAAACGGCATCAAGGAGCTTTTCATACTGATCTTCACGATATGCTCTTTGTTTGGCCATTTTTTCTTCGAGGGTCATTTTCTGAGGGTCCATCCCCATTTTTTCAACAAGCTGCTTGTCATATCTCTCCTCGCGGCTGATATATTCCTCTTTAGTAACGGGGCCGGCTGCGCGGTAAGGCTGACGGTCATGTTCGCGCATACCATATCCCAGCCGGATGTTAAATACCTTCTGGAAGTTGTATACCCTTTCGGACATTTTTATCATCTCTTCCTTGTCAAATTCGCGACCTGTAACTGCCTTGAATATTGCAACATAGTTGTCTACGTGTTCGGGAACTTTGTTTGGCTCGGGCTGTTCGGCATTGTTTGCAGGTTCAACGTCGTTCCAGCATAGTTTGCAAAATCCTGCAAGACCGAACCATGTGCGGAAATATGGAAAATAGTGAAGAGCCTCTGCCTTGTTTTCAAAGGTTGGAATCATATTATTTACCATATCCATAAAGATGAGCCATGCTTCGTCGTGCTGAGGTCCTTTGTTTGTCATTGCATAACCGCCCTGTTGCGCAAGAGATTCTTTTGAAAGATACATTGAGTATTCAAGACTCTTGTTCTCCATTGCAATATCGGTGAGGAATCCTTTGTCGCCCCATCCTTTTTCAATAAACATATCCTTCAGCCGCTTTACACCAAGTCCTGCCGTAACCCCAAAGCCTTCTCCGCGGGCCATCTGATGCAGCAGTTCGAGAGAAGCATCTGCATTGCCCCAGCTGAGGTCCACGCCGCCTGTCCGTTCTGCATTGAGAACTCCGTTTTCCCAGCACTCCATTAGGAACCCAACTGTATTTCCCCAGGTAATGGTGCAAACTCCGTATGTATCGCAATAGAAGTTTTGTTCAATTATATCTCTCGGATCGAATACGGCAATATTTGAACCCAATGCAACTGCATTTTCATATTCCGGCCCGTCTACAATCACTTTAGATCCCTTGTATGGCCCTGTGCGAAGTTCAAAATCATCAACCCCTTTTGCACATGCCATGTTGCATCCAATCCAGCAGCCGTCCGGAACACCCTGAGTGAAGAAAGTCTTCCATACTTCAAGGTCAATCTTCGGACAATCTTTATGATCGCCAAATTTGTAATTCATTACGGGAAGGATGTCGTATTTTTCAAGAACCCCCATAAGGTGGGCGGTTCCTACTTTGCGCATCTGGCATTGGATGTCATCAAGATCGCGCATTTCCTTGTTGAACCTTTTTCCCCTTTCGGCTATAGCAGGAAGGTCAACAACATTGTTAATATTTCCTGAAACCTTAGGGATTCTTGCAACAACAGCTCTCACATTCTTGTGCCTCATAAGGGTTCCGAGACCGCCGCGGCCTGCCTGTTTCAAACGGACTTTGCCTCTCTTCACATCCCAGAATGTAAAATTGAGCATGCCAATTAGAGAGTGTTCGGCAGCCTTGCCCGAAGAGACAACAGAAACATTTATTTTATCTTTTTCATTTTCGGCAAACATGTCCAGAAGCTCTTCGCCAAGCAGGTGAGAGTCATAGCTGAGTTCGCGCGGAGTTTCGAAAATTTCCACAATGTGGTCCACTCCGTTTATAAAAATAATTACATCCTTTTTTGAGTTCCCCTGAATTTCAAGTGCATCAAACCCGGCAATTTTGAGATGGGGTCCAAAGTGACCTCCCACATTGCTGTCAATAATTCTTTCGGTTTGAGGAGAGATAGCAACCACTATTGATTTCCCTGAACCGGAATATTGTGTTACCCCACAGCATGGGCCACCGGCAATCACGATTTCATTTTCGGAATCCTGCCATTTAGTCGTAGGTTTAACGGCATCCCAGAGCATCCTGAGGCCATAGCCTTTTCCTCCGATAAATTTCTCTTTTGTTTCGGGGGCAATACCTCTAACCTCTACTTTATTTGATTCAACATTTACATAGAGGCTTTGGTCGCTGTATCCCTTGTCCATAGCCTTCCACTGATAGGGGAAAGAGGCTAGAATTGCTCTTTTTTCTTTTATCTCCTGATAGTTCATTCGATAGTTTTTTAGGTTGTTAAATAATTCGTAAATTTACGAAAAAATGTAATCCAGACAACCCGTTTTATGCCAAATTTCAACCAAATCAGGGCTATTTTATCACAAAAAACAATAGGGATCGCCGGAGCGGGGGGGCTCGGTTCCAATTGTGCAGCATCCCTCATCAGAAGCGGTGTGGGAAAACTGATAATTGCCGATTTTGATACCGTTTCCGATTCTAATCTCAACCGCCAGTTCTATTTTCATGATCAGATAGGAGAGATAAAAGTAAATGCGCTCAGAGAGAATTTGTTGAGGATTAATCCTTTTGCTTCATTGCAAATGCATGCGATAAGGGTTGCCCCGGACAATATTGATTTTCTCTTTTCTACCTGTGATGTAATAGTTGAGGCATTTGATGACGCATCAGAAAAAGAGATGTTAATAAATTACATTTTAACCAATTATCCCGAAAAACCGATTGTAGCGGCATCCGGGCTCGCCGGCTGGGGAAGTATGGAGTCTCTCAGGGTTGTTGAGTCGGGAAACCTGTATGTTTGCGGGGATGGCGAAAGCGAAGCCGGAGAATTAAACCCTCCTCTTGCCCCAAGAGTAAACATCGTGTCAAACCTTCAGGCAGATAAGGTGCTTGAGATTTTATTAAAAGACAGATTCTGATATGAAGATAATGCTTAACAACAGGGCCGAAATAATTGAGGGAGATGTATTTTCAATCTCTCAGATTATGGTCATAAAATCATTCAAATTCCGTATGCTGGTAGTTCGTTTAAACGACCGCCTGATTAAAAAAGAGGAATACGAAACCACTCTTGTAAAAGATGGCGACGATTTAAAGATAATTCACCTGGTGAGCGGAGGCTAGGATTGTTCTCTCTTCTCTCCTTTATTGAATATTTCAAACTGCTGCTTCACAGATTCTTCGTGAATTGCCTCCAGCATTAGTTTAATGAACTCTCCGTCCAGTTCCAGGCCTAAAGCCTGAGCCAGCCTGTTTGTTACCATTCTGTCGTAGCGAACAGGTTGCAATACAGGAATATTGTTCGCCATCTTGAACTTTCCAATCTCTCTTGCAACACTCATCCTTTTTGAAAGTAGGTTAAGAATCCTGTCGTCAATCTCATCAATTTCCCTGCGCATTTCGTTTAAAAATTCCGAGGTGTCCGGAGTGCTCCGGATAACGAGTAAGGAGAGTATTCTTCCAAGGGTCTCGGGTGTAATCTGCTGTTCTTTATCGCTGAGTGCCAGTGAAGGATTGCTGTGAGATTCCACCATCAGTCCGTTGAAACCCAAATCCATTGCCTGCTGGGAAAGCGGGTAAATCAATTCAGGCCTGCCGCCTATGTGGCTTGGGTCGCAAAGTATGGTCAATCCCGGCATTCTGCGTTTGAGCTCAATTGGAATATGCCATTGCGGCTGATTGCGAAACAATCCTTTTTCATATGCGCTGAATCCTCTGTGAACAGCAGCTATTCTGGTTATTCCGCATGAGACGAGCCTCTCCATCGCTCCTATCCATAAATCCAGATCCGGATTAACGGGGTTTTTAACGAGAACGGGAATGTCAACTCCGGTAAGGCTCTCTGCAATCTCTTGAACGGCAAAAGGATTTGCAGTTGTTCTTGCGCCGAGCCATAAAATATCGACTCCCCATTTTAATGCTTCCTCGGTATGTCTTGCATTCGCGACCTCGGTTGCAGTGAGCATTCCTGTCTCCTCTTTAACCATCCCGAGCCACCGAAGTGCTTCGCTTCCCATACCCTCAAATCCTCCTGGTTTTGTTCTGGGTTTCCATACACCCGCACGATATACCTGTATCCCAATTGCAGCCAGACCACGTGCCGTTGACAGGACCTGCTCTTCGTTCTCTGCACTGCACGGGCCTGCAAATACTAATGGCCTTTTTGAGTTAATCCCTTCTATGTAAAGTGGTACTATGTCCATTTATTTAATAAAGTGTGCCTAAATTTTCCGAAAGATAGCAGTTTTTTGATATCTTTGTTCAAACTTAATTTATGAGAAACAAATCGGTTTTAGTGCTTTTCGCACTTTTTTTTACCCTCACGAGTTGCAAATATTTGCATATAGATGGGTTCAGTGGTTCAACAATTGTCTGGGAATCGGGAGCTAATAACTTTTTCAATCAGGAAGCAGCAACTAAGCTGAATACCCCTGATAAAATATTAATCACAGGAGAAGTAGAAGGAGAGCAGGTAGTTTCTCTTAAAAATCTTCCGTGGCATTCTGTTACGTCACGTGATGCAGTTATGAGTGGCGACACCGTTCGTTTTGAAGGTGCTTTCCGCTATGACGGCTATGCATTGTGCGATATATTAAGTTCTGTAAAAATTAACAAGAAGAGCAAAGAGGATTTCTATCCTCCGGTTGACCTGTATGTCGAAGTGTGGAACGAAAAAGGGGAGTATGCGACATTCAGCTGGGGAGAGCTCTTCTATTCGGCAGATGTATATAATATAATAATAGCAAAAACGGTAACAAGGGTAGTTCCGGGAAAGACAGGGGAACTCTGGAGCGTAGGAAAAGAGTCTCGCCTGGTTGCCGGGTCGGACAGGCTCACCGTGAGAAATATCCTAAATCCCACCAAAATCGTAATTAAATCATTAAGCGGGAATTTTAAGGTGAACAGAGATCCCGCAAAATTTTATGCCGATAATCTTCTTATAGCCAAAGGAGACAGCATTCACGGGCAACTTGCAACTCTTCCTTCCGGGTTGCCTGTTGTAACTCAGAAGACCATTTTCTATGGTCACGGAATGGGATACAGAGGAGAAAAAGAGTTTTCCGGCGTTGCCATAAACGGCATACTTTCAAAATTTTATCCTTCGGAAGAAAAATCTCTCAGGGAAGGTCTTGTTTGCATTGAGGCAGTGGATGGATACAGAGCATCCTTCTCTCTTTCGGAATTAATCAACAGAAATGACTACAGAGAACCGCTCCTTATGTATGGCAGCGGTAAAGAGAAAGGCAGGGAGAGTTTCTCTCTCTTTACCGGATGTGACATGTTTGCCGACAGGGCAATAAAGGGAGTGAGCAAAATAACATTGTATTAATATAAAGATATGGCTGGAAATAAGGGGTCGAAATATTATGACATATTTCTTGACTATCGCCTCTGGCTCACAAAAAGAGGTGACGGAGAAATTCTGGGGCATGAGCATTTTATGCTGCTAAAAAAAATTGACGAGGGAGAATCATTCAATTATGCATCTGAGTCTCTTGGTATGAGCTACAGAAAGGCGTGGGATAGGATTCGTAACTGTGAAAAGGAACTCGGTTTTTCGCTGGTAGAAACCAGAAGGGGTGGCAAAGACGGCGGAAACACAACGCTCTCTTCCGATGGAAGGAGACTGCTGGATGCATATATGAGTCTTCGCGCAGAGATGGATTCTCTCATTAAGGAGAATGTTAAGATATTTTTCCACAAATTAAACGATGAACAATGAAAAATTTTATAATCGGAATATTGGTGTTATCGGTTTCATTGCTTGCCGTGTCATGCAAATTTGGGAACGAAAAGAAAGCTGATAACGGATTGTCCGGGGACCTCATAATTTTTCACGCAGGTTCGCTCTCAATGCCATTTAAAGCAATTGCCGATACATTTATGCGCATTCACCCGAATGTGAAAATACTGGCAGAAGCTTCCGGAAGTATTGATGCAGCAAGGAAAATTACTGAACTTGACAGGGATTGCGATATAATGGCATCTGCAGACTATTCTGTAATAGACAATCTGCTTATTCCGGAATATGCCGATAAAAACATAAAGTTCGCCTCAAATGAAATGGCAATTGTATACACACAGAGTTCAAAGTATGCATCAGAAATTGATACTTCAAACTGGGCATCGGTTCTTCTGAGGAAAGATGTGATTGTGGGAAGGGCCGATCCAAATTCGGATCCCTGTGGATACAGGACACTTCTGTCACTCAATCTCGCAAAAAAAGAATTTGAAGGAGAAATCAAAGCTGGAACACTAACGAAAAACAGCAAACTTGCAATTAATAATTTCCCAGAAAATCTGCTTCGCAAAGACAATAGATTTATCCGGCCAAAAGAGGTAGATCTTCTCGCTCTACTCGATACAAAATCGGTGGATTATATATTCCTGTACAAATCGGTTGCTGTCCAGCACAAATTAAAATATCTTGAGTTGCCGGCAAAAATCAACCTTTCGGATCCGCTGCTCAATGACAATTATAGCCTGGTTGAGACAACCGTAAGGGGCTCAAAGCCGGGAGAAACAATGATAATGAAGGGTCAGGCAATGGTTTACGGGCTCGCCATTCTCAGGAATTCTCCAAACCGGAAAACAGCCGAAGCTTTTGTAGAATTTCTTTTGTCGGAAGACGGTGGCCGCAGAATCCTCAGAGAGATGGGGCAGGCTCCGGTATATGACAACAAATAAACTTTAAAATATTATGAATTTTAAGACAACAAGACTATTCGCCTTTTTTGTCCTCACACCTCTGTGTGGGGCGTTTGCCCAGCAGGGGGACACAGCAAAAATTTTCAATCTTAACAATGTTGTTATAAGTGCAACAAAAACTAGCAGAGAGTTAATCAAAACTCCGGTCAGGATTATATCAATCCCAATTCAAAGCATCAGGTCAAATTCCATTCTCAATGCCGATGACATTCTCAGAGGCGTTTCCGGGATGTTTGTAACAAGAAATTTTGGCATTTTTGACAAACATGCATCCGTTAATGGCCGTGGCGTTGGCAAAGAACAGGGCAGGACACTCATAATGATTGACGGAGTTCCTATAAATAAAGCATCAACAGGGAGCGCAAACTTTGCAATGATAAATACTGCTCTTATAGACAGAGTGGAAGTTGTAAAGGGGCCAAACTCAAATATTTATGGAGGCAACGCAATGGGTGGCACTGTAAATTACATAACAAAAGAGGTGAATGATGGTTTTCGCGCGTTCATGCAAAGCGATTTCGGAAGCTTCAATACAGTTGGGACAAGAGCAAATGTTACCTTGAAAAAAGGTAAATTTTATATAGGTTTAAATGGTTTTGCGCGCAAAAGCGACGGCTATAATTCAAGTAATAAACCGGATTCTACAACCATTAACCTTTCGCTTAACGAAAAAAGTGCCGGAGCCGTTGCCGGTTATCGGATAAATGAAAATAATACTTTAAAAGTTGATTTTAATATTACAGATGCTTTGAGAGGAAAAGGGGAGAGGATTTACAGCCCTTCCGGAGTGATTGACGGAGTTAATCATTACATCAATTCCAATTACAGATTAAGTTATTCAGGAAAAAAGGGCTCTTCATCGTGGAACTTTACGTCATTCCTTTCCACAGAAAAGTATTCGGAGATAAAATGGAAAGGTTCGGATATTTTTGATGTGGACGTAAACAGAAGCGACTACGGAGCATGGCTGTCATATAACTACGATGGGATAAAGAATAATTCCATCGGTGCCGGAATTGAGTTCAAAGGTGGAAAGGTAGACGGGCGCGACATTTACAGAACATCAACCGATGTAGTAATCAACAAAGGAAACAGCAATTCTCTATCGCTCTATCTTTTAGACGAAATTCATTTATTGTCGGACAAGCTCACAATTGTCCCGTCTCTTCGTGGCGATCTCGTTTGGTTTAACAATGGAGGATTTTCAATTGAAGGAGGAACTGCAATAACTTCGTATCTAAACCCATATACAGGATCGCTTAATAATGCAAACTGGCAGGCATTAAGTCCTAAACTTGCTCTCCGCTATGGACTGGGGGAAAAGAGCAGAGTCTATGCATCTGCTTCAAGAGGATTCCGTCCGGGAACTTTAGAAGATATGACCAGAACAGGTGCAATCAGCGGAGGAGTAATTCTGGCAAATACCTCACTAAAACCGGAACATATTAATACATATGAGGCAGGAGGAGATTTTACCGTGGCACGTTCCCTCACAATCTCACCTTCTGTATATTATTCTAAGGGCAGCGACTTTCATTATGCGGTAAATACAGGAGAGAAAATAAAAATGGGTAATAAATACCGTCCATTGCTGAGTATGCAAAATATTGGAAAAGTAGAAATATATGGTGGAGAAATAGATGTAAACTATTCACCTGTTAAAGGACTGGATGTTTTTGCAAACTACAGCTATACACACTCTGTAATTGTTGATTATATGGCAAACCCATTGTTCGGGGATGTGGACATCACCGGGAAATATTTGACTTTTACTCCTAAACACATGGTTAATTCAGGAGTGACCTGGAGAAATGGAATTGTAAACATTACTGCTGTTTACAGCCACCTGAGTTCACAGTATATGGATTCGCAAAATTCGCCCGATACAGACAAATATATTAATAACATTCCTGCATACGGAATATTTAACATGAAAATCTGGCATACCTTTAACAGTATGTTTACATTAAACCTGGGTGCGAACAACTTGTTCAACAAACGTTACCAGGATGCCTCTTCGCAATATTCAGTAGGAAGATACATCTATACCCAGCTTAATATATCGCTGTAATTTTGCCTGTTACTTACCGGGGGTGTAAATCAACTCTTCAAGAGTGCGCTTTGGTACATGATGATTCTGCTGGTCATCCCGCCAGTATTTGAAATCGCCCTCCTTAATGTCGTCTACGACTATAACCTCTTTTGGTTTTCCCAGGGCAATAACCAGGATTGGAACAAGATGTTCCGGTAATTTAAGGAGCTGCGAGAGCGGCTCCTTTTTAAATGTAGCTATCATACATCCTCCAAATCCAAGATCCACTGCCTGAAGAAGAATGCTCTGAGCGAAAATGCCGTTGTCGCAGGAATACCCCTGAGATATATTGGTATCGTGAAGAAGAATGATATATGCCGAAGGCCTTTCTCCATCAACCGGACCGTCCCACTCTTTCAGGTAACCGGCCCAGCCCAGGTTGGGATATATTTTACTGTTCATTTCGCAATCGTTGCTAATGTAGAATTTTATTGGCTGAACATTTCTTGACGAAGGCGAAAGTCTGGCGGCATCTACCATCATTTTCAACTGCTCTGTACTAATGGATTCGCTTTGGAAAAATCTTCTGTAGCTTCTGTTTTGCTTGAATGGTATCATGATTTTTGTGTTTATTTAATTAATTAATATACTCCCTTAAACTCATAACCCAAAGAGAGTCTTTGACAACCTCTCTGCACGTGTAAGTTTCGGATGTTCTATCTCTTCAACCACTTCGTGCGCCCATGTTATGTCGGAAGGGATATACAGGGCATTGCCCCCGATTTCCAGCACAGGGAGGATATCCGATTTAAAGGAGTTTCCCACCATAAGAAAATTTTCGGGTTCAATATTGTGCATTCGTATTATTTTCAGGTAGTTCTCGCTGTTTTTCTCGCTCATTATTTCTATGTGTGAGAAGTATTGCTCAAGACCGGAGCGCTCAATTTTGGATTCCTGTTCTTTAAGGTCGCCCTTGGTTGCTAAAATTATCGGATATTTACCAGAGAGTCCGCTTAGCACTTCCACAACTTCCGGCATCAACTCTATCTTGCGGCCAATAGTCTCTTTCCCGATTTTAATCAGTTCCAGAATTTCTTCATTAGAAAGAGTGCCCTTGCTTATTTCAATCCCGGTTTCAATAAGAGATATTATAAAAGGTTTTGACCCGTAACCAAGAAGTGGAAGGTTGTCTTTTTCTGTTTTTAACAGCATCTGATTTGCAACATCAGGGGAAACGAACTTCTCCATCAGCCTGCCAAACTTCTCTTCGGCCTTACGGTAGTGATATTCATTAATCCACAGGGTGTCATCGGCATCGAATGCAATGAGCTTTATATTGTCGTTGAGCATAGAATTCTTTATAAGTATACAAAGTTAATAAATAGAAACAGGGTACAAAAAAACTGCCGCAATCAAAACGACTGCGGCAGCATTTAATTATTTATGCAAAAGCTTTATTTTGCAACCCTTTCAAGCCACTTGACCATGGAGAGCATCACCAGCATCGAGAGCGAGCAGGCGACAGCAAATACCATCCAGCAAGACCAAAGTGGAACTTTAGTATAAAGAATTCCACCAATGAAGAGGAGCAGGTTACCCACTGCAGTTGCAGCAAGCCATGCACCCTGCATGAGACCTTGCAAATGAGGAGGTGCTACTTTAGAAACGAATGAAAGTCCTAAAGGAGAAATAAACAACTCAGCGACTGTAAGAATGAAGTACATTCCAATCATAACCATTGGTGTAAGTTTCATAACAGAAAGACTATCGCCGGACATGGTAGATAAAGCAGACTTGTCGGGAAGAGCCATTGATACTATAAGCAGGAATATATAAGCTATAGCAGCAATACCCATACCCATACCAATCTTTCTTGGAGTTGAAGGCTCGTTACCTTTTCTTCTCATTGTGCCAAATAACCACATGATAACAGGAGTAAGCACAACTACAAAAAATGGGTTAACAGCCTGGAAAATTTCTGCACCCTTGATTGAAGTAAATCCTAAATCGATATTGATTATGTCAAGGTTAATATAGTCCCTTGCAAAGTAAGTCAGTGAATAACCATTCTGGTGGAAAGAGAACCAGAAGAAGATAACAACTCCGAATACTGCAAATAGAGCGTATATCCTTTGCTTCACTTCAGAAGCAGCCATTGTGATTTCCTCTTTTGATACACCTTTGCTGTCCTTGCCGGAAGCCTTTGATGCAGAAGGATCAGGGAATTTATTCTTGTTAATCAGGTATATAACTAACGAGATGAATATTGCGATTATTGTTGCAATAAAGGCATAGTGGAATCCTCTGTTGAAAACATCCAGGTAGTGATTACTAAATGCTGTTAAATCTGTAACAGCAGAACCGTCCAGTGTAACCTGTGAAGCGTATGTTGTGAGGTTGTTTAACTGTTCAGCATTCATAGAGGCCTGGTTGCCAATGTACTGGTGAGCAAGTTCCGGAAGCTGGGCGTTATAATCAAACCCGTTGGTTTTTAACCACCAGTTTCGTACAGCAATGGCTATAAATGGTGCAAAAAATCCGCCGATGTTGATAAACATGTAGAAAAGCTGGTAACCGGCATCTCTCATGTCTCTTCTTGGTTTTCCGTTTTCGTCAACACCAAACTCCTTTGCAATACTGTCTTTGTAATCCTTTCTGTCATACATCTGGCCTACAATAGCCTGGAGGTTGCCTTTGAAAAGTCCATTACCAAAAGCGATAACCAGCAAACCGGCACAAGTAAGAGATAAGTAAAGAGGAAGGCTGGGTACAGGTGTAGGGGTAGGAATAGCTATAATGAAATAACCAACGGCCATAAGAATAAGCCCCCAAAGAATGGTGCGCTTGTAATTACGGGTTTTGTCTGCAATCAAGCCTCCAACCAATGCTAAAACATAAATTGAAGCATAAAATACAGAGTAAATGTATCCTGTAGTGGTTTCAGACAAACCAAACTTGGATGAGATGAACAATGTGAGAATTGCCATCATGATGTAGAAGCCGAAGCGTTCACCCATATTTGTGAGGGCAGCTGCAAGAAGTCCTTTTGGATGGTTTTTAAACATAGTAATTAATATGATTTTAGTTAAAAATTTGCAGTTAAGTACGCAAAAATAGTAAAAAATGGATAACTTTGTTAGCTCTACAAATATAAATTATAATTATTCGCAGATGAACAGGTTTTTAAAGTTAACTGTAACAATAGTTGCTCTTTTTGTTTTTATAAATGGAAAATCTCAGGTCCTGGCTCCGGGAGAATTAGTTCCTCAGGGTGCAATAGTCTATTCCTTACCCCTTACCTCTTTCCGTTTTGTTGCTGAAGCATCTCATGAGTCCTTCATTGCAGGCCCTTATGCGAAATTTGCTCAAAAATATTTAGGAATTCAGGCACGCGAAACCAGCGGCGATATATACACTCTTAATTCAGTTCAGCTTATTCCGTATACAGAAGCCGACCGCAGTTCCAATATCGCACTGAATATTGGAAACTCAAAAACTGCCTCCGCAAATTTTCTTGAGATGACAAGCCAGGGTCTGATTATATGGTCCGATTCCCGCGTCACAAAAGGAGGAAGCATGAGATTCCCTGCAAAAGCAGATATGGCTTCATTTGAAAAGAGCCAGTCTACATCAAACCTTACAAGCGTGAATACTACTCTGTATAAAACCGTTCAAACAGCTACAGGACTGGAGAGAGTTCCGGTTCAGCAGAGTCAGGTTGTGGAAAAAAGTATTGAAAAAAGAGCCGAAGAAACAGCAGGCCTCATTTTTCGTCTCAGAGCCAAAAGAATGGAAATCATAACCGGCGAAACTGATGCAACATTCAGCGGAGATGCATTAAGGGCGGCAATAGACGAAATAAACAGGCTTGAAAACGAATATCTCACTCTCTTTACAGGTAAAAGTGTTACTGACACTCAAAAAATGGAATTTGATGTTGTTCCAAAAGCGGAAAATACAAAGCACTTTTATGTTGCCTTCAGGATTTCCGAAAGCCAGGGGCTCCTTGCTTCGGACAATATATCCGGCAGGCCGGTCGTACTTGAACTCATCCAGGACGGGGACAATACTACTAAGGTAAATATGGATCTAACGCCGGCAAAAGGAAGAGTTCTTTACAGAAAGCCAGCGATAATGAACGCCAGAGTTTCGGACGGTCAGAATCTTCTTCTTCAGACAAGAGTGGCTGTTTATCAGCTTGGAAGCATGCTCTCTTTTCCTATTGAGATTGCAACAGGAAAATAATCGGATTATTATAATAAATTTTAAAACTATACATAATGAGTATTTCAGAATTAAAACCAACAAGAGTGTGGAAAAATTTCCATTCACTCACTCAAATTCCCCGCCCGTCTAAAAAAGAGGGCAAGGCAGTCCTGTTTTTGGAAAAATTTGGCAAGGATCTTGGCCTGGAAACAATCAAAGATGAAATTGGCAATGTAATTATACGCAAACCGGCAACTCCGGGAATGGAAAACCATAAAGGAATTATCCTTCAGGCCCATATCGATATGGTTCCACAGAAAAACAGCGATAAAGTTCACAACTTTGAAACAGACCCTATCATTCCAAGAATTGTAGACGAGTGGGTATATGCCACTGGTACTACTCTTGGTGCAGACAACGGAATGGGACTTGCTGTTGCTATGGCAGTTCTTGAGGCAAAGGACCTGGTTCACGGACCTGTTGAGGCTCTCTTTACAATTGATGAAGAAACAGGCATGACAGGTGCACGCCTTCTTAAACCTGGTATTCTTAAAGGAGATATTCTAATTAACCTGGACTCGGAAGATGAAGGTGAGCTTTATGTTGGATGCGCCGGCGGACTGGATGCAACTGCAAAATTTACCTATTCCGAAGAAGCTGTTCCTGCAGGAATGACTGGTTACAAACTTTCAATTACCGGTTTAAAGGGCGGTCACTCCGGAATGGATATTATCCTTGGCAGGGGCAATGCAAATAAATCAATGGTAAGGGTACTTCTTCCTCTCATTAAAGAACTTGGTGCAAGAGTTGCTTCAATTGAAGGCGGAAGCCTGCGCAATGCAATTCCAAGAGAGGCATTTGCTGTTCTGGCTTTACCAAAAAGCAAGGAAGCTGCTGCAATGAAAATTGTTGAAGAACATTTGGCCGGAATGAAATTCGAACTTTCGGCACAAGACCCCGATGTTAATGTAACACTGGTGCCTTGCGAAACTCCAGCAAAAGTAATTGATGCAAAAACTGCTCTCAATGCTGTGCTTGCTGTTTATGCATGTCCAAATGGGGTTGAAAGAATGAGCGATGCTGTGCCGGGTCTTGTTGAAACTTCGAACAACCTTGCAATTGTTAAATCGGAAAATGGCGTGATAGCTGTAAAATGTCTTATGAGAAGCTCTGTGGACTCTGCAAAAGATATGCTTGGTGCTTCTTTGAGTTCTGTATTCGAACTTGCTGGTGCAACAGTTGAGCTGACAGGCGGTTATCCCGGATGGAAACCAGACATGAGCTCTGCTATTCTGAGCACAATGAAGGATGTATACAAAAAACTATACGGAACAGAACCTAAGGTGATGGCAATTCACGCAGGGCTTGAGTGTGGTATCCTTGGCGGAACTTATCCGAACTGGGATATGATTTCATGTGGTCCAACAATCCGTTCCCCTCACTCTCCAGACGAAAGAGTTAATATCCAAACAGTTGATAAGTGGTGGAACTATGTTGTTGAGGTGCTTAAAGCAGCCCCTGTTAAAAAATAGTTTGACGGACTCAAAATAATGCATATATTTGCAGCCCTTTTTACAAATTTAATTATTAATC
>Ga0316605_10001074_pt1 | contig 16394 bp, 12 predicted proteins | sample OWC_soil_day20_n_FD_207666 | JGI IMG/M metagenome (GOLD analysis project Ga0316605, IMG submission 207666) | Wetland soil microbial communities from Old Woman Creek delta, Ohio, United States - OWC_soil_day20_noCT | ecosystem: Environmental > Terrestrial > Soil > Wetlands | place: USA: Ohio... | reverse complement strand
ATCATGCGTCCCTCTGCCATCGGCACGAGATACTTCTTCTTGAGCTCTTCGGATCCGCCGAGATAGATCGCATTTGCCCCGATGGACTGGTGTGCGCCCATGAACGTGGCGGTCGACATGCATCCGCGTGCGATCTCCTCCTGCATCAGGCAATACCCCAGCTCCCCGAATCCGCCGCCGCCGTATTCCGGAGGAAATGCCGTGCCCATGAGGCCGAGATCCCGCATCTTGTCGATCAGTTCACGCGGAATCTTCTCTTCTTCATCGATCTGATGCGCGATCGGTTTGATCTCAGCATTCACAAATTCCCGCACCATGGTGCGGAGCATCAGTTGTTCCTCAGAGAACTGAAACAGGGGCATACTCATTCACCTTTCTGGCCGACATAACTGACGACATCTTCACCGCCGTCCACTCCAATAACGTTTCCGGAGACCCAGAGTGCGCCATCCTCGCAGAGCAGCACCATCGCATGGGCCACATCTTCCGGAGTTGTCAGACGCCTGCCCGGATTTTTTGCGCGCGCCACCTCGAGCATCCGCACTGCGCCGGGGATCTTCCGCAGCGCGGGCGTGTCCGTCACGCCGGCCATCATGGCATTTGCCGTAATCCCGAACGGGCCAAGCTCCATTGCCAGCTGGCGCACATGTGACTCCAGGGCCGCCTTCGCGGCAGACACGGCACCATAGCTCGGCAGCACGCTGTGTCCGCCGGAACTGGTCATCGCGAACACCCGTCCCCCGCGCTTCATCAGCCCGCGGATCATCAGTCCCTGCATCCAGTACACAAGGCTGTGTGCCATCACGTCCAGTGTCATTTCCATCTGCGCCTGGGAGACCGCTTCATCCACTTTTTTTGCAATGAACGGCTTGAGCGTGCCGAACGCCAGCGAATGCATCAGGACTTTTACTGTGCCCCCCGGGCTCGCGGAGAAGCGTTCCTGGATGTCGTCCAGCGTTTCCGCCTGCTTGATGGTATCAGCCGCGTTGATATTATAAAAGACCGCTTCCCGCCCGAAATGCCTGATCTCTTTGATGATATGCTGCACAGCCGGCATCGTGGCCTGACGGTCCAGGTGCACGCCGAAAATGTTCATCCCGTGCCGGGCAAATTCCACAGCAGCGGCGCCGCCGAATCCGCTCGACGCTCCCAGGATGAGAGCCCACTCGTGGGGCTTGAAGCGGGGGTCCTGTTTCATGCAGGGTCCTTTCGTCTATTCGACTGTGACACTCTTTGCCAGGTTGCGCGGCTGATCCACATTCGTTCCGCGTTCGACGGCCATATAGTAGGCGAGCAGCTGGAGCGGGATGATATTCAGAATCGGACCGAAGAAGCCGTACGTGTGCGGCACGCGGATGACGAACTCGGCCATCTTGTCGATCTCACTGTCATCCTCATTCGCCACCGCGATGATGCGTCCCTTCCGCGCACGGACTTCCTGTATGTTGCTGATCACTTTCTCATAGATTCCGTCCCGCGGCACGATGAACACCACCGGCATGTTCCGGTCGATCAGCGCGATCGGGCCGTGCTTCATCTCCGCGGCGGGATACCCTTCTGCATGGATATAGGAGATTTCCTTGAGCTTCAGCGCCCCTTCCAGGGCCACGGGGAAATTCGACCCCCGGCCGAGGTAGAGGAAATTCCGTGCGTCCTTGAATTCACGCGCAATCTGCTGGATGGTGGATGTATCGCTCAGGACAGCGTCGACCTTTTCAGGCAGTGATGCGAGCTCACGCGCCAGCACCTGGCCCCGTTCCCTCGCCATTCCCCGGGCACGCGCGAGCAAAATGGTGATGAGCGCAAGCACCGTCAATTGCGAGGTGAAGGCCTTCGTGGATGCGACCCCGATCTCGGGTCCGGCATGAACGTACACACCGCCGTGCGATTCCCTGGCGATGCTGCTTCCCACGACATTCACGATTCCGAGAACCGTCGCGCCCTTGGACTTTGCATCGCGCAGGGCAGAAAGCGTGTCAGCAGTCTCTCCGCTCTGGCTGATCAGCAACACGACATCGTCGACATTGATGACCGGGTCCCGATACCGGAATTCCGACGCATATTCCACTTCGGTGGGGATCCGTGCGATCTGTTCCAGCATGTATTCACCGACCAGTGCCGCGTGCCACGACGTCCCGCAGGCTGTGAGGATCAGCCGCCGGGCACTGAGGAGGCGTCCCAGCGTGTTTTGCAGGCCGCCGAGCTTTACATCCCCCTCGTCCACCAGCAGGCGTCCCCGCATGGCATCATGAATCGTCTGCGGCTGTTCGTGGATCTCCTTCAGCATGAAATGATCGAAGCCGCCCCGCTCGATCTGCGAGAGCTCGAGGGTGACCTCGTGCACGGTCTTCTGCGTGTCCACATCCTCGATGGTCATGGTGCGGACATGATCACATGTCACGTCTGCGATTTCACCGTCGTCCAGATAGAGCACCTGCCTGGTGTGCGAGACGATGGCGGATGCATCGGATGCCACGAAGTTCTCGCCGTCGCCCACGCCGATGAGCAGTGGACTCCCCCTCCGCGCCGCAACGATGCGTTGCGGGTCTCGTGGTGAGATGACCACAATTCCGTATGTTCCCTGGACCTCTGAGAGGGCAAGTCGGACGGCAGTCGCGAGATCGCCGCATTCGTCGAACATGACCCCGATGAGATGGGCAAGCACCTCTGTGTCCGTCGCTCCAAGAAAAACATGCCCATCCCTGAGAAGTTTTGTCTTTATCGCAAGGTAGTTCTCGATGATCCCGTTGTGGACCAGTGCGATCTGTTTCTTCTGGTCCCAGTGGGGGTGCGCGTTGACGTCGTTGGGCTCTCCATGTGTCGCCCAGCGAGTGTGCCCCATACCCACATGGCTGAACAGCGAGCCGTCAGCTTTCCCCAGTGCCGCCGCCAGATCGGCCACTTTGCCGGCGTTCTTCTGTATGAAGAACTTATCGTCCCGGATGACCGCAATGCCGGCTGAATCGTACCCCCTGTATTCCAGACGGCGCAGGCCTTCGAGAATTATCGGAACGCAATTCTTGGATCCGATATATCCGACAATGCCGCACATAGTGTACCCCCGATGTGGTTGTGAGTAAGGAATAACATAGGAAAATCGCGGTAGGAAATCAACCAGGCCCGGGGCCTCTCCGTATGCCCAATACACCCATCATCCGCCCCGATCGCGCTCCATCCCGGCGGTGCGAATGATACAGGTCAGCACCACAGATGGTGCAGGCAGGATCCACCAAAATCGATTCACTTCGCAGTCCGGCTTCCAGCAGCTGCGTACGATTGACTTCTTTGAGATTGACGTAGTGTTGTCCGTCGCGCCGGACCACGCACGATTCAGGGAAGTGCGATGCGACTTTATGCCCAACAGCATAGCAGCAGACACCGGCGGAGGGACCGATGCAGGCAATCATGCCGGATACATTCGCCCCAAGCCTCTCAGCCATGAACTGGACCCCCTTTGCCGCAATCCCAGCTACACTTCCCCGCCACCCCGCATGCACCACACCGACAGCAGGCACGGTCGGATCCACGAGAAATACAGGCACGCAGTCTGCGATGGTCACGCACAGATACACGCCGGCGGCAGATGTGCACAATCCATCAGTATCATCCCATGTCCCCGGTCCGTCGATACACCTGATCGTGTCTCCGTGAACCTGCTTCTGCAAGGCCAGCTCATCCAGTGCGATCCCCAGCGCTCCGAAGAAACGCTTCCGGTTTTCGGTCACAGCCGAGGGATCATCCCCGACGGCATAGGAGAGGTTCATACCGAACCCGCCGTCGCTGACGCCACCCTGCCGGGTGCTGAGCGCACAGAGGAGAAACGGGTAGGCCTCCGCAAAGGCAGGACGGATGATCATGCCTGCCCCTGCTCCACGGGGATGTCCAGCGTTACCGTTGTCCCCTCCCCGACGGTACTCTCAATGGACACCGTTCCGCCCATGTCGGTGACAGTCTTCTTCACGATGGCCAGTCCGAGGCCCATGCCATCGGTCTTCGTCGAGAAATTCGGCTGGAAGAGCTTTTCCTTGACGTCGTCGGGAATCCCGTGGCCGAAATCCCGGAACGCGATCCGCACGCCCTGCGCGGAGCGGGACACGGTGATCTCCATCCGTCCGTTCTCGCCCATCGCCTGGACGCCGTTCCTGAGGATGTTGATGCACGCCCGCCGGAATTCTTCGCGGTCGGCCATGATCTCCGGCAGGTCCGGTGCTGCGCTCAGGTTGAACTCTACGCGGAAATCCTGACTGAACAGCTGCACGGCCTCTGCCACAACTTCTCCAGGCGGACATGGTGCGAGGGTGCGGCGGGGCATCCGGGCAAACGCTGAAAACTCCGACGCAATCCGGCTGAGCGCTTCGATCTGTCCGATAACGGTCTGCGTTACCTGCTCCAGTATCTCTCCGAAATTCTGCGCCCCATCCAGGTATGCCCGCCGGAGGTGCTGGATCGAGAGCTTCATGGGCGTCAACGGGTTCTTGATCTCATGGGCAACCTGCCTCGCCATCTCCTTCCATGCAAGTTCCCGTTCCACCTTCACCAGCGTGTCACGGTTCCGTTCCAGCTCGCGCGTCATGGTATCAAACGACTGAACCAGCTCGCCGATCTCGCCGTCTGCGCGCGGGAGACGTTGACTGATGTGCAAATCTCCCTTTCCGACGTCCCGGGCAATGGCAGTGAGCTGGAGAACCGGCGACGCGAACCTGTGCGCCAGGACCGGCATGATGACCAGCATCGCGAGAAGCACGGCCGCATACACACCAAAGAGCACGGCATGGCGCTCGACAAGCTTCCGTTCCAGCTCATCCTGACGGAACAGTGTCGGGACAGACACGACGCCGATAATCCCTCCGGCCGCGTCCAGCACCGGTCTGTAGCCGACTGCATAGCGGAACAGGCCGATATGTTCTGTTTCCACATGGAACCACCTCCCGCCGAGCACCACTTCGGCATATGCGCTTCCGCTGATGCGGGAGTCCAGTAGCCCCGCAGTATACAGTTCCGGCCGGCTGCTGATGCGCAGCATGTTCCCCACGAACAGATTGAAATCGGTGCCGGCATTTGACGCGATGAGTTCCACGCGATCGGGACGGACCTCCAGTTCAGACGAGGCGTCTGCGTGTTCACCAATGCCCGCGATATCCTGAGCAATCCCGGCTGTCTGGTCCTCCAGGCGGAGTGCCATGCTCTCCATCATGCGGTCGCGCACATCCAGCTGACTGTAGACCAGCAGGACGGCGAGCGGCAGAAGGACTGCAAGCAGCATGGTCCCCAGGAGCCTGTCTCTGAAACTGAACCGCCAGCGGCGCTCCTTCATCCATGCACGGAAGAGAACCGCAGTCCCCCAGAGGAGCAGGAGAAGAACATACACCGCGCCAACCTTGACGAGTCCCACGAGACGGAGGAGAGGTCCGAGCCGCTCGAGGCTCAGCCCGATCGTACCCCGCCCTCCCTCTCCCCGTACCGCGTAGAAGGTCTCGTACGAAACACCGCCGATTTCCTCTTCCTTCCACATCATCGGAGGTTTCAGCGTGGGAAGTGTCTCCAGCAAATCGGCTGCCAGGACGTGAGTGAACGGGAACCCTTCGTCGGTAGACCGCAGGTAGAGTCCGTCGCGGTACTCGGTGATGGTTATCGGGCGGTAGAAGGACTCGAGCGTCTCACGTGACGAGCCGCGCAGGACCGAGGGATTGTCGCCGCGGAACAACTGTTCCTCACCGGCCGCAACGGTGACCCGTACATGTCCACGGAATGACCCGGATGCATCCCGGACGGGAGAGGAGCCGGAATAGACACGGACCGCGCTGACGCCATCGCCGATGCTCCTGACACGCAATACGCCTTGCGTGTCGAGCGGGACAGAAAAACTCACCTGATGGGCAACGCCCGTCTGGCCCCCGATCGCGAACCTGCTTACCTCGTTTCCTTCTTCATCCAGGAGCTCGAACAATGATGAATACCCTTCCCGGCATGCAGCACTCTGCGTCCATGCACGGAGCGCAATGGACTCGCGGTCTCGCTGTCCATTCACTTCCCCCGATGCGTTGATGATCTGCTGCATCCCTTCCTCCACGATGAACTTCAACCATCCATCCACCGGACGGAGGACTTCTTCCGCGAAGGTCTCGACCTTGCTGCGGTCGCGTTCCCGGATCTGTCCGTCGAAGAGAGGAAGCAGAATGATTGCAGAGAAGACGGCAACACCGAGCTGTCTGGATGCCGGTGCCGCCAGCCGGGCAGAACCGGGAGCACTTGTGCTCATCCACCAGAGGAGAAGGGCGCCGGCACCAAAGAGCATACGGAACACCAGCGAGACCAGCGGTTCGGGCTGCAGGCCCATCCCCACTGCCGCCAGAAACAGCAACGCTGCTGCAACCCACCATCCCAGGATGCGCACGATCCGGCCGACGATCTCCGCGGTGAGAGCAGCCAGCACGGCTGCGAGAATCACGGCATCCAGAAGAAGCAGCCCCATCGGCAGGGGAGGCCAGAGCACGGCAGGATCTCCGATCGTCAGGCTGGAATCATAGAGCATGCTGCGCACCACGGCGGCAAACCCGCGCAGGAGAAGAAATGGAAGAACGGCAAGGACCACCGACGTGCTCACGCGGATCCACCGCGGCCACGGCTGTGCAGCAGACCGGACCGTCAGCAACTCCGCCGGACGCACAATGAGGAAGAAATTCGCGGCAACGGTCGCAACAGAAAGCGTCAGGTCACCGATGGACCTGGCAAGTCCGCCTCCGAATGTGGAGGCATACAGCATTGGGTCGAAGATCCCCCCGGCGAAAAACCGGCCGGGAACATCCAGCCAGAGGAGTCCGTACCGGAGAAGCCAGAGCATCACCGTGATTGCCAACGCGCGGCTCAATCGGGTCGGAGCCTGGTGAAGAACTCCCAGCATTCCCAGCGCGACCAGAATGATCAGGAGCGCCTCAAGGCCGCGATAGAGCTCATCATAGCGTGCCGCCAGCCGCTCGGCAACATCCGCGCGTGATGTCCGGCCCACCTGAACGGTGCCGACACGTGAGCTGTCGATTCCATACAGTGGCGCCGTATTCCAGAGCGTATCCGCAGCGAGCGCCGTGTCGGGGGGGAAGACGAAGCGTACCGGGACTCCGAGATTCTCTGTCAACTCTTCGGCAATTCCCGAACGACCGAGGAATCTGTTTCTGAGAGGAGAAGCCATTTCGATCGTCTGCCGCACGACCACCGCACCGACGATACGTGTGTCATGACGGACCGGAATAGCCAGAAAGAGCTGGGATGAAACGGCGGACCGGGAAACGAACGATGTCATCTGGCCCGCGAGAGCAATGAGGACCTCGCGCCGGCCGCTGCTTCCGCCCTGCCCCGCCCACGCGACGAGTTCTCCCTGATGATCATAGAGCTCAATCCCGACGCCGGCCGTCCGTGCCGCATGTGTTGTCGCCGCAAAAAGTGGACGGCGGTCCGTGGTGCTTCCGTCCAGATAGTGCTGGACTTCGCCCTGCTGACCTACCTCAACCGCAAGCCGCCGCGCCAGACGCTGTTCATCGCCGAAGGCCCGGACTGCCGCCGACAGCTGCTCCTGTCCGGTTTTGTCCTGCACGGCAGGCCAGTCGCTGTCAAGCCGGCTCGTGTGTATCCATTCGATCAGGTGAGCGAGCAGGAGAAGAATGACGCACGCACCGAATATCAGCATGAATGTACGCGAGCGTCGCGCGTGAAGCAGCCCGGACAAGATGCGCGTAGCCATTGGTTGTTAGTAGATGTTCAGGTGGGAAATCTGCCACCGCTCGCCTGATTTGTGCAGGGCGATGTAGACCTGAAGGTTCTCACGCATTCCTTTCAGTGCAAACGTCGCAGCGCCCGTGGCATACGGCGCTCCATCGGTTGAACCATACGTGCTGAAGAGCACGGAAACCGGCTTCCGCACTTTCAGGAAGGACGTAAGAATGTAGTAGGCCTGTCTGGCACTGTAGTATCCCGGTTCACCTCCGCGAAGCTGCATGGAGACACTGGGCGCAAAGTGCTCTGAAAACGATTCGACGCTTCCCTCCGGGAGGTTCTGCTCCACAAGCGTGAAGAGGCGCATGGCGGGCACAGGGATTGCCTCTCTTCCCTGTGAAGGAATCAGGCGCTGATGCTGAACGGGGCTGCGCAGTTGCCAGCCCCCATCAACAAACGCGGGCAACTCCTCCGGTAAGACCATCTGGGGTTCCAACCAGGAGCTGCCCGCACTCAATAGTAGCATCACGATAACCGCCACACCCACAGTCCAGCCTCTCATTAGGTGGTGGGAAAAAGTACGCCTTGCCGGACTGAAAGTCAACTCATCGGTACTCTCAACTTTTGTCCTCGGCTGCCACTCAATCTGCTCTCCCGTACCGCCTCTCCCGGATGCGGCTCATCTGTACAGCTGTCGCTATTGCGTTCTTTCGATGCTGGCACTACGATGTTCTGCAACCGACTTCCTGTCAGCCGCAGGAGCCCTCTTGAGGAGCCGGTTCGACGGAATCAGCTGGTATGCCCAGTCAAACACTACCCGCCCGGGAGACAGAGCCGACACCCGGAATTTCGCGTAGTGATCATCCCACGTCCAGACGACATAGGTGTGTCCGGCATAGAGTTCGACCTCATGGTCTGCCGACCACCCGTTGAGGGGAGCTGTGCCAATGTTCAGAATTGAGGAGGTCGGACCCATGTCCTGAATGTCCGTGTCCGTATCCACGCGCATCACGGTGCTGCCGTTCCCCGCGACATAGTACATATCCGCATACGTTTCGTCGATGGAGACCACAGAGTACCGGGAGAAATCATAGGCGCTCTGCGCCGGCGATGCCGTGGCATTGTACAGCAGAACGTCGTACCCCTCAGGCCGCGGAATATCATACGCGACGTCGTTGCTCAATTCGCTCTCGTTCCCGTCATAGTCATAGGCCGTTACGGCATAGTAGTACAGATTGCCGTTCCGTGCCCCGTCATCCAGGAAATACGGCCCGCTGGTGGATGCGATGAATTCATAGTCGCCGTCATAGCTGGAACTGACGTAGACGTTGTACCCGTCAAGGTCAGGTTCCCGGTTGTCATCCCAGAATAACTCGATGAAGTCGTCCCCGGTGGCAGTCCTCAACCCGGTCGGCGCTGACGGCGGATCCATGTCAGGATGGTGCAGCCAGTCATGGCAGCCGGGTGTGACCGCGACCAGCAGGATCAGCGAGAGTGTTAAGAGTGACGTTTTCATGGGTGCCTCGTACTGTCGTTCCACTTGTGCTTCTGTGACTCACCTTCATGAAGGTCAAATCACATGCCATATGGAAACGCGCCGGCGATCCTTCAAAACTGACCAAATCCGGCGCGTTCTCGACAGTATTGTCCTCGGTACTGCTCAAGCGTCCAATTTTCAGGACGGCGTGGACCAGTGCACCTGTCCGTTGTTCAGGACTCCGATCGGCCGGCCGGTAAGGTGATAGCCGCCGAACGGGGTATTGCGGGAATGCGAGCGGAATGACGGCGGATCGACGACCCACTCTGTGACGGGATCGAGGAGGGAGAGATTGGCCATTTCCCCCTCTTCGATCTTGATGTCCGGGAGATGGAGGATGCGCCGCGGATTCAGGGAGAACTTTTCCACGAGCTGGTACAGTGACAGCACGTTTTTGCCCAGCAGCTCGGTCAAAGCGAGTCCCACTGCGGTCTCGAGGCCGATGATGCCGAAAGGCGCGACCTGGAACTCGACTTCTTTCTCATCGAACGAGTGGGGCGCATGATCGGTCGCAATAGCATCGATCGTTCCATCCCGTAACCCCGCCTTCATTGCCTCCACATCGTCCTGTGTCCGGAGCGGGGGATTCATCTTGAAGTTCGTGTCGAACGAGCGCAGGGATTCGTCCGTGAGGACAAAGTGATGCGGCGTCACTTCGCATGTAACGTGCACACCGTCTGCCTTTCCCTTGCGGATTGTGGCAAGCGTTTCGGCCGTGCTGACGTGCGCGACGTGATACAATCCGCCCGTGTAAGCAGCAAGGCGGATGTCGCGCGCCACCATGATCTCCTCGGCGAGCCGGGGGATCACCGGTAGGCCAAGGGACGTTGCCACAAACCCCTCATTGGCCACACCCCCTTTGCTCAGTGCGGGATCCTGTGCATGCTGGATGACGGGTTTCCCGAACATCGCGCTGTATTCCAGCGCCCGCCGCATGAGTTCGGTGTCGGCGACCGGATCACCATCATCAGAGAATGCCACGGCGCCCGCAGTGGCGAGCTCTGCAAGGGGTGCAAGGTGTTCTCCCTTGCGTGCCATGGTGACCGCGGCAACGGGATAGACATCCACGAGCCCGCCCAGGGCAACCTTCGCCCTGGCCTGGATGAACCGTATCACCGATTCATCATCGATAGGAGGGTTTGTATTGGGCATACAGCAGACGGCCGTGAAGCCTCCGGCTGCAGCCGCGGCACAGCCGCTCGCGATGGTTTCTTTGTATTCGAAGCCCGGTTCCCGGAGATGGACGTGCATGTCGATGAACCCGGGCGCAATCACTTTCCCCCGGAGCTCGATGACCTGGGCGCTGGCAGACGTGAGGCTGTGTCCAATGCGGTCAATGCGGCCGTCCGTGATCAGCAGATCAAGCGCTTCATCACGCCCGGTCAGGGGGTCAACGAGGCGGCCGTTCTTCAAAAGGAGTTGCATGATCAACACCTCATAGGATCGATGGTCGGTTACGTTCGTGAAGAAAGCAGATAGAGCACAGCCATGCGGATGGCGACGCCGTTGAGCACCTGCTGCAGAATCACCGAGTGCTCGCTGTCCGCCACATCCGCCGAGATTTCCACGTCCCTGTTGATGGGTCCCGGATGCATGATGGTGATCGTCCGTCCGGCTTTTTCCAGCCGCTTGCGCGTGATGCCATAGAAATTGTGGTACTCGCGGAGCGACGGGAACAGCCGGCCCGCATCGCGTTCGAGCTGGATTCGCAGCACATTCAGGACATCCACCGATGGGAGCACGTCGTCGATGTGATGACAGACTTCCACGCCCAGCCGTGTTATCTCGCGCGGTATCATGGTGGCCGGTCCGCACACCGTGACCCGCGCTCCCATGGTTTTCAGGCCGAAGATGTTTGAACGGGCGACACGGCTGTGTGAGATATCTCCCAGGATGCACACATGGAGGTCCTGCAGGCGCCCGAGTTTCTCCCGGATCGTGTACATGTCGAGAAGGGCCTGCGTCGGGTGCTCATGAGAACCGTCGCCCGCATTGATCACATTTGCCTCGATGACGCGGGAGAGGTAGTGGGGCGCGCCCGCGGCGGAATGCCGCATGACAACCATGTCCACTTTCATGGCTTCGATATTCCGGGCGGTGTCCTTCAGCGTCTCTCCCTTGCTCACGCTGCTGCCCGTGGCGGCAAACCCCAGCACGTCAGCCGACAGCCTGCGCTCGGCGAGTTCGAACGACAACCGGGTCCGCGTGGAATTCTCGAAGAACATGTTGGCTACGGTCTTCCCCGTCAGGGGAGGAACTTTTTTGATCGGTCGATCCAGGACCTCACGGAAACTCACTGCGGTATCAAGGATGAGCTGAATATCCTCACGCCGCATCCCGTCAAGTCCAAGGAGGTGTCTGCTCTGCAACGGCATAGGTGTTCTTCCTGAGTGGTCAGTATCTTATTCTTCTGGATGCATCAAGAGCACTGCGTCTTCCCCGTCAACTTCCTTGACATGAACGCGGATGGATTCCTGTGCGGCGGTGGGAATGTTCTTTCCCACATAATCGGCACGGATCGGAAGTTGCCGGTGCCCACGGTCAATTAACACCGCCAGCTGGATCGTCCGCGGACGACCAAGGTCGATCAGTTCATCCAGCGCGGCACGGATGGTCCGTCCGGTGAACAACACATCATCGATCAGGATGACGTCCTTCCCGGAGATGTCGAACAGGATGTCTGTCCCCTTGAGCTGCGGCTGTTCGAGCTTGCCCAGCAGATCGTCACGGTAGAGCGTGATGTCCAGCGACCCGATCTGCAGCGTCGTGTGTTCCACCTCCTCGATGATCCGGGCGATGCGGCGCGCGATGAACTCCCCGCGCGTGCGTATGCCCACAATGACGATGTTGCCTGCACCTCTGTTTTTTTCCAGGATCTCATGGGCAAGCCGGATCGTGGTACGGTCGAAACCGTCCTGATCAATGATCTGCGCTTTTAATCGTCTCATGCGTGTGTTCCTATATGAGGAGAGAGAAGACACCGGGGGGAGAAAAAGGAAAAACCTCCGCATGGCCGTTGCACACGGAGGTTGTCGAAGTCGTCGGTCAGGAAGCACATTGGGGAAGCCCTTCCCTGCCTCTCGGGCAGGATTTAAAGGGGTGGGCGATATAGGACTTGAACCTATGACCTCACGGATGTGAACCGTGCGCTCTGACCAACTGAGCTAATCGCCCATCGATTGGTCCCAATATACGCATTTGGCCCCGTTCATGCAAGCGGACTGTTCGGCTCGATTTTTCCGTGAGGCGACGAATTACCGGCACTATAGTTTCGGACGCTTGAAGATGTAGTAGTAGTCCTTGCCATACGGCGTCACCACCGCAAGCTCCCATCCCTCGGCACCGATGGTGTTCAGCTGCGCAATGTTGAGGTTCGCCGCATCGCGGTACTCCCAGACGACGTGCTGCTGCTTGGGACGTTTATCCTGCTGGGCGTCCGCCGCCCGAACAAGCACAAATGCGGCAACGACGCTGAGGACAATGAGCAATGCCATTCGTACACGCTTCATAGGATTCTCCATGAATTCAGATGTCAGTCTGTACGGTCAAGCCGAAGAATCTGTTGGATGTTGCGATGGAGTTGTTCAGCAGAGTACTCTTCTTCACCCTGAAGCACGTAGTGCTGGAGGAACTCCCGGCAGATTTCCATCGCGGACCGGCCGACGTTGGCGGGCTTGGCCGCCTCCTTGATGCAGTAGTTTGCAGCCGACTTGATCCCCTTCGTCCACACCTGCCGCCCCTCTTCCCGGACACCAAGCAACGCGCCCAGGGGCATGTCCCGGCGGGTCAGCGTGGGCTGCAGCTCTCTGTAGTGAATCTGCAGGTAGTTCATTCCGCCGATGATCCGCCGGTAACGCGAGATGCCGGCATCAACTTCCCTGAGCAGGCGCAGCTTCTCTGCACCTTCTTCGCTGGTCAGCTGCTCATCCCGTTTTGCATAGCGCACACGCATCCTTTGCTGATCCCGTGTGGTAATCTCGCTCTCCAGCGGAGAGGCAAACTGATTCTCCTCAATCTCCCTTTTCAGATCTTCCAGCTCGGCCAGCGTGGCCGCGGTTTTCGACTTCAGATCAGAAACAGTGAGCGTCTCCTCCCCTGTTTCGCCTGCGACGGTCAGCGTGATTTTCCCGCCCTCGGGCCGCCGTACCCTCACAACGTGCAGATCATCCAGCACATTCAGAAACTGCTGCTCGGTCATCCAGATCCCCGGTGTGCGCGCTCGGGAAAGTACCATCCTGCATCCTTTCTCTGCTCTCCGCGGAAGCAGCCTGATCGGGTCAGTCCCCTCCCGCGTCAACCAACGCTGCAAGTTGTGTACCATCACGAAATACTGGCAAAATCAGGTCAGGAAGTGGCGGGAGGAGGGGGTATCGCGCGCGAAAGACCAATATTAGCCACGTGTTTCATCATCCTGATCCATGGTAAAGTACTCCCGGATCCTCTCAGAGGTCTTCTGGCCAACGACTTCCGCGAGCTGTTCAGGTGAAGCGAACTTCACTCCCTGGACCGAGCCGAAGGCCTCCAGGAGCTCCTTTGCCCGCTTTTTCCCGATCCCCGCAATCAGGTCCAGCTCTGTCTGCAGCGTCCGCTTCTCGCGAAGGGATCGGTGGTATGTGATGGCAAAGCGGTGCGCCTCATCCCGGATCTGCTGAAGCAGACGGAGTCCACCCGAGGCCTTGGCGATAAGTACCGGCTCACTCACCCCCGGCAGAAACACTTCTTCAAGGCGTTTTGCGAGACCGATTACCGGCTGGGATGACAGGCCCAGCCGCGTCAGGACCTCAACCGCACTTGAGAGCTGTCCTTTCCCGCCGTCCACCATGAGCAGATCCGGCGGGGTCGTCTGTTCACGGAGAATGCGCGTAAATCGCCTCTCGACCACCTCGCGCATGCTCGCGAAATCATCGGGCCCGGCCACTGCACGGATCCTGAACTTGCGATACTCGCTCTTCCGGGGCTTCCCGTCCACAAACACCACCAGCGATGCTACCGCATCGGTCCCCTGTGTATTGGAGATGTCTATACACTCGATCCGGCGCGGCGGTGCCGGCAGGCGGAGGTCCTGCTGGAGTGCGGTGACGCGGTGAGGCAGGCTCTCTGCCCTCTTCATCCGCTGGATCTTTAACTCGTCCAGGAGAAAACGCGCGTTGTTCCGTGTCAGCGCGACCAGCTTCGCTTCTTCCCCTTCGACGGGAACGCGGAGCGACACTGAGGCGCCGCGGCGGCGCGACAACCACTCCTGTAATGCCTCTGTGTCCTCGGCTTCGGAAGGCAGGAGTATCTCCTGGGGCACATCATCGGATTCCAGGTACTGCTGCTGGACCAGCGTCTCGAGGATTTCTGCAGATGGTTTGTCCTCCACACCGCTCATGTAGTAGTGGTGTCTCCCGATGAGTTTCCCGTCACGGACCTTGAATATCGCCCCGCACGCATCGTCCCCTTCCGCCGCAAACGCGATGATATCCCGGTCTGATGCATCCAGATCTACGGCCTTCTGTCTCTCTGCATACGCCTGCAGGCCCTTGATGCGATCACGCACGAGGGCGGCTTCTTCAAACTTCCGCTGGTCCGCGTATGCTTCCATGTCCCTGCGCAGCGCGGCAATCAGCGCCTCGGTCTTCCCCTTCAGCAGGGTGACCACCTGTTCGATCATCGCGTTGTACCGCTCTTCTGTCACCAATCCTTCGCACGGACCTTCGCACTTCTTGATATGGTAGTCCAGGCAGAGCTTCACTTTCCGCCGGGCAATGGTGTCCGCATCCAGCACGAAGTTGCAGCTCCGGATCATGAAAAGATCACGGACAGCTTTCAGTGCAGCACGGACATTCTTGACGTCGGTGTAGGGACCGAAGTACCGGGAGCCGTCGCGCCGGATCTGCCTTGTGACGAAGACTCGAGGGAACGGTTCGTTCGTGACAACAATGTACGGATAGCTCTTGTCGTCCTTCAGATTGACGTTGTACCGGGGCTTGAGCTTTTTGATCAGATTCGCTTCGAGGATCAGCGCCTCGACTTCCGAATCTGTGACGATGATCTCCAGGTCTGTGGCTTTGGAGAGCATCTGCTCGATCCGTGGATCAAGAGAACGGGATTTCTGGAAGTAGCTTCTCACGCGGCTGCGAAGACTCTTGGCCTTCCCCACATACAGCACCTTCCCCTGCGCATCTTTGTGCTGATAGACACCCGGGCCTGCGGGCAACGACTCGAGTTTCTCCTGAAGAGAGATGTCTTCGGCCGCGATGCGGATCGTCAGTGTGGGTGTAGTCATAAGCCAGCAGTCGTTACAATATCATGGACAATCAACGAACCGGTGTTACTCCCCTGGCGCGCTGCCCGGGCAGGTGTCCTGCGCGGGCACGTCTGCTGCACGGACACGCGTGCTGTGCGGACACGCGTGCTGTCCAGACACGTGTGCTGCGCGGGCACGTCTGCTGCGCGGACACGTGTGCTGCGCGGACACGTCTGCTGCACGGACACGTGTGCTGCGCGGACACGTCTGCTGCACGGACACGCGTGCTGCGCGGGCACGTCTGCTGCGCGGACACGTGTGCTGCGCGGACACGCGTGCTGTGCTCCCAACGTCATCTCAGTAGGACCATGGCCCTGGTCCCGCGCCACGTCCCGATGTCCAGCCGGTAGTAATAGACACCGCTGGACAGTGCTCTCGCTTCGAACTCAAAAGACGACACACCCGGCGGCTGCCTGCCGGCAACGGCACGGTATACCTCCCTGCCGAGAAGATCAAACACCACGAGCGTCACATCCACTCCGGTGTGAGAACTTTCCGTGCCTGCGGGAACCGTATAGCGAATCGTTGTGGATGCATTGAACGGGTTGGGATAGTTCTGTTCCAGAACAAACGATCCCGGAGAGGCGGTTTTGAGGACGGCGGTAACAGTCCGGTCGATCTGCTTCAAGACCCATCCGTCGGGATCGAGCGTGACGCTGTCGGGAACAAACGAGGGAGCGAACGTGTAGGACTGGCTCTGGCTGCTGTTCTGCACAGCCACCGTGGTATCACGACCCGGACCGTGTATCTTCAGCGTCAGCGGCATCGTAAAGAGGGACCAGTCCAGTGATTGCTCCTGCGTGAGCGTCACGATGAGGCTGTCTCCTGTCCACAGCTGCCTGACACCATAGATCGGCCAGC
>Ga0316605_10001073_pt1 | contig 16397 bp, 13 predicted proteins | sample OWC_soil_day20_n_FD_207666 | JGI IMG/M metagenome (GOLD analysis project Ga0316605, IMG submission 207666) | Wetland soil microbial communities from Old Woman Creek delta, Ohio, United States - OWC_soil_day20_noCT | ecosystem: Environmental > Terrestrial > Soil > Wetlands | place: USA: Ohio... | reverse complement strand
TGGTGCTCGCCATGACCGGCGGCGGCTGGACCGTGGGCGCCCAGCACAACCACAACGTCGAGGCCTGGTTCGTCCACAGCCCCGGCCTGAAGGTGGTGATGCCCTCCACGCCCGAGGACTTCAAGGGCCTCATGAAGGCCGCCATCCGGGACGACAATCCCGTGCTCTTCTTCATGGACATGGGCCTGGCCTTCGTCCCCGGCGAGGTTTCCGAAGACGAGGTGCTCATTCCGCTCGGCCAGGCGGCCGTCCGCCGGAAAGGCACCGATGTCACCCTCATCTCGTACGCCAAGACCGTGCACACCTGCCTCGCTGCCGCCGAGACGCTGGCGGAGCAAGGCATCTCCGCCGAGGTCATCGACTTGCGCACCCTGAAGCCCCTGGACGAGGCCACCCTCCTCGCCTCCGTGCGCAAGACCGGCCGGGCCGTGGTGGTGCACGAAGCCAGCCGCCTCTGCGGCGTGGGCGCCGAGGTGGCGGCCATCCTGTCAGAGAAGGCCTTCGACCACCTCAAGGCCCCGGTCCTTCGCCTCACCGGCCCCGACGCCCCCGCCCCCTCCAGCTACGTGCTGGAGCAGGCCTTCGCCCCCCAGGCGGATGCCATCGTTCAGGCCGGACTGACGGTGATGGCCGAGCGGGTGATGGCAGGGTAGGGACAGGTCACCGACCCACTCAGAGGCTGGCCGCACTCTGTCCTTCCCGCCGACCCAACGCATCATGGACTCGAACTGCACCCGGCTTTGCCGTGTGCCGGTCTCGCTCCGGCGCGACAGAGGCTCCACCTCCGCGAGCCCGGTGAGCGGAAGGGTGCGTGAGGTGGAGGTCGCGCCTCCGTGATCCCACTAGGAGGTTGGCCGTTCTCTGTACTTCCCGCCGACCCAACGCATCATGGACTCGAACTGCACCCGGCTTTGCCGTGTGCCGGTCTCGCTCCGGCGCGACATCTAGTCGCGCCTCCGTGATCCCACTCGGAGGTTCGAATCCGCTCGCCTGCTTCCGACCAGAAAAAGGGGGCCGTCTGGCCCCCTTTTTCTGGTCGGGGCGAGAGGATTCGAACCTCCGACCCTCTGCTCCCAAAGCAGATGCGCTACCAGGCTGCGCCACGCCCCGATGGTTTCAGTCTAGCCTTACTTGCCGCTGATCGCGACGCTGCGGAGGTTGAGGCCGGCGCGCTGGAGGTCGAAGATCTTGGCGGCCAAGCCCACCAGGAGCTGGGTTTCCATCTCTTCGCGGCCGCGCTTGGTGGCGCCGGCGGGGGGGATGGCGGCGATCTCGGCGGCGGTGCGGGTCTTGGACCAGGCCAGGTCCATGGCGAAGGACACGCGCTTGTCCTGGCTGGCGAGTTCACCGGCCACGTTGGACATGAGCCCTTCGCCGCCGTAGCCCAGGCGCAGCCAGCCCGGACCCTCGAAGCCCCGGCTGCTGTTGTTGATGTTCACGGACTGCAGCCGGCCATTGGATCCGTAGCTGAATTCCATCCGGGTGTGGACGCCCTGCTCGTCGTTGCGGAACTCGAGGCGCTGGGGCTGCTTGCTGGCCTTGTCCACGGTGACTTCCAGCTTGCCGCGCTTCCAGAAGCCCAGACTCTGGGCCAGGCTCTGCTCGCGCTTCTTGGCATCCCAACCCTGGGTGGGGGCGTTGAACACCAGGCGCTGGGCCGCTTTGCCGCCGACGGATTCCTCGGGGCCAAGGCTGGCCTGGAAGACGGGGGAATCCACGTAGACGGCCTTGATGTCGTTCAGGGTCTGGCGGAACCAGGCCATGTAGGTGAGCGGGGCGTCGGAGGGGGGCAGATCCACGCGGGTGGTGTAGGCGTTCTGCTCCTTGCTGTAGATGAAGCCCCGGGTGCCTCGGCGCGTGTAGAGGATGGTGCCAAAATCGCCCGCCAGGTCGGTCTTGAAGTCGCCGTTGGCGAAGTAGGTGCCCTTCACGCGCAGGTTGGCCTGGCCGCCCTGGCTGTTGCCCTTGGCCTGGCCTTGGCTGAGGGTGTCCACCTTCTGGTTCACCGCGGCGCCGCTCAGGGCGATGCCCAGGGTGCCCTGCATCTGCACGGAGGTGACGCCCTGGTAGGGCTGGCCGAACCAGCCGGCGTCGACGGCATCCAAGGTTTCGCGCAGGGTGCGGCGGGCGGCTTCGGATTCGGGGGTGGGCTTGGGGGCGGCGGCCTTCGGGGCGGTCTTGCCTTTGGCCTTGGCCGGGGCCTGAGCCGGCAGGAGGGAGGTGGCGAGCAGCAGGGTCAGAACGGGCAGGCGCATGAAAGATCCTCGGAGGGGCTAACGATGAGGGTGCCGGGGGGGGTCCTTTGGTTCCGGCCGCTGCTTGGCGAAGCAGGCCCGGCACAGGGCCTTGGCCGGATCATCGGGGATGAAGGGCAGGTATTCCTGGGCCCCGCAGGCGGCGCAGGTGATGTGGGTCAGGATGCGTGCCGCATCCTTGCCGCCCTTGCGCTTGTACGTGAAGGAGCGGCGGTAGCAGTCCGGGCAGAGGTAGAACTTCTGGCCCGACTCCACCTTGAAGTGCAGCCCGCACTCGGCGCAGATCTTCTCCCGGGGGGCCTTGGGGTCCGGCGGCGCCACGGGGGCCCGCTTGGTCAGCAGCACGGAGGGACGCTTCGCGACCGGTTCGGAAACCGCGTCCCCGGATTCGGGGTCTTGGGAGGCTTTGGGCCCTTTGATCATCAATGTTGCTTCCAGAGCGGCCGGGGCCGAGGGATCAGGGTACCCCATCCGGAGGGGGGCGGCGAGTTCCGGTCCTTCCCTTGGCCCATTCGGATGCCTCGACCCGGCCCGCGGTCTGGCATCCTGGGCGCATGCCCGCCCCGCCCGACCTCCTGGAGCCCCTGCGCCGCGGGGAGCCGCGCGCGCTGGGTCGCGCCATCTCCTGGATGGAGAATGGCCACCCCGGCGCCCGGGATCTCATGGCCTCCCTCTGGCCCCACCTGGGCCGGGCAACCGTGATCGGCATCACGGGATCCCCCGGCGCCGGCAAGAGCACGTTGACGGATCAGCTGGCCCGGACGCTGCGCGCCGAAGGCCAGAAGGTGGGCATCCTCGCGGTGGATCCCACCTCGCCCTTCAGCGGCGGGGCCATCCTGGGCGACCGCATCCGCATGCAGCGCATCGCCGCCGACCCCGGCATCTTCATCCGGAGCATGGCCACCCGCGGCGCCCTGGGCGGCCTGGCAAGGGCCACCCAGGATGCCATCGACCTGCTGGACGCCGCGGGCTTCGACACGGTGATCGTGGAGACCGTGGGCGTGGGCCAGGACGAGGTGGATGTGGTGGCCTGCGTCCAGACCTGCTGCGTGGTGCTGGTGCCGGGCATGGGCGACGAGATCCAGGCCATCAAGGCCGGCATCATGGAAGTGGCCGACCTCTTCATCATCAACAAGGCCGACCGCGACGGCGCCGACCAGGTGGAGCAGGAGCTCCAGGCCATGAAATCGCTCGCCATGCCCCAGGGCTGGGACCCTCCCATCCTGCGGACCGTCGCCCAGCAGGGCCAGGGGGTGGTCGAGGTGCTGGGCCAGGTGAGCGCGCACGGCCGATGGCTGCGGGAGCACGGAGGGTTGCAGCGCAAGGCCATGGAACGGGCGAGGTTGCGTTTCGACTCGTTGCTGGCGGAGGGCGCCGCGCGCCGGGCCCGGGCCCGGGTGGGCAGCGCCCGGGTGGAGGCCGCCATCCAGGACATCGCCGAACGCGTGCTGGATCCCTACACCGCGGTCGAGGAGATCCTGGGGAAGGCTTGAGTCCCGGGCGCATCGCCCGATAGGACATTTATGGGAGCCCACAGCCTGAACAAGGAACAACCCGAGGCCATCCGCATGGCCTTCCAACGCCTGGTGGAAGCCGAAGGCTCGGTCGAGCTGGTCTTCGGACACTTCAAGGGCGATGTCCGGGTGCTGGCCGAGGCGCCGGACCGCGTGATCGTGGGGCTCACGGACGTGGAGCGCGGCCAGTGGGGCCTGAAGCCCGGCGCCCACCTGACCCTGCACCTGCTGGACCGCGGCCTGGCCTTCGAGGCCATCGTGGATTTCCAGAGCCACGGCAAGGTCCACGGGGTCGAGTCCTGCTCCTTGTCCATGCCGCGCCTGCTCCGGGCCATGGACACCCACCGGCTCGCGGACTTCGTGCCCGACCGGCCCCTGCCATGCCCCTTCGCCGACCAGCACAACAACGTGAAGGATGGCTTCGCCACGGCCTTCGGCGAGGATGGCCTGGAACTCGCCCCGCCCGAGGGCACCCGGGTGCTGGGCGAGGTCATGCGCCTGAACGCCACCACCACCGTGGAACTGCGGGTGGCCCACCACGAGAGCCTGGTGCTGCCCATGCGGGTGGCCTACTTCGGCGACCTGGTCTGGGGTCTCCGCATCATGGACGGGGCGGACAAGACCCACCTGGGCCGGTATCGCCAGTGGCTCATCGAGGCACGGCGTCAGCAGCAGCAGCGGGATCTGGCGCGCTTCAGCCCCGGCGGGCTGGAATCCGCGAAGGTGGCGGGCCGGCCCGAGGCCAGCCGGACGAAGCTTCAGCCGAAGGTCCTCGTGGACCGGGATCCCCTCATCCTCGTCCTCGCCGAGGGCGAGACCTTCCCGGCCCGGCTGGCCGAAGCCGTGGGCCGAAAGTTCGGCGTGGCGGCCCTGGACATCGGCCCCGGTCCGCTCAAACCCCTGCTCGACACCCTGGGCGCGAATGGAGGCGACTGGGGCCGGGTCCGCCTGGTGATGATCCACCACCTCCAGCGGTCGGGATCGGCCCTGGAGCGCTGCCGGCGCCTGACCCAGGAAGAGGCCTGCCCCCTGCCGATCCTGGTCGCGGGCACCGAGGAAGAAGCCGAACTCAAGCGAAACCGGGCCGTGGCCGCCGGCGCCGTGGACCAGCTGGTGATCGAACCATTCAAGGTGCTGACGGTTATCCGCACCCTGGACGACACCCTCAAACTCTTCGCCTGAAGCTCACATGTCGGCCCTCCAGGTCCGATGAGAACCGGGGCGGCCTTTGTCACGCCCTTCATGGAGCCGCCCGATGTCGTTGTCCAACCGCCTGAGCATCCGGGGCAAGCTCCTGCTGATGCTGTGTCCCCCCTTGGCGGGCTATGCCTACTACAACCTGCGCGACACCTGGAACAGCTACCAGGATCTCGCCGCCAAAGGCTTGGTTCAGAAGGGCTTCGACTTCTCCGATCCGCTTTGGCGCAGCTTCTGCTACGACATCGCCATCTCCTTCGGGGTATGGATCCTCACCTTCATCGTGGTCTACCGCATCAGCCTGTGGATCACCCGGCCCCTGAATGCCTTGGCCGATGGCCTGCGCCAGAGCGACCTCACCCTTCAACTCAAGGTCGAGAGCGACGACGAGATCGGCCAGGCCGCCGTCGCCTTCAACACCTACAACGCCAAGCTGCGGACGGTGTTCCAGAACCTCGGCGGCTCCTCCAACTCGGTGGCCAGCGGAGCCACCCAGCTGTCTGCCTCCAGCGAGCAGATGGCCGCCACCGGCGCCAGCCTGGCCCAGAACTCAGAGGCCCAGCGGGCCGCCTTCGAGCGGGTGGCCACGGCCGTCACCGAGCTGTCGGCCTCCATCGAGCAGGTATCTGGCAACATCCGGCGCTCCCAGCAGGAATCCGAGGCCGCCGTGATCGCCGTGAACCAGGGCGCGGAGGCCGGCGGCGAGAGCACCCGGGCCATGGAGGACATCCGGGCCTCCACCACCCGCATGGTGGCCGCGGTGCGGCTCATCCAGGACATCGCCCGGCAGACCAACCTGCTCTCGCTGAACGCCGCCATCGAGGCCGCCAAGGCGGGCACCATGGGCAAGGGCTTTGCCGTGGTGGCCGAGGAGGTGCGCAAGCTGGCCGAGCGCAGCGGCGCCGCCGCCCGCGAGATCGGCGAGCTTATCGAGCAGAACAATGCCTCGGTGGATCGCGGCGCGGAGATGGTGGAGGCCACCGTGACCGCCCTCGGCGCCATCGGGGCGAACATCCGCGGCGTGGCCTCCATGATCCTGGAGGTGGGTTCCGCCGCCGAGGAGCAGGCCCGGACCAGCGCCGAAGTGGCCGAGCAGGTGGACGAGAACCTCTCCCGGGTGGCCCACAACGCGACGGCCACCGCGGAAATGGCCCGCACCGTCTCCGAGGTCGCCCGCACCGCCGCTGAACTGGCGCGGGTGGCCGACGACCAGAACCACCAGGTGGGGCAGTTCCGGGTCTAGCGTTTCAGGGTTTCGAGATCAGGCCGTACAGGTCGGGGCGCCGATCCCGGAAGAAGCCGAAGGAAGCACGGTTGCGCCGGATTTCGTCCAGGTCCACGTCCGCGGTGATGACCCCCGTGTCCGTGCGCCCCAGTTCCGCCACCTTCTCGCCGCGGTGATCCGAGATGAAGGAGTGGCCGTAGAAGGTCTGGCCGCCCTCCGTACCGATGCGGTTGGAGGCCACCACCGGCACCACGTTGGAGACCGCGTGCCCGATCATGGCCCGCTGCCAAAGGTCCTTGGTGTCGAGGCCCGGGTTCTCCGGTTCGGTGCCGATGGCGGTGGGGTAGAGCAGGATCTCGGCGCCCATGAGCATCATGGCCCGGGCGCATTCCGGGTACCACTGGTCCCAGCAGATGCCCACGCCTAGGCGGCCGAAGCGGGTGTCCCACACCTTGAAGCCCGTGTTGCCCGGCCGGAAGTAGAACTTCTCCTCGTAGCCGGGGCCATCGGGGATGTGGCTCTTGCGGTAGACACCCAGCATCGCGCCATCGGCATCCACCAGGGCCAGGCTGTTGTAAAAGGCGTGGCCGTCCCGCTCGAAGAAGGAGACGGGGATCACCACCCCCAGTTCCTTCGCCAGCTTCTGGAACCGCGCGATGGTGGGGTGCCCTTCCACGGGCTTTGCCCAGTCGAAGAATTCATCCTTCTCTTCGCGGCAGAAGTAGACGCCTTCAAACAGCTCCGAGGGCAGGATCACCTGGGCGCCCTTGGCCGCCGCCTCGCGCACGAGGGCTTCGACCTGGGCCACGTTGGCCTCAAGGCTGCCGGTGAAGGCGCACTGGGTGGCGGCGACGCGGACGATCTTCGCGGGGCTCACAGGACCTCCGGCTGCTGCTGGGTGATGCAGTGGAAGGCACCGCCCCCGCTGAGGATGGCACGGGCGGAGCGGCCCAGCACCCGGCGGTCCGGAAACAGGGGCGCCAGGGCCGCCACGGCCGCCTCATCGTGCGGGGTGCCGTACGTGGGCACCACCACGGTGCGGTTGCCGATGTAGAAGTTCACGTAGCTCGCCGGCATGGGCTCGCCTTCCTCGTCCGGCACCAGGCCGGGCGAGGGGATCCGCACCACCTGGAGCCTCCGGCCCCGGGCATCCGTGAAGGTGGCCAGGTCCGCGGCGATCTGGTCGAGGGCAGTGGCGTTCGGGTCGTCCCCGTCCAGGGCCTGCATGCAGACCACGACCCCCGGGGCCACGAAGCGGGCGAGGGTGTCGATGTGGCCGTCCGTGTGGTCGTTGAGCAGGCCCTCGTCGAGCCAGAGCACCTTCCGGGCACCCAGGCCCAGGGTGAGGGCCGCCTCCAGCTCCGCCTGGATCAGGCCGGGGTTGCGGTTGGGATTGAGCAGGCACTGGCGGGTGGTGAGGACGGTGCCTTCACCATCGACCTCCACGGAACCGCCCTCGAGGATCCAGTCCTGGTCGCGCCGGGGCAGGCCGCTCTGGGCCGCCACGCGCCCGGCCACGCGATCGTCCTCCGGCAGCACGTACTTGCCGCCCCAGCCATTGAACCGGAAGCAGGCGGCCTGGAGCCGGCCGTCGACATCCTTCACGAAAATGGGGGCCGTGTCCCGCAGCCAGATGTCGCCCACGGGCACCCGGTGGAATCGGACCTGACCCAGCACCGGGGCCAGGGCCGCGCGGGCCGCGGCCTCGGCGGCGTCATCCTGCACGAGAATCTCCAGGCCCTCGCCGCCCTGCTCGGCGATCGCCAGGCAGAGGGCAGCCCACTCCGCCTGGGCCGGGGCCAGGTTCTCCCGCCAGAGGTGCCCATGGCCGGGCCAAGCCAGCCAGCAGGCGCTGTGGCGATCCCATTCGGCGGGCTGGAGGAGCGGGGAAGGATTCATCGAGGGGCCATCCGGGCGAAGCAGCGCCCCGATCCGGGCGCACCCTCCAGTTCATCAAAAGGCGGGCACCCCGTCGAGGGGAATGAATGGGACAGGCCTGGTCACCTTCCCGGGGATACCGCGTATGATGAGGGTTATCTTTCCCGGAGCACCCATGACCCTCTCCCGCGTCCTGCGCGCCTCGGCCCTGGCTGTCTTGTTGCTGGGCTGGTCCAATCCTCCGGCGCTGGCACAGCGGCCGCGGAATACCGAGGCCCTCGCCGCCGAGGTTCGCGACCGCTACGACAAGCGCGAGGAACTGATCCCCATGCGGGATGGCGTGAAGCTCTTCACGGCCATCTACACGCCGAAGGACACGCGAAGGACCTATCCCTTCCTCATGCAGCGCACCCCCTACAGCGTGTGGCCCTACGGCGAGGAGGCTTTCCCGCCGGGCCTGGGCCCCTCGGCGCGGTTCCAGGAGGAGGGGTTCATCTTCGTCTACCAGGACGTGCGCGGCCGGATGATGTCTGAGGGCGACTTCGTGAACATGCGGCCCCAGAAGGCCGTCAGCGGCGACCGGGTGGACGAGGCCACGGACACCTACGACACCATCGAATGGCTCCTCAAACACGTGAAGGGGAACAACGGCCGCGTCGGCCAGTGGGGCATCAGCTACCCGGGCTTCTACACGGCGGTGGGCATGCTCTCGGGGCACCCCGCGCTGAAAGCCGTCTCGCCCCAGGCGCCCATCGTGGACTGGTTCCAGGGCGATGACTTCCACCGGAACGGCGCCCTCTGGCTGCCCCACGCCTTCAACTTCATGGTGACCTTCGGCAAGCCGCGCAGCGGCCCAGGCAAGGCCTGGCCGCCGCGCTTCGACCACGGCACCTCCGACGGGTACGAGTGGTTCCTCCGCCTTCAGACCACCGCGGCCACGCGCCAGTTCACGAAGGACGTGGCCTTCTGGAACGAGATGCTGGACCACCCCGCGTACGACGCCTTCTGGCAGGCTCGCAACCTGCGGCCGCACCTCCGCGACGTGAAGCCCGCGGTGCTCACCGTCGGCGGCTGGTTCGACGCGGAGAACCTCTACGGCGCCCTCCAGGTCTTCCAGACCGTGGCGCGCCAGAGCGCCGGCTCGGACAACCGCCTGGTCATGGGGCCATGGTTCCACGGCGGCTGGGAGCGCAGCAAGGGCGACCGCCTCGGCCCCGTGCAGTTCGGCGCCAACACGGCCGATTGGTTCCAGGCCGAGGTGCTGTTCCCCTTCTTCATGCACCACCTGAAGGATGCAAAGGACCCGCTGCCCGCCAAGGCCACCGTGTTCGAGACCGGCGCAAACCGCTGGCATCGGCTGGCGGCCTGGCCCCCGAAAGAGGCGAAGGAAGCCAGGCTCTACTTCCAGCCCGACGGTGGGCTCGCCTTCACCCCGCCCCCTGCCGAGGGCGGCGCGGATGCCTTCCCTTCAGACCCCGCCAAGCCCGTGCCCTTCATCGAGCAGGTGGCCATCGGCATGGTCAAGGAATACATGACGGCCGACCAGCGCTTCGCCGGGCGCCGCCCGGACGTGCTGGTCTACCAGACCGAAGCGCTGAAGGAGGACCTCACCTTCGCGGGCCCCCTGCGACCCGAGCTGTTCGTGACCACCACCGGCACCGACGCGGACTGGGTGGTGAAGCTCATCGATGTCTACCCCGACAACTTCAAGAACCCCGATTTCAAGGAGGGCGGGTCGCCCTGGGACCGCACGCCGAACCCCATGGGCGGTTACCAGCAGCTGGTGCGGGGCGAGGTCATGCGCGGCAAGTTCCGGGATAGCCTCGAGCGCCCCACGCCCTTCACCCCTGGCCAGCCCACCCGCGTGGCCTGGTCCATGAACGACATCTTCCACACCTTCAAGAAGGGCCACCGCGTCATGGTCCAGATCCAGAGCACCTGGTTCCCCCTCATGGACCGGAATCCCCAGGTGTTCATGGACATCAATCAGGCCAAGCCCGAGGACTACCGGAAAGCCACCCACGCTGTGCTGCACGACGCCGCAAGGCCCAGCAGCCTGGGCGTGGGTCTCTGGGCCGGGAAATGAGCGCGGGCCGGAACGCCGGAAAAACCTAGGCCGCGGAGGCCTTCCACCCCTCCAGCACCCTGAACCGGCTGCCCATCATGCCGGGCAGGGTGAGCTGGAGCAGGTTTTCGGTCTTCGCCCGGCGCTCGGCGTCGGGCAGGTCCATCCAGGCGGCGCCCCAGGTGTCCAGCGGCGCGTGGGTGCGGATCCACTTGCTCAGCTCCTGGTGCGAGAGCTCCGCCAGGCCCTGGGCCTCGAGCAGCGCGGAGAGCCGCGTGAAGTCCACGTCCGCGGTCAGGTCGGCCTCGCCCAGGTCCTCGTGCCACTTGCCGTCCACGCTGTGGGCCTTGAACCGCCGCAGGTCCGCGCCCTTGGCCAGCAGGCGGTCGGCAGACTCGCCGTAGTCCACCGCCAGGAAGAGGCCCGCGCTCAGGGGCGCGGCCAGCTCGCGCACCAGGCCTGGCAGGGCCTCGCACCACACGCTCCCATCCCGGGGTTCCAGGCCGTCGGTGTGCTTCTGGAACCAGGCGCCGGCCTCGCCGGGATCGGCCGCCTGCCATTCGGGCCCGGCGGCGGTGAGCACCTCCCGCGTCCAGCGCTCCCCGTCCCAACGCCAGGGCTGGGCGGGCAGAGCGTCGAAGAGCTCGTTGCTGAAGACGGCACCCACGAAGGGCGTCAGCGGCTCCGCTTCCGACACGAACCGCGCGCGGCCCGCGGCCAGGTACGGCGCCAGGGCCGCCTCGGCCGCCTTGCGGGCCGCCGGGTTGTCGTCCCGGTGCACGTAGACCAGGGCCTCGGCGAAAGCGCCTGACACCGCGCTCAGCACATCGCGGCCCAGCCAGCCCCGGCCCGCCCCGGGCTCCAGGGCCGTGAACCGCGCGGGGCGGCCCAGGCGCTCCCAGGCCGCCTCCAGCCGCAGGGCCAGGGTCTGCCCGAGGAGGGGGCCCAGGTCGAGGGCGGTGTAGTAGTCCTTCCCCTCGAACCCCCAGGGGCCCTCCGCCTGGCGATAGTAGCCGCCGGTCGGATGGTAGAGCCCCAGCGCCATCACCTCCGAGGCGGGAACAGGGCCTTGGGCGAGGCGGGCTTGCAGCAGGTCGTTCAGTGGATTCACTTCTTCTCCAGGGGCCACTTCTCGAGGAGGACGGGCAGCAGCCACTGGGTGAGCAGCAGGGCCAGGGCCACGCCGCCCAGGCAGGCGAGGCCCAGGCCCCGCAGGCCGCGGTAGCCGCTGAAGACCATGCCGCCAAACCCCGCCAGAGTCGTGCCCGCGCAGACCGCGTTCACCCGCGCCACGCGCTGGGGCGCATCCGCCTCGCCCCGGGCCCGGTGCAGCAGGTTGAAGGCCGTGTCCACACTCACGCCCAGGGCGATGGGAATGGCCATGAGCGAAAGGAAGGTGAGCGGCTCGCCACCCCAGCCCAGGGCGCCCAGGGCCCCGGCCTGGCTGGCCAGCAGCGGCACCAGCGCGTAGGCCGCGAAGCGCCAGTTGCGGCCGAAGAAGACGATCACTGCGAAGATGCCCGCCAGGGCCAGCAGCACGGCCTGCTGCACCGCCTCCTTGGCGATGCCCTTCACCACCCGGAACAGCGGCTGGGTGCCCACGAAGCGCCCTCCGGCCTCCTCCACCACGGGGGTCAGCCGGATCAGGGTGGCTTCGTCCAAGCGGATGGGCACCGTGAGGGCGGGGCTGAGGGGTTGGGGCCTGCGGCCTGCGCGCAGGCCGTCCCAGAGGTTCCAGCGCCGCGGGGCCGGCGGCTCCGCGGCCCGCGGCAGCAGCGACTGCAGGGCCAGCACAGGCTGGGTCGGGTCCGAGGCGGCGGCGGCCAGGGCTGACAGGGGGCCCTCGAGCCCCGCCGGATCCAATCCCGCCTTGGCGGCGGCCTCAAGCACCTGCCGGCGCCAGGTTTCCGACCCGAGGATGTGGCGCAATTCCGGATCGAGCACCTGCCAGTCGGGGATGGGAAGGCCCGCTTGCCGGAGGATCGGACTGAGCCGGTTCCACCGCGCCGGCAGACGGTCGGGGTCCTCCAGCGGGATCTGGATCGCCAGCGGCTGGAGGCTGGCGCCGAGGTTCCGGGTGAGCCGCTCCTGCAGGGTGAGCGCGGGGTTGCCCTGGGCCCGGAAACGCCGGAGATCCTCCTCCCAGCGCGTGCGGGGCGCGCCGACGAGGGCGACGATCAGCAGGGCCAGGGCCGCCCATGGGGCCCAGCGACGCCGGGGCGCGAGGGGTTGGGCCGGTCCGGGCGTGAAGGTGCCGTCCCCCCGGTCCAGCCAGAGCAGCATGCCCGGCAACACCAGGAAGGTGGCCACCAGGCAGGCCAGCAGGCCCAGGCCCGTGGTGAGGCCGAGATCGCGGATGCCCGGGAAGGGGGCGAAGGCCAGCGCCAGGAAGGCCAGGGCCGTGGCCAGCGCCCCCGCCACGACGCCCGGCCCCGTGCCCAGCATGGCGGCGCGCAGGGCCCGGGCCTTGTTCCTGCCCGCGCGCCGTTCGTCGCGGTACCGGCTGAACAGGAGGATGCCCACGTCATCGCCCACGCCCAGCAGCACCGCGCCGAAGCCGGCGGCCATGAGGTTCACCCGGCCCAGCACCCAGCCCGTGAGGCCCAGGGCCCAGAACATGCCCATGAGGAGGGGCACCATCACGTAGCCGTAGCCCGCCAGGGTGCGGAAGCCCAGCCAGTAGACGAGGCCGATGAGGACGAAGCTCAGGCCGAGGCTCAGCAGCACTTCCACGGTGAGCCGGTGGGACTCCCAGGCCGTGATGGCGTGGGCGCCGGTGACCTGCAGCGGGAAGGCCCGGCCGGCCATCGGCTGGAGGGAGGCCTCCGCCTGGCGCAGGCTCGCCTGGCTGGGCAGCGGCCCCGCCGCGCCGCGGCCCAGCCAGGCGATGACCCGCGTGGTGGCCTTGGCGTCCGTGGCCGGGAACCCCGCCACCAGCGGCACCATGACGAAGCGGCCATCCTTGGTTTCGAAATACCCGGTCCGCACCCGCAGGGTGAAGGCGCGGCCCAGCTCCTTGGCCTTGGCCATGCCCTCGCCGTTCTGGGGCGCCAGCTCGCGCAGGCCCAGGGGATCCAGGCGGGCCAGGGCGGCGGGCAGCAGCTCCGGCGAGCCCAGGGCCTTGGCGGTGACCTTCATCCGGCGCGCCAGCTCGTCGGGATCCTTCAGGGGCGCCAGGCGATCGCCCAGCCAGGCGGGGGCCAGGGTGTAGAGGGTCTCAGTAGTCAGGCGGCTCACGGGGGCGTCGCCCTCGGCAATGGCGCCCACCGCCAGCAGCGCCGGCCAGGGGCTCACGCCGCCGGGGCCGGGCACCGGCACAGGATCCGACAGCCGGCCCTCGGCCGCCAGGCCGTTCAGGGGCAGGTTGCCCTCCGTCAACAGGCGGTCCACCAGGCCCTCGGCCCAGGTTCGCCGGGCCTCCAGGTCGGCTTCGCCGCCTTCGGCCACCAGCCACAGCAGCTCCTGCTGGCCCACGCCCGCCTCGAGGTTCGCCCGCACCGCCGGGTGCTCGGAGGGCAGCAGACTCATGAGATCCAGGGCGCGCTCCACGCGGAAGGTGCCCCAGCCCAGCGCCAGGGTGAGGAGCCCGACCAGCACCCAGAGTCCGCGGGAGCGGGACAGGTGCAGCCGGAGCAGGCCGCGCAGCAGGGCGTGCATGGCTCAGGGTTCCTTGCGACAGCCCGGTCGCCGGGCGCGCACTAGCCGCGCTCCATGCGGTCGATCCAGGGCTTGAGGGCCGGCACCATCTCCACCCGCTCGGCGCCGCGCAGACGCTCCAGCAGGCTGCCGTCCTCGAGGCGGGTCAGGGGATGGTTCTCCCGGCGGTCGAGGGCCTCGGGCGGTCCAGCCGCGGTGAGGATGGTGGGCAGCTCTTCGCTGTAGCGGTGGTCGAGGAGCTGGGCCAGGGCCGCGGCGACCCGGATGTCGGTGTCCATGCGGTCCCAGTCGTCGAGCACCAGGAGGGGCAGGTCCTGCAGGGGCTCGATGAGGTCGCGCACGCTCTGGAAGGCCTGGTTCTGGAAGCTGCGCACGTCGTAGTACGCGTCCTTGATGGCCTGGCTGAGGGTGCGGACGGACACGAAGCGCCCGCCCCGCCCGGTGCGCTCGGCCCAGGCGCGCAGCGCCGCCGCGGCCAGGGTGCTGCGCCCGCTCTGGGCGGGTCCGTGGATCCACCACAGCTCCCAGCCGTGCCTGAACTTGTGCTTGCCCGCCGTGGCCCACTGGGCGAGCCCCTCGGCGCCGGCGGGGCGGATGCCGTGCTCGGGCCGCTTGCGCAGCGCCTGGAGGAGACGGGACAGCTCGTCGCGGCCCTCCAGCTCGCCCACCTCATCGGCGGGGCGGGCCAGCAGGTCTTCCAGGTCGGACACGCGGTTGAGCAGCGTCCGGGCCGTGCTGGCCTGCACGTTGTTCCACCACTTCCAGAACCGCGCGAAATCCGCCTCCCGGTAGCGGGACGGCAGGCCGAGGGTCTCCGCGTCCGGCGCCACGTCGGCCGTGCAGCCGCAGACGAGGACGGGCTTCTGCGGATCGGGATCGAAGATCAGCCCCTGGCCCTGGCAACGGGGGCAGTCGGGACGTCCCTTCATGGGCCGTCCCCGCCGCGCAGGAACCCGCCCAGCACCTCGCGGCGGCGCTCACGGATGCGGGCGAAGGCGCGCTCCTCCAGCTGGCGCACGCGCTCCCGCGAGATGGGCGGGTTGAAGCGCTTGCCGATCTGCTCGAGGGTGAGCGGATCCTCGCCGCCGATGCCGAAATGCAGCGAGATGATGGTGCGCTCCTTCTCGCTCAGCGAAGCCAGGCTCGCCTCGATCTGCTCGAGGAAGGCCTCCTGGTCGAGGGTGTGCATGGCGGAGGGCTCCACCTCCTGCTCCAGGCTGTCGCCCACGGTGAGGTCCGAGTCGCCGAGACCCTGCTCGGTGGACACCGTCGAAGTGGTCTGCTGCAGCAGCTGCAGCCGCTCCACCTCCTCGACGGAGAGGGACGCGGCCTCGGCAATCTCCCGCAGCATGGGCGCGCGGCCCAGCGACTGGCTGAGCTTCTGGGTCACGCGGTTCAGCTGCACCAGGTGGCCCGCCACCTTCTGGGGCAGGCGGATCTTGTTCCCGTGCTCCGCCAGGGCGTGGAAGATGGCCTGGCGCACCCACCAGGAGGCGTAGGTGAGGAACTTGTTCAGCCGCTCGGGATCGAAGCGCTTGGCGGCCTCGATGAGGCCCAGGTTGCCCTCGCTGATGAGGTCCAGCAGGTCCAGGCCCATGCCCTCAAACTTGCGCGCCTCCTTCACCACAAAGCGCAGGTTGCCCTCCACCAGCTTGCGGAGCCCTTCCGGGTTGCGGTCGTTCTGCCACATCCGCCCGTAGAGGCGCTCCTCCTCCGCCGTCAGCAGGGGCAGATGGCGGATCGAGTCGAAGTATTTGTCGAGCGAACGCTCTTCGAGATGCCGGAGGGGCACAGAACACCTTGGAGGAAGGATCAGCATAGCAAGCGATCCGGCTCCCCAGGACCCCGCCCGCCGATTCGACCCGCCGACCCGCTCAGGACCGCTTGCGGAGTCCATGCGGCGTGAGCTTCACCAGACCCCGGGCGGACACCGGGCGGGGGACATCCTTCAGGCCCGCGGCCTCCATGGCCTGGGCCAGGCGCTCCATGTCCTCCTGCATGCGGTTGAGGCGGTCCCGCAGCCCCAGCACCACCTCCACGCCGGCCAGGTTCACGCCCAGGTCGCGGGTGAGGTTGAGGATGAATTCCAGGCGCTCCAGGTCCTCGTCGCTGTAGAGGCGCGTCTTGCCCTCCGTGCGGCTGGGCTTCAGCAGGCCCTCACGCTCGTAGAGCCGCAGGGTCTGCGGATGCACGCCGTAGCGCATGGACACCACGCCGATCATGTACGCGCCCATCCTCGGATCTTTAGCCATGACTTGCACTCCGCTGTTTGCGCACGTCCGCGTCGTTCAGGTCCGCCAGCTCCCGCAGGAGCTCCTTGCTGCGCTCGTCCTGGATCGCGGGCGTGACCACGGCCACTTCCGCGATGAGGTCGCCCCGCTGGCTGCTCCGGGGGATGGGCATGCCCTGGCCCTTCAACCGCAGCTTGGATCCCGTCTGCGTCCCGGGCGGCACCTTGATGACGGCCTGTCCCTCCGGAGTCGGCACTTCCACCTTGGCCCCCAGGGCGGCCTCGCTGAAGCTGATGGGCAGCCGCACATAGAGGTTCGGGCCCTTGCGCTCGAAGCGCGCGTCGGGCTCCATGCTGATCTGCAGGAAGAGGTCCC
>Ga0316605_10001072_pt1 | contig 16420 bp, 8 predicted proteins | sample OWC_soil_day20_n_FD_207666 | JGI IMG/M metagenome (GOLD analysis project Ga0316605, IMG submission 207666) | Wetland soil microbial communities from Old Woman Creek delta, Ohio, United States - OWC_soil_day20_noCT | ecosystem: Environmental > Terrestrial > Soil > Wetlands | place: USA: Ohio... | reverse complement strand
TCAAGTCGTCTGTTTTGATAAACTTGTAAATGGCTTTGAAAACAACTGTGACAATAACTCCACACTGAGACGATTACAACGCTTATTAGCTGAGAATTCATTGGAATTTCATTTTATTAAACCTGCGCTTTACAGCAATGAAAAGTTGCTTATAGGCGCGGCATTTTTCTTCGGAAACTTATTATTTTATGGCGGACTGCTTGTCGGATAAATTTTAGTTTTTCCAATGACGTTAAGATGCTTGGCGGGATATCAGCTGAGTTCTGTTATAGAAAACAGCATATGGTTAAATATATCATTATTCAATGAACCATTATTGTAAATATTGTTTGAAGATAAATTCTACAACACACAAATCCATACAATCTCTAACATTTGTATTTTTCTATTAATTATGTGTCAATAAAATGCATAGCAGATTTCACAAACCAGGCACTTTAAATGATGTTGAGTTGGTGTTTAACTTATAATAAAACGCAACGCAAAAATTATAAAGAGGATATGGTTTATCATAAATTACAATTCCCTGTTGATCTTTAGGTTCATATGCCGGGCGCAAGGTTTTAGCAGTAGCTTCTCGCTCAAAAACATAAACACCATTCTCGTTCTTCTTATCCAAATCCAGATAATTAGTGGTTGCAACGGCTTTGTCGCTGTCGCGCAAGTTTCCACGACCTCTATTGTTTTTTCCGGCATAAAGCACTTCAATATCACCCTTTAGATTGTTACGACAGAGGAGAAACACACTGTTGCCTTCGATATAAAGACTATCGATTTCATTTTTTTTCCCGTTCACAAAAATTTCAAAACCGTAGTTGTCTGCTTTTTTAACCAGATTCGAATCGATAACCAGTGGTTTATGCGGAACCAAAAAATCGATTCGAAGTGTTTTTGGATCCTTTAACCTGGCTATTTTTTGGGGCTGAAGAGGTTTGAAAGGTTTCCTTAAAACTTTGGTTTGATAATATACCTTCCCCAACAATTCGCCATACCACCGATAGCCGTTAGGATCAAGATGTCCGTTCCTATCTGGAGCCCAATAAACCGGACCTGCACAAACAATATCCCTGTTTTCGTTTGAGGCTTCGAGTTGAGCCATTCCTATTTCAAGCGTATTCCCCTTTGTATATTGTTTGCCAACCTGGTAGGTTATAAACAGAGGCTTATCTGTTTGGTGATATTGGGCCATAATATCATGCTGCATATTATTTTTCAGCTTTAGCAATAGAGATTTATACAAATTTTTATTTGCTGTAGATGCTCCATCTTTCTGCAAGCCATTCGTTGCTGTGTCTGATCCGTATAAATAGTTGTACTCTCCCTGCATCCAAAAAAGGGCAGGGCAATGAACACTTGATGAGATGGCAGATGCATAAGAAATGCAATGGGTGAAGTCGGAATAATGGATTGGATCATAATACTCCTTTGATAATTGTTCAATTGTCTTTCCTCCGAATCCACAGGATGAAGCAATCACCTTATACCTGCCGTTTGTCTTTATCTGAATATAATTAGCGGCTCCTACTATCGGGCACTCACATGACAGTTGACCTTGGCTACTTTTGGGTTGGTTCATGAATTTATCTACAGCTACGTTTGCTATTAGCGGATTAAGCAAATTGGTTGCAGGGTTATTATAATTCGTCCATACCTGGCTACCTATCATATAATTATTCGCAATGGGTGTGGTTGACAATGGAGGCCAGGACTGTTGCCCGGTTGACAAGCTTTGACCATAGATGATAAGGTGTTCATACGCCGCCGGCTTTTGAGCGATAGATACCCAACAAACAAACACCAACAAACAAACTAAACTGTATTTTTTCATGTTAAATATTGAGATTGTTACAAATAAATACATGTACGGGTATCCTTTATTTAAAATAATCCATTATGCCTTCTGCAATGATCGAACACCCTTTTTCATTTGGGTGATTGAATTGAGCCATGTACATCGATAATCGATCCCCATTAATTACTTTCTGTCGAAATAACTCGTAACTATCCACCAAACCCACTCCATATTTTTTTGACAATTCCCGTATTTGGATTGCATATTTCTCAAGGTCTGAATTTTTGTCAAGAATATTCACTTTCTCATCAGGTGAAGGTGTCAAAAGAATTACTTTAATATTTTTTTTAAGCGCAGCCTTGATCATTTTCTCCCAGGCTTTCCCGGATTTCTCCAAACCTATTTTTCTGTCATTTAATCCGTAGTCAATAAAAAGCACATCAGGTTTATGTATTAATACGTCGGACTTGAACCTATTAGCACCGCTTGCTGAATGCTCTCCCCCGATTGAAGTGTTGATAATATTAATTACAGCACAAGGATAAAGCTTTTTTAGTTCACTCAATAATTGAAAAGGATATGAGCCTAGGGTATTAACAACCGGGGTTTTAAAATATCCAGCAGGAACAGAATGTCCATGAAAAACTAAATTAATCGTTCTGTTAGCCGGCCATTCTTTTTTAAGTTCCTTTTTAATGTTACTTAAATAACCGGGTTCACCCCCGACATCAACTTTATTAATTGCTTGGGAAGAAACCAGGATTACCGATAGCAGAATGATACATATTGATTTTTTCATAGTATATATTTTTAAAAAAGATATTAGCAGGTTGTTTATTCAGACTTTGAATACCAATTTTTATCGAAAGGAATAGCTTTAAATCAGGGTATATGATAAAAACCTCCTTTTGTAACTAAATTGATGCTCGAAAATTCAGGTTTTAGAAATTAACCGGAGAAACTATTTCAATCACTTAAATGATGTTTCAGCTGTCATTTAATGAAATTAATCTGCTTAAAAGAAACGCCTGCCATGAATTATAATAATTATGACAAGCGTTCCAATTCATTAACAATTAGTGGTTTAGAAAACGAATATATGTGGACTAATACCCTGAATTCTGTTCTAATACTGCTCCGGTATTGGCTTCTATTTCTCTGCGTGGAATTGGCAAGAATTTCCAGGCTGGATTAAATTCTATTTTATTGTCCACGAAGTACCAGTTGTACTTATTCAAATGTTCAACCAGTTTCCCCGTTCTCATAAGGGTGTTTAGCCTAAACTCTTCACCATAGAGTTCCCTGGCCCTTTCATCTAAAATAAGATCTATATTTACATCACTGGCAGTAACTGGAGTCGCAGATGCTCTTTGTCGGATCGCGTTAATGTCATTGGCAGCACTAATATTATCACTTTTAAGCATATAAGCTTCTGCACGCAATAAATAGGTTTCAGCCAAACGCATCAGATACCAATCTTTGTATGTTCTGCCATTATCTGTTGGCAATTTACTGGTTGCATCTGTGAATTTACCATATGGAACCGCTGAAACGAACTTTTTATAGTGTGGTGTACATCGTTGCAACCACAAATTAATCGTTGATGCATCACAATTCGATTTGGTAACCTCTTGACCGTAATATTTACTTTTTGGATTAGTATAATACCACGTTCTTTGAATATTATATTTTGAATTGCGAATGTCACGATTAAAGTCTCCTTTGTACTTCCAAATCACGGAGTCAGCATAACCAGTTACCAATAAAAATGCGATAGGTCTTCCCTGTAAAGTGTCCCGTAAGTAATTTTGGACGTTATTTTTATCCTTTATCTGCCAGTTAATCGGGCCCCACCATCTATCCATTGCAAAAAGTGGTTCGTTTGCCGGAGCAGTGTTATCATTATTACCTCCTTTGATGGTTGGATCTTGTGATATATTCCAGATCGCTTCTTTATTACCCTCTTTAAAGTTAAAATTTCCATCCTGGAATAGACAAAAATAAGTGTCGCTCCAGGGTTGTTTTGGACCTTGGTAAGTGTAACCGCTAAATGTAAAATTGGCCCATTTACCAAACTTTGTTGTCATCAGACTGTTTTTTCCATTGTCTATAACTGCAGTAGCTGCATCAATTGCACCCTGATAATCTTTTAATGAGATATTTATTTCACTTAATAAATGGTAGGCAGCTTCACGGGGAGCTCTTCCACCTTTTAACTGATCAATCGTAGGCATATATTTTATAGCTTCTGTCAAGTCTGCTTTGCACTGTTGAAACACCTCTTCTTGTGTTGCCCTGACGAAATCAAATTTGGGAACTTTGGTTTCATTAAGCACCAATGGTACTCCTCCCCACATATTTGCCATAAAATGATAAGCAAAAGCACGAAGAAATTTGGCTTCACCTACAATGGCATTTTTATCGGCTTCAGAGGCCCACACTGCAGTGGGTTGGTCTGCTCTGTCAATAATTGCATTGGCTTGCGCAATCCATGAGTAAAACTGACTCCACCATTTACCTACGAAAGCATTATCTGCATTCATGGTTGGCCAGTTGAAATATTGCATTTTGGCAGCAGCAGAATTATTACCGGCATCTGCCAGGTCAATATCCATTCCCAATAAATCAACGGCTCTTTCTCCAAGTGCGAGGTTGCAATAAATTCCATTGCGGATTGACAAGTATATATTTGACAGAGCTGATTCAAATTGCGCTTTATTGGTATAGGAGTTTTCCGGGGTGTAAAAGTCTTTTGGTACCTCGGTCAACGCATCCTCTTTACACGAAGTTGCGACGAGTAAAACTAAAATGATTGTTGATAAAAATATTTTTTTCATTTTATTTGATTTTTAGAAATTAATATTGAGGCCTAACATCACCATTCTCATTGATGGAATTGACGAATCCGTTAAACCGGAGCCTGTAGCTGCATCCAGACCAATCCAGTGAGGGGCGTATGTTCCAAGATTATCAGCACTTAATGACATGTCTAATTTGTGAATTCCAAATCCCTTCACCAGCTTAGTCATATCATAATTAAGCGAGATTTTTTGTAATCGGATGTAGCTTCTGTCATAATATTTATTGCCCTTGAAGCTTGCCTTGTCTTTATAGCTTGGTCGTGGAAATTCAGCCTGGGTATTAGATGGGGTCCAATAGTCATAAACAGCATGGTTCAAATCGCCGCGGTTGGCATACCCGTCTAAATAAGGTGTGTTGGTTGCAAGAAAATAGCCATTTCCACCCCAGATAGAGTTAATAAAAACCATTAAAGATAAATCGCCATATCTGAATGTGTTAGTAAAACTCCATCTGAAATTTTCTTTTGAGTTGCCAAGAAACTGGCGATCCTTATCTGATGTAATTTTACCATCCACTTCTCCGTTTTCGTCAGGTACATCTTCCAGTTTATAATACCCGGGTTGGAAACCGGCAAGTATAGTACCATTATCTTTATCTTCCTGCTGATACATTCCCGTAACCTTATAGGTGTATATTGTTCCTAATGATCTCCCGATAAATAAACCTGAAGAAACAATGTCGTCTTCTATACCATCTCCATTTGTGTCACCCAATAAACGGGCAACTTTGTTTCTGTTGAGTGAAAAAGAAATATCCGATGCCCATTGAAATAATCCCTTTTTTACATTGATAGTACTCAGGTTTATTTCAATCCCTTTGTTTTTTATTTCACCTGCATTTGCCGTAATGGAACTGAAACCCGAAGCTCCCGGCAACTTAAGTGTAAATGCCAGATCATTCGTTCTGGTTGAATACACATCTACAGATCCGGAAATTCTGTCTTTTAACACAGAAAAGTCAAGTCCTAAATTTACTCCTGTTCTGGATTCCCAACCAAGATTATCATTGCCGAGTGTTGAAATATACTCGGTCATGGTATAATTGGCATCTCCCTGGTATAAATAGTAATTGTTGGATATTTTTGAGAGAGTACTGTAAGGTTTGATTGATTGATTGCCATTGGTACCATAGGATCCCCTGATTGCCAAAGCATCTAAAAAGGATAAATTTTTCATGAAGGATTCTTTATGAATATTCCAATTGACACCTACCGATGGGAAATTACCATATTTTTTATTAGCGCTAAAAGCAGAATATCCATCCCTGCGGAAGGTACCGGTAAGAGCATATTTATCGTTGAAGGTATAGGTAAGACGAGCCATCTTCCCAATGGCTTTTGTTCCGCTACCTGAAGTACTTACCGTTTGTGTTTGTCCTGCCTGTAAACGATAATAACCTAATTGAGGGTTGTCGAATCCTTGTGATGAAGAGGTTTGACTATAAGAATCGTATTTTTCAGTAGAATGAAGCAAAGTTAAATCTACGTTGTGTTTGTCGGCAAAAGTACGGTTGAATTTAATCAAATGGTCGAACATGGATGTGTTGCTTCTCCCAAAACTTTCCGAACCTTTCCCTTTTATAGGTTGTCCAGCTATTGTCTGATAACCGTAAAAAGAGGCATCTTCACTAAAATTCAGGGTGTGGGAGTATGTCGCAGTGTAAGTCAGTCCTTTTACCCAGGGCACTTTAATTGTGCCGGTAAAAATGCCGTTCAGATTATAAGCCAGGTCTTTCGACTCATCTGCTATTGCCCAAAACGGGCTATTGAACGATGTCGTTGTTTGGGGGAATTGCCTATAGCTTCCATCTTCATTATAAATATCAGCATAAGGGCTAAAAGCGTATACATTAGTATTAGAACCGACACCATATAAACGGTCTTTTGGATAGTCTCTCATGCTGAAATATGATTTGAGGCCCAGTGTCAACCAATCGGTAATTTTTGATTCCAGATTTACCCTGAAGGAGTAGTGTTTATATAAATCGTTAAGAATTACACCTTTTTGGCTTGTGTAGTTAGCAGACATATAATAATTCATTTTTTCAGTTCGGTTAGAAACACTCAACGAAGTATTTTGATTAAATCCGGTCTGTCTGAATAGATCGTATGGATCGACTAACGTAGCCTGATGATCAGGTGTCGCATCGTAATTCTTTTTTTCAATAAGTTGAAGATAATTTGGTGTTTGATCCAGTGCAACAACGGTTCCGTTATCGTTCAGAATGTCATTCAAACGTTGCAGATATCCTTTTGCATCATATACTTTCAGTGGTTCTAATTCATTTACAACCCCATAACTTGATTCAAATGAAATTTTTGGCTTTCCTCCGATTCCACTTCCTTTTTTTGATTCAATAATAATTACACCATTTGATGAACGGGAACCATAAACTGCCGCTGCACTTGCGTCCTTCAGTACTGTTACCCTTTCAATATCAGCCGGTGAAATATCGGACATGTTGCCTCTGAAAATAGTACCATCCAATACAATAAGAGGAGTGTTGGATGCAGCAATTGAATTTTGGCCCCTAATGGTGTATTCCGGAACTCCACCAGCTTTATTGGCTTCCCCGATGTTCAAACCGGCAATAGTACCTTTCAGTCGGTCCATCAGGTTATTAGAAGGAACTTTCTCATAGGTTTCCAAATTTGCCGTGGCAACGGCACCCGTAACCGCTTGTTTTTTTTGAGTTCCATAACCAATGGCTACAACCTCATTTAATAATACAGTCTGTTCGATCAGTATAACATTATATACTCTTTTCTTCTCCACTTTTATTTCCTGCGAAACCATACCGATACATGAGATTAGTATCGTCTCATTTTCCTGCACGTTCGAAAGTAAAAATTTTCCGTTTCTATCGGTAATTGCTCCATTATTGGTACCTTTTACCAAAACTGTTGCCCCGATTATGGCAACACCTGTTTCGTCGGTTACAGTACCGGAAATTCCAAGTGAATTAGACTGCGAAAACAAAGGCTCTGATAGACATGCTAATGTCAATATGCCCAATAGAATGAGTTTAATCGTTTTTCCCATTTTAATAGATTATAAGATGTGTTTTTTATGAATTAGTATTTAAGATTTTCTGTGTAATACGATTGTAGCTTTATAACAATCTATAGGCTAAGTGGTGTCTTTTGTATTCATGGCTTTTGTGATTTGTGTTTTTTCATTAGTAATTTGAATATAATATTTTTTTAAGATTATTCATAATACAATGTAAAATTACAATATATTAACCTTAAAAGATATGGCTTTCCTTATTATTTATATGGACAAACTTATAGTCAACTTGAATGAAAAGTAAGCTAAAAATGAATACATACTTGTTGATAAATGAAAATTTGTAATCCCTGATTCATGCTTTTTGCTATGTACAGTTTTATTGTATTGCTTTAATAATCAGGCATGCACCACCTCCGGAAGCAAGTTTTACATGTACAAAATCTTTTGATTTGAGTGTTTTGATCTCGGCTTTCAATACTTCCCTGTTTGAGAGATAATGAGCATTATCTCCATCCTGAATGATGTTTACTTCATATTTCCCGAATTTAAGAAAATTTAAAGGTATATCCAGTTCGCGTGCCGATTCGTTGGTTGCAGCGCCAACAAGCCAAACTCCATCGGCTGCCTGACGAGTTATAACAATATATTCACCAATCTTGCCCGACAGTGTTTTACTCTCCCTCCATGGCATTTTTTGTGCAGAGATAAATTTCAGCAAATCGGGATATTTGCGGTAATACTCCGGAATATCGGGAATAATAGTTGCTCCTGAAAAAACAATCAGCGTGCGTGCGGCTTCCGAAACCAGCGTTGAAGGAACTGGTTGATTTTCATCTGTTCGTGTAGTTTTTCCCTGACGGAGGTCGAACATGCCATTACACATATCAATCGGCCCCGCAACCATGTTCACGAATACCGAGGTAACAAAAGTTGAAGGCACGAAAACACGATGCGCATCTAGTTGCGAATGGCAGTACTCGCGGGTTACGGCATTGGGATAGGTGCGCATCTGTCCGTAAGGGTGAACCGGGCTATCATGAAAATCGCAGAGCAAATGATTCTGGGCACAAAGTTCTGTGATTTTTCGGGTCCTCACATTTTTTTCTGCTGGAGTTCCACTCATGAAACCATACTTAATACCTGCAGCTCCCCAATCGCTGTACTGTTTAAGTGTTTGTTCAAGCGGATAATTTCGGCCACCAACATCGTTAAGATACAGCCAGATTCCAACCCCTTTTGCGTTTCCATATTTAATAATTTCGTGAACCTGCGCCACTTTTCCTCCTTTGACCGGATCGGAATCTTTGCCAAACTCGGGGCCATACCAGTCAGCATCAAGTACAAGATATTTAATGTTATTTTCCGAAGCAAATTCAACCATCCGTTTCCATGAAGGCAGAGACATTTCATATTTAAAGTCATCTACTACTGCACCGTTAATACGCCAGTCCCAAACGGCTACTCCTGGCTTAACCCATGAAAAATCCATACTTTTTGGTGGAAGTGGATTTAGTAACTCCAGAATATGCGAATCAACTAAATCGCCCGGAGTTTTTCCGTACATAATGACTCTCCATGCGGTACCCGGTTTCGATGCAACCTTAAATAAAGTTTCTCCTTTTTTCGACTCCAGCGCCAAAGGGTCTCCACTCGTTAAATCGGCTTCATGAATTGCTAAGTACTTTCTGTCATCAACCTTAACAGTCATAACAGGCAAACGCTTACCGTCACTGTCTGATAATTTTTCAGGGCCAATATTAGCATTTTCTCCATTATAAAACCAGGCTGTATAATTGTTTGTAAAATTAAATTCTGTCAATTCCTGATCTGCTTTTCCGGAAGGATACTCATAACGAAAAGCAACACCATCGTTATAAGCACGGGCAACGATTTTATAAGACTTTAAATCTAACGTAAGCTCATTGAAAACATCTGCGACGGAAACTCTTTTTCCCCAAACCGGGTTCCAGACTGTTCTTACAGAACGGCGGCTGGTTTTAATCAGAACAGGGCCGTCAATTCCGGTTAATCCCAGATTCGATTTACCAATAAGTTGATTTCCATGCACGGTGAATGCATATGAAATCTCTCCCTTTGGACTAAAGTTAAACGATAATTCCAAATTTTTGTTCGGAGACACAAGTGCTACCGGAATTTTTATATTTCGGGCAACAACAGGTGAGTTAATAGTCATTATGACTAAACTAATATAAACGAGAATTTTTACTTTGTTCATAATTCGAATATTATTTTCTTACGTTCGGGGTGTTTCGTATTACCTCCAGCCGCCTCCTGAAATTCTTTACAATTTCGGAATTACCTTCAGCAACGTTCAATTTTTCTGAAATATCGTTACGGAGGTTATACAATTCATCTTTGCCATAACTTTCTTTTGGAATAAATTTCCAGTCTCCTATCCGAATAGCCAGCTTCCCCCCGTCATTTTGAATCAACACTTCATTATGCTTTGTTTTTGTTGCTTTCCCTAAAAGCACCGGCAGAGCATTTCTGCTGTCGGGTGCATCCCCCTCCTGTAGATTAACGTTCAACAATTTGGCGAATGAAGCAAAAAGATCGATGAACCCAACGGGGGCATCGCTAACAGCAGGTTTGATCCTGACTGGCCAACTAACTATAAACGGAGTTCTCGTGCCTCCCTCATACAGGGAGTTTTTGTCGTCTTTTAAAACACCGGCTGGTTCGTGTCCATTTAGATTTTCAAGACCTCCATCTTTATACCCAAACTCAAACCTGACAGCAGATCCGTTATCACTGAGAAAAACGATCAGTGTGTTTTTCCTGATTTTCATTTCTTCCAATGTTTTCAGGATTTCGCCAACAGACCAATCCAATTCCTGAATTACATCGCCGTAAACACCACACTCACTGCTTCCTTTAAACCGTGGATTCGGTATCCGGGGCTCATGAATACTATGAGTTGCGAAATACAAAAAAAATGGTTTTTGAGCATTCTGCCTGATATAATTTACTGCTTTTCCGGTAAGTACATCGGTCATATCTTCATCTTTCCACAGAGCGTTGGTTCCACCGGTCATATAGCCGATTCGACTGACACCATTAACAATGGTCTGATCATGCCCCTGTTTATATTTTAATGTCAGTAGCTCCGGATGTTCGAGTCCGGTAGGCCAATTCCCAACAGGCTTGCCATAGCTCACCTGAATCGGGTCATTGGAATCTAATCCAACCACTTTCCCATTTTCCATATATACACAAGGGGTTCTATCATTTGTTGCCGGAAAAATAAATGAATAGTCGAATCCAATATCATTTGGAGAAGGTTTTACAAGTTTATTGTAGTCCAGTTTACCATCTCCGAGACCAAGATGCCATTTCCCGACACACCCGGTGGCATAACCGGCTTGGTGCATCATTCCGGCCAATGTCAAAGATTTTTGTGAGATTGACATTGGAGCGGTTCCAGGAAGAATGGATACTTTTTTTCTCCACGCATACTGACCGGTTAACAGGGAATAGCGGGAAGGCGTGCTGGTTCCGGCTGGGGCATAACCGCTGGTAAACCGAATGCCATTTGCCGCCAAACGGTCAATATTCGGAGTTTCCAATTTAGTGCCACCGTAACAAACCAGGTCACCATACCCCAAATCATCAGCAAGTATCACAATGATATTTGGTTTTTCCTGCTTAACATTTTTTGCTTCAATTTTCAGAAAAGGTGAAGCGAGCAGAAAAAAAGATAGAAAACTTTTTATTATCGAAGTATTCATAATTCAATTATTTAATCACTAATACAAATGACCAGGCGCTTAAAATGTAAATAATCATCTATATACGTGTGTCATGTGCAAAGAATAAACAGGTTGAAAAACCTATTAAAATTGAAACATCATAGATTGAAAACAATTTGGATAAATAACTTTCAGCTTGTTAATTCTTTGGAACAATTCGAATAGCCTGACCTCCGGATGCATTCAAATTGAATTTTAAGATTGTTTCCGAAGTTACTGTCATTTTCCGGATTTGAACATGAGTTCGTGTTTTGATAGTTGGATTATCGGAATAGATAGTAGCATCATATTTTCGTCCCTTTTCAAGAAAATTAAGTGATAAATCTACTTCTCGAGCTTCAGTATTTGTAACCGTTCCAACAAACCAATCGTTGCCGCTGCGGCGAGCAATGGTAGCAAACTGACCTATTTCGTCATGAATAACTTTGGTATCGTCCCATACAACAGGAACTTTATCGAAGAACTCAAGTTCAGGCTCATCCTGAATATCAGAGGGTTTGTCGTACCAATACATAAATTGCAGCGGGCTGTAAAAAATAACAGCAAGTGCCAGCTGATGCCCTGAGGTAGTTTTCATATACCGGGCTAAGTTGGGTTTAATGCCATTTTGATGATAATAACAAATGGTATGATCAGCAGCGCCAGCCACAAAGCGGGTAAAAGGAAGTACGGTGCTATTGGTTGCTTCTGGCATCTCTTCATTTCCCCGAACACCTTCCTGTGTTAACAGATTCGGATAGGTTCGGCTAAATCCGGTAGGACGGTATTCGTCGTGTATATCAACCATCAGGTTGTATTTAGCGCATTTTTTCACTGCTTCGTGCATCCAGGTAGTCCAATGCTGCGAACCCACATGTACAAACCCGAATTTAATACCTTTCACTCCCCATTCTTTGTATAGCGGCAGTATTTCGTCGAGTTGTTTGTACAATGCACGCTGATTGACATACAAAAACACACCAATTCCTTTTTCGCCGGCATAACGGATGACTTCTTTTATATCCAAATCGTTAACAGGATTGCGTCGTGGATCAACATTCACTTTGGAGGCATCAGACCCGACTATATATTCGTAGCCATACCAGCCGGCATCAAAATGGATATATTGAAGATTACGTTTTACAGCAAAATCAACCAATTCTTTTGCTCCTTTTGTTGAAAGTGATATTTCTCTTATGACTTTCCCGGGCTTAATCCAATCGGTATTTGCGATGGCACAGGGAGGATTCAGGTTCAAAATCAAATCGTTATTTTCTAGCAATTGTCCCGGACGATCGGCAACCATTACTACCCGCCATGGCGTGGCAAAAGGTGTAGTTAAATCAACCCGGCTATACATGGAGCAAGCTATAGTATTTTGTTTTAGTGGATTTAAAGTAAACTTTGTTCTTGCATAGTTAACCATTTCGGCCTCAGCAAGACAAGCATATCCGCCATCGGGAAGCTGCAAAACCAACGGACGTTCGCCTTCGCTTGGCCAGTTATTTAAAGGAAGCAACCTGTATTCAGCCTGAGCCTTTGAAGCAAACCAGGCTTTTGTTCCTTCGGCTACAGTAAAATCGGTTAATTCTTTACCTATGCTAATGTCCATTCCTCCTTCACGAAATTCAGGAAAGAAATACCGAAAAGCAATGCCTGTGTTGTATGCCCGCACCTGTATCTGCATTCTACGTCTCTCATTGTTTTCTTTCAATAAATCGATGGTAATTGCTTGATAATGATCGTGTATCAGGCTTCGTTCTCCATAAACCGGTTTCCAAACAGTATCTTGTTTCGATTCGGTAATACTGGTTAAAACAAATCCTTTTTCCCAACCTTCCACTCCAAGCGCTGATGGAAATATCACCGTTTTTCCTTCATTTGAAATCGAATAACCTGGCGTGCCATCCGACGAAAGGGTGAAGATGAAATGTAACTTTCCATCGGGAGAAGTCAAATCCTTCGATTGTTGGGCCGACATATTCAATGTGAAGGCAAATAAACTGATAGCAATTATAATTACTTTATTCATGGTTGTTTTGATATTTTTTAATAGCGATTTTTTATACTAGTGTATTATTTTAAAAGGATTCCATCGAGCAGTATTTTCCCAACGTACCAATTATTTTCCTTATAATCATCCGGATTTTTCATTTGCTCATTTCTTTTTTTCAGTATTCCGGCTTTATCAAAAGGTTCACATAGTGTTTTGAATACCACCTTATGCTTTTTATTCTTTAGATTATCAATCAAAAAGTAGTTCATCCTTTTGTAGGTACAGTATGCATCAAACCTGAAAATTGTGTCTCTCACTACACCGTCAATTTCAACAACAACCCGTCCTGCATCAGGCCCCATTACATCATATATTCCAATTGCCCTGCCTTTAAATCGGAGTGTCAGGGTTTCTCCTGATTGCTTTGCTTTTCCGATTACGTTCAGATATCTTCCAAATCCGGCAAGGCCAGGTTGATCTTTAATATTCTGAATTTCCCAGTTTTGGCTTAATTGTGCATTCTTAAGATCCAGCATTTGTGTTTTTGCAAAATAATCGGGTGCTATTGGCTTGTTAAGCTTGTGTTTTAATGGTTTTGTTGGAGCATCCGGAATCATTGACACAAAAGACCTTTTCAGTATCTGTTGGTAAATGACATGTCCTGTTTCGGGATAGGGATGAATCCCATCGGGACTAAACACTTTCACTCCGTCTATTTCTTTCGGTTTTCCGGCCATAATCAGATTTTTAGCTGTAACCTGATTTGCCACTTCAAATCCAAAATTGATGGATGGTATGCCGTAATAATCAGCCACTTTTTCCATATTTATCGCTGAATTTGGCAAAATGCCTTTCTGCTCAGTTTCCAAATAATCTGCCTTGATGGTATAGACGAAGCATATATCTGTATAAGGGTTCTGTTGAAGGGTTTGTCTGACAATTCCTTCCATCGAACGTATAATTTTTTGGGATGGTGTATTGCCGTCGTTTACCGCAAATTCAACAAAAACCAGGTCGGGCTTGAAATTAAGTACGTGATCGCGTAACCTGAATACTCCAAAATCGGAACCCGTTCCGCCGATTGCAGCATTAATTTCAGTAAATTTAGCTTGTGGGAAACGCTGTTTAAACCAATTGAGCGAAGAAACCCGCCATCCATTCTGAGCAGTAATGCTTCCACCCAAATAAGCAACTTTTATCGAATCGCCATTCATTGCTTTTGAAAAGAAGTTGGGCAGATTTTCCCGAATTTTCAATTCCTGACTTTCATTTTTGTAGGAATTGATTTTTTGTTTACCAAAAACCACAAAGGAATTTAATATGAATAAACTTAATATTAGTATGACATTTCTTGTCTTCATCTGATAGTTGTAAATGGATTATTACTTATTATTAAACAACAGTTCCTGGAATAGTCTAGCAGTTGGATTATACTGAATACGATCAATAAGTTGTACAGCACAAATGCGGAAAACACCTTTCCCGTGTTTCAACTCTGCCGCTGCCATTACTGTGCCTTTGTCTGCAATCCAGTTGGAGGCGCCGCTCGATAAAATGGGCGACCATTCCGGCGCTGAAATCGTATATGCCAAAATTGGTTCAATAAACCCTTTTTGTCCATTATACCATAAATTGAAATCAAAAGGCTTAAAATTCTTCATCATGGGATGACCTGTCGTGGGTGATACAAAATAATAATCGCCCATGGTGGTTTTTTCAACCGAAACGGTTGTCTCTGAAATTTCGTACTGCTGAGCAGGAAGTTCGAGAAACACTACTATTTTACCGTTATTTACCAAATTATTGATCTTTTTCTCAGCCTGCTTATATTTTGCAAAATCATCAACCAAAATAATATTGGCACTTTCTATATCGTTTGTTCTCGGATATCCTGCCTGTAACGTAAGTTTTGCAGCTTTACCATTAGTATCACCAAGTATATAGACTTTGTTATTTGAAGGATTTGTTCTTGGGAATACTTCAAATGTTAATTCATTTTGTCCAACATTTACTCCCTTCTCATTCATCAGGGCAATGCGTAAAGTGTAAGCAGTTCGGGATGCCACATTAGGAGTTTTAAATTTTATAAATCCCTGAAATTGAGAACTGTTCAGCGGAATATTGGCAGCAACCTGATTTGCAAAAACAATTTTTCCACCTTTTTCAATCTGATAATGTACCTTATAGTTTGCAGGAACAGTATTCAGATCGTTGCTTATCCATGCCTCAATAGCTGTTTCTTCACCCGAAAAGAATTGAGAACGGTCGCTACGAAGTGATACTAACAGTGGTTCCAAAGCGTTTCTATATGCAAAATATGCTTTTTTTGGCTGACGGTCCACATCCATGATGGTTTTCATCCATCCGGCCGGCCAGGCGTCAATAAAAAGGTGAACGGCAAACGACACCATTCGCGTATCGCGACGGAAGGTTTCTGCAACAAACTTCACTGCCCAGGCCTGATAATCCTGACTGGCTTCAATCCAGTCGTTCAGCGAGTGCTGGGTATTGTACCACATGTAGTGAAATCGATGGGTTTGCGACAGGGAAATACGGTTCGCGTTCCAGTTTTTATCGTCTTCCTTGTTTTGAGGCAGCCAGCTTTTAGGATAATATTTCTGCATCACGTTGAGCGGATCGAGACCTTCGGCGCCAAATTCGCCACAACCGTAATTCCAGCCCGGTTTTACCAGTTGCCAGTATCCTTTGTACATTTTTCCCAGACCCAAACCGTGCCCGTTGTACCAGGTGTTGTAGCAATGGTTATCGGGCAGCCCAGGCGATGGCGGATCGTAATCACCGTCTCCGGCTTTGATCACCCTGTCAGGATTTGCAAGCAACACTACCTGATCGAGCGCTTTAAACAAGTGGTAAAATTCAGAGGCATCGTTTAAGCAACGCTGCGGATGACCTTCTGCATTGGGAAAGCGTTCGTTGATGTAGGTCACCATGATGGTTGAAGGATGCTTGCGTACCAACCGTTCCATTTCCTCAGCCTGACGAATGGCTT
>Ga0316605_10001071_pt1 | contig 16425 bp, 12 predicted proteins | sample OWC_soil_day20_n_FD_207666 | JGI IMG/M metagenome (GOLD analysis project Ga0316605, IMG submission 207666) | Wetland soil microbial communities from Old Woman Creek delta, Ohio, United States - OWC_soil_day20_noCT | ecosystem: Environmental > Terrestrial > Soil > Wetlands | place: USA: Ohio... | reverse complement strand
GACGTGCACTCATGATGTTTTCCTCCATTTAGATGGATTATATTCCAAGCTCTCTAAGCCAGCTCTGAATTATTTCTGACCAAGTATAATGGGCTTCAACAAACTGCCGCCCTTTTCTGCCCATCTCACGGCGGTTTGGATTCTTCTTTAGCTCGAGGATCGTTCGCGCTAGCTCTTCGCTGTTCTCCGGAGCAACAACTACGCCGCCCCCCGAAGAAAGAACGAGTTCGGCTGCTTCTCCTTCCCCGGAATAGATCACTGGAACTGCGGAACCGAGGGCAGGAAACATTTTAGAAGGCCTAGCTCCTTCAAAAAGTTTATTCTTTTTCAAAGGAACAATACTGGCAGAAGATAAGGAAAAGTATCTAGGCATTTCCTGGACTGGTTGAAAGTCGACAAAGATTACATTTGCTAATGCTTTTTCCTTGACAAGCGTTTCAAGCATTGGCTTCTCCGTACCATCGCCCACAAATAAGAATCGGATATCCGTCTTATCCTTGAGTAACTCTGCCGTCTGGATAACGGATTCGAGACCTTGTGCATAACCCATAGTTCCGGCGTAAATTAGAACGAAATCTTCCTCTTTGATTCCTAACTTGAGGGCCATTTCTGCGTCACGGTCACGCGGAGAAAAAAGTTCAAGATTAACTCCATTCGGTAAAAAGGTCACTTTTTCCTTAGGTACACCGCGCTGCAATAACGAGTCACGGATACCTTCTGTTTGTGTCGATATTTTCCACGATTTGCGATAAAGTAGCTTCTCTAAGCCCTCTGCCGCACTTATCATCCATCGACTGTTTACAAGTCCCAACGCTACGGCTGATTCTGGCCAGAGATCCGAAATGTTCATAATAATACGGGTGCGGGTTAACCACCCATAAATCAAGGCCGTGATGCCAAGAAAAAGCGGAGGAGATTCAAAAAATAAAATATCTTGTTTTCCTGCCTTACTTAATCCCCAAAAGGAAGAAAAGACAAAGGAGAAATAATTAAGTAATCGTTTCCAAAACCGGCCCCGCTGCACGGGGTATATCCAGGTCCGCCAAACTGGAATTCCCTCCACCTGATCCTTCATCCGCCAATGCCCGCGATAGTTTGGTGGTATTACACCGCTCGGATGATTAGGAAAGGCAGTGACAACGGTGACCTGATGTCCGTGATGCTGCAGGCCTTTAGCGACTTCTTTAAGCCGGACCTGGGCAGCTCCAGACTCGGGTGGGAAGTATTGTGTCAGCATTAAAATGCGCAATCAAACCGCCGCTCCTTCAAATCTACTATATACATACAACCTTTATTACAAATTAATGAATGAGATAACTTTCTTCAAATAAAGCACATGTTAATTAAAAAACTATAAAACCCAAAAGTCAACTTATTTTAGACTCTATTATAAAATTGATCTTTAACTTAGGTACGTTTTAAGAATTTCTTAATCGTTTCACCATGTTTGGCATAAACTGTTCGACCGACACGGGCTGCAAGAGTGCGGTTTCGGTAAGCATAGAGATAATTTCGCTCCGTACTCCCAAAACTCTTTTTAAACTTGGCGATACTAGGGATATTTGCCCCAACCATATCATAAAGCTGGATCCCCATAGTTTGGGCGCGTTTTAAGTACTCCCACTGAATGAGATTGTTGGGTACGACTTTATTGTACTCTCGATCAGAAACTCCGTCCAGGTAATATCCTACATTCCTGTCCCGGGGGAAGATTCCGCCGGCGATGGTTTTCCCTTCATATTGGGCTAGTAGGACGACCAGATCTCCACTTGGATGAAGGTTCTGCCAAAGTGAGGTAAAATATTCCTTGCTAAAGGGAGGTTCCTTCTCCTGACGTTTGTAAACCCCACATGAGAGTTCAAAATACGGGTCCAGCCATTCCTCAAGGGCCTGGGGCTCAACTACTATTACCCCAGATTTCTCTGCTTTACGAACGGCATTTCGGCAACGAACTTCAAGTCCTGACCAGAGAGCCTCTTCTTCTTTGGGAATCGGTAAATCTAAAGTCATAAGTTCCTCGACAACATACCCATTTTGCTCAAGAACCTCTTTTCCCATGACTTCGGGCAGACCAAGTTCCAGATAATCTAGATGTTTTTCTGCACTATACATCTCAAGAGCTGCTAAAAACTCGTCTAAGGGGACTGACCCCAACGGACCGCTGTGAGGAGTCGCAGCGCCGGACAGAGGACTTCCTGCTAATTTTAGAAGACTCATCTTCCGTTCTACCAAAGGAAGCAGACCCTTTAAAACTCCTTCATCGTTAAATAAACCTAGACGGTCAACACGGACTCCAAATCCTACTTCTATAATATCTTGCCATTCCCAGCGGTGAAAGAGAGAACCGGAAGGCATCTCCTTTTGGAAGCCTTGCCAGGCTTCGCGCTCAATGGACTTTAGCTTTAAACCCATGCCTCTTTTCACTCCCTTTTTTAACTTTCGAGAATCCCATTACTAACTAACAAGCGAACCATGCTTCCCATACTAATCCAGATTATCGGATCTTCAAAGAAACGTGCTTCCGCTTGAGAGCTGATGAATACTGCCGAAATCCATAAGAAATACCCTACCCCAGGAATGTATCGTTCCAGTCCGCTTTGGTCCGGACCGAGCTTGCGTAAACCTCGAAGCACCCGTAATAAGGCTATCCAAACCCATGCTAGTGCAGCCAGTCCCATTACACCCAGTTCTGCAGCAATCGTCAAAATAGTTGTATGCGAGAGAGTTGCCCCTTCGGCATCCGGAATTGCGGTCTTAAACCGGAAGTATTGGGTTAAAAACATCTCCTGAAATCCACCCAACCCCCCCCCGAAAATCGGGTGATCCGTAAACATCGCCCAGGCGGCTTTCCATAAGTACTGCCGCTGAGCATCCAACGCCCCAAACCCTTCGCGGAAAGTCAGGAGACGCTGCCAGATGGTCGGTCGCATAGCTATAATAACTACCCCAATCAACCCTAAGAGCCCAATCGGTTGGATCATCTGTTTACGCGGAATAAGTATGACCATTAAAGCTAAAACAATTACTAAGGTTAGAATCCCACTGCGAGATAAAGTTATAGCCAACGCTCCCATTAATCCTAGAAGTGAGCCAATATACGCGACACGTTTCCAAGCTTCTGTGTTCAGATATTGAAGAATTAGATTAGCTACAATGGCTAAAATGAGGTAGCGCGCAAAAATATTCGGATCGACAAAGGTCGCATTCACTCGAGCGATCATTCCCTCGGCCAAATATCCACGCCATATAAAATGACGTGTCACTCCTTCATACAGCGCGAGGGGGACGAGCGCAATCCCAACCCAATGTACGACCTGAAAAGGCAGCAAGGTATGTTTCTTCTCTGTAAGAAGGCAAATACTGAGATAAAGCATAAATAGGGTTAGTAGCCGGACGATTTCAACCGCAGTTTTACCACGGCCTACGGAATACAAAATGCTGAAAGCTCCGACCGCTATATAAATCATGAGTGCCCGTGTCAGAAAGTGAGTTAGAATAACTTTTAGTTCTTGACGTTTCTCTGGTTCAATCCATAGACGCCAAAGGGCTGCTCCGATGGTCCCGACAGTGATGAGACGAGCCAGACTACCTAACTGAGAACCGAATAATCCCAACGGAGGGAACCAAGTGATGGAAATCTCTAAGGCAACCGCACCCGCCAACAAGGAGATGAGAATGCTTGGCTTTTTCAAGCCGCAATAAAAGACTATACTAACGCTGAGAAGGAAAAAAATCCACTTTAAAAGGGTAACATCCATGTTATTCCTCCCCTTCCACGTCTAGTGTAACCAAGGCCTGGGCTGGAAAGTCAAGATAACCCTCTCCCACTTCGTAGGGTACGGACGCTGCTCGAACCTTTTTCGGGTCAAGATGCAGGCGAATCCGAACGGGAGGAAGCTGCTTCGATTTCTGCTCCTGGTTTGGAAGTGTACAGGTAATTTGCCAGTGCGAACCTTCAATAGAAAGACTAACCTCGCACTTGCGCCTCAGGGAAAACCACTGGAGAACCTCTCTTGGTATCGCAATCCAAGCGCCATCCTCCCTGCCCTGAAGAATCAGGCGCTCATACACTTCTCCCCAAAAACGCGGAGCTGTAAAGCTTTGATTATGCCACAACAAACTCACCGCGCCGCCAAAGCGCTTAGCCCAATCGAGAATAGGTTTTGCCATTATGAAGGCGTCATCTCTGTTTAAGTCGAGATGTTCCTCTCCCAGAAGGGCGCCGTCTTGGATATGAAGGGGAAGTTCCCAGAGACTTTGACAATTTAGAGGATGATAAGGTTGAAGGGTCCCCGCTCGGAAGCCGACAACTTCATTATAACCAAAGGTTGAGTCGTACTTAAACCCGCCTTCTTCCAAACTTTGAAAGGACTCTGGGGACTTAAAATACAGCCAGTGCATGCGCACCCCAAGTTCATCCTGCCCGGTCAGATTGGCTACTCGACTATATTCTGTTCGAGCAGCTGGAGCATCATGCCAAGCATCTATTCCATGAACCCCTGCTTCCCATCCGCCCTTTTCTAAGTTGTTGAGCATCTCTTTATAGTTCAAGACATCATAGAACGATGCCCTATTCGTCGGTGCGCTTACTTTTTCCTTACCTTTACCTAGGTCTTTATCCTCATCTTTGTCCCTATCTTTCCTTAAAGTTTCCGGGAGAATACCTGCTTTTTCTGGAAAAGGCATAAAGTAAAGACTCGAGCGCACTCCCAGCCGTTTTTCAAGCGCTAAAAGAGCTGGGAGGGCCCGCTTCCAGACATCTTGCCCAAGCCCAACTTTAGCAGCCCATGTTCTCCCTATTTCCCAAAGGGATCGGTAAAATTCTGAAGTTCTGACCTTTCCCGCTCGCCATTGTTTCCAGTTCAACACTGAGCTTCGGTAACAATACCCCAAAAACGTTCGGGCGATAGGCATTTCCTTAAGGCTTAGGATGTCAATATCATGAGTTAGAGTCATAGCATAGGAAAATCCCCATGGGATGGGCGGAAGTTCTATATAATATCTTAGCTCCTGACGAAGAACTGTACGAATTTCTTCAATCATCAGATCTAGGGTGGGCTCGCTGACCAGCTTTTCCGCATATTCTCGCCCTTTCATAAGTAAGCGAGTCGCCTCTTGACCGAGATTAAAGGAAAAGGTTTTAAGTCTAAGGCCGGAATTTTCCCCAGTGACGGGTCCACACACCAAGATCAGGGGTTTTGGCTGATTTTGTCCCGGAAAGCTCGAGATCAGTGAATCCAAGTGGGTAAGAGAGATACCATCCACTATGATAGCTTCGCAATTAGATAACCTTTGGTAGTCAGCCTTTTCTACAGCTATAGAGTCGTCAGCAAAAGTGCCCCCATAAGAAATCCCTAAGAGACTGGCGATCTCTCGGTAAACCATCCTAAGGGATTCTGAGACATAAAACCCTACTTGTCCAGTGTTTGATCCACGAATGGTGCCGTTTGCTTCGCTCACGAAGCTCAACCCCTTTTCTCCATCTGTGCCACAATTTCTTCACTCGCTTGACCATTTCCATAAAGATTTTTCAGATAAGGTGGTAGAGATCCGTTGCGGTAATTCCTAACCGCGGCAACGATATCCTCGGTCTTGGCTCCCGTGAGTGTGTTCCAACCAGTATGTACGGTTTCTACCCACTCGGTTTCATCCCTTAGCGTTACGCACGGAACCTGCCACAGATAAGCTTCTTTCTGCACGCCGCCTGAGTCTGTCAGTATCAATTCCGCCTCTTTTTCTAAAAGTATCATTTCCAAATAGCCCACAGGCTCAATCACTTCCACATTTCCTGGAATTGTGAGGTGGTGATCTTGGAGGAGTTTTTTGGTTCGGGGATGAAGGGGCAGCACTATGTGTCCATCAATTTGAGCAAAAGCGTTAATGATCCCTTCCAAACGGCTAGGGTCATCGGTATTTTCTGCTCTGTGAACGGTGGCCAAGAGATAGGATTTCTTGGGATATCGAAGGTTTTCTAGCAGACTTCGTTCTTCCGCACGCCGAGCATGATAGTAAAGGGCATCGGCCATCACATCCCCTGTCCTTACAACCCCTTTAGTAAGTCCCTCTAAACTGAGGTTTTTCACAGCCTGATCCGTCGGACAAAACATGAGGGTTGACATATGGTCCGTCAATACACGGTTGACTTCTTCTGGCATCTGTCGGTTATAACTTCGTAGCCCGGCTTCAACATGAGCGATAGGAATATGGAGCTTAGACGCAGCTAATGACCCAGCTAAGGTAGAGTTCGTGTCTCCATAAACAAGAACCCAGTCCGGCTTTTCCTTGAGGAGCACGTCTTCAACGCCTGTTAACATTTCGCCGGTTTGGGCGCCATGCTGCTTGGAACCAACCCCTAAAAAGTAGTCGGGTTTAGGGATCCCTAATTCCTCGAAAAACACATCCGACATCTGATAATCGTAATGCTGACCGGTATGTACAATCTTTTCTTCATGTTTTTTCCGCAAAGCCTCTGATAGTGGTGCGGCTTTTATAAATTGTGGTCTTGCACCCAGTACGGTAATTATTTTCATGCTTCTTACTCCTTTTAGCCAATTCTGGATTTTATCCGACTTGTGATCTGGCGGAGAATATATCCTCCAATGCGTTGGAAATCTTTATCTAAGCCGATTAGAATTATCAAGTATAGAATTCCTGCGATGGACGCTGAGGTTAGCGGATGAAGAAAACGTAGTAAGTAAGCCGTTAGGCCCATGGCTAGTGAGGCCAAGATAATGACAGGCAGTTGACGCCAAGTATGAATTTTATAAACGTAGCGCCGTACAATCCAGTAGAACGCAACATACACGTATAATTCAGTGATGAGGGTTGCCACACTCGCCCCGTAAATTCCATACCTGGGGATGGCATATAAATTTATACCGATATTCAAAAGAGCGGCACTCCCCTGTATCTTAGCACGGGTCCATTGCCGATCTGTCGTTGTCAACACATCTCCTAGGGAGAAACTTAAACATTCAAGAGCAAAAAACCAACTCAATAGCATTAATATGGTTACGGACTCTGGAAAGCGACCGTTGTATAACCATGTCAACAGTGGATCGGCCAAAACAAAGATCAAAACACTGCCTGGTATCCCGACTGCACTCAGAACCTTAAAGATCTTTTCAATTGTGCCCCGATGTTTCTCCTTACTTTCCACACTGAGCTGGAATAAAATCGGGTAAAGCACACTGGTTAGAATCCCTGGTATAAATAGGAGAACAGCAATTAATCGATAAGCTGCCGAATAGATCCCGACTTCTATGGTGGGACGCATTAAAGAAAGCATGAACATGTCAATTTGAAAGTAGACAAATAAAAAGATAACTGCAATTCCGTAAGGCAGCCCACGCTTGATCATCCCCACAAGACGGGAAAGATCAACTTCTAGGCGCAGGTGGTGCCGTAATTGGGCATACAAAAAGATCGAAATTAGAACAGCTGTCATGAGTTGGGTAGCGGTAATCATCACAACACTACCCTTAGTTACCACAACTAAGATAGTCAAGGCACCAATCAAAAACGTCGACAGGAACTGATACATAGCTGCTAAGTACATTTGTTGTTTAGCCTGAAAATAGTTATAAACGGTTGCATGTAAGGCATTCAACCCACTCGCCAGACCAAGGACAATAACCATGCTGCGAATCGACTGGTTATAACCCGCAGGAAACATTAAGACTAGCATAAGCGCATAGATGGCCAAGGAAGTAAACGCCTTAAATAAGAGGGTATTTCCCAGATAAAGTGGTAAAACCCGTTCATCTCGAGAACCCTCTTGAACCATATAGTTACTTAAGCCAAAATCTGCGAAGAGGATAAAGGTACTGACAAAAGCAAGGGCAGAGCTGTATTCTCCAAACGTTTCAGGTCCTAGGTAACGAGTAACTGCGATTCCCACAACTGCTGCAATCGCTTTGGAGAGCACACTGGCCACGCTTAACGCAGCAGCATTCTTTAGGACTAAACGAAGTTCCAATAGAGTTCTCCCTTCTATTGATTAATGATCTCCTCATAGAGCTCAAGAGTTTTCTGAGCATTATATTCCCATGTAAATTGACGGGTGACCAAGTCTTTACCCCGCATGCCCATAGCCCTCGCTTGTTCCGGATTTGCAAAGAGTTCCCTGATCCCCTCAGTGATAGCCAAAACGTCTTTAGGAGGAACAGCCTTACCGACGTCCTCTTGGGCAAGAATCTCTGAGATTCCTTCTCCCAGCGTGCCAATAATCGGCTTACTGTGGGCCATGGCTTCTAAGTAAACGACCCCAAAGGCTTCCTTCCAACTTGGTAAGATAAAAACTTCACACTCAGCCATTTCTTTCATCGCTTGTCGATGAGGCAAGCTTCCCAGGAATACGACATGACCGCCTAATTCCAGTTCCCTGCTAAGTGATTCTAACTTAACACGTTCAGAACCATCTCCCACAATTCGGTATTCCAAATTAGGGAATTCGCGAATCAGTGCCGGTAAAGCCTTTAAGACGATGGCATGTCCTTTATCAGGACGTAGAAATCCAACAGTTAAAAGGCGTCGTCGGGCTGTCTTTGCTTCCTGAACCCGATGAGGTCTCTGTTGTACCACATCGTTAAGTTCCACACCATTATATATAACCCTATATTTCTCAAGTTCATCTGCCCAAGTTTCCAGTCCGTACTGTTGTTTAAGTTTCTCGCTTACCAAGATAACTCTTGAAGCATCTTTAAGCGTGGTTCGAACACTCTCTGCACAGGTACGACTGCGATTCAACGTATAGGCAAAATCCTGGCCATGAATCGTGACTACCACGGGAATATTATACTTTCGGCCAAATTTTAAGGCGGCAGCTCCATCTGGATGTGCAACATGGGCGTGGATAATATCTACCCCGCGTGAAATTTGTTCTGTAAAAACTCGTTCTATTCCCCAAGCATAGGTTTCTGGATAGTATTCAAAGAAGAGAGACCGTGGAAATTCGAGAACTCTGGGATGATAGACCGGAAACCCATCCGGTTGCTCTGTGTAAGGAACTGAAGGGTATCCGCCCCATTTTCCTCTTCCGGCCATGATACCCGGTACCCAAGGTACTGGGGCTACAACGTTCACATCTACCCCCAGGCGCACTAAAGCTTGAGCCTGCTGCCGGACAAAAATTCCACCTAATGGGCTAACAGTATTGGGGTACATATGTGAGAGTATTAAAACACGCATCTTACCGATCCTTCTTTACCAGGATTCGCTCATAGAGCGCAATGAGTTTGCTTTGTTCTTTTTCCCAAGTATACTCTCGGTGAAAAGCATCCCACCCATTTTGTCCGTAGCTTAAGGCTCTTTTTGGGTCCTCTAAAAGGGAACAAATATCGCGGGACAGGCTTTCCGGATCTCCGGGTTCGGTAAGCAGACCGCACTGGTTCTTATTAATGATCTCTTCGATATAGCCAAAACACGAGCCAATCACAGGAAGCCCCGCTGCCATGTATTCTAAAAGTTTTACCGGAATCGCCTTTTGATAGTTCAGGGTCGGAAGCAAAGGAACAAGGGCAATCGAACTCTGAGCCAAGATTTCTGGCACCTGCTCATAAGGAACCTTCCCCCTTAGACGAACATTCCCTCGTTTCAACCATGGGGCCAGATCTGAAAATTCCGGACCTAAATCCGCTGTATCCACCGGACCTACAAGTTCGCAAACTGCTTCAGGATATTTATCCCGGACCAAGGGCATAGCCCGCAGGATGACTTCAAGTCCACGCTCCCGGGTAATCCCACCTAAATATAAAATGACCGGTGGTTTGATGTTTTCCGGGCGCGGGAATTCGAACTGACGTTTAAGTGGATAGTTATGGAGAATTTCCCCTTCCGGGTTTTTCCGCTGAAAAAGCTCAGCCATATGGCTATTGACCGTAATGATGCCGGCAAAAGATTGTGCTGACCATTTTTCTAACCGGTCCACCGTCCGCCCAACAAACTTCCGCAAAGGCTTTGGTATCCAATAGCGTGTAAGAAGACTGTCCCCATAATACTCATGGACATCATAAATAACCGGTTTGTGGTGCCTGCGACTTAATAGCAAGCCCACAGGCACCAAATCCGGATCATGGAAGTGATAAATGTCTGCATTTTCCTGAAGTGCTGCCTTGTAGAGAGATTTTAGACGCCAAATCCGGTCCATCCGAGAGGAAAGCGGGGCCACAGCATGAATTTTAATGCCTTCCTTTTGTTCAGATTTCTGATGAGGCGCCACGATAACCACTTCATAACCTGATTCCGCTAAGCTTTTGGCCTCTTTATGAAAAATGCGCTCGTCAAAGGGTGAATGTGCAGTCGTTAAGATACAGGCTTTCAATCGCTTTCCCCTTCTGTTCTATAAATTAAGCCCATGTAAAGAGCTATTAGGGTCATTAACTGAAGATTATAGAAAGCACCAGCCGTGATGTTATAGACGATTATCGCCAGTGTTGCAGCCACAAAAGCAATAGAAAACAACGTTTTATCTTCTCTGATTCCTGGTTCGGAGGCATAGGAATGAAAAAATCGAATCCTCCTCAGCGCTGCTTTTACTGGCCGAATGAATAGCCAAAGATAAAAAGCCAATCCTATAACGCCATAACGCCTGGTCACTAAGGCATATTCATTATCTACGAGAGTGGTCATAGTATCTTTGGCTGTTCCCCAACCCAGAATGGGAGATTGTTGAATAAATTCAAAGGCACTCCCCATTCTCATGAAGTGTCCCTGGGCAGAAGTACTCTTTTCCAAGTCTGTCGCCTCGTTCATTCGAGACACAAAGTCCCGTGGCGAGGTGAAAAACAAGGTCAGAGTTAAAAGGAATAAAACTCCTATTTTCAAGATAACACGTTTTTTCCAGTAGACTTTAAAAAATGCCCAAACACTTAAGAAGGTTAATACTGTAGCCGTTGCTAAAAGTGCTGTTCGCGAAATAGTCATAAAGGTTTGTTTTAAGGTTAGACCTATCATAATAAAAAGAATCACTGCTTGCAAACGATCGTTGTTCCGGAAATAAAACCAGGTTACAAACAAAGTCATCATCATAACAGATACAATGCCCATGACATTTGGATTATCAAAGGTCCCTAAAACACGCGGTGGATTAGCATTCACGAGGTTATCCAGATGAGATTGGGCAAAAAATGGAGTTAACCAGGCGTTAACGTTTGCCAGGTTCAGGAATTGCCCCCACGAAAGCAGCAAAATAAACCCTAACCCTACCAGAAATGTATTTCGTAACACATTGAATTCACCTTGCCGTAAATTCAGAGATAAAGCCAAGGTAATCGCCAAATAATATTTAGCTAGTGTAACCCCTTCCATGACATCCCTAACCCCAACGGATCCGGCCAGGAAAATCACGGCAAAGAGATTCGAGATTATAATAGACGCTAGCAAAAGCAAGAATACCTTGGTTACCGCCCTCATGCCGCGCCTCTCACCCTCATTATATGACTCTAGGGCATAGCTTGGGTAAGTACGGAAACGGCGTGTTAACCACAGGAGTAGGTTGATTCCGAAGGCTCCAAAAATGAGCGCGTCATCTAAGCGAACACGTGGTAAACTCTTATGGATTTCTAGCGAGGGCAAGAGCATAGCCGATAACAAAATACCGCAAATGAGTAGCAGCTTATTTTGGTTAGTATTAGTAATCCCTGTATTCCAGAGCAATTTTTCCACTCCTGTCTGTCCGCCTAACCTTTAATTATGGCCGCGACTTCATGTTGTTGTTCGAGGCTTAATTCAGGGTAACACGGTATAGCGAGAGCTTGTTCACAAGCCTTTTCTGCTACAGGGAAATCTCCCATTTTGTAGCCAAGAGTACGAAAGGCCCTTTGTAAGTGAAGGGGAACAGGATAATAGATGGCATTAGCCACACCGCCGGCTTTTAGACGTTCCATAAGAGTACTTCGTTCTTCCGTTCGAAATACATATAAGTGATAGATGGGGGTTGCTAAAGGATCACGACCTGGTAGTTGAATTTTAGTATCCGCAAGGAGTTGATCATAGACCCTGGCTTTTTCCCTGCGCCCTTCATTCCATTGGTCCAGATATCTTAGCTTGACACGCAAAATTGCTGCTTGTATTTCATCAAGACGGCTATTGTAGCCAATTTCTTCGTGGTAATACTTTGTTTGACAGCCGTGAAAACGAAGCATTCTGAGTTGGGAGGCTAGGTTTTTATCATTTGTGACAATCATCCCCGCATCTCCATAAGCCCCTAAATTTTTAGTCGGAAAGAAGCTAAAGGTTGCAGCATGTCCAAGAGAACCTGCTTTTTTACCCCGATACTCTGCACCAATCGCTTGAGCAGCATCTTCAATGACTTTCAGATCGTGGCGAGCGGCAATTTCCATAACTCGCTCAACATCCACCATTTGTCCGAAAATATGTACTGGAATAATGGCTTTTGTCTTAGGAGTTATTTTGTTCTCCAGCTGATTTAAGTCCATATTAAGTGTCAGGGGGTCAATATCCACAAATACAGGTGTCGCCCCAACCTGAGCAATCGTCTCCGCTGACGCAAAGAACGTGAAGGGGGTCGTGATCACTTCATCCCCCGGTCCGATACCGAAGGCCTTAAGTGTCAACACTAAAGCATCTGTACCATTCCCAACGGCGATAGCATCCTCCGTACCGCAGAAAGCCGCAATTTCCTTTTCTAAAGCCTTCATCTGCGGCCCCAGAATATATACTGATGAATCTAACACATCCATGATGGCCTTATCAATATCATCTTTGATCGTTAAATACTGAGCTTTAAGATCTAAAAGAGGAATACTCATCGTTAATCGATCCTTTCTCTTGCGTTCATTTTAGGTCTTTGAAAGTAAGGGGAAATTGCACGTTCACACACGTTACGTCCACTAGCTCATTGGATGCCGAAGCTATTACGCCAACCTATGGGCTGTTCTGCATGTGAACCTCGGCGTAATAATTGCTTCAACATCGGCACTCGCTTTACCGTGAACTCCACTAAAGTGTTCACTTTGCAACTGTCCCCTTAATTTCTGGTCGTCTGGGCTAGGAGCGGAGCCGGTCTCTTTTTTCCTTTGATCTTTTGCTGTGCAAGTCAAGAACCGTCCCCAAACTTGCAAACTTGCATGACTGGACTAATAAACTGACTCCCTATAGCAGCTCTTCCTCCGGAACTTCTCGAAGGTCTTTTGCTGGGAACCCTTTGATGACTCGCTTTTCAGTAGTGTCTTTGGTAACCAGTGCCCCTGCGGCTACAAAGGTCTCTGGAGCAACTTTCACGCCGGGTAAGAGGATTGCCCCTCCGCCAATACGGGCTCCCCGTTGAATGGTTGCACCCTTGATGGATTTAAAGCGTTTTTCGGTCCGGCCCATATAATTGTCATTTGTCGTGGTGACCATAGGAGCAATGAACACACGCTCCTCGATCTCCATATAGGCTGTGATATAAGAACCTGTCTGAATCTTAGTGAATTCTCCAATCTTGGTATCATTTTCAACCACTACCCCACTGCCAATAACCACGTTCTGTCCGATCGAGCATCTCTCACGAACGACCGCTCCATCCCCGATAAAAGCCTTATCGGCATAGCTTGTTCCCGCATAGAGGACAGCAGAGCACCCTATTGTAAATCCATTCCCCATTCGTAGAGCAGGTAAATCTGTTTGCGCTTTAACTGTACTCGTTGCTGAGGCCTTTGGTAAACGCCCAATCGAGGAGTTGCTACCAATAAATCCATCATCACCAAGAATAGCTTGAGGATAAATCGTGGAATGAATTCCTATGCGAGTTCGAAGGCCTATTTCGGCCCCTTCACCGATATTAACGTAGTTTCCCAGCTCACTTTCGTCCCCAACTCTAGCTCCGTCAGCCAGAACACATCCCACTCCCAAGATGACGTTTTCTCCGAGTACGACATTTTCTCCAATCACACAAAACGGCCCGATCGTAACGCTTGCCGGCACAGTTGCACTGGAGGCGATTAGACTATGAGTCATTATTTTTGCTCCTTTCAAGGGAGAGTTGCCTTACAACCGCTCCGCCCTTACGTTCGCAGACCAAACTAAAGGCAAACCTGCTTATGCAAGTGGGCGGGGTTCCGCCAAATTCGACATCCCTGTCTCAGTTGGCGCGGGATCCATCCTTGGATCCCGCCCCGCTGAAGAAAGGGCAGGTTGACCTAAGTTTGGTGAGCTGCTCACGTAAAGGGCTCACTTGCTGTAACCCAACTCTTCTGGGCTTAGATTCCAGGGCTTTCAAAAAATATGCCAGGGGTCGCCTGCCACCGTCCTTGGTTCCGACGACACTTGGCCATCCTTGGCCAGCGGACGGCTTTTCGCGTTAGTTTGGTCTACGCAGCTTACGGAGCGAACGATGTAAATCAAAATCCTTCCCTACGACTCCTCTAACGGAAACACAACGGGCTCTTTCGTCTCCTGGCACTTGTATATCGCCAAAATAATTTCCAAGGCCTTTCGCCCTTCTTCTCCTGGGATCGCCGGTACCCTGTCTTCTCGAATCGCCTGAATCATATCTGAGATTATCTCTCGATGTCCAAAGCCGTAAACGTTGGGGGGATCCCCAGCCTGGCTGGCGAAGATCTCTGCTTTCTCTTCAGCGCTGTCCGGAAATTCCCAGACTTCGACGCGGTTGACTGCGATTCCACCAACAATGACTGATCCGGTCTCCCCAAAAACATTCAGAGTCTCTTCAATGTTCGTAGGATAAATGGTAGAGGCCGCTTCAATGATTCCAATGGCACCACTTTTAAACTTAATAACAGCTGCTCCCATATCTTCCATTTCAATTTTGCGCATAAACGTCTCAGTATATCCAAAAACCGACTCAACGGGTCCAAAGGTCCACTGCAAGAGGTCAATGTTATGTATGGACTGATTCATCAGGACTCCGCCGTCTTGGAGCTTAGTCCCACGCCAAGGCGCCTGAGTATAATAGTTATCATTCCGATTCCAACGCACGGTAGCCTGTCCATGTGTTAACTTGCCAAAACGACCATCCTCTAAGGCCTTACGAAGGAGTTTAATCGAGTCATTAAAACGGTTCTGATGAATAACGCCTAATTTTACTCCTGCTTTACGGCAGGCTGCAATCATAGCATCGGCAGTTTTCAGTGTCATGGCCATTGGCTTTTCTACCAATATATGTTTTCCTGCTTCGGCAGCTGCAATTCCAATTTCAGCATGTAGGCCGCTGGAAGTTGCTATTGTAACGACATCAATGTCAGTCCTTTTCAGCATTTCCATATAATCTGTATAGGGCTCTGCTCCATATTTATCGGCAAAGGCTTGGGCTAGTTCTGGTACGATATCACATACGGCAACTAAGTCAGCCTCGGGAAGCGCAACGATGGACTCCGCATGTTTGGGGGCAATCCGCCCACATCCAATTATCGCAAACCGTATCTTGTTCTCTCCGTTCATCTTATAAAACCACACTTTCCTTTATTATTTCGAAAATTGATCCACGTTTTATCAATAACAAGAACTTATTACTTTTTATGCAAGTTCGAGAACCGTCCCCCAACTTGCATAGAGATATTGCTATCAGCTTTGTTATACAGGTTTAAGGGGAATCTGCTGATTCCCCTTAAACCTGGGTTTCTATGCTAATTATCGCTGCAATTCAAATCGGTTTAGATTTTAGCGATCTTTTCACGATTCCTGAGAACGTTTTTAGTGGCATTACGCGTGTCCACTACGAGTTTGGCCTTCTCAACAACTCGTTCGTAATCTACTGCAGTGTGATCGGTTAAGATCAATACACCGTCTGCATTGGCTAAAACCTCGTCTGTCAGCGGCACACTCTGAAGGTGTATTGTACTCCCACCGTGGGGCTCAATGACAGGAATGTAGGGATCATGGTAGGTGATATTTGCTCCTTGCTTACGCAGAAGTTCGATAATTTTCAAGGCTGGTGATTCACGCATGTCGTCAATGTCCTTTTTATAGGCTACTCCAAGGACAAAGATGTTAGCATCCTTTAAGCTCTTGTTAACACTGTTTAAAGCACGTACTACTTTATTGATAACATAATAAGAAACTTCAACATTGATTTCCCCGGCAAGCTCAATGAAACGGGTGTGAAAATCATATTCACGCGCTTTCCAGGTAAGATAAAACGGATCGATAGGAATACAGTGACCTCCTACGCCCGGTCCAGGATAAAAGGTTTGAATCCCGAACGGTTTTGTTCCGGCCGCTTCAACGACTTCCCAGATATCGATCCCCATTCGATCACAGAGCATCATGAGTTCGTTAACCATGGCAATGTTAACTGCACGATAAGTATTTTCAAAGACTTTTGTCAACTCGGCAGCAGCGGGCGAAGAAACTGGAACGACATTGGTTATTGTTTGGGTGTAAAGCGCGTAGGCAATCTCTAGGCAAACTGGAGTCATCCCTCCCACTACTTTTGAGGTGTTTTTCGTACTAAAGCGTTTGTTA
>Ga0316605_10001069_pt1 | contig 16445 bp, 11 predicted proteins | sample OWC_soil_day20_n_FD_207666 | JGI IMG/M metagenome (GOLD analysis project Ga0316605, IMG submission 207666) | Wetland soil microbial communities from Old Woman Creek delta, Ohio, United States - OWC_soil_day20_noCT | ecosystem: Environmental > Terrestrial > Soil > Wetlands | place: USA: Ohio... | reverse complement strand
CACCTACAAAGGCCAAAGCCAGGGCGTCATCACGGCGGTCACCAATGTGCTGGGAAACACCACCAACTACACCATACAAAACGGCTACCTCACCAAAATAACCGACCCCGAAGGAAGAGAGCGGAACTACACCTACACGGCAGACCGGATCACCCAATACACCGACGGTGAAGGCAACAAGACTACCTACGTCTACGACTACGACAAACTTAAACGGGAATTCTACGTTCGGGTTACTGACCCGCTGGGTATCAAAACTGAGAATTGGTACGACGTTGATGGTTATATGATCCGTAAAGACATAGACGGTAAGACCCAATTCAAACGCACTAGTGTCGACACCGTTGCCCGCAGTACCACCACCGTCGATGCTACGGGGAGACAGACCGTCGTCACACGAGACGAATTCGGCAACCTCGTCAAGACGCAATACCCGGACGGTAGCGCGGTCAGTGCCAAATACTCGACCCAGCATGGTCGGGTCACCGAAGAGACGGACGAACTCGGCATCAAGACCAGCTACGAGTACGACAGCAAAGGCAATCTCACCAAGAAGACTGATGCGGTTGGACAACCCGAACAAAGGATCACTGAATACACGGTCGATACCTACGGTCAAACCCTGAGCATCACCCGCAGAGGCGGAACGATCACTTTGCCCAACGGCCAGAGCGTGATGCAAGCGGATGCGACGTGGCAATTCGAATACGATGCCTATGGTAATCGTATAGCCGTGACCAATCCCTTGGGTAAGCGTACGCGGGCAAGCTACAACCGGGAAGGGCAGGCACCGCAAGTCACGGATGCGGCCAACCAGATATGGACGCGGATCTACGATGCAGCGGGCAAATTGCTCGGCAAGAAAAACCCGCTGGGCGAAGAGGTTAAATATCGTTACGACAGGATTGGGAATTGGATTGAAACAAGTGACCCGCTGAACAGAATCACCAGCAGCACCTACGACAAAAATAATCGGCAAACCGCCAGCGCCAATGCGCTGAACCAGACCCAGACTTGGGCCTTCGACGCCAAAGGGCGACTGGTTTTCGAAAGCGATGCCACGGGCACAATGCGTTACCAGTTCGTCTATGATGGCCAAGGCCGTATCACCGAAGTTATCGACGCCTCTGGTAATCGCAGTAAGAGGTTGTGGGACGACAGCATCGAACCTAATGGCCCGATCCGAGCGGAAAGCCTGGGTTTGGTGCACGCCTACACCTACGACAGTCGTGGCCGCGTCATCGAGAGCAAAGACAGCGCCAACACTTTGGTGGGCGGCAGCAACCTGAGCGCCAATTACAGCAGCAAGAACGTTTGGGACGCCAAAGGCCAACAGACGGAAGTCACCGACAAGAATGGCAGCAAGACTCAGACTGCTTATGACAAGTTGGGCCGGGTCATTCAGGTTACTGACGCTCTGGGTGGCATCACCCGTTTTACCTGGGATACTGCCGACAACCTGCTTGCCGTGACGGATGCTAAAGGTAGCACCACCCGCTACGAATACGATGTGGTTGGAAGAAAGAGCAAGGAAATTAGGCCGTTGGGCCAAACCCTGCAATACCAGTACGACGACCTTGGCCAACTCAGTCAGATGACCGACCCCAAAGGCAACAAGATTGCTTTCCAGTACGACAATGCTGGGCGGGGTATCAGTGCAATCTACACCGCCGCAGGGGCTGCTTCGCCAAATCGCATCATTACCTATTCCAGAAACGCCGCTGGACAGGTGACCGGCTACACTGACCAGAACACCGGTCACGCCCAGAACATCACGCACAGCGCCCAATACACCCTAGATGCCCTGGGCCGAAGAACCCAGGAAACCATCACCCTCGGCAACCAGACCTATACCCTGTCCACCACCTACGACGCTGCCGGCAACAAATCCAGCCAAACCTGGCCGGACGGCCAAACCCTGACCTACACCTACACTGCCGGCAACCTACAAAACATCGCCTACCCGGAAGGCGGACAACTCAGCATCACCGCCCGCTGGTGGAACCTGCCCCAAAACATCCTCTTCCCCGGCGGCACCACCCAGACCCAGACTTGGGATGGCTTTGGCCGCCTGATCGGTCAACAAGTCAAAAGCCCCGGCCAAGCCGAACTGATGAAGCGGGTCATCCAATACGATCCGGAGAATAACCCCATCAAGATCGATAGCGAACAAGGCAACAAACAATACGCCTACGACGCCATCTATCGCCTGACCCAGGCCGACAACCCAAGCGGACTGCCGAACGAACGCTATACCCTGGACGCTGTCGGCAACCGCCTCACCGACAAGAACAAACCCAACCCGAATCAGGCAGAAGGGCAATGGCAATACAACGCCAACCATCAACTATTACAAGCCGCCACTGAAAACACCTCCTTCATCGGCAACAACGCCCAGGCCATTAACTACACCTGGGACGATGCCGGCAACCTCATTCGAAAGAACACCCCGGCAGGCACGGAAGCCCAGAACCCGACACAGAACCAGCGTTACCAATACGACGCCCAGAACCGTCTGATCGAAAGCCAAACCCCACAAGGCGAAACCATCGCCAGCTATCAATACGACCCCCTGGGCAGAAGAATCAGGAAGACCATTACCAGAGAATGGGATACCAATAGCAGCACCTGGCAACTCCTCACAGAAGCCAAGACCAGCCTCTACCTCTACGCAGAAGAAGGGCTGATAGCCGAATACCGGCAGAGTGGAGCCAATGCCCCGCAACTCTATGCCACACATGGTTGGGAACCGAACGGAATGTGGGGCACCAGCCCCATCTGGACGCGGACGAAGCGCAGTGACACGAATGAAGTGCAGCGCTTTCATCACCACAACGATCATCTAGGCACGCCGCAGAAGAGTACGGACGCCAGTGGCAATATCGTCTGGAGCCAGAAGGCGACGGCTTTTGGGGAAACCCAGGTTGATCCTCAAAGCCTGATTGACAACCCGCACCGCTTCCCAGGGCAGTACTACGACGCGGAAATCAATACCCATTACAACTACTACAGAACCTATGACCAACACAGTGGAAGGTATACACAGGAGGATCCGATTGGGTTAATGGGCGGCATCAATCCGTACAACTATGTCGAGGGTGGAGTTGTAAGGTATGTCGATCCGAAAGGGAAGATGACTGCAATTGGTGTGGCTGTCGCTATTGGAATAGGAATAACAGTGGCTGCAATCACCGCGATGGTCATTTCCAGGAGCGGTGCTGGCAATGGGAAAGGACGGGGTGATGATCAGTTTGACCCTCCCGCTTCCAATCCTCCTTCGCTTTTTCCGCCTCAATTTATAAACCCTTGTACGATCTCCATTGGTGCTTGTGTGGCTAAGAGGGTAGCTGACATATGCATGGCTGAAGAGAAGGGTAAAGAGGGTGAGGAAGGGGAGAAGGGTAAAGAGGGTGAGGAAGGGGAGAAGGGTAAGGATGGTCAGCGACCCTCGAAGACACCAAATACTGGCACCCCTGGCTCCACTGTTGTGAATCCTGGCAGCGGTCAGGAGAGGACATATGGCCCCGACGGTTTGCCCGAGCGTGATGTTGATCGGGATCACGATCACGGCCAAGGCGTACCGCATGCTCACGACTGGGTTGATGGCAAACGCGGCCCTGGCGTTCCGGTGAATTAATGATCTTGGCTGATATAACGGGGAGTACTGAAGCTATGCACGTATCCGTATCGCTTGTTCTTGACCCTGTCTTTGGTGATCGTGTTGCCGCACTTGCACAGCAAATGCCCGTTTGGGTAGTGTCGAGCCCAGTCAACGATCAGGCGGTTCGTCTGGCGCGCTCGAATCTCGGCGAGGGACGCATTACATCGCTGCACCGGCGTCCTGGGGAGGCTTCGTGTAATTTGTTGGCGCGTGCGGTGTATGCTATTGACGAGCATCACGGTGAAGTGAGCCAAGTTGTTGGGTATGACACCCTTTGGGTCTACGGCACGGCTGAAAAGTTGCCTCAGAAAATTGCCACTGAATTGGGATTCAAGTCGATTACTGCTATTGAAGATGGCTTTAAGGCTGAAAAATGGGCTGAAGAAATAACAAAATAGAGAATGTTGAAAATTCGGATGGTACGGCGCGAACATGCGCTAATTTGCAATAGGATTTCGTCACGAATCATGGATAACAATTTCATTTCAGAAGAACAATTTGACGTTCGATTACCTTCGCTTGGTGCTTTATTGGCGGTGATCGCATTTGGCGCGCTTTGCTTGACGATGCACGTCTTACAAGGCTGGGTTCCTGTTCTTGATAGTGCCAATCTGGCGTTACATGAAGCGGGGCACCCAATCATTGGGCTCTTCAGCGGGCGCTTAATGTTTTATGGGGGGACGCTGTTCCAGTTGGCATTTCCGCTTGCGGCTGCCTGGCATTTCCGGCGCAGTGATCATGCGGCCGGTTTTGCGGCCACGCTGGTTTGGTTGGGGGAAAACCTGCTCAATGTCGCCCGCTACATGGCTGATGCACGTGCCCAGGTTTTGCCCCTTGTTGGCGGCGATCACGACTGGGCGGAAATTTTCGGTCGCTGGGGGGTGCTGCATCTCGATACCGGTATTGCTTGGCTTATTCGCAGCCTGGGGATTTTTCTGGTCGTCGGGTCTTGTTTCTGGCTTTTTCGGCGCTTGAAGTTGGCGAAGTAGACCGGGTTGGCAGTTTTGAGTGCGTGTTGTTCATGCTTGTAAGGTTATCTTGATGTATTGCAGGCTTGCTGTGAAGCCCGTTTCATGCGGATGGTTCAGTGAGATTCGGTGCAGTACCAGCATGGCTGGTTTCTATGTATGATTTGAATGGTATAATTCCATGGTTTTTTCTGGCTTATGTTATGTCATGTTGGCGAGGTCAAAGCGGGCGCATTTTTGACGAGGTGTCGAGATTGATGAATACAGATCGAAAGCGGATAAGAGGGTTGTACCATGCGCGGCCAGTTGTTGGTCTGCGGGTATATCGATTAAATCAATTGTCCTCAGAAAGACCGCGTTCCCCCGCATCCAAGCGGGGTTTTACGCTGCTCGAATTGCTGGTGGTGATTGTCATTATCGGCTTGCTGGCGGCGTATGTTGGCCCCCGCTATTTTTCGCAATTGAATAAATCGGAACGGCAGACCACCAAGGCGCAGATCGAAGGTTTCGGCAAAGCACTTGATGCCTATCGGTTGGACACGGGGCATTATCCTGGTACTGAACAAGGCTTGAATGCGCTGGTGAAGCGCCCAAGTGACGAGCCTAAATGGAACGGCCCTTACCTGCAAAAGGATGTGCCACCTGATCCCTGGGGGCGCGCCTATGTTTACCGTTCGCCGGGGCAGGGTGGTGCTGATTTTGATCTTCAGTCCAACGGCAAGGATGGCCAGCCGGGTGGCGATGGTGACAATGTTGATATTACCTACCGCTAATCGCGCCTCTCAGTCATGATCCATTCTGGTTCAACCGTTCCGGGCAGCGTTGGGTCGCCTGCGTCGCGCGTGCATTTGCGCGTGGCCGGTTCGGATGGCCGCGAGCGGATTCAGGAGTTTGTGGCGGCATCTTCTGTTGAGGCGGTCAGGCAAGCAGCGCAGCGTGGCTTGATTGTGCTTTCCGTTGAATCTGAAACCGAAGTCAAAGCAGGGCAGACTACGGGCGATCAGTTTCCCTTGTTGCTGTTCAGTCAGGAACTGCTGGCATTGCTGGAAGCCGGGCTGAACCTGACTGAGGCGATTTCCACGCTGCACGCCAAGGAACGTCAGGAGGGCGTTGCCGGCGTTTTGGCCGACATTCTCTCGGCTTTGCGCGAAGGGCGGAATTTCTCCGATGTGCTGGCGGGTGTGCCCCAGCATTTCCCTGAGGTTTATGTGGCCACGGTGCGCGCCTCGGAACGTACCGGGGATTTACCGAACGCTTTGGCTCGCTACATTGCCTATCAGCTCCAGTTCGATATCATCCGCCGGAAGCTGGTTTCCGCCTCCATTTATCCGGTCATGCTGCTCGTTGTGGGTGGTTTTGTTACTTTGTTCCTGCTTGGCTACGTTGTCCCGAAGTTTTCGGCAGTTTATCAGTCGGCCGGCCGTGATTTGCCCTTGCTATCAACCGTACTGCTTGTTTTCGGTAGTTTCATCAATAAGCATTGGCCTTGGGTTTTAGGCGGTTTGGCAGGGGTTTTCGGCATTGCTGGCTGGATAATCGCTCATCCACAGGGACGAGTCCGTTTATTGAACCAGATCTTGCGTATTCCCTGGTTGTCGGAGCGTTCGGAGGAGTTCAGGCTGGCGCGCTTTTATCGGGCGGTTAGCCTGCTGCTGGCTGCCGGTATTTCTTTGCCGCGTGCTATGGGCATGGTGACTGGAATGTTGAGCCGAACCCAACAGGCGCATTTGACCGGGGCGCGCATGGCCGTCGAGGAAGGCAAGAGCCTGTCGGAAGCTTTGCTGGCCGCCAATCTTGCTAGTCCGGTGGCGGATTCGCTGATCCGGGTTGGCGAGCGTTCTGGCCAGTTGGCTGAAATGCTTGAACGGGCGGCGCGTTTTCATGATGACGATTTTTCCCGCTGGATCGACTGGGCGACCAAGTTGCTTGAGCCGATTTTGATGACGATCATTGGGGTGGTGATCGGGTTTGTGGTGGTTTTGATGTATTTGCCGATCTTTGACTTGGCAGGCGGATTACGGTGATGACTTCCGATGACGAAAAGGTAAGCAGGATAACGCCGAAGACGCTGCTGGAGGCACGTTCACTGGCGGACGAATCCGGGCGTTTGATCATGGATTGCCTACGTCAGATCACGGCTGCCGACAGTGCGCAATTGACGGCCATGCTTGGAACGCTTTTCGACTATCCGGTGCTTTCCATGCAGGAATTGCAGGCGCTGGATCCCTTGTTCGATTGCGTTGTGTTTACCGAATGCGTGCAGCGTCAGTTGTTGCTGGCGGTGGATGCGGCAGGGGCACCTGTGCTGGTGCTTTGCGACCCCTTCGATGGTGCAAATGAGGAATGGGCGCGGCGGCGCAGTTCGGCAAGCGGAATCGCTGCGCCAAAGCTGGTTCTGGTCAGCACTGAGGATTTGCAAGCCTGTTTTGCCCGGCAGGAAAGCCAGATGCGGGCCATGGATGGCTTTGATGCGCAAACTTCCGGAAACGGTGCCGAGGAAGTGGCTGCCGTCATCACCCTGTCGTCAATCAGCGATGATTCCAGCCCGGTGGTCAAGTTGGTGAATTCGACCATTTATGATGCCCTTAAGATCAAGGCCAGTGACATTCATCTTGAGTGCGATGCGGGTTGTCTTTATGTGCAATACCGCATTGACGGGGTGCTGGTCCCCATTACTCAGGTTCAGGGCCAAGAAATGGCCGAACAGGTGGTGTCGCGCATCAAGGTGATGGCCGAACTCGACATTGCTGAGCGCCGGATTCCCCAGGACGGGCGATTCAAGGTGCGGGTTAACGATCGCGACATCGATTTTCGGGTGTCGGTCATGCCCAATATTTTTGGCGAAGATGCGGTGTTGCGCCTGCTGGACAGGCAATCGCTGACTGAAGAAGCCAATTCGCTGCGTCTGGACAATCTCGGCCTCGATGCGCGCAGTATTGCTACAGTGCGCAAGCTGGCGAACAAGCCGCATGGCATGCTGTTGGTGACCGGCCCGACCGGTTCCGGCAAGACGACGACGCTCTACGCCGCAATTACCGAAATTCATAACGGGCGGGACAAGATTGTCACCATCGAGGATCCGGTGGAATACCGCTTGCCGCGCGTGCTGCAGATTCCAGTCAATGAGAAGAAGGGCTTAACGTTTGCGCGGGGTTTGCGCTCCATCTTGCGCCATGATCCGGACAAAATCATGGTTGGCGAAATCCGCGATAACGAAACGGCGCAGATTGCCGTCCAGGCTGCTTTAACCGGGCACCTTGTATTTACCACGGTTCACGCCAACAGCGTTTTTGATGTAGTGGGTAGATTCCTGCACATGGGGGTGGATGCTTATAGTTTTGCGGCAGCATTGAATGGCATCGTCGCACAACGTCTGCTACGTGTGACCTGTCAGCACTGCGCTACCGAGACCTTGCCGGATGCAGAGGAGTTGCAAGACCTCGGGCTGACCCATGAACAGGTCAAGGATTGGAAGTTTTTTGCCGGACGCGGCTGCGGTCATTGTCGCGGAACCGGCTACAAGGGTCGGCGGGCAGTGGCCGAAGTGCTGGTGCTCAATGACGAATTGCGTGAAATGATTGCCATCCAGGCGCCCATTTCACGTCTCAAGGAATATGCAACGCAGAGCGGCATGAAGCCCTTGCATGAAACTGCGCTGAATTGGGTGGCGGCGGGAGAAACGACTTTGGCTGAGGTGATCCGTGTGGCCGGTTGAACGTTCGGTTTGCCTCTCCCTGGGTACCCGGCATATCGAATGCGGGGTTGCCTTGGGCCGGCGCTGGCTGGAGGGGAGCCAGGCAAGTTTTCCTCTGGCAGAAAGCGGCGAATTGCGCTGCTTGCAAGAGGCCCTGGACTTGGCGAGGGAGAACCTCGCCAAGGCGCTGGCGGCATCCGGCCAGGGTAAGCTGAAGACAGTGCGTGTTCGTGTGCTGGTGGCGGAACGTTGGCTGTCTCTGGCCAGTGTTCCCTGGAGCCCTGTTCTGAGCCAGAGGGCGGCAGTGGCTTCCTACGTTTCCGCCCATCTCTCGGCTACCGGAATAGCGCTAAATGCCGGTGACAGGCTGCGCTTAAACGATGCGCCCTGGCGCCAACCGGTACTGGTTGCGGCATATCCTTCCGCCTTGCTTGAACTGCTGAAAGGGTTCGCCATCCAGTTGGGTGGGAAACTCGAGTCAGTCTTGCCGGCTGGCGTTTCAGCAGTAACCGGGGTTTGCCGTCGCCTGCCATCACCTGCCGTGGTGGCTGTGCTTGAAGGTGGTGAGGTTTCTTTTTGGCGCCGGCAGGGGGGGCAGATGTTGCTGGTCGCCCCGATGGCGGGAACAGTCAACGCAACTGCTGACTTGATTCAGGCCTGGCAGCGCGCACAACTGAGAGACCCGCGTCTTGCTGGAATGTCGCCGCTGCATCTGGTTGATATCGATGGCAGTCTGGAGAAGGATGCGACAAAACATGCCGAGATCAAGGTGTTGGATTTTGCTGGCGGGTTGCTGGCTAACACGCCTCCGGCTTTGCGGCTGTTTATGGTCAAGCGTGCCATTAGCCCCCTGGATGCAGTGCAACGCAGGCCATCTAACGGTCCGCTACAGATTGGCATGGCAGTAGTGCTGTCGGCCATGGCAGTGGCCTTACTTTTCCAATGGGGGCGCCTTTCTTCGACGCTGGAGAGCGAACGTGAACAACTTGCAAGTCGGGCGCCGGCAGTGAAACAAGCGACTCAGACTTTGAGCAAGGGTGAGATCGAACGGGTACGCGCCGTCAATATTGCCATTCGGCAACTCAATTTGCCCGTGGGGCCGCTGATGCAGGCGATGCAGCCTCCTCGCGATATTGCTGTCGCCCTGCTTGGGGTGGCTTTTACGCCTGGCGGTGAAAAGGGAAGCGATTCCTTGGTCAAATTGACGGCGGAAACCCGCTCCAGCATCGATATGGCACGATATGTCGCTTTTTTGGCGGAACGCCGTCCGTTTGTCGGAGCCTATCTTGTTAGCCATGAGGTTGTCGAAACGGATGCGCTGAAACCCTATCGTTTTACGGTGGAGGCGAAATGGCGCGAGTAAGTTTTGTGACTTTGCGAAACTGGCCGGAAAGAGGTCGGTGGGAAAGCATGCGCTTGATGCGTTATTTGCTTCGCCGGTTTGGCTGGGCGAGTTTGTTGGCTGTGGTTATGGCGCTGCTGGCTGTTGTTGCCTGGAGACAATCTGAAAAAGTGGCGGAGCAACTGGCCGGTATACGCCACGCCATTCGAGAACAAGCGACGCTGCCAAAGCCCCAAGTATCCGATAATCGTACCCGATTGAAGGCCTTTGATGGTCACTTGCTGGCGCACGACGATATTCCGGCGGCAGTGGAAGAAATCATGCGTTTGGCCGAGAACGAGCGCCTCGTGTTTCAGCGTGGGGAATACAAGCCGGAAGTGGATTCTCGTGGCGGATTTATGCGCTACCGCATGGTTTTGCCGGTCAAGGGTGAGGCAGCGGCAATCCGGAGTTTCATGCACAAGGCGCTCAAGGCTCAGAAAAATCTGGCCGTCGAATCGGTTCAGTTTCATCGCGAAAAAATCGGGACGGACATTGTTGAGGTGCGCATTCACTGGTTGTTGCTGACACGTCTGCCCCGGGATGCTTCGACCGCTAGCAAGCCGGCGAAAGGGGGGGCATGATGCGCCGCCGGATCATCATCGCTGTATTGCTTGTTGCGACCCTGATCGCCGCCTGGTTTGCGCCGCCCGATTCGGAAAAGGGCGTTGTGGCTCCATCCATTCGACCGGTCAGCAGTAGCGCTTTGCCGGATCCTGCCCGGAATTCTTCCGAAACGACTGCGGCGCCTGTCGAGGTATTGACAATCAAGCCTCGGAACGGCGAAGAGGAAGATTCAGTGCTTTTCTCGCCAACGCAGTGGGAAAAACCACAAGAGGTGGAGAAAGTGGAACCACCACCAGAACCACAAGCCCCGCCATTGCCATTCAAGCTGCTCGGCCGCTACATCGAAAACGGTGTAACCGGTTTCTTTCTTTCGCATAACGACCAGAATCTGGTCGTCCGCGAGGGCGATATGATCGCCGACCTTTACAAATTCGAAGGCGAAAAGGAAGGGGGGCTACATTTCCTCTATCTGCCGCTTAAAAAACAACAGACTCTGGAAATCGGAGCGCTGAAGTAATTGGACTGTGACGAATATGAAAAACAAGCCTCTTCTGACCCTTTTTAGCTTACCTGCGGGAAGTTACCTGCGCTTTGGCCTGCTGGTGGCAACAGCGTTTTTCCTGTCGGGCTGTGCTGGAATGATTGCTCATTACCAAAGCAATACCCTCTTTTCTGCAGGCAAGGTCGATGAAGGCATGGCCAAACTGGAAGAAGCCGTTCGTGAAGAGCCACGTAATGCCGAATACCGGATTGCGCTGAATACTCGCAAGTCCGAACAAGTCAATCGCTATGTGAATGAAGGTGAAAACGCTAGGCAAAGTGGAAAATTGACTGAGGCCGAAAAGGCCTATCGTCAGGTACTCAAATACGACCCCAATCATGTGTTGGCCAAGCAGGGTTTGGAGGCGGTTGCTATTGATCGGCGACACCGGCAAGCCGTTGGTGAGGCAGAAGCATTGTTCAAACAGAATACGCCTGCCGGTATTGCCGATGCCCTGGAAAAGCTGCGGCCGATACTTTCTGAAAACCCCAGCCAGAAAGAAGCGCTTAATCTGAAAGCCCGCATCGGAGAGGCTCGTTCGAAGGATGCCAAGCCGGAAGCTAAGCTGGCAGCCGTTTTTAGAAAGACCATTTCCCTTGAGTTCCGCGATGCGCCAATGAAGTCTGTTTTTGATTTCATTGCGAAGTTTGCTGGCATGAATTTTTATTTTGACAAGGATTTGCGTCCCGATCTGAAGGCTTCGGTTCTGGCTAAAAATACGACTGTCGAGGACGCGGTTCGCTTGATGCTTACCACCAATCAACTCGAATTTATTGTCCTCAACGACAATTCGATTCTCATCTATCCCAATACGCCGCAAAAACAGCAGGAGTACCAAGCGCTTTCGGTCAGAGCCTTCCATCTGGCTAATTCTGACGTCAAGGCCGTCTCGAATTCGATCAAAACCATCGTCAAAACGAAGGATATGGTGATCGACGAGCGACTTGGTCTGATCATCATTCGTGATACTCCGGAAGCGATTCGTATGGCGGAACGTATCGTTTCCTTACAGGACATGAGCGATCCGGAGGTGATGCTTGATGTGGAAATTATGGAAATAAAGCGTTCACGGCTTCTCGAGTTGGGTATTCAATGGCCGAGTCAGCTGGCGCTGTCGCCCCTCCAGATAGGCGGTGTTCCCATTACCCTCGAGGATCTGCGCAAACAGACATCAGCAACCACGCAGGCTACGATCGGCAGTACGCTGATAAATGCCAGGCGTGAGGGCCAAGACGGCAATATTCTTGCGAATCCGCGTATACGAGTACGAAACAAGGATAAAGCCAAGATCATGATCGGAGACAGGGTGCCGGTAATTACCACGACTTCGACCTCGACCGGCTTTGTTGCGGAATCGGTTAGTTATGTGGACGTGGGTTTGAAACTGGAAGTCGAGCCCAATATTTATCTTGATGAAGAGGTCGGGATCAAGGTGAATTTGGATGTTTCGAATATCGTACGCGAGGTTCTAAGTAAATCTGGAACGCTCTCCTATCAGATCGGAACGCGCAACGCGAGTACCTCATTGCGACTGAAAAATGGCGAAACGCAGATTCTTGCCGGCTTGATTAGCGATGAGGATCGGTCTACCGCCAACAAGGTTCCGGGGCTGGGTGAGCTTCCGATCGTTGGGCGCTTGTTCGGTAGTCAAAAGGATGATGGTGCGAGAAGCGAGATTCTTTTGTCGATTACGCCCAGAGTCGTTCGATCCATTCGCCGACCTGATCTTCAGGTTGCTGAATTTGAATCCGGAACATCGAGCAAGGTTGGTGCGCCCACCTTGAGATTGTCCAATAACGAGACTGCCAAGGATAACAAGCCGGCTGCGGCTAACACCCCGGCGGCACAGTCTGCTCCCGTTGCCGGCCAGAATCCAGCAACCCCCGTTGCGACGGCTGCTCCTGTCGGACAACAACCTGCCCCGTCTTTGGCCGGACAGGCTGCCACTCCCCAAGCCAGGGTGCCTGCGCCTGCTTCAAATACGGTGGCGCCGCCTGCGGCGGCAACACCTTCGACTGGTGCTGTTGTAACCCCTGTGTCGGCCGCTAATGTTCAACCCGTGGGCGCAACAAAAACGATTGCTGCAGATGGAAAAATCACTCTTTCCTGGCAAACGCCAAGCCAGGTCAAAACAGGAGAGCAGTTTACTTCTGTGTTGAAACTGACCAGCCAGCCCTCTTTGAGAGGATTGCCAATACTAGTTGCCTTTGATCCCCAGACCCTGCAGGTTGTCAGTGTGCAGGAGGGGGATTTCTTCAAGCAGGGGAGCGGGAAAACCAATTTCACGCACCGTATCGATACGACACAGGGCAAGATTTTTGCGGCGGTGGTGCGACAAAGTGCTGGTGGAGCCGATGCGGGCATCAACGGTTCCGGTGGTGTCCTGTCGATTACGTTCAAAGCCATCAAGGCCGGCTCATCTTCACGTCTGCAGGTGCTTTCTGCGACTCCGGAACCAGCGCCTGCCACACCGCTGGCCGTTCCTGTGGAACAGGTTATCAAGATCACTCCATGATACGTCGTAACGTGTTCTTTGCCACCAAGGGGTTTACCTTTGTTGAACTGATGATCACGCTGGCCATCATGGCGGTTTTGGTCACGGTGTCGGTGCCCTTGGCGCAAGTGGCCGTGCAGCGTGAAAAGGAACGCGAATTGAGGTTGGCTCTGGCTGAAATCCGTGAAGCACTGGATGCATACAAGAGGGCTGCAGAACAAGGTCGGATCGAGTTGAAAGCAGACGAGAGCGGTTATCCGAAAACATTGGATGAGTTGGTGGATGGAGTCGAGGATGTTCGCAGCCCAGCCAGGAAAAAGATTTTCTTCCTGCGTAGATTGCCCAGAGATCCCCTTTATCCGGATGCAAACGCCAAAGCTGCAGAAACTTGGGGGCTTCGCAGTTATTCATCGCCCGCAGATGAGCCAACGGAAGGCGAGGACATTTTTGATGTTTATTCGAAATCGGACAGATCCGGAATCAACGGCGTGCCCTATAAATTATGGTGATTGAAAATCTGAACCCCAACAACCGAGCCTACTTTATGAAGACCCAACCTTTCCACACGCTACTCCGCAGACTAGCCCTTCTGCCCCTCCTGCTCCTGCCTATTCTGGCGCAGGCCCAGGTCGAGCTGCCGAACGGCACGGTCAATGCGCCGGTAGTCGACATGAAGGTCAAAGTATTGGGAGGTGTCGTCACCGTAGACCGGCAATGGTGGGACGGTAACTGGCGGCTCAACATCCGGTGGAACGCAGCCGAACTCAGCGGCGCTGCCTGGTCACCCGGAGAAGGCTGCCTCGCCTACCCCGAAGTCAAAGTGCAAGGCCGCACCTACAACGGCAGCGATGGCCAAACCTGGCTCCTGGAAAACCGCTACAGCGTCAGAGCCATCGAACACTTTGCCGGCAGCGAATGCCTCCCCAACCGCACCAGCAAACTCAGATGGCAAGACCGCACCAGCGGCAACTGGATGGAGTATGAAAGAGTAGACGCCGGAACCCTCGCCTTCCGACTCGCCAAATACGGCGACCGCAACAACATCAGCGTCAGCCTCCACTACAACGCCACGGGCCAACTCAGCGAAGTCCGCGACCACCACGGCAACCCCGTTCTCAAATACCGCTACACCGGCACCCAACTCAGCGAAATCCAGGACGTCCCCAACACCAACGACAACAGTCCGGCCAGAAGCGTCAAATATACCTGGGGCAGCACCACCTACAAAGGCCAAAGCCAGCCCGTCATCACGGCGGTCACCAATGTGCTGGGAAACACCACCAACTACACCATACAAAACGGCTACCTCACCCGCATCACCGATGCCGAAGGAAGAGAACGGAACTACACCTACACGGCAGACCGGATCACCCAATACGCCGACGGCGAAGGCAACAAGACCACCTACGTCTACGACTACGACAAACTCAAGCGGGAATTCTACGTTCGGGTCACCGATCCGCTGGGTATCAAAACCGAGAACTGGTACGACGTCGACGGTTATCTGATCCGCAAAGACATAGACGGCAAGACCCAAACCAAACGCACCAGCGTCGATACCGTCGCCCGCAGTACCACCACCGTCGATGCGGCAGGACGGCAGACGGTCATCACCCGAGACGAATTCGGCAACCTCGTCAAGACGCAATACCCGGACGGTAGCGCGGTCAGTGCCAAATACTCGACCCAGCATGGTCGGGTCACCGAAGAGACGGACGAACTCGGCGTCAAGACAAGCTACGAATACGACGCCAAAGGCAATCTCACCAAGAAGACCGAAGCAGTTGGGCAACCAGAACAAAGGATCACCGAATACACGGTCGATACCTACGGTCAAACCCTGAGCATCACCCGCAGAGGCGGAACGATCACTTTGCCCAACGGCCAGAGTGTGACGCAGTCGGATGCCACCACCACTTACGAATATGATGCTTTTGGCAACCGCATTGCCGATACTAACCCATTGGGCAAACGCAGCAGAATTGCCTACAACCGGAGTGGCCAGATTCTCCAGCGCACCGATGCCACTAACCAAATCTGGACACGAACCTATGATGCAGCAGGCAATCTGCTGAGCGAGAAGAATCCGCTGGGTGATGAAACGAAATATCGCTACGACAAATCCGGCAACCGTATCGAGAGTGTCGACCCCTTGGGTAAAATCTGGAGCAGCGCCTACGACCAAAACGATGGCCAGAAGTCTGTCACCAATCCATTTGGACAGACCAGCAGCCGAAGCTATGACGCCAAGGGGCGCCTGGTTTCCGAAACCGACGCTGTGGGTGCGCTGAATTATCAGTTGGTCTACAACGCTCAAGGCCGCATTTCAGAAGCCATTGACGCCGCCGGCAACCGCAGCAAGACGATATGGGACGACAGCGTCGAACCCAATGGCTCGATCCGAGAAGAAAGACAGGGGCTTGTGCGTACCTACACCTACGACAGCCGTGGCCGCGTCATCGAGCGCAAAGATAGCGCCAACACCCTGGTCGGTGGCGGCAACCAGAGCGTGGCCTACAGCAGCAAGAACATCTGGGACGCCAAGGGACAACAGACGGAAGTCACCGACAAGAACGGCAACAAGAGCCAAATCAGCTACGACAAACTGGGTCGGATCATTCAGGTCACTGACGTCCTCGGCGGCGCCACCCGTTTTGCCTGGGATACTGCCGACAACCTGCTTGCGGTGACCGATGCCAAAGGTAGTACGACCCGTTACGAATACGATGCGGCTGGTCGGCAAACCAAAGAGATACGTCCCTTCGGCCAGCCCCTGAGCTACCAGTACGACGACCTTGGCCAACTTAACCAGATGACTGACCCTAAAGGCAACAAGATCACTTTCCAGTACGACAATGCCAGGCGGGGTATCAGTGCAAGCTACACCGCTGCAGGGGCTGCTTCGCCAAATCGCACCATTACCTATTCCAGAAACGCCGCCGGCCATATCACCGGCTACATCGACCAGAACACTGGCCACGCCGAGAACATCACGCACAGCGCCCAGTACACCTTGGATGCCCTGGGCCGAAGAACCCAAGAAACCATCACCCTCGGCAACCAGACCTACACCCTGGCCACCACCTACGACGCTGCCGGCAACAAATCCAGCCAGACCTGGCCGGACGGCCAAACCCTG
>Ga0316605_10001067_pt1 | contig 16462 bp, 9 predicted proteins | sample OWC_soil_day20_n_FD_207666 | JGI IMG/M metagenome (GOLD analysis project Ga0316605, IMG submission 207666) | Wetland soil microbial communities from Old Woman Creek delta, Ohio, United States - OWC_soil_day20_noCT | ecosystem: Environmental > Terrestrial > Soil > Wetlands | place: USA: Ohio... | reverse complement strand
GGCGCTGGCTTTCGGCGAGATAGGGATGGACGATCACGTTGGCCATCCCCGTCTCGTCTTCCAGGGTGAGGAAGATCACACCGCTGGCAGTACCGGGGCGCTGGCGGCCGGTGACGATGCCCACGGCGCGGGCCGGGCGGTTGTGTTCGAGCCGGCGCAGATCAGCGGCGGCGCTGTAACGCCAGCGTTGCAGATGGGGCCGCAGCAGGCTCATGGGGTGGCGACCCAGCGTCAGACCGAGGCTGGCGTAATCGGCCACCAGATCGTCGCCTTCGCTTGGCTGCGGCAACGGAACTGCCAACTCAAGAGGGGGTGCGTCATCGAGCAGATCGCCCTGAATCGCCGTCCCAGCGGCTTCCCAGGCCGCCTGCCGACGATGGCCCGCCAGGCCGACGAGGGCGTTCCCCGCCGCCAGGGCCTCCAGATCGCCGCGCGAAAGCCGGGCCCGGTGGGCCAGATCGGCCACATGACGAAACGGCCCCTGACGTCTGGCGGCGGCAATGCGCTCCCCGGCGCCCTGCCCCAGACCATGGAGCAGATGCAGGCCAAGGCGCACGGCACCGCCCTCGTCCACCGTGCTTTCCCACTCGCTCACCGCCACGTCCGGCGGCAGCACCTCGACGCCATGCCGCCGTGCATCCTGGGTCAGTTGCGAGGCGGAATAGAAGCCCATGGGAGCACTATTGAGCAGACCCACCAGGAAGGCCGCCGGTTCGTGGCGTTTGAGCCAGGCCGAGACATACACCAGCAGAGCAAAGCTGGCGGCGTGGGATTCAGGGAAGCCGTAGTCGCCGAAGCCCTCGATCTGGCGGAACAGGGCCTCGGCGAATTCCTGCGCATAGCCGCGCTCGGCCATGCCCTGCAGCAGCTTATCGCGGAACGGCGCCAGGCCACCCTTGCGCTTCCAGGCCGCCATGGCGCGACGCAGCTGGTCCGCCTCGCCGGGAGTGAAGCCGGCAGCGACGATGGAAAGCTGCATCGCCTGCTCCTGAAAGATGGGGATGCCGAGAGTGCGCTCCAGCACCGATTTCACCGCCGCATTCGGGTAGCTCACCGGCTCCTTGCCCTGGCGCCGGCGCAGATAGGGATGGACCATGTCGCCCTGGATCGGCCCCGGCCGCACGATGGCGACTTCGATCACCAGATCGTAGAACGCCTTCGGTCGCAGACGCGGCAGCATCGCCATCTGGGCGCGGGATTCGACCTGGAACACGCCGATGCTGTCGGCGCGGCAGAGCATGTCATACACCGCCGGGTCTTCGCGCGGAATGTCCTGCATGCGGAATGGACTGCCGCGCTTCCTGCCCACCCAATCCAAAGCGCGGCGGATCGCCGAGAGCATCCCCAGCGCCAGCACATCCATCTTCATCAGGCCGAGGGCGTCGATGTCGTCCTTGTCCCACTGGATCACGCTGCGTTTTTCCATGCGCGCGTTTTCGATCGGCACCAGCCGGTCCAGCCGCCCCCGGGCGATGACGAAGCCGCCCACGTGCTGCGACAGGTGGCGCGGAAAGCCGATCATCTCCCGCGCCAGCCAGAGCCAGCGCAGCACCGCCGGATGTTCCGGGTCGAGGCCCACGGCGGCGAAGCGCTCCGGCCATTCCTCGCGCTTGTCCCACCAGGCCAGGCTCGACGTGAGCGCGTCAATCACCTCCAGCGAGAACCCCAGCGCCCGCCCCACGTCGCGCAGGGCCGAGCGGTTGCGGTAGCAGATCACCGTCGCCGCCAGGGCCGCCCGTTCGCGGCCATATTTGCCATAGATGTACTGCACCACCTCCTCGCGCCGCTGGTGCTCGAAATCCACGTCGATGTCCGGCGGCTCCTTGCGCTCCCGCGAGACGAAGCGCTCGAACAGCATGCTCGATTGCGCCGGGTCCACCTCGGTGATGCCCAGGGCGTAGCACACCGCCGAGTTCGCCGCCGAGCCACGCCCCTGACAGAGAATGCCCTGCCGGCGGGCGAAGCCGACGATGTCGTACACCGTGAGGAAATACGGCTCGTACTCCAGCTCAGCAATCAGCGCCAGCTCGTGTTCCACCTGAGCCAGCACCTTGTCGGGCGCTCCTTCCGGGTAACGCACCGCGAGGCCATGCTCCACCTGGCTGCGCAGGTAGGCCGCCGGCGTCTGCCCCGGCGGCACGATCTCCTCCGGGTATTCGTAGCGTAACTCGTCGAGGGAAAACTGGCAGCGCCCGGCCACCGCCAGGGTTTCCGCCAGCAGCTCGGGCGGGTAGAGCCGCGCCAGGGCGAGGCGCGAACGCAGGTGGCGCTCGCCGTTGGCAAACAGGGCCAGACCGGCCTCCGCCACCGAGGTCTTCAGGCGCAGAGCCGTCATCACGTCCTGCAAGGGGCGGCGGCCACGCCGGTGCATATGCACGTCTCCGGCCGCCACCAGGGGCAGGCCCGTTGCCTGGCCGAGGGCGCGCAGACGGGCCAGGCGCTCGGCGTCATCCGGCGCCAGATGGCGCTCCCAGGCGATCCAGGCGCGGCCAGGGAAACGCCCAGCGAACCAGGCGGCGTCCTCTGCCGCCGTTTCGACTCCGGCATCGGCGGCGGGAACCCAGAGCGCAAGGCAGTCCGGCACCCCTTCCCCGTTCCAGCCCGCCAGATCGCCCCGGGTCAGGTGGTAGGCGCCCTTTTCCGCCCGCCGCCGGCCGAGGGAAATCAGGGCCGACAGGTTGCCGTAGCCGGCCCGGTTGCAGGCCAGCAGCACCAGCTTGAGGCCGCAGGCGAGGCGCAGCTCGGTGCCGATCAGCAGCTTGAGGCCAGCGATTTTGGCCGCCTGATGGGCGCGCACGATGCCGGCGAAGGAACACTCGTCGGTAATCGCCAGGGCCGCGTAGCCGAGGGCCGCCGCCCGCTGCGCCAGTTCCTCGGCGTGGGAAGCGCCGTGCAGGAAGCTGAAGTTGGAGAGGCAGTGCAGCTCGGCGTAAGCCGGCAGCTCAGGCAAACGTTCAGGCAAACCAGCCATGGAGGAACCAGCCGCCGGGCGGTTTGAGGTCGCGGAATATCCAGGCCCAGCGGTGGTCGGCGGTTTGGGCGATGAAGTAGTCGCGGCGCAGGTCTGCCGGGGCGGCGCTATGGGCCTGCCCGCCATCCCACCAGCCGGATTCGATGCGCTCCGGCCCGGCGAGGAGGCTCAGGGGGCCGCCCAGGCTGGGGCGCCCGTCCCTATTGGCAACCGGCAGGGGGTGGGCCAGAAGCCAGAAGGGACGGGGCTTTGCGGCAGGGTCGGGCTGAAAGGCCGTCGCGACGCCCGTTGCGGCCGATAGCGCTTTTGCCGCCGTGGCGCATTCGGGCCGGTGGTCGGCCACCGGGGCGAGGCCCTGAACCTGGGCGGCGCCGAGGCGGGCTTGCAGGCGTTCGATCAGGGCGGCCATGGCTTCGCCTGCCGCGCCGCTGCCATCGCCAGCGTCGAACAGGTTGCCGCTGCTGTCGGCGGTGGCCTCGATGCGCGTCGCCTCCAGACGCAGGCTTTCCACCGGGGCCGGCAGGGGCAGGCGTTGCAGGCGCTCGCGCAAGACCCGCTCCAGGCGCTGGGGGTCGCGGGTCGCGCTGGCGAAGCCGAGCACGAGTTCGGTGGCGGGCGGGTTCTGCGGCGTCGGCCGGTGGGCGAGAATCAGGCGGCATTCGGCCATTACGCTCTGGCGCAGGGCGAGCCAGCCGGCCAGGGCCGCCGTCAGACGGCGCGCGGCGAACAACAGGGCGTCAGCCTTGTCGCTCGGGGCCGGCAACTCGATGCTCTGGGCGAACTGGAGCGGAAAGACGAACTCCGGGCGCGGGTCGGGCAGTTCGCCGTAGGCCCGGGCGATCAGCGCCATGGCCGGAGGGCCGAGGCGGCGCGTGAGTTCGGCCAGGGGCAGGCGCCGCGTCTGGCCTAGGGTGACGAGGCCAAAGCCTTCGAGACGCTGGGCGACCTTGGGTGGCAGGGCCAGCGCCGCCACCGGCAAGGCATCCAGAGCCTGATGCAACTGGGGCAGATCGAAACAGGCGCTGACGGTCATTGCGATAGCTGCTCCCCCTGACGATGAAAGCCGTGCTGCCCCCTGCCCGAGCCAGAGGGCGCCCTGGGGCGTCGGCGCCAGGGCCAGGGAAGCCCCCTGCTCCAGGCCCTGATCCCGCAGCCCGGCGCGGACCTGCTGCACCAGCCGCTTGCGCCCGCCGAACAGGCGCAGGCAGCCGCCGACCTCCAGCAGCAGACCCGCCGGCGGCACCAGACTAACGCGAGGCGTGAAGCGGCCAGCCCAGCAGGCGAGCGATTCCAGCTCAGGCGGAGAGAGGCTGGGGCTGGAGCCGCAAGGCAGGCCCAGAGCCAGCCAGAGGGGCGTCGTACTCACGGGGAGATTCACGGGAAATCACTTTCGCCGGTCGCCGCAGGGCAAGCCGCAGCGGTGCGGCCAGAGGCGGCCCGCGCCGCTTGAGAAGTTCTACCTCCAGTTCGCCCTGGGCCGTGGCCGCCAGGGCCAGACGCAGAGGCGCGGCGGACGCCTCGCTGCGGGCGCTGGCGGGACGAAACAGGAAAGCCGCCGCCATGGAACCCGCCGCCGCCACCTGCAAGCGCCGCACGGCGCGGGCGTCGGCCCGGGGCGCCCAGGCCAGCACCGCGCCGGGGGCATGACTCGCGAGGGCCTGTTCCGCCGCCCAGAGGGCCTCGTCGGCCCGCGCCGGGGAGACGATCACCAGCCGCGCCAGATCAATCCCCGCCGCCAGCCAGGCCGGGGCATGGAGAGGAAACGGCGGCGCCACCAGCAACGTCCAGCCGCCGCCGGCGCGCAGGGTTTGCAGGGCCGGCAGCAGCAGGGAAATCTCGCCGACGCCGGAACCGTCGAGAAGGATTTCCGTCAGCGCCCCCCGCGGCCAGCCGCCGCCGGGCAGAGCCGCATCCAGATCGGCAAAACCGCTCGGCAGAACCGGTAGCGGCGCGCTGGCGAACTGGTCGCCGCGCCAGATGTCGGGGCGGGCCAGCAGGGGAGAGAGAGCGGCGGAAGTGCCCATGGCCTTACATCGGGAAACCGTCGCGGATCAGGCCCACGGCGATGCCTTCGATCTCCAGCGGGCCATCGACCACGATGGGGGCGAAATCCGGGTTTTCGGCAATCAGTTCCACGCGCTTGCCGCTGCGCTTGAGGCGCTTCACCGTCACCTCCTCGCCAAGGCGGGCCACCACGATCTGCCCCGAGCGGGCTTCGCTGGTCTTATGCACCGCCAGCAGGTCGCCGTCGAGGATGCCTACATCCACCATGCTGTTGCCGCGTACCTTGAGCAAGTAGTCAGCCTTGGGGGTGAAGAAATTGGCCGACATGGGCATCCGGCCCAACTGGTTTTCCACCGCTAGCAGCGGGCTGCCCGCCGCCACCGAGCCGATCAGGGGCAGGCCCAACTGCTCCACCAGCCGGATGCCCCGGGCCGATCCCGGCTCCAGCACGATGGCCCCCTTCTTCGCCAGGGCCTTGAGGTGATCCTCGGCGGCATTGGGGGAGGCGAAACCGAAGGCATTGCAGATTTCCGTCCGCGTCGGCGGCGCCCCGAGGACTTCCAGAGTGCTGCGGATGAAATCAAGAATCTCCCGCTGGCGCGGGGTGAGCGAATCGGCGGCCATGGCCATCTCCCGGTAACTGTGTTTATATACAGTACCAGAAGAATTGGCGGAGGTCTATGGGGATTCGGTGAGGTGAATCGGAATTGCAGGAACTACAAGTAGCGAACGTTCAATGTGCTAACCGGGGCGCCCGAGAAGAAGAAACTGAGCACTGGCTTGAGATGTTGCTATTGACCTGAATGGCTCGCCAACGCTAACAGAAATGAGAACTGGACGCTATCTGTTGCGATCTGCTGAAGCACGCCAGAGAGGAAGCTTGGCAGCTTAGCCAAGTACCCTTCGTGCACCACCGGTACAGGACCTCAGTTCAAACTGTTATCTTGTGTTGCTTGCCATGCAGCCTTCAGCTCAGCAGTAGCGTGAAGAACACTATCAAACGCAACAAACGAACTCGTCGCTAACTCGGGATCGGACAAATAAGCTTCTCCCAGTTTTATTAATTTCTCGATATCCACTAATTGTCCTGCTGCTCTTGCTTTGTTGGCGCTGACAACCCATGCGCCGTAATACTCGACAGGTATATCTTCTTCATGTATCAGACTTGCTGCACAAAATGCTGAATAAGCGTTCAGATAGTCTGCTTTATGGAAATACACAATTGCGAGGTTTCCCTGATGTATCGCTAGACAGTTAGGTAGCTTAGTGGCTTCCTGCAGAGCAATTAATGCCTGGTCATAATCAGATTCTGCGAATGCTAGTCGGGCAATCGAGTTCTGGAACCATGCCGTCTGAATTCCAAAATCAGCTAACATCTTTAAATCCTCAAGTGCTTGTTCTCTGCCGGTTAAGTTAACCAATTCATCTGCGATTTCAACGAGAGCGTCGTGGCCAAACACCAAACATTCCGACTTCTTTGAAGCCTCGGCAATTAGGGTGAGAATTGTCGCTAGCTCTAACGACTTGGAATAATTGACTTCGTTGCCCTTCCACAAATCGGCATACTTTTCCGCAGTCGCGGGATCAAAGATTCCAGAAACCAAACGGACCTTTTGATCGTATCGATGCTTTATCTTCTCAAGAATGCCACTGATTGCTTTTATGTAGTGGCCATCAGACGCAGGAATAACTAATACAAATTGCGTCGGTTGGAGATAGCCGATCGCGGCGGTAGTGGGAAAGCTTGTATGTAGCGAATTAAACAGTTCAGCAAGGATCTTATTTACAGATGCTGTTCCGAACTGACTAATAACAGCCTCTTCATTCGCGATTCGAAACACTGCACAGAATGGGCGCTGGGCTTCCAACTCGGCAATTCGTGCCTTAATTGCATCCGTACTAAGTGGCCCGCCGACTAGCTTTGCTGAGATTGTGCCATCGATCGTGGGAGATTTGACTAGGTGACCGATGGCACCCAGAGGGATGGCCTCCAACCATGCATCTTTTAGTATTATTGATTTGCCATTTGCTTGTTCTAGGACGTGGCAGAACGAAATTTCCTTTTGGACGTCGAAGGCCTCTATCCTTGCCGAGTGAATTCTTGGGTACGTTCCCATCCGCTTTACGGTTCGGCCATCCGGGTGAAGGTAATCCGTTAATCCGTCAAACTTTGGGTTAAATACGAAGAACTCCTGTCCAGGCTGCAGGCCGACCTCGTTTCCAAGGTCAATTACGACCATCCCGGTTTCGGCATTAACTTCCATTACTCTGCCGTAACGTTTGACCAAATCGGGGAAGAAGCAGACCCGATTGCGTCCACTCGATTTCGCTTTGTATAGAGCGAGATCGGCACGATTGAGTAGATTCGTTATCGCCCGAGTCGCATTTCCCTTGTTTATCGGGACCGAAGTGCTGATTACTCCAACGCTACAAGTTACGCGTCGTTCCCGATCTAGCGGAAACGTGAGGCCGGTCGTTTGCCCTTGCTCCTCGTATTGCTGCCATTCGATAGGCGTAGGGAGTTCCTTTCGGGCTATTTCGTCGCGAAATAACTCAGCTAGATCGCAAATTTCGCCGTCGGCAAGGCTTCCGGCGGCAATGACTGTAAATTCCTCCCCGCCGGGGCGCGCAACATAGAAATCCACTTTTCCTGCATAACGAGGGTCTCGCCCTAGTAGCGAAACAAGGGATTCCATTCGGCGGGCAAATGTTCTTAGAACGATGTCACCGTACAGATGGCCATGGGTATCGTTGACCTGCTTGAAATGGTCAATATCGAATGCGAGAACTGCAACTTGGCGTGAAGCGGTTAAATCTGCAGCGCTGCTTTCGGGCGTTGCTGTAACGATTGAATTTAGAACATGCTCAAGGCTATGTCGATTGAGCAGTTCAGTCAGAGCGTCGTGTGCTGCACGGAACGCATTGCTAGCGTGGCGCGCGCAGTTTGCTAGTGCCAGATGTATGTATTCCTGAGTCTCTTTCTTGGGTGCCTTCAGAAAGTCGGCGACTAGGACGCAATCAAACTCTTCTGAGTAGAAATAGGTTCGTCGACTAGAAGAACTTCGCCAGTACTCCTTCTTCTTTCGCGTTCTTTCGAGCAGAGGAATTAGCTCCGTTGCTACTGGGTTGGGACTGCTATGGAGATGGTGGAAAGAGTTCTTGAAGAAGTAATAGATTGCAATTTGCTCGAGCTGCCCACCAATGATGGTGTCCTTTGCGATTTCACTATCGAAGTAGCGAAGGCGATCCAATTTCATATACAACCTTATTCCTAGAGGTTCGACTGGACACTCGTACCCCGTTCAGGTAACACGGGGGAGATATGAAAAATTCATTCTACGTTGATGACTGTAAAGATATCATGGTCTTAGCTGACCGAGATATCTCCGTGGAAACCTCGTTAGCCCCCAACCCCTGCTGGTAAATTAGCCGCCATGCAGGCTTCCATCCTCCCCTCCCTCGCGGCCCTTGGCTCGGACTGGCCTTTCGCCGGTGACGATCCCTTCGCCAGCCGCGCCTTCCTGAGCGCCTGCGAAACCCATGGTGCAGCCTCGCCCTTGATGGGCTGGGAGCCTTGCCATGTGGCCTTGCGCGACGACGCGGGGGCGCTGGTCGGCCTGCTGCCGCTCTACCAGCGCAGCCATTCCTACGGCGATTTCGCCTGGGACTTCGGCTGGGCCGGGGCCTGGGAGCGCATGGGGCTGCCTTATTACCCGAAGCTGGTGACGGCGATTCCCTACACGCCCTCCCCCGGCCCACGCCTGCTGGTGGCGCCGGGGGCAGATGGGGCGACGGTGCGGGCGGGGCTGATTGCGGCGGCGATTCAGATGGTGCGCGAGCTCGATGTTTCGTGCTGGCAGTGCCTGTTCGTCACCGAAGATGACCGCGAGGCCTTGCAGGACGCCGGCCTGCTGCTGCGGCAGAACGTGCAATATCACTGGCAGCGCCGTGGCGAGGGGGATTTCAATGACTTTCTTGCCGGCCTGACGGCGAAGCGGCGCAAGGAAACCCGGCGCGAGCGGCGGCGCGTGGCGGAGGCCGGGGTGGAACTGTGCACGCTGCACGGCGACGAGATTGACGATGGGCTGTGGCCGGCGATCCATCGCCATTACCTCTCCACCTTTCAGCGCTACAACAGCCCCGCCGCCTTCAGCGAAGACTTCTTCCGCGACATGGGGCGGCAACTGGGGCGGCGCATGGTGGTCTTCGTCGCCTTTCTGGATGGTGAAGCGGTGGCATCGTCGATCTGCTATCGCAGTTCAAGCGCCCTCTTCGGCCGCCACTGGGGCGCGGACCGGGAGGTGGATTGCCTGCACTTCGAGCTGTGTTACTACCAGGGCATCGACTACTGCCTGCGCGAGGGGCTGCAAAGCTTCGAGCCCGGCGCCGGCGGCGAGCACAAGATCGCCCGGGGCTTCATGCCGATCAGCACCTGGTCCGGCTACTGGATCGCCGACCCGCGCCTGCGGCGGGCGGTGGAGGATTTTCTGGTGCGGGAGAACAAGGCCCTGGAGCATTACGCCGATGAGGCCGGCGCCCACGGGCCTTACAAGGCGGGGCTGTAGCTGCCCCGGGGTTCTAGGCGAAGACGTCGACGCTGTTGCCCAGATTGGGCGGGTTGCTGGTGGCGGCCATGGACTCGGTGGCCATTTGCACCAGTTGCGCAGCGCCCTGAGCCTCGGTGTTCATGGCCAATTTAAGCACTGCCATCTGCATGGCGGCAGCGGTTTTTTGTTCTGACATCTGGGTGGCGAGACTGGCAATCGAGCTAACGTCCATCACAAACTCCCAACAGGAACAACACGCGATAACTTTTACTACGGCGCTGTCCCGTCGGACTTGAGGGCATTCAGTGTGTTTAGGACGCCAACTCGGGCCGGTTGCGGAAATAATCGAGGGCTTCGGGGTTGGCCAGGGCCTCGACGTTCTTCACCGCCTCGCCATGCACCACATTGCGCACCGCGAGTTCAACGATCTTGCCGCTCTTGGTGCGGGGGATATCGGCCACTTGCAGCACCTTGGCCGGCACGTGGCGCGGCGTGGTGTTGTCGCGGATGGTTTCCTTGATGCGCTTGGTGAGGGCGTCGTCGAGCGTTACGCCGTCACGCAATTTGACGAACAGCACGACGCGGACGTCCTTCTCGTAGTCTTGCCCGATCACCAGGGATTCCACGACTTCGTGGAGCTTTTCGACCTGGCGGTAGATCTCGGCGGTGCCGATGCGCACACCGCCCGGATTGAGGGTGGCGTCAGAGCGGCCATAGATGATGAAGCCGCCGTGGATGGTGCGCTCAGCAAAGTCACCGTGGCACCAGATGTTGGCGAAGCGCTCGAAATAGGCGGCGCGGTAACGGGCGCCGTCGGCGTCGTTCCAGAAGCCAATGGGCATCACCGGGAAGGGCTTGGCGCACACCAGTTCGCCCTTCTCGCTCACCACCGGCTTGCCGGCGTCGTCAAACACGTCCACCGCCATGCCAAGGCCGGCGCACTGGATCTCGCCGCGATATACGGGGCCAATCGGGTTGCCAAGGACGAAGCAGGAAATGATGTCGGTGCCGCCGGAAATCGAGGCCAGTTGCAGGTCGGGCTTGATGGCGCGATAGACGTAGTCGAAGCCTTCTGGCACCAGGGGGCTGCCGGTAGAGAACACGGCGCGCAGGGCCGAGAGGTCGTGGGTCTCGGCGGGCTTGAGGTCGATCTTGGCGATGGCGTCGATGAACTTGGCCGAGGTGCCGAAGTGGGTCATGCTCTCGGCGACGGCGTAGTCGAACAGGATGGTGCCGCGGCCGACGAAGGGTGAACCGTCGTAGAGCAGCAGCGTGGCGCCGGAGGCGAGGCCGGAGACCAGCCAGTTCCACATCATCCAGCCGCAGGTGGTGAAGTAGAACAGCTTGTCGTTGGGCTTGACGTCGCTCTGGAGCTGATGTTCCTTGAGGTGCTGCAACAGCGCGCCGCCGGCGCAATGGACGATGCACTTGGGCACCCCGGTGGTGCCCGAGGAATACATGATGAACAGCGGGTGGGCGAAGGGCAGCGGGGCGAACTCGATTTCGGTCTGGTGGCGATAGGCGTCCACATAGTCGCGCAACATGACGCCGCCGCGAATCATCGACAGGTCGTGACCCTCGCCGCTGACGTAGCGGGCGACGACGACGCGCTGCACGGAGGGCAGCTTGTCGGTGATCTCGGCCACTTTTTGCAGGCAGTCGACGGTCTTGCCGTTGTAGTAGTAGCCGTCGGCGACGAACAGCAGCTTGGGCTCCACCTGACCAAAGCGGTCGATGACGCCCTGAACGCCGAAGTCCGGCGAGGCGGAGGTGAACACGGCGCCGATGGAGGCCGCCGCCAGCATGGTGATGACGGTTTCCGGCAGGTTGGGCATGTAGGCGGCAACGCGGTCGCCGGCGACGATGCCATCGGCGCGCATGGCCGCCGCCAGCCGGGCGACGCGGCGGTAAAGGTCGCCGTGGCTGATGCGGCGCTTGAGCTTGTCTTCGCCCCAGAAGGTAATGGCGACGCCGTCGTCGCGGCGGCGCAGCAGGTTCTGGGCGTAGTTCAGTTTTGCCTCGGGGAACCACTGGGCGCCGGGCATCTTGTCGCCATCCACCAGCACACGACTGCCCTGCTCGCCGCGCACCTGGGTGAAATCCCACACCGAGGCCCAGAACTGTTCCGGCTGTTCAAGCGACCAGCGATGCACGGCGGCGTAATCGGCAAACTTCTGTTGCCAGCGCTCGCCGGCCGCGGCCATGAAGGCGGCGAGGCGCGTGGCGGCGACGCGCTCGGGGGAAGGAATCCACATCGGCTCGGTGCTGGTCGGATAGCTCATTGTTTTCGTTCTCCCGGAAATTTCTATTCGGCGCAAGCCCGCACGGAATCGGGCAAGGGCACGGATTTGCCGCTGGCGGGATTCATCCACACCATCTTGGCGGCGCCTTCGGCATACAGGGTATCGCTGCCAACCAGACGCAGCTCGTAATAGGTGGGAATGCTGCTGCGCCCCGGCGCGCCGACAAACATCAGACATTCCACGGTGCCCGGATAGACCATCGGCACGAGGAAGGTGCAACTGGCATTGATGATGACCGGTGCCGCGTCCTGAATCATCTGCACTGTGAAGCCCAGGCTCTCCAGCCACTCGACGCGGGCCTGTTCCATGTAGCGGAAATAGACCGTGTTGTTCACATGCCCGAGGGCATCCTGATCGCCCCAGCGGATGGGCATGCGGGTGGTGAGAACCAGCTTCTTGTGATGTTCCATCTTTTTAGATGTCAAGTAATCAGCCGTGATTATAATCCGTAAAATTTTGCCAATCCCAGGAGGGGCGCGATGGACAGGGAAGCCATGGAATTCGACGTGCTGGTGGTAGGCGGCGGCCCCGCCGGTCTCGCGGCGGCGATCCGCCTCAAGCAGCTGAATCCGGAAATCGGCGTCTGCCTGATCGACAAGGGTTCGGAAATCGGCGCCCACATCCTCTCCGGTGCGGTGATGGACCCACGCGCCCTGAACGAGCTGTTTCCCAACTGGCAGGAACTCGATGCGCCCCTGAACACCCCGGTGGGCGAAGACCGCTTCGTCTTCCTCAGCGAAGGCGGCGGCTTCCAGTTGCCCAACGCCCTCCTCCCCGGCTGTTTCCTCAACCACGGCAACTACATCATCAGTCTTGGCGAGTTCTGTCGCTGGCTTGGCCAGCAGGCGGAAGCCCTCGGCGTCGAAATCTATCCTGGCTTTGCCGGCGCGGAGGTGCTCTACGACGAGGCCGGCGCCGTCAAGGGCGTCGCCACCGGCGACATGGGCGTCGGCCGCGATGGCCAGCCCACCGGCAACTTCCAGCCGGGCATGGAACTCCACGCCAAATACACCCTGTTCGCCGAAGGCTGCCGAGGGCACTTGGGCAAGCAACTGGAAGCCAAGTACCAACTGCGCAAAGGCGCCGATCCCCAGGTTTACGGCCTTGGCGTCAAGGAACTCTGGGAGGTGACACCGGAGCAGCACGTCAAGGGCATGGTGATGCACACCGCCGGCTGGCCCCTGGAGAGCGACACTTACGGCGGTTCATTCTGCTACCACTTCGGCGATAACCTGGTCGCCATCGGCATGGTGGTTGGCCTCGGCTACAGCAATCCCTACCTCTCGCCCTTCGAGGAATTCCAGCGCCTCAAGACCCACCCGAAGATGCGCACCATGCTCGAAGGCGGCAAGCGCCTCGCCTACGGCGCCCGCGCCCTGACGGCGGGCGGCCTGCAAGCCCTGCCGAAGCTGATCTTCCCCGGCGGCGCGCTGATCGGCGACGACGCCGGCTTCCTCGTCGCCTCCCGCATCAAGGGCAGCCATGCCGCCCTCAAGACCGGCATGATGGCCGCCGAGTCCATTGCCGAGGCCTTGGTCGCCGAGCGCAGTCGCGATGAGCTGATCGCCTATCCGGAACGCTTCCGCAATTCGTGGCTGTTCGAGGAAATGCACACGGCACGCAACTTCAAGCCGCTGATGAGCAAGGGCCTCTGGCTCGGCTCCCTGCTGTTTGGCATCGACCAGCAGCTGTTCCGCGGCAAGGCACCGTGGACCCTGAGCCTCACCGCCGATCACGAAAAACTCAAGCCGGCGGCCCAGTGTCAGCCGATCGCCTATCCGAAACCCGACGGGGTGATTACCTTCGACCGGCTCTCATCGGTTTTCCTCTCCAACACCAATCACGAGGAAGACCAGCCCTGCCATCTGCAACTCGCCAATGCCGAGACGCCGATCAGGACCAATCTGGCGCTGTATGCCGGCCCCGAGCAGCGTTACTGCCCGGCGGGGGTGTACGAGTTCATCGGTGAAGGCAACGAGCAGCACTTGCAGATCAATGCCCAGAACTGTGTGCACTGCAAGACCTGCGACATCAAGGACCCGACTCAGAACATCACCTGGGTAACGCCCCAGGGCGGCGAGGGGCCGATCTACCAGCAGATGTAATAGAAGGCAGAGGCGACGTAACTTGCAGACTCCGCCCGTCCGGATGTGCCAACGTCCCGGGATATTGGCTCTTAATCCCGGTTGCTGACAATCGCCAGCAGCAGCAGGATTTCCTCGGCAACCTTTTGCGGGAAGCCTTCGCGGGTACCTTCACGGTGGTCAAACAGAAGCTCAGAGAGATAGGTACGACAGTTATCGCCAAGCCATATCTCCTGTAGATAGGCGGCGACGTGGGGATAATCCTCCAGGGTTTGCCTTGAAGAAATCTGAGCGTCCGTGGCGGCCCAGTCCGCAGCTTGAACATTGAAGTTGCACCGCATTTCAGTGGCGTACTTCTCAAATTGGTCGCGCATCCCCGTGCTGCGATAGAGATCCAGCAACTTAAGCCAATGATGCAAGGACTTGCGCGGCTCCGCCCTGATGTGTTCCACCAACGCTTGAGCAGCTTCTTCGCCCAACCCCATGGACGTCATGATGTCCACTAGCTCAATAGCCTCGTCCCGCCCCTGAGTCACGACCTCATGAACATGGGGCAGCGGCGTTACAGCCAGCTTGAGCGGAACATTACCATCACCGGCCGACACAACTTTTGCCGAAGCGGGCGTGGCTGCGGAAGTCACAACCCTTGCCGAAGCGGGCGCAGCTTCGGACGTCACAACCCTTGCCGAAGCGGACGTGGCTGCGGGAGTTTCTATATAGCGAAACTCCACGCTTTCCGCTTCCGGCTTATGCGCACTGGCCGCTGTTGTATCAGGCTTGCGCGAGGTAAGCGGCACTGCCCCGGTGGAGCGCATTGCCCTGTCGAACGCATCAACGCCGTGCTCCATCGCCTCAACAGCCGCCGCTGCTGCGGCGGCGCGTTGAGGCACAGTGGATGCCGACATTAACCCTTCCACACCTTGCATCGCTTGATGAAAGGCATCCATTGATGCTTCATCAACGGAAAAATCATGGTAGTCGTCAGGAGCAATGCTATCGCCAGGCCTCGCCGGAGTCACTTTTTTCGCAGTCACTGTTTTCGCAGCCACTGGCGCGTTGACAGGTTCTTTCTTCGCAGTCCGGATCGCCCGGCCCTTTTTCTCCTGTGTCGACGGTTCGGCAACCGATGCCTGCGGCGCACTCATTACAGGCGTGGCGGTTGCATCCGCCGGCGATGGCGTTGGATCATCCCTCAGAACGGGATACGTCGATTGAATTCCAAAGTCCGGCGCGCTGGTGCGCCGAGCAACGGTCAAGCGATGATAGAAACTGAGCAATGCAGCAACAATCCCGCCGCCCCCCACAACGGCTAGCAGAAGGTAAATCAGGCCCTGTCGCTCCCTTGCCTTTGCCGCCTCCTGTTCCAGGCGCCGCTCTTCCTTCCACTGAGCCTCGCGCTGACGAGCCAATGATTCGATCTGAACCACATACTTGCTCATTTCGATCATGCTCGACTCAAGCTTTTGCAGGCGTTGAGTCATTTCGGCTTCACGCGCCACCTGTTGCTCCAGAAGATCGGTTAGCCGATCAATCATGGCCACCGCTTCCTTGAGGTTGGGCGGCTTCGCGCTACCGCCACCGCCAAGGATCAGGCGATCATTGGCGCCTTTTGCGGCACCGGGCTTCCGTGGGATCTCCGTCGTTAGCGCTTCGCTCTTCTTTGCCGGCGGCAGCACGTGAGCTTCGGTTGCCGGCGATTGGGATGAAGAGGCCTTTTCACTGGCCTTGGCGTGATCCCCGGGACGACGGGGCGGCACCGTGGCCGGAATAATCAGGCGGGTTCCGGCAGCCAGCCGTTGCGATGAAGCATCGCCGGTAGCGCCGAACAAACGCGGATTGGCTTCCCTGACCCAGCGCACAAAACGTTCGCGCCGCAAGGGGCCGGGGTAATGCTGGCGCGCCAATTGGTCGAGGGTGGTATCACCGTCCAGCACCAGTTCGATACCGGCAATGCCATCAGGAAGCCCCTTTTCTGAGCTTGTCGACGCCTGGACCGACATTACTTCGGGGACAGGCGCCGGAACCGGCACGGAGCCCTTCGGCCCGCTATTGCGGCTGGCCTGGGGCGGCTCTGCCGCTGTCGTAGCAACTGGAGCGGGCGGTGCGACGGGGGCCGCTACCATGAGCAGATAGTCGCGGGCAATACCGTAAGTACAGCCGGCGGAAATCCGGAACTCGATGACCGGCTGACGAATAATGCTACGGGTGGTAACAACAAGTTTTGACGTTCTCCCCATCGAATCCACATGGAAGCGGATATCTCTCGGGAAATAATCATCATCAATACGGTCGGTCAGCGGCACCACAGAAAAACACTCGGCTGACGGTACCATGCCCCCCGTGCTAAGCAGCGGAACTTCTATCCTCAAGGGCTTACCAAGCGGCACGTCACCAGATATCGGCCCCAGCCCCAGAGCATGAGCAACCGCCGACGCCATAGCGAGGCTGGCGAACAGGCAACACCTCGTCACCTGGCGAAAATCCGGCTGAGAATGGGGAACGCGAAGAAACAACACTTGGAGGTCTTGTTTTTCTTGGAACCTTCATTGTACC
>Ga0316605_10001066_pt1 | contig 16467 bp, 16 predicted proteins | sample OWC_soil_day20_n_FD_207666 | JGI IMG/M metagenome (GOLD analysis project Ga0316605, IMG submission 207666) | Wetland soil microbial communities from Old Woman Creek delta, Ohio, United States - OWC_soil_day20_noCT | ecosystem: Environmental > Terrestrial > Soil > Wetlands | place: USA: Ohio... | reverse complement strand
ATGCGACCGCCGGCCGCATCCTTGAGCAGACGGATCAACTGGGTGGAAGTCAGGATGGCCAGCAATGCAACGCTGATGCCGGCTGCCGCCTGGGCAAACTCGCGCCGGGCGGCGCGCTCGAATATCATGCTTTGACGAAACCAAAAAAATGCGAGGATAATCCCGCGGATACTGACATTTCCCCGATCAGGAGCAGCTTGTGGAATTTAGCATAAAAAGCGGTAGCCCGGAAAAACAGCGCACCGCCTGCGTGGTGGTCGGCGTATTCGATTCGCGCAAACTCACCTTGCCCGCCGAACTGCTCGACAAGGCGGCCAATGGCTACATCTCCGACATCGTTCGGCGAGGCGACATGGAAGGCAAAGCAGGCAGCACCTTGCTGCTGCACAACGTCCCCGGCACCCTGTGCGACCGCGTGCTGCTGATCGGCCTCGGCAAGGAAAAGGATTTCCGCGAGAAGGAATTCGGCAGCGCCATCCGCACCGTGGTCAAAACCCTGAACGAAACCGGTGCCTTTGATGCCTCGGTCTTCCTGACCGAACTGGCCGTCAAGAAGCGTAGCATCGGCTGGCGCGTCCGGCAGGCAGCCATCGTCGCCCAGGACAGCACCTACAAGTTCGACCAGTTCAAGAGCAAGAAGGATGAAGTCCGGCGCCCGCTGCGCAAGCTGACCCTGGCCGTCGAACGACGCAACGAGCTGGCCCAGGCCGAAGAAGCGCTGACCCAGGGCCTGGCCATCGCCAAGGGCATGGCCCTGACCAAGACACTGGGCAACCTGCCGCCCAATATCTGCCATCCGACCTACCTGGCCGAACAGGCCCAAGCGCTGGCCAAGGAATTCAACCTCGACTGCGACATCCTCGACCGCGCCGAGATGGAGCAACTCGGCATGCACTCGTTGCTGTCAGTCGCCCGCGGCTCGCACCAGCCGCCCAAGCTGATCGTGCTGCATTACAAGGGTGGCAAGGCCGGCGAGAAACCGGTCGTGCTGGTCGGCAAGGGCGTCACCTTCGACACCGGCGGCATTTCGCTGAAACCCGGTGCCGACATGGACGAAATGAAATACGACATGTGCGGTGCCGCCAGCGTGCTCGGCACCCTGCAAGCGGTGGCCCGCCTGGCCCTGCATCTCAACCTGACGGTCATCGTGCCGGCCACCGAAAACATGCCGGGCGGCAGCGCCAGCCGGCCAGGCGACATCGTCACCTCGCTGTCCGGGCAGACCATCGAAATCCTCAACACCGATGCCGAAGGCCGCCTGATCCTCTGCGACGCACTGACCTATGCCGAGCGCTTCGAGCCGGAAACGGTGATCGACGTCGCCACCCTGACCGGTGCCTGCGTCGTCGCCCTCGGCCAGATCGCCACCGGCCTGTTCGCCAACAAGGATGCGCTGGCCCGCGACCTGCTCGATGCCGGCGACGAAGCGCATGATCGCGCCTGGCACATGCCGCTGTGGGACGACTACCAGGAATTGCTGAAGAGCCCGTTCGCCGACATGGGCAACATCGGCGGCCGCTACGGCGGGGCCATCACCGCCGCCTGCTTCCTGTCCCGTTTCGCAAAAAAATTCGACTGGGCGCACCTGGACATCGCCGGCACCGCGTGGAAATCGGGGGCCGACAAGGGCGCCACCGGCCGCCCGGTGTCGCTGCTCACCCATTACCTGCTGCAGCGCGCCGGAAAACTCAATTGACCGAGGTCTTTTTCTACCACGGCGCTTCCGACAAGGTCGCCGCCGCCTGCGCGCTGCTCGGCGGCGCCTATGCGCAGAAAAAGCCGATGCTGGTCTATGCGCCGGAAAACGAGGTCGCCGGCGCCGTCGACCGCAGCCTGTGGATCCAGCCGGCACTGAGCTTCGTGCCGCACTGCCGGGCCGACTCGCCGCTGGCCGGCGAAACGCCGATCCTGCTCACCGACGATCTCGCCACCCCGGCCCAGACCGACCGCCTGATGAATCTCGGCCAGGGCGTACCGCCAGGTTTCGAGCGTTTCCAGCGACTGATCGAAGTGGTCGGCCAGGACGACGCCGACCGCCAGGCTGCCCGCCAACGCGTCGCGCAGTACAAGCAGAGCGGCTGCGACGTGCGCTACTTCGATCTTTCCAACCGGTAAGCGACATGCCCAGCACCATCCTCGCCCGGGCCGATGCCCTGATGCAACGTCGCCGCCAGGGCGGTATCGACGGAGAAGACGTGCCGGTCCTGACCGATGCCATAGACGTTGACGAAGATGACATCCCGGTCCTGCTCGAAGCCGAAGGCATCGCCGCCGATGAGCCGCCAGCGACCACTGCCAGCGCCCCGGAAGCAGTCATCGATGCGCCCCCGTTGCCGGAAATTGACGTTGCCCCCCCCGCCGACGCCGCCCCGCTGGCCGAGGCCGATCCGTCCTTCGACCGCGCCCTGCTCGACATCGTCGCCCACGAACTGGCCCGCCGGGTCAATGATCGCCTGACCGCCGAACTGCCGGCCATCATCGAAGCCACCGTGCGCGACTTCCTGGCCGAACGGGAAATGCTCGACCTGATCCAGCCACGCGACTGAGATCGCCGCCGAAGCGGTGCGGCGCTCCGGTATAATCGTCGGTTTTCCCCTTTTCCAACAAGCCCATGGAACTCGCCAAAGCCTTCGAACCAGCCGACATTGAGCGCCGCTGGTACCCCGAGTGGGAATCGAAAAATTACTTCGCTGCCGGGGTCGACCGCAGCAAACAGGATAATTTCTGCATCCTGCTGCCGCCGCCCAACGTCACCGGCACGCTGCACATGGGCCACGGCTTCAACCAGACGATCATGGACGCGCTGACCCGCTACTACCGGATGCGCGGCCACAACACGCTGTGGCAGCCGGGCACCGACCATGCCGGCATCGCCACCCAGATCGTCGTCGAGCGCCAGCTCGATGCGCAAGGCGTCAGCCGCCACGATCTCGGCCGCGAGAAGTTCCTGGAAAAGGTCTGGGAATGGAAGGAATACTCCGGCAACACCATCACCAAGCAGATGCGCCGCATGGGCACCAGCCCGGACTGGAAGCGCGAGCGCTTCACGATGGACGCCGGCCTCAACAAGGTGGTCACCGAAACCTTCGTCCGCCTCTACAACGAAGGCCTGATTTACCGCGGCAAGCGCCTGGTGAACTGGGATCCGAAGCTGCACACCGCCGTGTCCGACCTCGAAGTGGTGCAGGAGGAAGAAGACGGCTTCATGTGGCACATCCGCTACCCGCTGGCCGACGGCTCGGATAGCCTGGTGGTGGCGACGACGCGTCCGGAAACCATGCTCGGCGACACCGCCGTCATGGTCCACCCGGAAGATGAGCGCTACAAGCACATGATCGGCAAGATGGTGAAGCTGCCGCTGACCGGGCGCGAAATCCCGATCATCGCCGACTCCTACGTCGATCTCGAATTCGGCACCGGCTGCGTCAAGGTCACGCCGGCGCACGACTTCAACGACTATGCAGTCGGCCAGCGCCACGGCCTGCCAATGATCTCGATCCTGACGCTGGATGCCAAAGTTAACGACCATGCCCCGGAAAAATACCGCGGCATGGATCGTTTCGACGCCCGCAAGGCCGTCGTCGCCGACCTCGAAGCCGAAGGCATCCTGGTCAAGGTCGACAAGCACAAGCTCAAGGTGCCGCGCGGCGACCGCACCGGCGTCGTCATCGAACCGATGCTGACCGACCAGTGGTTCGTCGCCATGTCGAAGCCGGGTGCCGACGGCAAGTCGATCACCGAAAAGGCACTGGAAGTCGTCCATTCCGGCGAGATCAAGTTCTACCCGGAAAACTGGGTCAATACCTACAACCAGTGGCTGAACAACATCCAGGACTGGTGCATCTCCCGCCAGTTGTGGTGGGGCCACCAGATTCCGGCGTGGTACGGGGTCAATGGCGAAGTGTTCGTCGCCCAGAGCGAGGAAGAAGCCCGCCACCTGGCCGACCAGGCCGGTTACGCCGGCCAGCTGAACCGCGACGAGGACGTGCTGGACACCTGGTACTCGTCCGCCCTGTGGCCGTTCTCGACGCTGGACTGGACCGGCGACGCAGAAACCGACGCGGCCAACGACGTGCTGCAACAGTATCTGCCGTCGTCGGTGCTGGTCACCGGCTTCGACATCATCTTCTTCTGGGTGGCGCGCATGGTCATGATGACCAAGCACATCACCGGCAAGATCCCGTTCAAGCACGTCTATGTGCACGGCCTGATCCGCGATGGCGAAGGCCAGAAGATGTCGAAGTCGAAGGGCAACGTGCTTGACCCGATCGACCTGATCGACGGCATCGGCATCGAAGAACTGGTGCAGAAGCGCACCACCGGCCTGATGAACCCGAAGCAGGCGGAAAGCATCGCCAAGAAGACACGCAAGGAATTCCCGGAAGGCATCGCCTCCTTCGGCACCGATGCGCTGCGCTTCACCTTCGCCTCGCTCGCCAGCCCCGGCCGCGACATCAAGTTCGACCTGAACCGCTGCGACGGCTACCGCAACTTCTGCAACAAGCTGTGGAACGCCACCCGCTTCGTGCTGATGAATGTCGAAGGCCACGACCTGGCGCTCGACCACCAGCAGGGTGCCGGCGGCCAATGCGTTGCGGTCGACGGTGGAGTTGACGCAAGTAAGCGCCTGAATTTCAGCTTCGCCGACCGCTGGATCGTCAGCCAGCTGCAGCGCGTCGAACAGGAAGTCGAGCGCCACTTCATCGACTACCGTTTCGACCTGATCGCCCAGGCCATCTACAAATTTGTCTGGGACGAGTTCTGCGACTGGTACCTGGAAATTGCCAAGGTCGAGATGCAGAGCGGCGACGAAGCGCAGCAGCGCGCCGCCCGCCGCACCCTGGTGCGCACGCTGGAAGCCGTGCTGCGCCTGGCCCATCCGCTGATCCCCTTCATCACTGAAGAGCTGTGGCAGACCGTTGCGCCCATCGCCGGGCGCAAGACCCACGACTCGATCATGCTCGCCGCCTACCCGCGCGCCGAGGAATACAAGATCGACCCGGCCTCCGAAGCCAAGGTCGAGCGCTTGAAAGAACTGGCCTACGCCTGCCGCAACCTGCGCGGCGAGATGAATGTCTCGCCAGCCCTGCGCATGCCGCTGCTGGTCGCCGGCGGCGGCGAGGAAATCCGCGAATTCGCCCCCATCCTGCAAGCGCTCGGCAAGCTGTCCGAAGTGCAGATCGTCGACGACATGCCGGCCGATGCCATGGCGCCGGTCGCCGTCGTGCATGAAATCCGCCTGATGCTCAAGGTGGAAATCGACGTCGCCGCCGAACGGGTGCGCCTGGCCAAGGAAATCGAAAAGCTGGAAAAACAGATTTCGATCGCCCAGAACAAGCTGAACAACGAAGGCTTCGTCGCCCGTGCCCCGGCCGCGGTCATCGACCAGGAAAAGCAGCGCGTCGCCGATTTCAGCGCCACCCTGGAAAAACTCAAACCGCAACTGGCCAAGCTGGCCGACTGATAAAGGATAAGCATGTCCGACGACAAACGCGGGATTTTTGCCCAAATCTTCATTGCCATGATGATCTTCACCGCCCTGGTCTGGGTGTGGACGGTCGCCTTCATCATTTCCTGGCCGTGGGACAAGAACCCTAGCTGGAAACCCGAGTTCCGGCTGGTCGCCGTCTGCGCCGACAACAAGGCCTGCGGCTTTGCCTACGGCGAGCTGGCCGAAGCCCAGGCCAAGGGGCTGTACACCTCGCTGACTCCGAGCGAACCGGCCGGCGATGTCGAGGAAGAAAAGAACTGGCTGAAGTGGAAAATCGACAACGGCATCATCGAGGTCAAGGCCTCGTCCTGGCACTTCCAGACCACTATCCGTTACAAGGTGGAAAACGAGGTACCGGTCCTTATCGAATACCAGGACGTCGAGGCCAAGGCCTTCTACTACGGCGTCGCTGCCGCGCTGTTCTCGCTGCTCGGCCTCTACCTGCGCAAGTTGCGCGGCTAAGCGTCGCTTCTTGCGGTCAACGGTCCGGCAGGGCCGTTTTTTTTGCCGCCAGTTGTACCGGCAACAGACCGCGCAAGGCATTGCCGAGGAAAAATCCACCGCCCAGATCGGCCGGCCACAGCACTGACTCGCGCGCCCGACCGGTCGCCAGCAACTCGTCGCGCAACACGCCGGGCAAGGCGCCGCTGGTCAGCGGCGGCGTCAGCAAAACACCATCGCGTTCGACGAAAACGTTGCTGCGCGCCCCCTCCGCCACTTCGCCGCGCTCGTTGAGGAAGACCACATCGAACACCGTGGCATCGGCCGATAAGTCGCGCAGCGCCGCATCGTAGAGCGCGCGCGCCGTCGTCTTGTGGCGACGCAGCGGATCGGTCGAATCGATCGACACGTCGGCCAGCACCGCATAGCGCACCCCAGCCGGCTCGGCGGCTAGCGCGAAGGACTGCATGGCGATCCGGCCCGCCTTGTCCAGAGTCAGCCGCACCCGCCACAAGCCGCTATCGGCGACGCCATCAAACGCCTGACGCAATGCTGCCTCGTCCAGCGGAAAGCCCAGCCAGGCCGCCGACCGGCGCAGGCGTTGCAGATGCCGGTCCAGTCGGGGGTAAACACCCTCTTCCCGTCGCAGGGTTTCGATCAGTTGCAGGCCCGGATCGGCATAGCGCAGGAAGCCGGCTTTCAGCAGACATTCCTGCCACTCGGCGGCTGGCTGCGAATCGGCGACGATGCCGCTGCCGATGCCCAGCTTGCCGCGATGCTCGGCCGCCAGCTCCAGCGTACGGATGGCCACGTTGAAGCGAAAATCGCCGTTTGGCGCCAGCCAGCCGAGCGCGCCGGTATATAAGCCGCGCGGCGCGACCTCCAATTCGGCAGCAATCTGCATGGAGCGTATCTTCGGCGCACCGGTGATCGAGCCGCAGGGAAACAGGGCGCGCAGAATCTCGCCCAGACCGACCCCGGGCACGCTGGCCGAGATTTCGGACACCATCTGCCAGACCGTCGGATAGTCTTCGATAGCGAACAGCTGGTCGACGTGGACGCTGCCGCCAGTCGCCACCCGGCCGAGATCGTTGCGCAGCAGATCGACGATCATCAGGTTCTCGGCCTTGTCCTTTTCCGAGGCAAGCAGCACACCCGGATCAAGGTCGCGCGAAGCCGTTCCCTTCATCGGCCGGGTACGCAGGCGGTCGCCCCGCCTTTCGAGAAAGAGTTCGGGCGACAGCGACACGATGCCCGCCTCGTCGTTGCCGACGAAACCGCCGTAGCGCACCGGCTGGCGCTGGCGCAACCGGACGTAGAGGTCCAACAGCCGGCCGAACCAGTCGAAGGTGAAGGGAAAGGTCAGGTTGACCTGATAGCAGTCACCGGCCGCAATGTAATCGCGGATGCGGTCGACCGCTGCGGCGTGGCTGTTTTCGTCGAACCCGCCAAGCAGACCGCCGATCCCGGCCGGCTGGCCCGAAACATGGGCCAGCAACCAGTCTTCGGCCTCCGCCGCGCTCATCGCCCGGCAGCGTTCGAAGCGCCAGAAGCGGGCCAGTGGTCGATCAACGGGTGGCGCCCAAGCGGCGGGCGCGGCGACCGGTTCCAGCTGGTAACCCAGTTCGTAGTCGAGGGCGGCAACCACCCAGTAAGGGCCATGCTCGACCTGGCCCAGGGTAGCGGCGTCGATGCCAACCAGGCAATCGACCAGCCCCTCGAAAAGCCAAGCGGCGGGTTCGCCCGGGGGCGCCCGCCGATCTTCAAGGAATGCGTAAAACGGGGAGTTTATTTGCGCTTCAGGTAAAACTCGAACACGCGGTTCTCTTCCTTCTGCTCGACCAGTTCGTTACCTGTCTGTTTGGCGAAGGCAGGAAAATCCTTGAGAGAACCCGGATCGGTCGCCAGCACGCGCAGCACCTGGCCGGAATCCATCTCGGCAAGTGTTTTCTTGGTGCGCAGGATGGGCAGCGGGCAGTTCAGCCCTTTTACGTCGAGTTCGCGATCAAATTGCATGATTGTTCGATCCATTCGGGAATGCAGGAATTTTACCCCTTAATTCCGCTTCTCTTTCAGTTCGTCGGCCAGACGGCGCTTCAACTCGCGCAACCGGGCATCGATCACCGACTGCTCGTAGAAATTGGCATCGCCCGCCCGTTGCGCCAGATTTAGTTGCTCGATGGCCGCCATGGTCTGCCCCTGCAAGGCGAAGGATTCAGCCAACGCCTGATGCTGCTGCGCCTGACGCCCCATGCCTGCAAAGCTTTCTGCCCGCAATTTGTGCAGGCGGACATCCTGCGGATAGTTTTGTAGCTGCATTTCGCTAAAGCGCAGGGCTTCGTCGAAGCGCCGGGTTTTGATCAAGGCTTCGCCATAGCCGTAGATCAAGGCCTGATTCAACGGATAACGCAGCATGGCCTCGCGATAAAGGGCCAAGCCTCCGCCGGCATCGCCCTGGGCCAGTCTGACTTCGGCCAACTGACGCTCCAGCATCGCCGACACCAGCTTCAGCTTGCGGGCGGCCAGCAACTCCCGCTCTGCACCGGCCCAGTCTTGTTTACGACCAAGCGCCACGGCCAGCCCGTAACGCACCGCCGCCTCCGAGGAAAACTTCTTGTCACGCAACAAGCCTTCCATATCCCGGACCGCCTCGCCCGGCGTGCCGACCATGGCCCGCAAGCGGGCGCGGACCAGGTGAAAATCCTGGCTGTCGGTGACCTGCCGGTAAGCCACCGACTGTTCGCGGTTCTGCATGTCGGACAAGCGCTCGCCAGTCAGCGGATGGGTCCGCAGATAGGCCGTCGCATTGTTTTCGTAGAGCCTGACCGCCTTTTGCAGACGCTCGAAAAACTGTGCCATGCCACGCACATCGAAGCCCGCCTTGCGCAGGATTTCGAAGCCGACCCGGTCGGACTCCCGCTCGAAATCGCGCGAAAACGCCAGCTGCGCCGTGGCCACCCCGGCCTGCGCCCCGACGATGGCCCCACCGGCTGCCTGGGTGTTCGAACGGGCGGCCAGCAGGGCCAGCCCCATGGCCAGCATCGCGGCCACGCTCATCTGGCGCGACTGGAATACCTGACGTGCAATATGGCGCTGGGTAACGTGAGAAATTTCGTGGGCCAGCACCCCGGCCAGTTCCGACTCGCTCTGCGCTGCCAGCAACAGTCCGGTATGCACGCCGATGAAGCCGCCCGGCATGGCGAAAGCATTGATCGCCGGATCGTTGATCGGAAAAAAATAGAAGCCCAGCCCGGGATCGTTGCTGACCGCACTCAAACGGCCGCCCAACTGGTTCAGGTAGGCCTCGACGTCGTAGTCGTCGAGATAGGCGGCATCGTGCCAGCGGATCTGATGCATGATCTGCTGGCCAATTTTCTTTTCGGTGGCCAGCGACAGGTCGTTGCTCGCCGCATCCCCGAGTTCGGGCAGATCATCGGCCCGGAGGGAGGGCGCCAGCAGGCTGAGCACCAGCAGAGCCGCGACAAGACGTTGATGGAAACGCATGGATGCTATGATAACGCAGCCCGCGAAATCGTCTCACGGGCTATTCGTTACCAGGTGTAAACGTTCGTGACCCACTCCCCACTGACCCATTTCGATGCCGCCGGCCAGGCCCACATGGTCGATGTCGGCAACAAGACCGAGACCGCCCGCCTGGCCCGCGCCACCGGCAGCATCTTCATGCAGCCCGAAACCCTGGCCCTGATCCGAGCCGGCTCGGCCAAGAAGGGCGATGTACTGGGCATTGCCCGCATCGCCGCCATCCAGGCCTCGAAGCGCACCGGCGACCTGATTCCGCTGTGCCACCCCATCGCACTGACCCGAGTAGTTGCCGAATTCTCGGTTGACGACGAACAGCATGCCATCCACTGCGTCGTCACCGCCGAATGTTTCGGCCGCACCGGGGTCGAAATGGAAGCGCTGACCGCCACCTCGGTTGGTCTGCTCACCATTTACGACATGTGCAAGGCCGTCGACCGTGGCATGCGCATCGACAATATCCGCCTGCTGGAGAAAAAGGGCGGTAAGTCGGGTCACTGGCAATCCGAATAATCATCATCCCGCAAACAACTGACATGAACGAATTGCGCCGAATCTGGCTCAAGGGCGGCACGACTGCCCTGATCTCGCCACTACTGGGAACCGGCCTGCTGATCCCCGGGCGAACGATAGCCGCCGAATGGAACCGCCAGGCTTTTGCCGCCCGCAGCAGCAATGAAGCACTGAAAGCCTACGGCGCCACGAATGCCGCAGAGTCACGGGAAATCGTCATCAATGCCCCGGAAATTGCCGAAAATGGGGCCAAGGTGGAAATCGACATCACCAGCAACCTGGCCCAGACGAAAAGTCTGGCCGTCTTCGCCGACAAGAATCCGATGCCGCTCTGTGCTGCTCTGGACTTCTCCGGCAACGCCCTGCCCTATGCCCGACTTCAAGTGAAGCTGGCCGAAACAACCCGGCTGCGGGCCGTGGTCAAGACCGCCGACGGCAAGACACATGTCGCATTCCGTGAAGTAAAAGTCACCCTCGGTGGCTGTGGGGGTTGAAATGGCAGAACAAATCAAGATTCGCGCCCAGCAACAGGGCGACATCACCGAAATCCGCGTGCTGATGCAACACCCGATGGAAACCGGTCAACGTAAGGATGACCGGGGACAGACGCTGGCGGTCAATTTTATCCAGACCTTCACGGTCAGCCACAACGGCAAGCGGCTGATCGACGGCCAGTTGAATACTTCGGTGTCGAAAAATCCCTTGTTCGGTTTCAAGGCCAGGGGCATCAAGCCCGGCGACAGGATCAGCGTCAGCTGGCTCGACAACCTAGGCGACAGCCGCCAGGACGAGATCACCGTGGCCTGAGCGGCAAAGCCCTGCGGTCAACGAAAAAAGCCCGCCTGAAACCAGGCGGGCTTTTAAATTTCTGCTATCCGGTGCTTAGGCGCTCTGGATGTTGGACGCCTGCTTGCCCTTGGGGCCTTGCACGACATCGAAGGAAACTTTTTGACCTTCCTTCAGGGTCTTGAAACCGCTCATGTTGATAGCGGAAAAGTGAGCGAAGAGATCTTCGCTGCCATCGTCAGGAGTGATGAAGCCGAAGCCCTTGGAATCATTGAACCACTTGACAGTACCGATTGCCATGTTTTGCTACTTTCATACAAAAAACTAAAAATTTGCGGGTTTCCCCGACCCCCTGTTTGCACTCAGTGACCCGGTGCTCATGGCAACCTTGATACAGCCAGAATCCAAACACAATGGCTTTCTACGCCAGTTGAATTATCGCGTCAACATTTTTCGTTGGCGCAGCGCAGCATCTGCCGATGCATCCGCCCGTAGGCCACCGGCTGGTTTTCCCTGTTGCACATTGGAACGGACTGTATAGAATCGAGCGCATGGCTACGAAGCATCAGGAAGGCGGCCAGCTCGAGGCCCAACGGGCCGAGGTGGAACCGCCAAAAATGTACAAGGTGATGTTGTTGAACGACGATTTCACTCCAATGGATTTCGTCATTACCGTTCTGCAGCGTTTTTTTTCTCTGGACACTGAACAAGCGACGCGAATCATGCTCAAAGTTCACAACGAAGGCCGTGGCGTGTGCGGGATTTTTCCGCGCGACATTGCTGCGACCAAAGTTGAACAGGTGAGTGCATTCGCCCGCCAGCACCAACACCCGCTTGCTTGCGTCATGGAGGAAAATTGATGATTGCCCAAGAACTCGAAGTCAGCCTGCACATGGCGTTTGTCGAGGCGCGCCAGAAGCGCCACGAGTTCATCACCGTCGAGCACCTGCTGCTCGCGCTGATCGACAATCCGTCGGCGGCCGATGCCTTGCGCGCCTGCGGCGCCAAACCCGATGCCTTGCGCAAGGATCTGACCAACTTCATCAACGAACACACGCCGACCGTTTCCGGCGAGGACGATATCGACACCCAGCCGACGCTCGGCTTTCAGCGCGTAATCCAGCGCGCCATCCTGCACGTACAATCGTCCGGCAAGAAGGAAGTCAATGGTGCCAACGTGCTGGTCGCCATCTACGGCGAGAAGGATTCGCACGCCGTCTATTTCCTGCAAAAACAAGGCATCACCCGTCTCGATGTGGTCAATTTCATCTCGCACGGCATCAGCAAGGTGCCGCAGCAGCACAAGGCCCCGACCGAAGGCGAGGTGGAAACCGAGGGTGAAAAGGAGCAGGCCGGGCCGCTCGAGCAATACACCATCAACCTCAACGCTCTGGCCCTGCAAGGCAAGATCGACCCCCTGATCGGCCGCGACAAGGAACTCGAACGGGTCATCCAGACGCTGTGCCGGCGGCGCAAAAACAACCCGCTGCTGGTCGGCGAAGCCGGTGTCGGCAAGACGGCGATTGCCGAAGGCCTGGCCCGGCGGATCGTCGAAGGCGATGTACCCGAAATCCTGGGCAAGGCCAATGTCTATTCCCTGGACATGGGTTCGCTGCTGGCCGGCACCAAATACCGGGGCGACTTCGAACAGCGCCTGAAGGGGGTACTCAAGCAATTGATGGAAAACCCAAACGCCATCCTGTTCATCGATGAAATCCATACGCTGATCGGCGCCGGCTCGGCTTCGGGCGGCACGCTGGACGCCTCCAACCTGTTGAAGCCGGCCCTGTCGTCGGGCCAACTGAAGTGTATCGGCGCCACCACCTATACCGAATTTCGCGGCATTTTTGAGAAGGACAGCGCCCTATCCCGCCGCTTCCAGAAAATCGACGTCAATGAACCCTCGGTGGCCGAAACCGTGGAAATCCTCAAGGGGCTGAAAGCACGCTTCGAAGCCCATCACGGCATCAAGTATTCGGCTACCGCGCTGTCGTCGGCAGTCGAACTGGCGGCCCGCTACATCACGGACCGCCACCTGCCGGACAAGGCGATCGACGTCATCGACGAAGCGGGTGCCGCCCAGCGCATCCTTCCGAAGTCCCGCCAGAAGAAGGTGATTGGCAAGACCGACATCGAGGAAATCGTCGCCAAGATTGCCCGCATTCCGTCGCAGCACGTCTCGCTGGATGACCGCGGCGCTCTGAAGAATCTCGACCGCGACCTGAAGGCCGTCGTGTTCGGCCAGGAAAAGGCCATTGATGCGCTTGCCAAGGCGATCAAGATGTCCCGTTCCGGCCTCGGCAATCCGGCCAAGCCGATCGGCTCCTTCTTGTTCAGCGGCCCGACCGGAGTCGGCAAGACCGAAGTGGCCAAGCAACTGGCCTACTGCCTGGGTATCGAACTGATCCGCTTCGACATGAGCGAATACATGGAACGCCATGCCGTATCCCGCCTGATCGGCGCACCGCCGGGCTATGTCGGGTTCGATCAGGGTGGTCTGCTCACCGAGGCGGTGACCAAGAAACCGTACAGCATCCTGCTGCTCGACGAAATCGAGAAGGCCCACCCGGACATCTTCAACATCCTGTTGCAGGTGATGGATCACGGCACGCTGACCGACAATAACGGACGCAAGGCCGATTTCCGCAACGTGGTGATCATCATGACCACCAATGCCGGTGCCGCTGACCTGCAGAAAACCAGCATGGGCTTCACCAGCAACAAGCAGACAGGCGACGAAATGGTCGAGATCAAGCGCCTGTTCACCCCGGAATTCCGCAACCGGCTGGATGCAACCATCTCCTTCGCGCCGCTCGACCGGGAAATCATCCTGCGCGTCGTCGACAAGTTCCTCATCCAGCTCGAAGAGCAGTTGCATGAGAAGAAGGTGGAAGCCCACTTCACCGAGGCGGTGAAGGACATGCTGGCCGACAAGGGTTTCGACCCGTTGATGGGCGCCCGCCCGATGGCCCGTCTGATCCAGGACACCATCCGCTCGGCGCTGGCCGACGAATTGCTGTTCGGCCGACTGGCCAGTGGCGGGCATGTTACGGTCGACCTCGACAAAGAGGGAAAAATCAAGCTGGCCTTCGCCGAAGAAGCCGAAGCCGTCGTCTGATTTCAACCTGCATTCCAACAAGCCATGCCCAGCATGGCTTTTTTTCTGCCAGGGAGCTAAAAAAATGACTTTCAAAACCCCCGATCTTTGCGACGAATTCGAGTCCGAACTGGGCAAGACGGTTCGCGTCGTCGCCCCGATGTTCCAGCGCTACGGCGGCCGCGCCAGCTTTTCCGGTCAGATCGTCACGCTGAAGATCTTCGAGGACAACTCGCTGGTCCGCGAGGCCTTCGCCAGCGATGGTCGTGGCAAGGTGCTGGTCATCGATGGCGGCGGTTCGCTGCGCTGCGCGCTGGTCGGCGACCAGCTGGCCATTCTGGCCGTCAAGAATGGTTGGGCCGGCGTCTTCGTCTACGGCTGCATCCGCGACTCGGCCGATATCAACGGCATCGACCTCGGCGTGCGCGCGCTCAACACCCACCCGCAAAAAACGGTGAAGAAAGGCATCGGCGACCGCGATGTCGCGGTGACCTTCGGCGGCGTCACCTTCACCCCCGGCGAATGGCTGTATGCCGACGAGGACGGCATCCTGGTCAGCAGCAAACCCTTGTGCTGAGACCCGGGGGCGTCGCCCCCGGAAGGCTCGTTCAGGTATCGAGAAAGGCGTTGCTGTCGCAACCGACCCGCACATTGCCCCAGTGCCGGCCGCCAACGTGGATCGGCATGGCCATGTCGCAGAGCAATTCGCCGGTATCGCGCAAATAGGTTTGCAACAGCATCGACTGGGTATTGCGCGCCGCCCGCAACTCGGTCGGCGCCTCGAACTTGCGGCGGGTACGGTTGCCTACCAGGTCGGTCTGGTAATCGCCGGTCATCGGCTTTGAATAGCGCGCGTTGTGCGCCGTCAGGTAGCCGTTGGTGTCGACCGCCACGGCGTAGGCGCCGCCGGTGACCTGGGCCAGGGCATCGTCGAGCAGTTTCTGGCATTCCTGCATGTAGGCGTTTTCGTAGCTGACCGAGTACTTCTGCGGTTTTGTCCCTGAGATCGGCTGGTAATTCTGGTCGAAAACATTGATCCCCCGGCGCTGCATGTCTTCCAGACTGGCCTGGATCGCGTCGCGGAAATGCCGGGTGACATCGACATTGTGGTCGAAGGTGCCACGCCCGATCTTGAAGCGCGACACCAGTTCCTGCACGTTCTCGGTCGCGGCAGCCAGGGTCAGCGAAGACTTTTCCGAACCGGCCATGCATTTCGAAACATCGGCCGAAAAATCGTGGATCTGGGTGACGCTGCCGTGCACCTGGCCATTGGTAGCGGTCAACTCCTCCATGGCGGAAGCAATCTGTGTCAATTGGTCGCCAGTCCGCTCGAAATCGCTGACCATGCGCTTGAACTGTTCGGATGATTGCTCGACCACCAGGCGAGTCTGACGGATATCGTTGTTGATCATCTCGTTCTCGTTCTGGGTTTCCCGCACCAGATCGATCATGCCGCCGATATTGCTGCTGATGTCCTGGGTCGCCAGGTTGACCCGTTCAGCCAGTTTGCGCACCTCGTCGGCCACCACGGCGAAGCCGCGCCCCATCTCACCGGCGCGCGCCGCCTCGATTGCTGCGTTGAGCGCGAGCAGGTTGGTCTGGTCGGCAATTTCCTTGATCAGACTGGCGATCTGCCGGATGCTGTCGGAGCGCTGGGCCAGATGATCGACCGTCTCGTTGAACCGGCCGAGCTTCTCGGTAACCAACTGGACCTTGTCGACGATTTCGGTCATTTCCCCCATCGACTGGCGGGCAGTATTTAGGTTCTGCTCGGTGGAATGCGAAATCAGTTCGGTCGACGCCGACACCTCCTGGATCGCCCGCGTCGCCTCGTTGCTGGCAGAAAACACCACCTCGGTGACCTCTTCCTGACGGGCCGACAGACAGGCGGTGTCGCCGACGCTCTTCTTCACCATCACCGCCTCGCGGGCGATATTGACCGACATCTTGCGCACTTCACTGATGATTTGCCGCATCTTGTCGGCAAATCGGTTGTAGCTTTCGGCCAGCACGCGCAATTCGTCATGGGTGATGGTCGGCAGGTTGCGCGAAAAATCGCCCTCGCCCCGGGCGATCTCGTCGAAGATACCGCTGATGGTGCGAATCGGCCGGACGATCAGGTAGCGCATGTAGAGAATCTGAAGAACGTTCCACAACAGGGCGACCACCGTCAGAGCGATCATCAGGTTCAATCCGCCATCGAGAGCGGAACCGATACGCTGCACTACCTGGGGATCGACGCCGGCCTTGTTCAGTTCGGCGGCAATCACCGACTGATGGTGAATATAAATACCGAGATAGAAGACATCGATGAAAAACAGCAGCAAAAAACTCATTAGCTTCTTGGTCAGCGAATTCCAGAACGTTCGCTCGGTCCAGTCGTACAGTCTCCTGAACATCCCCATACCGCCTCCTTATTACTTTAGTAATAGCGATTGAACGTCCATACCCCTTCGCCCGTCAAGACGGAAATACCCGAACAGCGCCCCCATCTATCGAGCCACCAAAACGCCGGCGCCGGACAAGGCGCATTTCACAACCGTGCATATCGTTTCACATTGCAAAAAATCAAATCCAAACAAATGATTTTAAATAAAAA
>Ga0316605_10001064_pt1 | contig 16491 bp, 12 predicted proteins | sample OWC_soil_day20_n_FD_207666 | JGI IMG/M metagenome (GOLD analysis project Ga0316605, IMG submission 207666) | Wetland soil microbial communities from Old Woman Creek delta, Ohio, United States - OWC_soil_day20_noCT | ecosystem: Environmental > Terrestrial > Soil > Wetlands | place: USA: Ohio... | reverse complement strand
ACAGGGAGAGTGCGTCTCTCGACAAGTATCTTCAGGAGATAGGGAGGGAAGAGCTCATAACAGTTGAAGATGAAGTTGAATTAGCACAACGGATAAGAAAAGGAGATCAGGAGGCACTGGAAAAACTTACCAGAGCTAATCTGCGTTTCGTTGTATCTGTTGCAAAACAGTATCAGAATCAGGGCTTAAGCCTTCCGGACCTTATCAATGAAGGTAATCTTGGCTTAATTAAAGCCGCTGAGAAATTCGATGAAACAAGAGGTTTTAAATTTATCTCCTACGCTGTATGGTGGATTAGACAATCAATTCTTCAGGCTCTTGCCGAGCAGTCAAGAATTGTTCGCCTTCCTCTCAATCAGGTGGGTTCGCTTAACAAGATAAATAAAGCACTTTCAAAATTTGAACAGGAAAACGAAAGACTTCCTTCGCCGGAAGAACTGGCTGTTATTCTCGATATTCCAAGAGAAAAAATCGCAGATACACTTAGAGTATCAGGAAGGCATGTGTCTGTTGATGCGCCTTTTGTTGACGGAGAAGACAATAATCTGCTGGATGTTCTTCCGAACACAGATTCACCTAACGCAGACAGAGGGCTGTTAAATGAGTCTTTAAATAAAGAGATTGAAAGGGCATTGTCTACCCTAACCGAAAGGGAGAGAGATATTGTTAAATATTTCTTTGGAATTGGTTCTGTCGAAATGACACTTGAAGAAATTGGTGAGCATTTTGGCTTGACAAGAGAGAGAGTGAGACAGATTAAAGAGAAGGCAATCAGGAGATTGCGTCATAGCGCCAGAAGTAAGCTTCTAAAATCTTACCTTGGTTAACAAACAATCTAAATAACTTTGTTTTAAATGAAAAAACTTCTATTTGCCGTGATTGCAGCAGGTGCAATTATTACATCGTGTTCACAGCAGAAGTCTGCTGAGAACCCTCTTCTCGCAAAATGGGATACTCCTTTTGAAATCCCTCCATTTGAAAAAATTAAAATTGAGCATTTTATGCCTGCTTATGTTGAAGCTATGGCTCAACACAAAGCCGAAATTGACTCAATTGTAAATAACACCGAGGCACCTACGTTCGACAACACTATTGTTGCCTATGATAATTCAGGTGAATTACTGGATAAGATTTCTCCTGTATTCTCAAATATAAGCGGAACTGCTTCAACTCCTGAAGTAATAGCCCTTGCAAAAGAATTGTCCCCGCTAACTAGTAAACACTTTAACGAAATTAGCCTTAATCCGCTTCTGTTCCAAAGAGTAAAAGCAGTATATGAAAAAAGGGATTCACTTGGTCTTGATGCCGAACAAATGCGTTTGCTTACCGAAATGTACAAAGGTTTCGTAAGAAGCGGAGCGGATCTTCCGGAAGACAAAAAGAATGAACTTAAAACGATAAACGAAGAGATATCTGCTCTTCAGCTGCAATTTGGACAAAACCTTCTTGCCGAAACAGATGCTTTCAAACTTATTATTGACAAAGAGGAAAACCTTGCTGGAATTTCCGAGTCGCTTAAAGCATCTGCTCTTAAAAGAGGAGAAAAAGATTCGACAACTGCAGGAAAATGGGTGTTTGGTCTTGACAATCCAAGCGTAATGCCTTTTTTACAGCAATCGTCAAATAAGGATCTTAGAAAACAGATTTTTGAGGCTTATCTTAACAGGTGTAACAACAATAACGAGTTTGATAACAAAGATGTCATTAAAAAACTTGTCGAATTAAGACTTAAGAGAGCTAAATTACTTGGTTTCGAAAACTATGCCCAATATCAGCTTGAAGAAAGAATGGCAAAAACGCCTGAAGCTGTTTATGAACTTTTGAATAAAATATGGACACCTGCGCTTGCTGCTGCGAAGAAAGAACTTGCAGATATGAGTGCAATTTCAGCATCCGAAGGTATTACCACACCTCTTGAGTCTTCGGACTGGAGGTTCTATTTTGAAAAATCAATGGCCAAAAAGTTCAATCTAAACGATTCCGAACTTCGTCCATATTTTAAACTTGAAAATGTAAGAGAAGGAATTTTCTATGTAGCAAACCAGCTATATGGCATAACATTCACTCAGGTTAGCAATGTTCCGCTTCCCAGCGCTGAAGCAACAGCATTTGAATGCAAAGATGCCGACGGATCACACCTTGGAATCCTGTTTATGGATATGTTTGCCCGCCCTGGTGAAAAAAGAGGTGGTGCATGGTGCAGCGGTTTCCGTTCACAAACATATAAAAACGGTAAAAAAGTTACTCCTCTTGTAACAATAGTAGGCAATTTCACAAGACCTGTGGGAGAGGATCCTGCTTTACTAAGCACTGATGAGGCAGAAACATACTTCCACGAATTTGGACATGCACTGGCAAGCCTGCTTAAAGATGTTCATTACAATGGAGTGGGGGGAATGACAAGAGATTTTGTTGAACTTCCTTCGCAAATCATGGAACATTGGGCATTTGAACCTCAGGTACTTAAAGTTTACGCGAAGCATTACAAAACCGGGGAGGTAATTCCACAGGAACTTGTTGATAAAATGACAAATGCAGGTAAATACGGACAGGGCTTTGCAACAACAGAATATCTTGCAGCATCTTTCCTGGATATGGATTTCCACATTCTTAAAGAAATCCCTGCGAATCTTGATATTCTTGCTTTTGAAGCAAAATCATTAGGTGACAGAGGCCTTATTTCTCAGATACCTCCAAGATACAGGAGTACATATTTTAGTCACACATTTGGCGGCGGATATACTGCCGGTTACTACTCATATATATGGGCAGAAGTACTCGACAGCGATGCATATCAGGCATTTGTTGAAACTAAAGACATATTTAACAAAGAGGTAGCAACCAAATTCAGAAAAGAGATTCTTGCCAGAGCCGGACAGGACGAAGCGATGACTCTTTATGTGAATTTCAGAGGTAGCAAACCGGGTATTGGTGCATTGTTAAAAAACCGTGGACTGAACTAAAATAAACAATATTTTCATAAAAGAAGGGAGCCCGAAAGGCTCCTTTTTTTATATTTGTAATTATGGTACTGTTTTCTTTTCTGCAAAGAGACTCTTTGACGTCAGATGGAGATGCCGATTGAATTCAAAATACTATCTTTGTCCGAACTTAAAATTTATTTAAATGACTGACTTCTGGCAGCTGATAGGCAACCTGATTGTTGACTTTGGCAATTGGGTATGGGGAATGCCCCTGTTTCTTCTTTTAATCGGCGGTGGTTTAGGATTTCTTATCTATTCCGGTTTTGTTCCTTTTCGATATTATGGCAGAGCCATTAGGTCTCTTAGAAAAAAAGAGGATGATGCTCCTGGGCAAATTAGTTCATTTGAAGCACTTGCAAGCGCTATAGCTTCTACCGTTGGCATGGGTAACATTTCAGGGGTGGCAGTAGCAATAACCATGGGTGGGCCCGGAACAATTTTCTGGATGTGGGTAAGTGCCATTGTTGGTATGGCAACAAAATTTTTTGAGGGCAGTCTTACAATTATGTTTAAGGGTAAGGATTCGGCAGGGGAGACGCAGGGGGGGCCAATGTACATGATAACAGAAGGTCTTGGAAAAAAATGGAGGCCAATGGCAGTCTTTTTCTCTATTTTCGGTTTAATTGGAACACTTTGCCTCATGCAGGCAAATCAGCTTACAGAAGCTCTCACTACAGTAATCACTGCACCATTGGGACTGGAAACGACTTTCGGGCTTAAACTTATTATAGGAATTGTTATTTGTTTATTAGTCTCAGTTGTAATTTTAGGCGGTATTCAACGTATTTCAAAAGTGTCGGCAAAACTGGTACCAACTATGGTTGGTATGTACTTTCTTCTTGTGGGATATATAGTAGTAACGAATCTTTCTGTCGTTCCTGACGTATTTTATTCGATTTTTGCAGGTGCATTTGAATTTAAGGCTGGTCTTGGAGGACTTGCCGGTTCGGCAATTGTTATTGGAGCCCGGCGTGCTGCATTCGTAAACGAGGCCGGTGTAGGTACAGCATCAATGATGCACGGCGCATCAAAGAATACACAGCCAATCAGAGAAGGACTTGTGGCCATGATAGGCCCGTCAATTGACTCTGGTCTGGTATGTACTCTCACTGCTCTTGCAATACTTATTAATGCTCAGTATGATGTGGCACAACTACAGGGTATTCAAATGGCAATGAATTCTTTCGAAGCATCGATTCCCGGTGTGGGACATTATCTGTTGCTTATTATGGCAATAATTTTTGCCTTTTCAACAATGTTCTCATACTCATATTACGGAGTGAAGTGTACAAATTTCTTATTTGGTGCAAAATATGCACACTATTACAACTATTTTTTCCTTATTATGTTAGTAGTAGGTGCTGTTATATCGCTTGATGTTGTCGTTGGAATTATAGACAGTGCATACGCTCTTATGGCAATACCCACGATGATTACTTTAATCATTCTTGCTCCGAAAGTTAAAAAGGAGATGAAAATATATTTTAAAAAATAGTTTAAGATGAATCCTGAGAAACTAATTTCGTCAATACTGAGAGAAGCTGTCTCTGTACTTTACGGTCAAAATCCGGAAGAGAGTATGCTGCAAACTCAGGCAACAAGAAAGGAATTTGCAGGAGATATAACTATAGTTGTATTTCCTCTTCTTAAAATTTCCAAAAAATCGCCTGAAGAAACATCCCGGGAAATTGGTGAATATCTTATTTCGAACAATAATGAAATTGAAAGCTATAATGTTGTAAAGGGTTTTTTGAATATAAAGCTCTCAAATAATTATTGGCTCGATATTTTTAGCAAAATTTCTCTTAGCAGTGATTGGGGGCAGCACCCATCGTCCGGGAAAAGTGTGATGGTAGAATACTCTTCTCCAAACACAAACAAGCCTCTGCATTTAGGGCATATAAGGAACAATCTTCTTGGCTGGTCTGTTGCTAAATTGCTTGAAGCTAACGGACACAAGGTTTATAAAGTAAATCTCGTAAACGACAGGGGAATTCATATCTGTAAATCCATGCTTGCATGGCAAAAAGCGGCTAACGGTGAAACTCCCGCTAGCTCCGGCTTAAAAGGAGATCACCTTGTTGGGAAGTATTATGTTATTTTTAACAATATGCTCAAAGAAGAGGTAAATAGTCTTGTTGCCTCAGGAATGGAAAAAGAAGAAGCAGAAAAATGCGCACCTTTAATGAAAGAGGCACAGGAGATGCTTGTTAAATGGGAGAAAGGAGACACAGCAGTTGTGAACCTGTGGAAAATGATGAATTCGTGGGTTTATGAAGGATTTGACGAAACGTATAAAAGACTTGGAGTTGACTTTGACAAAACATATTACGAGTCTCAAACATATTTGCTTGGAAAAGCTCTTGTAGGAGAAGGTTTAAAAAAAGGTGTTTTTTACACTAAAGAAAATGGGTCAGTATGGTGTGATCTTACCCCCGACGGCCTGGATGAAAAATTGCTTTTGAGATCCGATGGAACCTCTGTATACATGACGCAGGATTTGGGTACGGCTCATCAGCGTTTTTCCGAACACAGTCTTGACGAACTCATCTATGTTGTAGGAAATGAGCAGAATTATCACTTTCAGGTATTAAAACATATATTAAGGAAGCTTGGATTTGAATGGTCCGACTCTATTTTTCACTTGTCATACGGTATGGTTGAATTACCGGAAGGCAAAATGAAATCCAGAGAGGGTACCGTTGTTGATGCCGATGACCTTATTGCCGATATGGTTGATACTGCAAGAGAAACATCTCTTGAACTTGGAAAACTTGAAAATTTAAGCGAAGAAGAGCAAAATAAAGTTTTTGAAATGCTTGGACTGGGTGCTTTGAAGTATTTTATAATTAAAGTTGACCCAAAGAAGACCATGCTTTTTGACCCTAAGGAATCGATTGATTTCAATGGTAATACAGGCCCTTTCATTCAGTACACCCATGCAAGAATAAAATCAATTTTACGGAAGGCTTCCGAGTTGAGCATTTCTCCCGATTTTTCTGGGGCGCCGCTCATTCAGAAGGAAATAGAAATAATTAAACTTTTAAATAATTTCCCGGAAAAAATTGGTGAAGCAGGTGAGGCTCATTCTCCGGCATTAATAGCAAACTATGCATATGAACTTGCAAAAGAGTTTAACCAGTATTATCACGAAGTTTCAATATTAAAAGAGGAGAATTCAATGGCCAGGGCTCAGCGGCTTGTGCTTATTGATTCAATAGCCAGAGTATTATCAAAGGCAATGGGAATTTTGGGAATTACCTTGCCTGAGAGAATGTAAAATGGACATTAACCGAAATAAATTTTTACCCACATCAAAAAAAGAGGTGGAAGCGTTGGGTTGGGATTACCTGGACGTAATACTCTTTTCAGGTGATGCCTATATCGATCATCCTTCATTTGGGACTGCAGTAATAGCTCGTATTCTCGAAAGGGACGGGCTTAGGGTTGCGGTTGTTCCCCAACCTAACTGGCAGGACGATTTAAGAGATTTTAAAAAACTAGGAAAACCAAGACTTTTTTTTGGTGTCAATGCCGGAGTGATGGATTCAATGGTAAATCATTATACTGCAAATAAGAGACTTCGCAGTAACGATGCATACACACCCGACGGAAGAGCGCATCAGCGTCCGGATCACGCTGTAAAAGTGTATTCAAACATTCTTAAGAGCATTTACCCCGACGTTCCTGTTGTAATTGGCGGTATTGAAGCTTCATTACGGAGGGTTACTCACTATGATTACTGGAACGACAAGATATTGCCGTCCATACTTATTGATTCCTGTGCAGATTATTTGATTTACGGAATGGGGGAGAAGCCGGTATCAGAACTTGCAAATGCTTTTCGCAATGGTTATAATCAGGATCAGATTAGAAAAATTCCGCAAATTGCATATGTGTCAGATAAAGAAGAATCAGGAATGCCGGATACTTTGTTTTTAAACTCATATGAGAAGTGTATTAAAGACAGGATGGCATTCGTCGAAAACTTCAATGTCATAGAAAAGGAGTCCAACTCATACAAAGCAAAAGTTATTGTAGAGCCATATCAAAACAAATTCATTCATATAAATCCTCCGTTTGAGATTCCCGAAAAAGCAGAAATTGATTCATTCTTTGATTTGCCATTTACAAGGGTTCCACATCCGAGATATAAAGGGAAACACATTCCTGCATACGAAATGATAAAATTTTCCATTAATACCCACCGCGGGTGTTTTGGATCATGCAGTTTTTGTACGATATCTGCCCATCAGGGGAAATTTGTTATTTCCAGGTCCGTAGAATCGATATTGAATGAGGCGGTTGCTATTTCGAAGATGGACGATTTTAAAGGATATATATCTGATGTGGGCGGGCCTTCAGCAAATATGTACGATATGAAGGGAAAGGATGTTGAACAATGCAAAAAATGCAAAAGAGACAGTTGTATATATCCCGTAATTTGTTCAAACTTAAACAGGTCACACGATAAAATCATCAATCTGTATAACAGAATTGAGAAAATACCCGGAATAAAAAAAGCATTTATAGGAAGCGGAATCAGATATGACCTTTTCTTAAACGAAAAAGGATATCTGGATGAATCAGGAAGAAAATATTTTAGAGAAGTAATTGTAAACCATACATCAGGCAGGTTTAAGGTCGCACCGGAACACACGGAAGAACATGTCCTCAAAGTTATGGGTAAGCCATCATTTAAGCTTTTTACTTTTTTAAGAAATGAATTTGAGAAAATTGTAAAACAAGAGGGATTGAGATACCAGCTAATTCCATACTTTATTTCAAGTCATCCCGGTTGTACAATGGACGATATGGCCAGGCTTTCATCTAATCCGGCTTTGAGAAATATTCAATTGGAACAAGTTCAGGATTTTACACCTACTCCAATGACTCGTTCTTCGGTTTCATTTTATACAGGAATCGATCCAAAAACCTTAAATAAAATTTTTGTCGAGAGGTTCCCGGAGAACAAGTTGAGGCAAAAATCATTTTTTTTAAATAAAAAGTAAAAAAAGGTATATAAATTTTAAATATTTGCACTATTATTGCAGCCCGAAAACTATACCGAACATTCATTTTTTATGGATAAAAAAACAAATACAACAAAGGCCAAGGCACCTGCTCAGGCTGTTCCGAATCAGTCTAAGAGAAGATTAGTAGTAAGTTACAACAATCTTAGTCCCGAATTGCTGGCCATTATTAAAGAGAGATATCCAAGAGGATATGCCGATTATATGGGAGAAATCTTCAAGGTTGACAAACCTGATGGATCTTTTTTCTATGCAATATCCCTCGAAGTGACAGATGCAATATATCTGGTTAAAGTGGATGTTAAAATCGACGACTATGATGAGGCAACCGACGAACTCTTCGGCGGCGGTTCACCAGATTCCGATTCAGGCGAACCTGACGAATTTCCTGAAGACGATTCCAGCAGCACGTTTACAGAAGAAGAAGAGGAATCAGACGAATAGTAGTTTTATTCATAATCTAAATACAAAAGGCTGGATTAGTTCAGCCTTTTTTCGTAATTTCGCTTGTGCAAAAAATCAAATCATTATTATGCCAAGTCGCCGGTATTATCAGAAAATTACCGGAGAACAGAATGCTTTTTTTTCTGGCCCTAATCGTTGGGGCCGGCAGCGGTTTGGCTGCTGTGCTTCTTAAAAGGGCAATACATTTTGTCGCTTGGATACTCAAAGGATGGTTTAACACACCTGCAGAAAGTTTTCTTTATATAATATACCCGGGAATAGGAATGCTCATTGCATTGCTGTTTGTGCGCTATGTAATCAAAGATAACATTGGCCACGGAGTAACTAAGGTCTTGCTCGCTCTGTCAAAAAATGATTCTAAAATTAAACCACACAATACGTGGTCTTCTATTTTTGCAAGCTCTGTTACAATAGGTTTTGGCGGTTCAGTTGGGGCAGAGGCTCCAATTGTATACACTGGTGCTGCAATAGGTTCAAATGTCGCAAGAGCAATGGGGCTATCGTACAAGCACATGACAATTCTGCTTGGATGCGGAGCTGCTGGAGCTGTTGCCGGCATCTTTAAAGCACCTTTGGCAGGAGTCCTTTTCACGCTGGAGATACTTTTGTTCAATATTTCAATGACATCTGTATTACCCTTACTGGTATCTGCTGTAACCGCTACCACAGTCTCATACCTTTTACTGGGCGGCAATGTTGTATTCAGCAATACAATAGAGGCATTTAAATTTACAAATATTCCTTTCTATATATTGCTTGGTATAATAACCGGCTTTATTTCACTCTATTTTATCAGAATGACTCTGAGTATGGAAGACAAGATTTCTTCCATTAAAAAGCCCTTTAAAAGATGGGCAATCTCTGCAATATCGCTTGGCCTTCTCATTTTTCTTTTTCCTCCGCTTTTTGGAGAGGGGTACGATTCTCTTTCTTCTTTGCTGAATAATAATACAAGAGGTTCAATCGGGCCAAGTATTTTTGATTCTTTATTTGAATATGAATGGTTTGTGCCGGCCTTTTTTACTGCTGTAATCATTTTTAAAGTATGGGCAATGTCTTTTACAAATGCCGGAGGAGGTGTCGGCGGAACATTCGGACCTACGCTGTTTATCGGAGGAGTATCCGGGTTTGTCCTTGCCAGAATTATTAACCTGAGTGGTATTTATGTGGTTCCTGAAGCGAATTTTGCTTTGGTGGGTATGGCGGGGTTAATGGCTGGAGTTATGCAGGCTCCTCTTACCGCAATATTTTTAATTGCAGAAATGACTGGTGGGTATATACTTTTTATGCCGCTGATAATAACTTCAGCAATATCATTTGCAACTATCCGTTCGTTTGAATCATATTCCATTTATACAAAAAGGATAGCTAAAAAAGGAGACCTTTTAACGCACGACAGCGACCAGGCTGTCCTTACTCTATTAAAAACCTCTGATTTGATTGAAAAAGACTTTACTAGAATAGCTCCGGACAAAACTCTTGGCGATCTCGTTGAGATTCTGAGAACTTCAAAAAGGAATATCTTTCCGGTTGTTGATTCCAGCAATAAGTTGTGTGGAATTATTCTTCTGGACGATATCAGGCAAATAATGTTTGATTCTGAAAAATATGATTCTGTTCTTGTTTCTCAATTGATGAAGGAACCGGAAACGTACGTATTCGAAAGCGATAAAATGGAGGAAGTTATGAGAAAATTTGAAGTTACTGCAACATGGAATTTACCTGTGCTGGACTCTAAAAACAACTATACGGGCTTTGTCTCAAAATCAAAAATATTCTCGGCCTACAGAGAACAATTACAAAAGGTATCACATGATTAATCTTTACATCGAACATATCAGCAATCAGCTTTCAATAAAAATATGGCAGGTTGAACATTGCGTTGCGTTACTGGAAGAGGGTGCAACTATACCATTTATATCAAGATACAGAAAGGAGAGAACCGGGGCTCTTGACGAAGTTCAGGTTGCAGAGACTAAGCATTATTTCCTCAGATTTCAGGATTTAGAAAAGAGGAAAACTGCTGTTTTAGCATCGATAGAAGAGCAGGGAAAACTTACAAAAGAAATTAAAAATGAGGTTGAAAATTGTGTTGAACCTCAAAAACTGGAGGATTTATACCTTCCTTTTAAGCCAAAACGCCGTACAAAGGCATCGATTGCCAAAGAGAAGGGTCTGGAACCGCTTGCCAGCGCCATTTATGACTTAGCCTCTTCTGACCCTTTTTCCGATGCAGGAAAATATATTAACGAAGAGGTACCATCAAAGGAAGCTGCATTATCGGGAGCAAGAGATATTATTGCCGAATGGATAAGTGAAGACTCAAAAATCAGGGAAGAACTAAGAACCCAATACTCAAAATTTGCAAAAATTGTTTCAAAACAGCATAAAGATTTAGCGTCGGCAGATGATAGCAAATACCGTAACTATTTTGACCTGAGTGGAAATATTTCAGGTATGCCAGCGCATAGATTGCTAGCAATGCTAAGAGGAGAGAGGGAAGGTGAATTAACCATCAAACTTGAAATTGATTCGGATTATTCTTTGAATTATATTAGAAGAGGAGTGTTTAAGAAAAGAGGAACTCCTTCTGCTGCATGCAGGGAACAAATTGAAATTGCATTGGAAGATTCATATAAGAGACTCCTGCACTCATCTATTGAAAATGAAACCATAAAGGCAGCAAAAGACAAAGCAGATCTTGAATCGGTAAAAGTATTCGGCGAAAATCTTTCTGCGCTTTTACTTGCTCCGCCTGTAGGCCAAAAAAGAGTACTGGCTTTAGATCCGGGTTTTAGAACTGGTTGTAAGGTCGTTTGCCTCGATTCACAAGGCGAACTTTTGCATAATGACACAATTTACCCTCATCCGCCAGTCAATGAAAAGATACAGGCTATTAAGAAAATATCAAACCTTGTCGAGTCGTATAAAATTGAGGTGATTGCTATTGGAGACGGAACAGCCAGCAGAGAAACAGAAGCATTTATTAAGAAAATCCCTATGCCAAAAGGAATTCAGATTTTTTCTGTCAGCGAAGACGGAGCCTCTGTTTATTCGGCCTCTCCGGTTGCAAGAGAAGAATTTCCTGATTATGATGTAACAGTAAGAGGTGCAATTTCAATTGGCAGAAGAGTTATGGACCCCTTAGCCGAACTGGTGAAAATTGATCCAAAATCGATTGGCGTTGGACAATATCAACATGATATAGACCAAAATCTTCTTAAGGAGATGCTGGACAATACAGTGACAAGCTGTGTAAACAGGGTAGGAGTTAATCTTAACACGGCAAGTAAACACTTGCTAAGTTATATTTCAGGTATAGGGCCCTCTATTGCCCAGAATATTGTAAACTTCCGCACAGAAAATGGTCCTTTCAAATCCCGGATTGAGTTGTTAAAAGTAAAGAGACTAGGAGATAAGGTTTTTGAACAGTGTGCCGGATTTCTTAGAATCCCGGATTCAAGTAACCCTCTTGACAACACAGCAGTTCACCCGGAGAGATATGATTTGGTAAATACAATTGCAAAAGATATTAGCCTTTCTCCTGAGGAACTCATAAAAGATGAGAGTGCAAGGGAGAAAATCGATATAAAGAAATATGTCACACAGGATGTTGGAATTCCGACTCTTACAGATATAATGGAGGAGCTGTCAAAGCCCGGAAGGGACCCTCGTAAAGTTGCTCAGGTAATGGAATTTGCTCCTGACATTCATAGCATTGACGATCTGAAAATTGGAATGATTTTGCCCGGTATAGTAACTAATATAACGAATTTTGGAGCATTTGTGGATATTGGAATTAAGCAGGACGGGCTTGTCCATATCTCTCAGATGTCAAACAAATTTATTTCTTCTCCTTCTGAAGTTGTTAAGTTGCAGCAGCCGGTTCAGGTTAAAGTAATAGATGTTGACCTTAAAAGAGGGCGAATCCAGCTTAGCCTTAAGACTGAATAAGGATATACATTTTCTTGATTTATTAAAGAAGCCCGGCTACTGAAGTTTGGGCTTTTTTTCTCTTTGAGCAATAATGACTCCCAGAATAACAATCAGTATCCCGGCTATTTTCCTGATATTAATATCCTCCTGACCAATTACATACGCACCAAAAGCAGAAACAACAGGGACAAGCGATGTGAAGATATTTGTTCTTGCAATGCCAAGAACCTTTATTGAATTTATGAAGAGAATAAAAGCTGCACATGAGCATAAAGCGGCAAGAAAGAGAAGCGGCTTTATAATATCCGGGGTAAAGGATGAAAAAGAGATTGATGAAGAATCGTTATAGAGGAAGAGCGGTAAAAAATAAAGAGCTCCGAGAAAATGCTGATATGTGACAATCGTATAACTGTTATATCTGGTTGCCAGTTTCTTTACAACAACCGAATAGCCTACAGCAGCAAATACTGCAACAAACAGTAGAAATATCCCAAAGTAATGACTCACCTTTACGGACCCGCTTTCAAACACTACCAGCAGTATACCCGGAAGTGTTATTAATACTCCAAAAACATTTATAGCCGTGATTTTTTCTTTATAAAAAATCATTCCCGGTATCAGGGCAAAAATTGGAATAGTTGCAATAATGATTGAACCAAGTGTCGGAGAATTAACAATCTGCAGCCCTAAAGTTTCTCCAATAAAATAAATAAAAGGCTCCATGGTCACCAGGAGCAGAAACCAGCCCCAGTCTTTTCTGGAAACTTTTTCTAACTTTCCTGATATAGCAGAGACGGTAACCAAAATTATTGCAGCAAAAACCATTCTGAAAAAAACCAGTGCATACGGAGGAAATCCTTGCTGTAAAAGCGAATTGGTCCATATGAATGAGAAGCCCCAGAATACTACGGCTATAATAATTGAGATGTAAACAAGAATAGGAGTTCCGTTATTTTTCATGGTTGAATTTTAGTCTCTTCCCACCTTTTTCGCCGGTTAGCATTCCATCTTTAACCACCTGAATGCCATTGACAAAAGTGTGAATAACTGATGAACTGAATGACCTCTCTCCGAAAGGAGACCAACCGCACTTATATGCAGGGAACTTTGTTGTTTTATTATCGGTTTTGTCTGGATTGAACAACATAATATCGGCATAATAACCAACTCTTATGTAGCCTCTGTTTTCAATTTTGAAACGGTCGGCAGGGGAGTGGCACATTCTGTCGGCAATGTCGCCGGGAGTAAAATATCCTGCTTTATGCAGTTCCCACATTATCTGAAAACTGTGCTGTATAAGAGGTAATCCGGAAGGTGCATTTTTGTAATTTGCTGTTTTCTCGGAAATTGTATGAGGAGCATGATCTGTAGCCACAACTTTAATTATACCGTCCTTTACCGCTTTAATAATAGCAATCCTGTCTTCAGGATCTTTTATGGCCGGGTTGCATTTCATTTTACTTCCCATTCTTCCGTAAAAGCTGCTGTCAAGAAGCATATAATGAACGCAAACCTCTCCGGTAATATTAGGATTTCTCTTTTGCGCTTTCTTAATCATTTCAATCTCCTCTTTAGTGCTTATATGGAGAATATGAAGAGAAGAATTATTTCTTAAAGCAAGGTCAATTGCTTTTTGTGACGACTTAATGCAAGCTTCTCGGCTACGAATGTTTTTATGTTCTTCAAACGGGATATCGTCTCCGTATTTTTCAGTTGCAGATGTTAAGTTATTTGTTATTATTGAGTTATCTTCACAATGAGATGCAATTAATAAAGGAGATTTTGAAAAAATATTTTCAAGAGAAACAGGGTTATCTACAAGCAGGTTCCCAGTAGAAGAACCCATAAAAATCTTTAAACCGCAAATACTGGCAGGATCTGCTTTAAGTATTTCATCAAGATTATCGTTGCTTCCTCCCAGATAAAAAGAATAATTTGCATAAGATGTTCTTTTTGCAATCTCGTACTTCTTTTCTAAAATTTCCAATGTTACTGCGGGAGGATTTGTATTTGGCATATCCATGAAGGAGGTAACTCCTCCAAGAACAGAAGCCGCACTTTCACTTTCAATGGTTCCTTTTGCAGGATTCCCAGGGTCGCGGAAGTGAACCTGATCATCAATGATTCCCGGCATCAAAAAAAGACCTTCAGCATCAATAATCAGCTCCTTATTGGGAAGAAGGTCACCCTTTTTATATATACCTGATATAATATCTCCATCAATAGAGATGCTTCCTGCAAATGAATATCCTTCGTTAATTATCGTGCAGTTTTTAATAAGTATAGACATCTCAGGGGCTGAATTAATTGTTAGGTCTTGGACGAATTCTCCGGAATTTCATTTTTAAAACGCCCCAGAATGCTTCGCCAAATATTCCACTACTCATTTTTGAAGTTCCCTGTTTCCTGTCGACAAATATAATAGGAACTTCAGCCGTGATAAATCCAAGCTTAATAGTATTGTATTTCATTTCAATCTGGAAACCATATCCTTTCATCCTGATTTTTGAAAAGTCAATTTTTTCCAGAACCTCCCTTTTGTAGCATTTAAAACCGGCTGTTGTGTCAAAAATATTAATTCCAAGAATGTTCCTTACGTAAGCAGAAGCATAGTATGACATAATAACTCTGCCAATAGGCCAGTTTATTACGCTTATTCCATTGCAATATCTTGATCCTATTGCAAGGTCAGCTCCATTAAGACAGGCATGATATAGACGGGGAAGGTCATTAGGATCATGTGAAAAGTCGGCATCCATCTCAAAAATGTATTTGTATTTATGAGTGAGCGACCAGTTGAATCCTGATATATAAGCAGTGCCAAGACCTTGTTTCCCAACCCGCTCTAAAATAAACAGAGAGTGAGAAAATTCACTTTGCTGGAGAGCCTTTACTATTTGAGCTGTTCCGTCAGGTGATCCGTCGTCAACAATAAGGATGTGATAATTTTCTTTAAGAGCCCGGATTGCCCGGATTATATTTTCAATGTTCTCCTTTTCGTTGTAGGTTGGTATGATTACTATCTTGTCAGACTCCATATTCAGGTTTTAGTCAAATTCGCGTCAAAGGTATTAATTTATTTTCTATTGTTTAGCCTGACAGATATACTTTTGATCCATATATAAATCAATATTGGTGCTACTATTACCACCAGATGATTGTAGTTGTATGCACCGGAAAAATCTAAATACATAAGAGAAAAAATTGCCCTTGTCATCCCACAACCATAACATTCAAATCCAAACACGTTTTTAAAGACACAAACTGATGTTCCGTTAAAAACAGCATTGTTTGGTATTAGATAAAGCAACAGAGGGGCAATTAAAATTATTAACCAGTTATATCTCTTATAACCTTGTTCTATTTGCCACAAATTTACCATACCCATCTCTGTAGCTACCTACTACAATCATTATGAGGTCAATAAGCGTCCAGATGCCGCAGCAACCCAGAGTCAAAAGTTGTATAATGCCAATTCCAATGCTTTTAGTATAGAATCTATGGATTCCAAAATAACCTAAGAAAACACACAAAAGAAGCGTTGTCAGCCAATCAAATTCGGAATCATTGGATGAATCTTTCAGTGCGATGCCACATTTAACGCAATATGAGGCGTTTTCCGGAGTTGAAACACGGCAGTTAGGGCAAATTCTGTTCCCAGACATAGGTGGCACGCCACAAGCGACACAAAGAACCGCTTTGTCTGAAACCTCGTTTCCACAATTTCTACAATACATATTAACAGTTTTTATTTGGGTTATACAAATTTAATATTTGTGATGGTTTTGTTGATAAATTTCAAAAATATTTTTGTTAAAATGAATATACTGCCTATATTTGCACCCCGCAAAAGAGAGGTACTTTGAAATTCTTATTCTAAACTGCAGCCTTAAAACTGGCAGTTGAAAAAAAAGAAAATTTAATTTTGGAATTTCTAAATTTAGTACATATCTTTGCACTCCCCAAACGGAATAGATGGTCTCTGGACCATTTTTTTAACGGGGGAAGTTCATTGAAATTTTGGAAGACAAGTACGAAAATACGTAGTACAATTTAGAGTAGAGCGTTAATTT
>Ga0316605_10001063_pt1 | contig 16495 bp, 11 predicted proteins | sample OWC_soil_day20_n_FD_207666 | JGI IMG/M metagenome (GOLD analysis project Ga0316605, IMG submission 207666) | Wetland soil microbial communities from Old Woman Creek delta, Ohio, United States - OWC_soil_day20_noCT | ecosystem: Environmental > Terrestrial > Soil > Wetlands | place: USA: Ohio... | reverse complement strand
AGGCATTACAGGCAACGCATGAAACTCCGGATCAGCTGATATTTGAAAACCTTGGAACATTGAACGTGGAACGTTGAACTAATTCTTTTAGCTTTTCCTATTGTACCCGAAGCGCTCTTCGAAGACGGGCGCGACCAGGTTATCGATCGGTGCGTGATCGTCCCGGATCACGATCGCATCTTTCCTGTTGATGAATTCATCCATAAGGTCCTCAGGCACAACGGCCGAGGTTGCACGCCTGCCGAGCCTTTCCTTCAAGAACTGTTGAAAACTTCCAATATCAAAGTTGCCGTTTCCCGCAATAACAATAAAAGTGCTTATCATGACCTTTCTGAAATTGGGGGTCACCGAGATCAGGTAGACGTTCTTTTGTCCAAATACTTCGCGCAGGGTCTTGATGTATGACGGAAGAAAGAGCCCTCTCTGAAAATTATCGATAATGTTCGACATAAGGATCGCATCAGGATTCATCGTGTTCTTGATCTCCTGGAGAAATTCCTTAGTTGTGAGATGGTAGGGGATGGAAATGTCATTGTAAGCATCCGTGAAAACAAGATCATATTTTTCCTTGCAATTCATAACGTACCATCTGCCATCCGTATTGTAGGTAACGATCCGCGTGTCGTTGGGAAGCCCCAGGTGGTCGTAGACAACCTTTGTTACCTGGGGATCGATCTCGACGACATCGATTTGCGCCTTGGGATACGTGACTTCCATGAAGCGGGGAAAGGTATAACCTCCCCCTCCGATGGTCAGGCTCTTGAAGGGCGTGTCCTGGGCAAATTTCCACTTGAGCACATCGGCATAGATCCGCTCGTATTCATATTCGATATGCGTCGGGTCCTTGAGGTTTACGTACGAATGGATAAGATTGTCGAGCACCATGGCCTCAAGCACCGTTTCCTTGTCTGCGCTTATTGTTTTGGAGAGTTTTATCGTATAGTAATCACTTTCCTTATAAAAATAAGTCTTGCCGCTTAACGGAACATTATAAAGGTATGTTTGGACCAAAAACAGGCAGGGGGCGGCAATGATAAGGAAAATGGCCATGCTGGCCTTTTTTCGAAAGAGTGAACCTGAAAGAATGGATGCCAGTATAAGAATGATCCCCATTACAAGAACGATCGTCCGTGTGCCCATCCACGAGATAAGGAAGAACCCCGTCACGAAGGTCCCGATTATGGCGCCCAGGGTAGACAGGGCATAGATCTTTCCGATCGTGTTCCCGGCATTTTCAACATTCTTCAGAGTAAGCCGTACCACAACCGGTGATATTGTCCCGATGACGCAACCCGGTATGAAAAAGATGATCGACGTAATAATGAATATGCGTGCCATTAATGAAACAGGAAAGCGATACGCGGCAACCGCGTTTGTAAGGGGGATGATGGTAAGAGCTGTTATCCCGGAGATGAGAAGCAGCCATCCGAGCGTTTTTCGCGAAGGAAACCGGTCGACGAGTTTGCCGCCGATAAAAGCCCCGACGCTTATGCCTGCCAGAATAACCCCGATTATGCTTGTCCATGTATAGATGGAAACACCCACAAACGGCGCCAGGATCCGTCCCGCCACCATTTCAATAACAAGGCTGCAGAAGCTCGCGGTAAAAGTGATGATATAGGCCTCAAGAAGAGTCATGGATCTAGGTCCTCCCTGAATACGATTGGATTTTGTTTATAGCTGCCGATAATAATCTATGTTTGAAACATAATACTAAATAGCATCCCCTCGGTTTTGTCAAAGAAATTAAGCGTAAACAAGGAAGTACGCCACCCTTTCACGCCGGGTATTATCGGAAAGAATGAAAAATTGTACAAGACGCGATTTTATACTATATTATTATCGTTATGAAGATCCTTGTTGTTGAAGATGAAGTGAAGGTTTCAAATTTTATCAGGCGAGGCCTTGAGGAAGAAGGATACACCGTAGAGGTGGCGGAAGACGGCAGATGCGGCCTCGATCTCATCAAAACGAAGGAACACGACATCATCCTCCTTGATCTCATGATACCCGAAATAGACGGGTTGGAGGTACTGAAGCGAATGCGGGAGGATGAGATCGAAACACCCGTTTTGATCATCACCGCCAAGAGCACAAAAGAAGATGTCATAAAAGGGCTCGATCTGGGCAGCGACGACTACCTTACGAAACCATTCTCTTTCGATGAGCTTCTGGCGCGGATCCGGGCGCTCTTAAGGAGAAGCCGTAAAGTCGTGCCGCTCACCCTTGAATATAGCGAAATAGTCCTCAACCCCTATAACAGGAAATTGTCCGTCGGAGATAAGGAAGCAGAGCTTACCGAGAAAGAATTTCTCATTATGGAATACATGATGCGTAATTACGAAAGGCCTTTGACGCGAAAAGAGATGGCTGAATACGCCTGGCAAAGCCAGGACGATTCTTCGAACATAGTCGATGTCTATGTCAATTTCTTGAGAAAAAAGATCGAACTCCTGACGGACAGGAAATTTATTCACACGGTCCGCGGGGTGGGTTATATCCTCAAAGAAGAGAATGAAAAGCTTTAGTCTTCCTATCAAATGGAAATTAACCCTCTGGTACGGCGGCATCCTTGCGCTAATACTGGTAACCTTCTGCGGTTTTGTCTACATATATTTTCAAAACAGCCTTCAGAAAAGCATTGATGCCAAGATCAAATCCATAGCCGAAGTCCTTTCCTCATCGATGATGGAAACCCATAACCAGAGCCTTTTCGGCAATTTTGAACGCTATCTCGAGGATGCCCTCGGCAAGAAACCAAAAGGCAAATTTATCCAGATCATCGATGCATCAGGCAAGATTGGCGCCCGGCTTAACGATCTGGAAGCGGAGGCAGTGCCGGTAAGCTTTGTAACGCTTGAAAAAGCGCTTAAAGGAGAGATCGTTTATGAAACAATAGAAACGGCTCGGCCCAGACTGCGCATGATCACGATGCCGATCCTTGAGAATAAGAAAATAATCAGCATCGTCCAGGTAGGTTCCTCGTTGGAAGAATTCGAGGATACCATGAAGCGCCTGCTTATAATAATGATAGTCAGTATAATCACTGCTACGGGCGGAACGATAGTCGTCGGTTACTTTATGGCGAAAAAGACCATGAAGCCGGTAGACCAGATACGAAGGACGGCTGTAAAGATATCGTCAAGGAACCTTGACGAACGGATCGAACTAAAAGGGCGAAAGGATGAACTGGGTCGTCTGGCAGAGACATTCAACGCAATGATTGCCCGCTTAAAAGATTCTTTTCAAAGGATCAACCAGTTCAGCATCGATGTATCCCACGAACTGAAGACACCATTGACGATCTTGAAAGGCGAAACTGAACTGGCGCTGAGAAAAGACAGGACAAACGAAGAGTATAAGAAATCTCTCGAAAGCAATCTTGAAGAGATCGACAGAATGAGCCACATTATTGATGACCTGCTCCTGCTTTCGAAAGCAGAGACTAAGGATATCCGCCTCAACCTCGACAAGGTCGACCTGCGTGATCTTCTCGCGGATGTCTGTTTGAATATGAAGGTCTTTGGGGAAAACAATGGGGTAGAGATCATAGCAAAAGAGCTGGAGGATATCCGGATAATAGGGGACGAACTCAAGCTTCGCAGAATGATCACAAATATAGTTGAAAACGGCATCAAATACGGGCACAGCGGCGGGCATGTCGCCGTATCTTCATACAAGCAGAACGGCTTTGCGTGTATTAACGTAAAAGATGATGGGCCGGGCATCTCATCCGGTGACATAAAATATATTTTCGACAGGTTCTACCGCGCGGACAGGTCCCGCAAGCGCGCAAGCGGCAGCGGTCTCGGACTTTCGATCAGCAAGTGGATCGCAGAGGCCCACCACGGGACGATCGAGGTCGAGTCGACACCTGCCGCAGGAAGTCTTTTCATTATTAAATTACCTATGTCTTGATGGAGGTTTTTGCATGAAGAACAAGCGACTTATAGTAACCGTTTGTATGCTGATCATTGCGGCTGTCGGATTCGCATATGTGAGGGCACAGGTGGCTACTGATAAGCGGCCGGCACCCGAGGTCTCCCAGAATGTCAGGAACGTGGCGGCATTCTCGAATGGCCTGCCGTCTCTTGCCGGACTCGTCAACCAGGCCAAGCCGTCAATAGTAAATATCAGCACAACGGCCGTGGTAAAAGGGCCGGGCGGCCAGGGCCCCTTTGTCGGCCCGAACAATCCATTCAAGGATTTTTTCGGGGACGATTTTATGGATAAATTTTTCGGGAACGGGCCGCGCCGGGAATATAAGCAGCGCAGCCTGGGTTCCGGTTTCATTATTGACAAGGAAGGATATATTCTAACGAATAACCACGTTGTCGAGAAAGCCTCGTCCATCAAGGTCAAGCTTTCGGATGAAAAAGAATATGATGCGAAGATCATTGGCCGTGATCCTAAAACTGATATTGCCCTGATAAAGATCGACGTGCGCCAGTCTATGCCCGTTGCAGTGCTCGGAGACTCAGAGGGCCTGCAGGTGGGAGACTGGGTTGTGGCGATAGGCAACCCTTTTGGCCTTGAGCACACGGTTACGGCCGGCATCGTCAGCGCCAAGGGAAGGATCATCGGGGCTGGCCCGTACGATGAATTTATTCAGACCGATGCCTCGATCAACCCCGGCAATAGCGGGGGGCCTCTGCTCAATCTGAAAGGAGAGGTCGTCGGCATCAATACCGCTATTGTTTCGGGCGGCCAGGGAATCGGCTTCGCGATCCCTATCAACGTTGCCCGCGACATGCTGGCACAGCTCAAGAGCAAAGGCAAAGTAGCACGCGGCTGGCTCGGGATAGTAATTCAGAAGATGACGCCCGAGATAGCGAAAACGTTCGGGGTCTCCGAATCAGAGGGCGCTTTCGTAGCGGATGTGATGGAAAATAGTCCGGCAGAAAAGGCAGGGATCAAAAGAGGCGATCTTATTATCTCGTATAACGGCAAGAAGGTTAAAGACAACGATACGCTGCCCCGCCTGGTTGCGGCGACCGAGATAGGCAAGAAAGCGAAGCTTATCCTTATCAGGGATAAGAGGCAAATGGAAGTCGATGTGGTGGTGGGTGAACTTCAGGATGAAGCGCTTAAGGCGAAAAAGACCGAGGTCGAGAAGGACATCGGTCTCGTTGTTCAGGATATTACCGCAGAGGTGGCGAAACATTTAAATCTCAAAGATAAACGAGGTGTTATAGTAACGGATGTTATACCCGGGTCTCCTGCCCAGGATGCCGATATCCGTTCAGGAGACGTTATCAAGGAAATAGGGAGAAGACCGGTACGGAGCGTCGCGGAATTCAAAGATACCTTAAAGAAATCCAATATCAAGGAAGGCATCGTGATGCTCCTCCAAAGAGAAAATACAACGTTTTACGCAGTTATAAGGCAGTAGAAGAAGGTTCGGGGTTCTATGCAAAAGGTCCCAGGTTAATAATCTGTCCAGGCCCTGAAAACATAGAACCCCGTATTTATCCAATAATTATCAGTTATTAGCCAACAACACTTAAAAGCTGAAACAGCTTATGCCACCAAGCATCTGTTAATGTAATTTTTTCTTTGCAAAACACGTTTTATTATGTATTATTGAGTCATGCCTCAATATCAATGGGATGGGAAAACAGTTTCGGGTGAGCCGCGGAAAGGCAGTGAAAAGGCAGGGTCGATCGACCAGCTGCGCGCGATCTTGAGAAAAGACGGGATCATCCTCATGAGAGCTACCGAAACCAAGGAAAAAGAAAAGAAATTTAATCCGAAGAAAAAGATAAAAAAACTCGAGATACTGCTTTTCACCCGCCAGCTTTCCACTATGATCACGTCGGGCTTGCCGCTTGTACAATCTCTTGATATTCTCGGCAACCAGATCGAGGACGTGAATTTCAGGGGCATTGTTAAAGATATAAAGGAGAGGATAGAGGGCGGCTCCCGTTTTGCGGACGCCCTAAGGGAATATCCGCAATGTTTTGATGAGTTGTACATCAACCTCGTGGTCGCCGGCGAGGAGGGCGGCCTTCTCGATAATGTCCTGCAGAGATTGGCCATTTATATTGAGAAATCCGAAAAACTGAAGAAAAAAGTAAAAAGCGCAATGATCTATCCCATTGCAATTATTGTTGTCGCCCTCATCGTTGTCGTCGTTCTCCTCCTTTTTGTCATACCTGTTTTTGAAAAGATGTTTACGGAAATGGGCGCAGAATTGCCTATGCCGACACAGATAGTTATTAAGATGAGCCAGTTCATGCAGGCGTACTGGTATATTATCATCGGTGCCATCGTCGGCCTCGTGTTCGCGCTAAAATATTATTACAAGACAGATAACGGCCATCGCAGCATTGACCGGCTCATGCTCAAGCTTCCCCTGTTCGGTGTGCTTACCATAAAGGCCTCGGTAGCCCGCGTAACCCGCACCCTTGCAACCCTTCTCATGAGTGGTGTCGCGATCCTCGAAAGCATGTTGATCGTAGCGAAGGTCGCAGGAAACAAGATCGTCGAAGAGGCGCTGATTGTGGCGCGGACCCGGATCAGTGAAGGGCGGACGATGGCGGAGCCTCTCGAACAGGCCGGCATCTTCCCCCCCATGGTTGTCCAGATGGTCCAGGTCGGTGAGTCGACCGGCGCCCTTGACAGCATGCTGAACAAAATAGCCGATTTTTATGAAGAAGATGTCGATAACATCGTAACAAATCTCACCGCTATGATGGAACCTATGATCATGGTTTTTCTGGGAGTCGTTCTCGGCGGTCTGATCGTCGCGATGTATCTGCCAATTTTCAAACTCGGTCAGGCAATAGGATAAAGAAAAATCTTTTTATATCAAGGACCTATCTCCGTCAATAGATCCCCGCTTCTTGACGGGTCGTACCCGCCAAGCGCCGCAACCCTGTCGCGGAATCCCTGAGAACGGATCGTATCGAGCACTGCCTGAATATTCTGATCATGCAGGATTGTGGTTGGTATCACCAGGTCATATTGTTCTCTGTGCATTGGAATAAAGCTGAGGTCAAGTGCTTTCGCGGCCGCGTAGATACCCATACCGCAATCAGCGACGCCGCTTAAGATATCAACTGCCACAGACATGTGGGTAAATTCTTCATGAGCATAACCCTTTATGGATTCGGGCCTTATACCATAACGGGCTAATGTGTAGTCGAACAATATGCGCGTGCCTGAACCCGCCTGTCGATTAACAAAATCGATATCATCTCGAGTGAGGTCCGTGATTCCCTTAATCCCCTTTGGGTTGTTCTTTTGAATGATCAGGCCCTGTTCCCTGAAAACGAAGCGAAAGAGGCTTATCTTGATACCCTTAAGGTATCGTTTGACATAGGAGACATTATACTCGCCTGTCTCAGTGTCAAGCAGATGAGAACCTGCTAAATGGCATATGCCTTTTTTGATCGCCATGAGGCCGCCAAGGCTTCCCATGTTTCCCGATGATATCCGTATGTTCCTTCCTGCGTTTTGTCTGATCTCATCAGCAAGAATATCTATAGTGATGTCATGACTTCCTATGACGACTATTGTGTTCAGCAGTTCTTCATCATCCACCAGGAGTTGGGCATTGATCGGCTCATCCTGCATTACGCCTTCCGAAAAAGCTGGAATTCGCATAATTCCTTCCGCTCTTGTGAGGGTGGTAACAGATCCGGCAGACCTGGGGAGCGTCGTTGCGATCAACCGGTCCCCAACCTTGCCGATATTTACACGGATAAACTCCTCGGTCCCTAATTTTGAGGTGATGTTCGTGGATGGCTTTACAACGGCGGACCTGTCTTTTGGTGCGGTCAGGCACTGGAGGCTAAAAAGAAGGGGTTTGGCAAATTGTTCAAAAGACATGATCGCTGAAACGGTATAACCCGGGATACCGATGACCGGTTTCCCGTTAATAATCCCGAGTATAGTCGGTTTCCCGGGCATCATGCCAACCCCATGCACAAGGACTTCCCCTATCTGGGCCATTATATCGGCAGTATAATCTTTTGAACCGGCTGATGAGCCGGCATTTATGATAACAAGGTCCGGGTCCGAATCAACTGCTCTCAAAAGGGCATCCCGTATATCCCTCTCGTTATCAGGCGTTATATCAAAAACACGGGGTTCCCCATGCGCCTCACGAACAAGCCCGGACAGAATTACTGAATTCGATTCAATGATCTGATTTTTTCTCAATTGGCCTAAATCCATGATATCTCTGCGGTGGATAAGTTCCGTGCCGGTGGGGATGATGACCACTTTCGGTTTCCTCCGGACCGCTATCTTAAAAACACCTGCCATGATAAGCGCCCCCATGTCATAGGAACGGATCACGTGGTTCTGCGGGAGAAGCAGTTGAGTTGCAACGATATCCTCACCCACCTTTCTTATATTCTGCCAGGGATAGGCAGGCGATAGGATCTCAATATTTTCTTCGTCCAATTGATGAAGTTTTTCTACCATGATAACGGCGTTGTAGCCCTCAGGCAGGGCCTTGCCGGTATCGATCCACAAAGCGTTATCACCCACCTTAAGAATTTTCGGTGTTTTCTCCGTGGTCCCGTATGTCTCTTCCGCCCTCACGGCAATGCCGTCCATGGCAGCCGAGTGATAGGACGGAGCAGAGATTCTCGCAAATACGGGCTCGAAGGTAACACGCCCCAATGAATCTTCGACATTGATCTCTTCGGGAAGGGTTTTCTTTTCCTGCCACACCCTCGAAAAGACCTCCCGGGCCTCTTCGAGACTCTTCATTGCCAGATACACATGTCTTTTCATCATCTATGCCTTAGCTTTAAAAGGTTTAAAGAGCATCACGTCAACAATCTGCCCCTTATAGAGCCCTTCCGTGTTTCTGTCGATCTTTAATAATCCATTGGCTTCAACCAGCGTGGATATCAGCCCTGATTTACCGAAGATCGGCTCCGCGAAAAATCGTCCATCCCTTCTATCCAGTTTGACCCTTATGTAATCGTCTCTCCCGCTGGCAGATTCGACGTTTCGTTCAAGCTCAGCCTGCTGATAAAAATGGTTGTCTTCCCATGCTCGTGCTTCTCCCGACAATCGTGATAAAAGAGGGTTGAGAAACACCTCCGCGACGACCATGGCGGAGGCAACATGACCAGGCAGCCCGAACACTGCCTTGTTACCGAACCTGGCGATTATGGTGGGCTTCCCCGGACTTATAGCTACGCCGTGTGCAAGCAGCTCCATGTTGTCAATGGATTCCAGGACACTCATGGTCATATCCCGTGCACCAACTGAGCTGCCACCGGATATCCACAGGGTGTCACTGGTCTCAAGGGCGGTGACAACTACTTCTCTCAGATCGGAGAAACTATCTTTGCACAATCCCAAATTTACAGGAATTGCGCCAGCCTGGCTGCAAAAGGCATGTAAGGTATAACTGTTTATATCGCGTATCTGTCCTGGCTCGGGCCTCTGGTCAATGGGGATTACCTCATCTCCCGTCGAGACGATAGCGACCCTCGGCCTTCTGTATGATGCGATATGATGTATGCCTAAGCCTGCAAGGAGGCCTATATCCTGGGGTCTCAAGATGGCGCCCCTTTCAAATATCAACGCCCCTCTTTTTAAATCGTCGCCTGGTCTTATTACATTCTCCAGGGGCGATACCGTACGATTCACTTCAATTGTTCTTTCATCCAGATCGTGACAGTACTCAAGCATTACTACGGCATCCGCACCATCGGGTACCATGCCGCCCGTTGGTATTCTGACTGCCCCTCCCGGCGCGACCATGTCAGTCGGGACCCGGCCCATGACCACCTCTCCTGTTAGCTCAAAAAGGGCCGGAAGATTTTCAGAGGCGCCGAAGGTATCTTTGGCCCTAACTGCGTAACCATCCACGGTAGATCTTGGAAAATTCGGCAGGTCCTCTTCGGCAATGATCTCTTCGCTTAGGACGCGCTTGAGGGCATCTCCTATAAAGATCGTTTCCGTGTCCACGGGGTCGAAACCCTTCAGGATCTCAAGGACTTCTTCAGATGTCTTGACTTTGAAAAACAAAACATTTTCTCCTTTCCCGATCCAGGGCTCACGGTCGGGATCGCCAGGGTGATACGTATGGTTTTCTCAATCGAGGTAAAGCTCGGTCTTTAAAGCGTTCAATTTCGGAATCTGATATATAATGCGACATGTCAGCACACTTTTCTGGCAGTTGTTATAGCAGGTAGTCTATAACGAACCACCTGCAGCATTCAAGCGTTTGCTCATTATTGGGAAACCCGGCCTCCGCCTGATATTGTTCATCAATCATAAGGTACCCGTAAAAAGCATCATATTTCATGTGCGAAGGCGGCGAAGCGTAGAGAAGTGTCAGGGAGATGACGCTGGAGACTCGAAGCCCGCCTTTTCAAGCTTCGAACCGCGCCACCATGCCAAGGTCTGCGATCATCTCGAGGTCGGAGGACGTGTCACGGCCGAGCGTCGTAAGGTAATTGCCTGTCAATAATGAATTACATCCGGCGACGACAGCCAGAGGCAGAAGCTGCCTCAAGTTCTTCTCCTTGCCTCCGCACAATTTTATATCCTTGTCGGGAAGGATAAAACGGTAGAGGGCAACTGTTAGAAGGATCTCTATCGGTGTCAGGGAACCGATATTTTCAAGGGGCGTGCCGGGTATCGCATTGAGGATGTTTATCGGTACCGAATCGACGTCAAGTTCCCGGAGGGTCATAGCCATTTCAATGCGATGCTCCATTGTCTCGCCGAGCCCGATTATGCCGCCGGAACATACGGTAAGACCCGCTTCGCGCGCTATCCCGACCGTATCGGTGTCTTCTTTATATTCATGTGTCGAGCATATATGATCGAAGAAGCTCCGGGATGTCTCCAGGTTATGATGATACCGGTAAAGACCGGCCGACTTGAGGTTGCGGGCGGTGGTCTCATCAAGCATTCCGAGTGAAGCACAGGGCTTTATTCCCATTTCATTGAGGAGTTCGATCGCGCGGTATATTGTCTTCCATTCATCGTCCGTCTCAATACGTGTACCACTGGTAACGATGCTGAACATGTGAACGCCGTTTTCTCGGGCTATGCGGCCTTTTTGTGCGATCTCTTCTGCTGACACGAGCGGATATACAGGTGCATCGGTATGATAGTGTGCCGATTGAGCACAGAACCGGCAATTTTCAGGGCAAACGCCTGATTTCGCATTTATGATGCCGCAAAGATTTACCGAATTATCCTTGAAATGATGGCGTATTCTTGAGGCCCTGGCCAAAAGACCAAAGACATCTTTTTGTCCTTCCCCGTACAATTCCAGCGCATCCTGTTCTGTGATCGATCGCGAGTTTATCGCTTTGTCCGCGAGTATATCAAAAAGAGCTGCCATATTACCTCCAACGTAAAATAAGGCGGATTAAATGCAAGGCTGGAAGCTGTTAACCATTCCGGATTTTAGATTAACACGATAGGGTATTTTTTTCCAGAGCAGAACTTAAAAAGTCTGTGTTCTCGATTTAAAACTCCAGCCCGTTATCTTCCTCGGCCCCGATGTCGGTCTTCCATTTGCAGATGTCGGCAAGACATCTTTCAATGGAGGCCTCTTTCATCTTCTTCGAATAACCTTCAAAAAGGCCGAAATTAACATTCATGGGCTGGAAGTGATTATTCTCAGTTGTCAAATAGCGGATCAGGGCCCCTGCGCATGTCGATGGAGGCGGAGGGAAAAAGGCCTTGCCGCGATCGGCCATAGAAGCCGAGATACCGGCCACGAGCCCCATCAGGGTCGATTCCATGTATCCCTCGACCCCGCTGATCTGGCCCGCCAGAAATACTCTATCATTCGCCTTGAGCTGAAGTTTCTCATTGAGACATAAAGGGGCGTTGACGTAAGTGTTCCTGTGTATGCTTCCATGTCTGAGGAACACTGCGTTCTTCAGGGCCGGTATCATCCTGAAGACGCGCTCCTGTTCGGGATATTTCATCTTGGTCTGGAAACCTACCAGATTGAGCATGTTCCCCGATGCATTCTCTTTTCTCAGCTGCACTACGGCATAAGGACGTTTGCCGTCCCGGGGATTGAGAAGTCCCACGGGCTTCATCGGCCCGAAGGCGAGCGTTTTTTTTCCTCTCTCGGCAAGGACCTCCACAGGGAGGCACCCTTCGAAGTAGGACGTATTCTCAAAATCCTTAAGGTCCATTCTTTCGGCAGTGATCAGCGCGTCGTAAAATCTGTCGTATTCTTCTGCAGTAAGCGGACAGTTCAGATAATCGCCCGTTTCATCCTTGCTGTACCGCGATGCGTAAAAAGCACTTCCGTGGTCTATGCTTTCCGCATCCACGATAGGTGAAATGGCATCATAGAAGAAAAGGTTTCCGGCATTTGTCAGCCGACTTATCTCATTCGCAAGGAGATCGCTTGTCAGCGGTCCCGAGGCAATAACGACGATCCCATCCGGTATACAGGTAATTTCCCGGCGGACAACCTGGATCCTGGGGTTATTCTCAATTTTTTCGGTCAACCGAACGGCAAATAACTCCCTATCGACAACAAGGGCCTTTCCGCCGGGGATCGAGGTCTCATCCGCCGTTCTGACCACAAGTGAATCGAGCCGGCGCAACTCTTCCTTAAGAAGCCCGTGGGCATTGAGGATATCCATTGATTTGAGCGAATTGCTGCAGACAAGCTCGCCGAGAAGAGAACTCTTATGCGCGGGCGTTTTAACGGCGGGACGCATCTCGTAAAGAGTTGCATTCCCTCCCGACCGGGCGATCTGGTACGCTGCCTCAACCCCGGCAAGCCCGCCTCCGATTACTGAGATTTCCATCCGCAATCCTTACGAAGGCAATACAGGTTCTTTCGGAACGAGAAAAGAACAGGGGCGCCGCATGTCGGGCATTCGCCTTCCGCCGGCTCCTTGTTCGTGGCAAACGAGCATTTCGGGTATTCAGAACAACTGATGAATTTCTTCTTCTTTTTTGATGTCTTTTCGACGAGCTTTCCCGGACAACCCTCGAGCGGGCATGCGAATCCCAGTGAAAAAGCCTGGGTATGTTTGCATTCCGGGTAACTGCTGCATGCGAGAAAACGTCCGAACCGCCCTTTTTTTTCTATGAGCTTTCCGCCGCATGCAGGGCATGTACCATGCGCAACACTTTCAACGATCGTGATCTTTCCATCCGGCCCTGTGCTGACATTCTTTTTATTCGTGCACTCAGGTTTACCCGAGCAGACAAGATATTCACCGCTCTTTCCCCATCGGAGCAGCATTTTCTTCCCGCATTTATCACAGTCTATATCGGTCTCTTTTTCTTCTTTTTTAAGGCTCCTCATTTGCTGCTGTGCGCCTTGCAGTTCACCCTCAAAAGAGGAATTAAATTTTTCGAGGGATTTGACCCAGTCTTTTTTTCCATCCTCGATCTCATCGAGCCTCACTTCCATCTTTGCTGTAAAACCTACATCGAGCACGGTAGGAAAAAACTCGGAAAGAAGCTTGTTAACCGTTCTTCCGAGCGGTGTGGGCATAAGCCGTCCTTTTTCCCTGGTTACATAATCGCGTTCCTGTACTGTGCTGACGATCGTGGCATATGTGGATGGCCGTCCGATGCCCTTGCTTTCCAGTGTCCTGATAAGTGACGCCTCGGAATAACGGGGAGGAGGATTCGTAAAACGCTGTTCCATAACAGTGTCCTTGTGAATGAGGACCTGGTTTTTCTTAACGTCGGGAAGAAGGCTGGCCACTGCTTCGTCGTCCTCCCCGACCTCTTCGTATATCTTCGTGAAACCGTCAAATAGTACCGTAGTGCCTCTCGCGACAAAGATATAATCGCTTGCCGCCACATCAACGATCTTTGTTTCAATTCTTTTCTGCGTCATTTGGGATGATACAAAACGTTTCCAGATGAGGTCATACAGTGCGAAAAGCTCTTTGTCAAGATAGGGCTTTACTTTGTCCGGCGTATACAATACAGACGTCGGGCGTATCGCCTCGTGGGCATCCTGAGCAGTTTTCTTATTCTTGAAAAAATTAGGTTTTTCCGGCAGGTATTGCTCCGGATAACCATTTTTTATAAATTGCCGGGCCTCGGCGATGGCTTCCATGGAAACCCGGACGGAATCCGTCCTCATGTACGTGATCAATCCGATGGAGCCCTCATCCCCGATATCGACGCCTTCATAGAGCCTCTGTGCAAGCATCATCGTGCGCTTTGGGGACATGCGCAGCATTCTTGATGCCTCCTGCTGCAGCCGGCTCGTTATGAATGCCGGCTGAGGAGAAATGTTCTTTTCCTTATGCTCTATTTTGACAACGATAAATTCTTTGTCGGCTATGTATTTCTTGATCTCTTCCGCCTGGGCCTGCGACGATATTTTCAACTTTTCCTGATTCTTGCGGTCGAGTGTTTCACCGGCCCTGCGGTCCAGCGTAGCTGTAAATGTTTCGCCGGACTGCAGCTCAAGGACCGCATCGACAACCCAGTATTCTTCTTTTACAAAGTTCTCAATTTCTGTTTCCCGGTCGCATACAAGGCGCAGCGCTACCGATTGGACCCGCCCTGCGGACAATCCGTAACTCACCCGTTCCCATAAAAGGGGGCTTATCTTATACCCCACGAGACGGTCAAGTATGCGGCGCGCCTTTTGCGCATTATATTTTGCGACATCGAGCTTGAGCGGCTTTTTCATTGCATCGAGGACACCTTTTTTCGTAATCTCATGAAAAAGAACACGCTCAATGCGGTCCTGTTTGCCAATAACCTCCGCCACGTGAAAGGCGATCGCTTCTCCCTCGCGGTCCGGGTCTGATCCTATCAGGATCCTTTCCGCATCTTTGCCCGCTTTTTTTATCTCGTCGACTACTTTTGATTTTCCTTTCAGAATATGAAAATGGGGCTTGAACCCTTCGTCAACATCCACACCCAGTTTGCTTTTCGGAAGGTCCTTAATATGGCCGTACGTTGCTTTTATAACAAAATCCTTGCCGAGATACTTGGCAAGGGTTTTCATTTTCGTCGGGGATTCGACGACAAGCAGTGATTTTCCCATGAATTCTCCTCTTTATCTGGAACCCTGGTTAAACCAGGGGGTTTTTCCTATGCGCGGACGAAGAAGCCTCCAGGTGCTTCCGTTATAATGTTTCTCATCGCCAAACGCGTAAGCGTGGCCCGGACATCCTTTGTGTCCATGCCGCTTCTTTCTATTACCTCATCTGCATGTATCTTTTCAAATCCTATCAGAGAATATACTTTGTTTTCACTGCTGTCCAGTTCAACCGGTTTTTTTATCTCGGGTTGAATATGCGGAAAACACGTGATCAGAACATCTTCGACCGAGTCGACCAGTCGCGCCCCGTCCTTGATAAGCCTGTTCGAACCGGCATGTTCGGTCTTAAGCACGCTTCCGGGCATTGCCATCACTTCTCTGCCATATTCGAGGGCCAGTCGCGCGGTGATCAATGAGCCGCTTTTCGCGGTTGCCTCGACGACGAGAACGCCGCGGGAGATGCCTGCTATGATACGGTTGCGTTCGGGGAAATGGTGCGGCATGGGCCGCTGTCCGGGAGCATATTCCGTCACAAGCAGCCCCTCCCGGGCTATGTTTTCGAAAAGGCCCTTGTTTTCCGGAGGATAGCAGATGTCTATCCCACATCCAAGGACCGCCACGGTCTTGCCTGTGCCATGCAATGCGTTGCAATGTGCCGCCGTGTCGATACCGCGTGCAAGGCCGCTTACAACGGTAATACCTGTGGATGAGACCGTTTCGCCAATCTTCCCTGATATAATGATCCCTTCGGTGGATGCCTTGCGGGAACCGACAATAGCGATGGTGTCCTGTCCCGCTTTAAGGGGGCCCCTCGCGTACAGCACGACCGGGGCATCCGGTATATGTTTAAGAAGTGGCGGATAATCAGCATCGCGTAGAGTGATAACACGGGCGCCAAGTTTATCAAGGGCCTTGAGATCAGCGTTGATACCCTTCCAATCGCTAAAACGGGCAGAAATACCCGGCGGCATGAATTCAGTATCATTGTGAGGAGGTCCAAAAATACCGGTAATATCACTGTATGCGTCACAGATCAGGCGCTTTGCAAGCCTGTTCAAGCCTTTAACCCGTGAGAGCGCCATGAAAGCACGTTTTTCATCCATGTCAGATCCCAAAAACTTCTTCTCCATCCGAATGATAGCAGCGACTGTAAGCGTATCTGTACTGTTATTTGCCCGCGTCTTTTTTCAGAAGCTTATAGTAGTATGCCAGTGAATTATACACTTCACGTGCCATGAGCGCCCGCGAATGATCGTCCTGCCACCAGCGATCGGCCTGAAAATAACTAACCTTGAGGGGTTTGATCATATATAATGTACCGGCTGCATCCCGGGAATACATCATGTGATATCGCCGGGAGGCGTAATCCGGAACAATGACGATTACCTTTTTCAAGCCGGCTGCCTTGAGTTTCGTCTTGATAGGGGATGACCGGTTTTCATCCGTTTCGCCCGGATAGATCGTTTTGACAACGCTCTCCTTTACTCCCCGGGCGCTGGCCATTTGACTTAA